>Ga0187818_10000942_pt1 | contig 11302 bp, 8 predicted proteins | sample NC_wetland_sal_i_14_FD_130581 | JGI IMG/M metagenome (GOLD analysis project Ga0187818, IMG submission 130581) | Wetland sediment microbial communities from Neuse River Estuary, North Carolina, USA - SO4_3 | ecosystem: Environmental > Aquatic > Freshwater > Wetlands > Sediment | place: USA: North...
CAATTTGCTGAAAGCCCGGATGATAATCACAGCCTATAATCAGCATGTTCGGCTCCTTTCCTCCGAGCCCTTTGGTTGGTTTGCGCCTCCAAAGTTTACTCGGGCCTGGGAGCCGACATTGTTCATGGAATCATTTCACTCATCTTCACCTACCATGCACTGTATTTCGTGCCATCGCTGCTGATTGCGTCTGAGCCACTATGAACTTCGAGATGCTTGGCATCCGATGACATCTGGGTTCGCCAAGTGTCATTCTTGCCCGTGAACGGGTCTGCCGGAATCCGCTTGAGGTATCCGCTGGCTACAAGTTCCGATAAGGAGGCTGGCGGTCGTTGAAAGTCGAGCGTGAATTGTGTAATTTCACTGCGGAGCACGACGAGAGATTCTCGAAGCGATGCTTCTTTGCGCAGTTGCTCCCTGTGGGAACATCCGGCAGTGGCGGAAAGCAGTGTGAAGAGCACAACTGCTGCAACGGCTCGATGCATTTCTCACGCCCAACGGGAGAACGGATTTGTTAGGCATTTTTGCACATCGTCTTGTAGTTGGCGAGAATATCGCGATATCGCTCATTGACCCCCGTCGGCCAATTGAATGAGTGTAATCGCCTTGGTTGCGGCAGTTATCGCGCTCTACCTTTCGCCTGACGCAAAGAAAAACTCCCAAACAGCGGGCGCCCAGCTGTAAGATGTACGCAAGTGAATAAGTGGCATAGGAGGTTTCTACCGGCTGGGCGAACTGCGGCGCTAGAACCTTTGAGCGTTTCGGGATCTTCTGCATGAGGACCTTGGCTGGGACCGCGGTCTTCTTGATAGGAACCGGGCTAAGCTTGATGGTAACGGCCTGCGGTGGCGGAAACACAGGCACAACTCCTCCAACAACCTACCTGCTCACGGTCGACTCGGCTAACCCCTCGAGTGGCGTCGTGGTCACTGTCACTCCCGCCGACAACAACCACACCAGCAGTGGTACCACCGCTTTCACTCTGAACTACAACGCCGGCACAACCGTCACGCTGACGGCACCGGCGACGGCAAGCAGCAACAATTTTTCCTCGTGGACCGGATGTGCCACTTCCAGCACTACCACCTGTACCGTGACGGTAAATGCCAATACGACTGTCACGGCCGCCTATGCCGGACCCACAATCACTCAGGTAACGGTAACCCCCAACCCCTATACCGCGACCATCGGAAGCCAACCGACGCAGTTCACGGCAACGGTGACCGGCACGGGCAACTTCAGCAGCGCCGTAACTTGGTCGTTGCTCGGCCCGCCGGGCAGCGCCTTGAGCCCGGGCACCATCAGCACAACCGGTCTTTACACGACTCCCTATCCGGCTCCGGCTACCGTAAACGTGGTGGCCACCAGCACCGAGGACACGACTAAGAGCGGCAGCGCCACCGTAACCCTCACCGCTCCGGCCGCCGCCGTTGGGCCGGCACTAACCGTGGATGCGGGGAATCAGACCCACGCCATCAGCCCATACGTCTACGGCATGAACGCCTACCTCCTGGACGCGACCACAGCCAAGAACACCAACATTACGATCGATCGCTGGGGCGGAGACGCGACCTCGCGCTACAACTACCAACTGGACTTCACCAACTCGGCCGCTGACTGGTATTTTGAAAACGGACCTGGCACCGGCGGGGACGGGTTGCCTGCGGTCTCCGGGGAAAAGGCATTTGACGCGCTGGTGATCAGCAATAACAGCATCGGGGCCAAGACTCTGGGCACGGTACCCGTACAGGGCTGGGTGGCCAAAGACAGCACTAGCTGTGGTTTCCCGGCGTCGACTTACCCCAGTCAGTATTCATTTGACCCCTACAACCCAAACTGCGGCGACGGAGAAAATCCCGACCAGACCGATATCACCGGAAACGATCCGACCGTCACCAGCACCGCGGTCGGCCCGTCATGGGCGGGGACTTGGGTCACATATCTGGTCGGGAAGTTTGGCACCGCGGCGAACGGCGGCGTGGTGATCTACGACCTGGATAACGAACCCAGCTGGTGGGACGCGACGCAGCGCGACGTGCATCCCTCGCCCTTCACTTACGACGAAGTGACGAGCCACGGCATTGCCACGGCGCTGGCCATCAAGACGGCCGACCCGACGGCCGCGGTGAGCGGCCCGGTCATGGATTTCTGGTGGGATTACTTTTACTCCAAGCTGGACGTCGAGTCCGGATGGAGCTCGGGTGCTTCCTGCTATGAGCCCTGGAGCGATCCGATCGACCGCGAAGCCCACAGCGGCATCCCGCTGATTGCATACTATCTGCAGCAGTTCGCGGCCGCCGAAACGGCCAACAACATGCGCCTGCTGGACTACGTGGACCTGCACACTTATTTTGCCGCTACCTATAACGGCAACTCCGTCGCCTTCACGACGGCGGGCGACACCGGGATGCAACAGGCGCGGTTGAATTCGACGCGAGTGTTCTGGGACCCGACTTATACGGATCCCAATTTCCCGCAGCCGAACTACATCACCGACCCTAACTACACTACAAGCTGCTCGCCGCCGCTTCAGGCTCCGCAAGTCATTCCGATGATGCAGAGCTGGATTGCGAACAACTATCCCGGCACCAAGCTGGCCATCGACGAATACAATTGGGGCGGGCTGGAGGCCATCAACGGCGCGCTGGCGCAAGCGGACATTCTGGGCATCTTCGGGCGCGAAGGCCTCGATTTGGGCACATTCTGGCCAACCAGCAATCCCTCGACGCAAATGCCCGGCCTGACGGCATTCACCATGTACCGCAACTATGATGGCGCCGACTCGACGTTTGGAGACATGGCTCTGGCTTCCACCAGCGCCAATCAGGCCGTGCTCTCGGTCTACGGAGCGCTCCGCACCGCGGACAACGCGGTGACCGTTGTAGTCATCAACAAGACCTATGGCGACCTGACGGCCACCTTCTCGCTCGCAAACCTGACGCCGAACGGCGCCGCCAAGGTTTTCCTTTATAGCAACGCTAATCTGGCCGCGATCGTCCAGCAACCGAACCTTATCGTGACCCCGCCGGCCACAGGAAGCACGACCAGCAGCCTCAGCACAACCTTTCCCGCGCAGTCAATCACCCTCCTCGTTGTGCCGAAGATGTAAGCACCCGTCGCCTGGGATTTGCTAGTTGGGAACTCGGATGTGGCTTTCTGGTTCACCGATTTCGGTGAAATCCTGACGTCGTCAATTTACGCCTCAATGTCGGTTCGCAGGCACAATTACTTGCTGAATCGTTCCGATGAGGAAACGCTTTGTTCTGAGGCATGAGGAGGTTTGCGCCCCGTGGCAGTCTAGTTGTTGAAGAATCCTGATAGCGCTCATTGACCCCGAAAAAGGCGAACAGAAGGCGCAAAAGTTGTGTAAACGCCTGTTTTCATCGTTTGCCTGTGCGTGAACCAGGATTTCTGACCTGCACACGCATTGGAGGCTCTAGGGGTTGATGGTGACAAACGCCGTCCCATTCGTAGAACTGGCCAGGCTTGAGTTGACGCTAATCTGCTGGATAGTTGACGCGGTAACCGAGCTAGGCGGGAAGTACTGCACCGAGTAAGCGCCCGATCCGGCAGCGCCACTTATGTCGCCAAACGAACCACAGACCCCGCCGCTGCAGACAGAGGAACCAGTAACGCTAGGGGTCAAAGTGTCACTGGAGGAATCCATCGTGACCGCGATGTTCAATGTAACCGGCATACCAGATGAAGCTGAAACGGTGGGTGCGGCTGGGGTGATGCTAACCACGGGCCCTGCGGCAGGAGTGATCGTGAAAGTGTCGGAATCGGAAACTCCGGAATTATTCCCCGCAGTCACAGTTACGGTCACCGAATTTGGATTCGGAGGGGCCGGTGGAGCAATGTAGTATGCGCTCTGGTTCTGGGTGTCAAGAACCAGCGTGCCGGCGCCCGTCAACGACACAGTGACCCCCGCGTGTTGGTTATGTTGCACGTTGGCCAGGAATTGATAGAACTGCCCCGCGGGTAGACTCGTGATCTTGTTGGTGATTTGTACTATCGTGGTTTTCCCGCCCGCACATCCCGCCACTAGGACCAAGAGAACAATCAGAACCGCAGTACCCAGGATACAAGTCACACTCCGCCAATGTCCCCACATAGCAGTAGCCTCCTTGATTTTCTGATAGGGAAATTCAGACAGCTCGTCCACGGGGTGCGTCTCAGCAGGTGGAAACGGCTCTTCGGAGGGGCAAGCTGTCTCAGCCTTATTGGGCACAGATTCATCTACTTTGTCAGTGACGTGAGTCACACGTCATCTGTGACGTGGAATCGCGCTTGTGGGTTGTTGGCGAAGAATCCTGATTACACGCATTGACCTCAGCCCATAGTTTTTCAGTGTGACGCCCTGATTTCGCCAATCATGCCCAGGGCATGGCTTTCGGTTGCCGGGACACTGAAAACGGCGCACAATGAGCGCAATGACGGGGTTGGAAAGATGTTCCGCTCAACGCGCAGGCCACAGTTTGTTTACCTCCTTGTCCTTGCGTTTTTGTTACCGGGATCGTCCGGGTGTTCCTATTCGGAACACCGCCGAGCGCAAGCCATTGCACGCGGACATCAGCTGTTCGAAATGCACTGCAGCGGCTGCCACGGTCACAGAAGGCTCGACCTTGAGAAGGTTCCTCCTGACCTGCATGGTGTCTTCGATAGCAGGTCCCTTCCCAGCGGAAGATCCGCCACCGATGATATGGTTCGCTCCACCATACAGACCGGGCGAAGCGGCATCATGCCTTCTTTCGAGGGTAGCCTGAGCGATGAAAACATCCAAGACATCATTCTCTACCTGCACTCGCTCAAGGCGCCCGCAATAGCATCGCGATAGCACTCAGTGACCCTTGGCTGGGGGTTTTGAGTGCTAACGGTTTCTGGTTACAGATCAAAAACTGCTCGCGCGCAGTCTGCACAAAAAGTCGGCTCCCCTGGTGAGACGTTCTGCGCAACTCCGCAAGCTGGCCGAATCGTGCCCAAACTCTGCCCGTGGCCTGTAACCGGAGATAAAAAGACGGCACAGAATGATTCGCACGACGTGCGGACAGTTCTCCAGCCAACCGCTGAAACCCCGCGTATTTATTGGGTGTTTGTGAGAAAACGTGAATGGGCTGGATCGCGGATTTCGCGGATTAGAAATCCGATGCTCTATCCCTTTGAGCTACGGGCCCTCCGAACCAGCTGCATTTATTCTACCCGCACTCCCCACGTCATTGATCTTCACCATTGATTTTTTGCGTTGGACTATTTGCCTGCTCTGTTCCACGCTGTTAATGCGTCTTCTGCCCGCAGCAGTGGACAATCCGGCCCGTAAAGCGAATCTTCGCTTTACGAATGGGGAATCTGGCAGGTCGCCCGGCCTCGCCATCCTGCAAAATCATGCGGCCGCTGCTTTGACATCCGGCGGTCAACAGAGCTTAAAAGGGGGAAGTGTGTCCGACAAGAAGATGGTTGTTACGTTGCGCACCGTGGCGGAGCGAGTGGGGCTTGCGCCCTGTTCGGTCTCGGCCGTTTTGAACAAGACTCCGGCCTCTCTGGTGATTCCGCAACGCACCAAAGATCGCATTTTCCGTGCGGTTGCAGAACTGAATTACCAACCGAATTTTTCGGCCCGATCGCTGCGTACGAAGCGCACCCACATGCTTGCCGTCATCAGCAATGATTTTGGCCGAGCGCCCGTGGCTCAGGTGGTAGCTGGAATGGAACGCATGCTGCGCCACCGGGGCTACCTGCTTGCTCTCGGCGTCCTCGATCGCCCATCGGAATGGACGCGCCTTTCCCCGCAGCTTTGTCAGCGAGGGGTCGAAGGCGTGATGGCCATCGGCGTGACCCTGCCTCGGGAACTGACGTTGCCTGCGGTATCGGTTCACCTCGGCTGCCTGAACTTTGAGGAAGCGTTCACGCCAGGGCCGCTAGCGGAGGACGCGGGTGCCCGGCTTCGCGAATTGGGCGAATCCGCTGCCGAGACAGTGTTGTCAAAGATTGAGAACAAGTCCGCTCCGCGCAGAACGCGGATCGTCTTCCGACCTCCGCATGCCGCGTTCACCTTCCCCGGCGCAGGCTTGGCCGGTCCGGCAGAACAGCCGCATGCAGATTGAATATAGAGGCTCGCCGGGGCTGCTAAGCATCGCTAAGTTGCGGTAACATCATCGCACGTCGGGTTGGTCACCGAGCACTCCATCACCCACGTTCCGCAGGCGATCTTAGCACGTCAGATGTTTCTCGACTCGCTCGACTACGAAGCGAACCGATGCCGATGAAAGCGGCACGCTCAATTTCTGCTAGTCCCGCAGTGGCTGGGCACCAGATCACCGTTCTCCCGATCTGTTCCGCTCATCTCTGGAACATTTCCAGCCACACTCCGTGCGTTACGTCTGGGGATAGCAGGAAGCTCTGACCGTAGGTTCCTTTGTAGATGCCGATTTTGCTATTCGTAGCAGATTCAGCCATCCTGTGAGCTATCGAGAGATCGGACACCTCGACACTGACCGCGATAATCCCCTCGTCATGGTCGGACAGATATTTCTGGAGCACGCTGCTCTTGTCGCTGGATTCCAGCAGGATCATCGTTCCAGAACCAGCCTTTAGCTCACGTCCGCGAGCACCCAAGAGTTGTAGGTCGCGGGACTCATCAGCTTCGAAACCTGCATCTCGTAGCGTGCGTAGCTGCGACTTTAGATCGTGTACGGCAAACCATACAGCATGAATGCCAATCGCCGTGTTGGGATGTTTCGTCCGGCCCTCTTTGCGTGCCTTGTCGTACCAATCGCTGGAGAGGTATTCGATAAGGAAAATCGGCACGCTGAATCCCAGCTTGTTCGGTGCGGGCTTGTCGGCAGTGCTCAAGGAATACCACTGCGGCGGGGGCGGCTTCGTCTCGCCTTCCTTCATGAGGCTGCCGGGGTCAGGACCTTCAACATCGAAGTTCTGCGTCTTGAGATAACTAGCCGCAACCTTGGCTGACGAAACGTTCAAGCCGAGAAACATCGCACCCTCGTGCTTCTTCACGAAATCGGCAATCTCAGCGGCATCGCCTTGGGAAGCAGCGTTGCCTTCGGGTTCTTTGACGGAAAGCAGTTCAAGATAGGTTTTGTTTTCAAGATCAATGATGCTATTGAAAAGACCTCCGGGAAAGTGCCCGCCTTCGCTGACCTTGAAGCCGAGTTGTTCGTAATCGCGTTGTACTTTCGAGAGGTCTCGAACTCCCACGCCCACATGATCGATGCCCCATCCCTGTCCCAAAAGCGGATGCGGAACAGGTGTCTGAGCGAGCGCACCAGCAACGAAAATGGTCATGCAAATCACGCTTAGCGTGGTCTGGGGGCATCGGGCGAGGCAGTCCTTGAGCGTGCCCTTCGGTGCTGTCACGGAACGCACCTCCAAGAGAGGTTCTATCCTTGCCAAAGTTACCTCAAACGATCCTGTGTTGTCGCGCATCACGCCCATGGCAATCAAAACCCGCCCCAGCGCCATGATCGGCACACACGCACGGGAACTTCGACAAAGCGTCAGACGCCCAGCGCGTTTACATGGAGCAGTTGGTGCGGATGAAGCCCGCTTCGGAGTCAGACCAGTGATTCCATCGGGCTGGCATCGGGCTGAACTCGTGAGGACCAAAACAACCAGCCACTCTCAATTGCCTGTGCCGTATGAAGATGTGAATGGTGGGCGCTATAGGATTCGAACCTATGACTTCCACCGTGTGAAGATGGCACTCTACCGCTGAGTTAAGCGCCCTGCGAGAGTCATTTTATTCAAACATTTGCGCGCGGAATATGCAACTTGCGCCTATGCGAGGGAACTTGCAGACCCGCTAAAGAGTCCGCGCCAAGAAGTAGCCGGCAGGAGTGGGGGGCCGTTGCAGAGTTTCGCCACGCCTGCCTGGCGTGGTAGCCTATCGGCGGCAGGGGCCTGAGGCGGGATTCGCAACCGGTGGCGCCCTGGGCCGGCTTCGGCTGCTCGATCTTCATGGCGCTCGATCCCAAACCCCCGCGGACTCCGCTATCTCATTCATCCAGAGGGACTTCCTCGGCTCCGCCCGGTCAGCGCGGGGCGCAACTTTCCAGTCCCGACGGGGTTGAAATTAGTGTGAGCACAGCTGCATTCGACCGGGGCATGCTGATGGCTGCGACGACCACGCAGGCGTCTGCGGCTTTCTCACCTGTGGTCGCCGGTGGCGAGCCGCCTTCCGATGCGCAGATCATGCTGCGGGTGAAGGCGGGCGATCAGTCAGCGTTTGACTACCTGGTGCAGAAGTATCGCCGTCCGATCGTGAGCTTCATGTACCGGATGGCGCGCAATGCGGCGGCAGCCGAAGATTTGGCGCAGGAAGTTTTCCTGCGGGTGTATCGCTCCCGCGAAGGCTACGAGGCCAGCGCAAAGTTCACGACCTGGCTGTATCGCATCGCGACCAACCTCGCCGTGAATCATGCGCGCGACACGCGCCACGAGCGGCCAGAGGTAACGGTCAGTCTGGACGAGCCCGACGAGGAAACCGGCACCACGTTCGAAGTGCCGGATGGAAACCTGAACGCCGAGCAGCTCATGGTGCGCCGGGAGCGAATGCTGGCGATCCGGCGTAAAGTGGAAGCGCTGCCCGAGCAGCAGCGGCTGGCAGTCATCATGCACAAGTACCAGCAGATGGACTACAAGCAGATTGCCGAAGTTCTGAAGAGAAGCGAATCGGCAACCAAGTCGTTGCTCTTCCGGGCCTATGAGACTTTGCGGGAACAGTTAAAAGAATATTTATAAGCAAGACTTCTCTGTTTTTGTGTGAGGACAGTGGCGAAGAGAGTTGAGGGGAAGCAGTTATGAAATGCGATGAGATTCGCGAACGGATGCCCGATGTGGCGGCTGGACTGAGCCAGCCCACAGCGGAGGAGGGCCAGCATCTGGCCAGTTGTGCCGCTTGCGCGGAGCAACTGAAGGCGATGAGTGCGACCATGGCGCTGCTGGACGAGTGGCAGGCGCCGGAGCCGTCGCCCTATTTTGATGTCCGCCTGCAGGCGCGCCTGCGGGAAGAAATGGCCAAACCGCAGGCGGGCTGGTTGTATTGGTTGCGCCGCCCGGTGCTGGCGGCGGCGCTGACCGTGCTCATGGGAATTGGTGTGGGGTTATTGTTCACGCGCAGCAGTGGGGTCTACTCTCCGAACGACGAAGATGCCATTGCTGAAACGGCAGAACCGGGCAGCGCGGTGAGCGATCTGCAGGCGCTGGACAAGAACCACGACTTGTATTCGGATTTCGAGTTGCTGGACGATCTGGATTTGCAGCAAGATGTGGTGGCGAATCCGTAAGCAGGAACTGTGTAGTTGAAAGGCTGACGGCGAAGCGCCCGAACGGGTGGAAAAAATGCGACGGGGGAACAAAATGACGGGACGCCTGGCCTGCGCCGCATTGGCTCTGGCAGTGGCTGGAACGTCTCCCGGCCTGGCGCAAAGAGGCTTCTCTCCGCAGCAAAGGCATGCCGCCGCCCCCGCCTATCAAGCGCCACGACAGCAAGCGCCACGCCAGCAGCCACCACGCCAGCAAGCACCACGCCAGCAGCAGATGCGTCCACAGCCGCGAGGCCACGCCGGGGACTGGTTGCGGCGCTATAAGGATCTGCCTCCACAGGAGCAGGAGCGCGAACTGCAGAAGGATCCCGCATTCCGCCGCCTGCCCCCGGAAAGACAGCAGCAGCTAAGGCAACGCCTGCAACATTTTTCCAATCTGCCGCCACAGCAGCAACTGCGCGTGCTGAACCGCATGGAAACCTGGGAGCATCTGACACCTGAGCAGAAGCAGCAAGCGAGGCAGGTCTTCGCTCAGATGCAGCAACTGCCTCCCGACCGCCAGCGCCAGGTGCGCACGGCGATTCGGGATCTGCGGGGGATGCCGCCGGAGCAGCGGGAACAGATTATCAACTCCCCGCGCTTCAAAGGCATGTTCTCAGACCGGGAGCGGGAACTGATGCGGGGAGCCGCGCGTTTGCCGCTCGCACCGGCGGAAGAGGGCGGACCGCAGGAGTAGGGCAGGCGCCAGTCTCCAAATACAGTATCTTGACGTTACTGTACGTACTCTACTATACGTATGCTGCTACAGAAGTGTCTGGCAGACCTTGATGGGGTTCCGGGCGGCGAGCAGAATGCCCCTCCTTGCGCCGGAAAGGCCCCTGGCAGCGACGATCGTTGCCAGGGACAAGGAATGCATCATCCGCGAGGAAAAGATGCGACCTGCGGCTTCTAATGCTGCTCTACGAATTTTCAACAACTTACACTAAGACTCAATAACTTACGTGTTGGTTTGAGATTTCGCAATGCGGCGAGCAGCGTCCGTGTGTGCTAGCCTCCAACTACTGTCGCAATAGATTCCGTGCGATGAAGAACACGTTGGCCGGGCGCTCCCCCAGCCGCCGCATGAAGTAGGGATACCACTCGGTCCCGAACGGGACGTAGACCCGCATACGCCATCCTTCGCGCACCAGGCTCTGCTGCAGGTCGCGGCGAATCCCATACAGCATCTGGAATTCGAACGAGTCGCGCGCGATCTTTTCCCGCGTGGCAAAGTCCTGCGCCTGCCGGATGATTTTTTCGTCGTGTGTGGCCAAGCCGTGATAGATGCCGCTCTTCATCAGCGTCTTCATCAGCTTGACGTAGTTCGCATCCACGTCGGCTTTGCTTTCGAAGGCGATCGTGGCCGGCTCTTTGTAGGCCCCCTTGCACAGGCGGATGCGTATCCCATCAGCCAGCAGCTTTTCAATATCGCTCTCGGAACGTTTTAGGTAGGCCTGGATCACGGTGCCAACGCTATTCTCATTTCCCGGCATGCGGTGCAGTTCGTGCACAAAATCGAGAGTGCGCTGGGTGTAGGGAGAGCCTTCCATATCCACGCGCACGAACCCGGCTGGCGTCATGGAAGCGGCCTTGGCCACGAGTCCGCCGACCAGGTCGCGAGCCAGGGCTTCATCCACGTCCAGACCCATGTGGGTAAGTTTCAGGCTGATGTTGGCTTTGAGTTGGCTGGCCGCGATGGCCTCGAGAATCTGATGGTAGAGCTGCGCGCTCTGGCGGGCCTCGTCGGGATTGGTGACGTTTTCTCCGAGGTTATCAATGGTCACGCTCATGCCGGCGCGGTTGACGGCCTGGGTGACGCGCACCGCATCGGCGATCTCGGTGCCCGCCACGAAGCGGCCGGAGACGCGGCGTCCCAGTGCAGAACGCTCGGCAAAATTGCGCAGAGAACGATTTTCAGAAAGATGGACGAAGAACGCCCTTAGCATGGAGTACCTGCCAGCTCCGGAAGGATTCGGTCCGGAAGG
>Ga0187818_10000944_pt1 | contig 11291 bp, 10 predicted proteins | sample NC_wetland_sal_i_14_FD_130581 | JGI IMG/M metagenome (GOLD analysis project Ga0187818, IMG submission 130581) | Wetland sediment microbial communities from Neuse River Estuary, North Carolina, USA - SO4_3 | ecosystem: Environmental > Aquatic > Freshwater > Wetlands > Sediment | place: USA...
GGCACCGGGTCAATTCTTCGCTGGGCGTCCCTCGACCGTTCGAAGGTTGGCGGTTCTGAGTCGTTGGCCGCGATTTCCCGCATCCGCGATCGTCGCAAACGCGCTATATTTCCTGCGTGCGGGAACTGGTGCGGAGGTTCGTAGGGAAGCAGGCGCGGTTCTTTGTGTGGGCAAGCCTGGCAGCGGTGGGCTTGCGGTTGGTGTTCGTGGTGTGGTTCCCCGGGGTAGTAGACGATTCCCGGCTTTATGCCAACATCGCGGAGAACTGGCTGCAGCACGGCATTTATGGCATAACCAATTCCGGCGTGATCGTGCCGACCCTGTCGCGGCTGCCGGGTTATCCGGCATTCCTGGCGGCAATTTTCGCTCTCTTTGGAATCGGGAATTTCCGGGCCGTTCTGCTCGTGCAGGTGCTCTTCGACCTTGGCACATGCTTCCTGATCTGTGACATGGCGAGGCGTGTTCTCGTTTCAGAGCGCGCCTCCCGGGCGGCGTTTCTTCTGGCGGCGCTCTGTCCTTTCCTCGCCAACTACGCGGCGGCTGCTCTCACGGAAACGCTGGAGATTTTTTTCACGGCCCTGGCGCTGGATCTGGCGATCCGGGCAATGGGCATCGGCGAAGCCGGCGCCGCGGCTCAGAACCGGTATCTCACCTGGCTCGGCTGTGGGCTTTCCGTGGGAGCAGGAATTCTCTTGCGCCCGGACGGGGGCATTTTGCTCGCAGCTGTAGGCGGCTATTTGTTGTGGTTGCTCGTGCGCAGTCTCCTGGGGCGGAGTCGCGCATGGGGGAGCCCGCGCTCCATCGTGTGGGCTGGAGTCCTGGTCGTGGCTGGCGCCACGGCGCCTCTAGTCCCCTGGACTCTGCGGAATCTGCACACGCTGCACCGCTTTCAGCCCCTGGCGCCGCGCTATGCGACCGACTCGGACGAAATCGTGATGAGCGGCTTCAACCGCTGGGTCAAGACCTGGACTGCCGATTACGTCTCGGTGCAGGAAATCTACTGGCCCGTCCCCGGACAAGAACTCGATATCACCCGCCTGCCCAACCGAGCCTTCGATTCGGAGCAACAGCGCTCGCTGACCGGAGAACTGTTCGCCGATTACAACGGCAATCATGAGATGACGGTGGACATCGACGCCCGCTTCGCGGCCCTGGCGGCGGAGCGCATTCATGCGGCGCCATTACGGTACTACGTGTGGCTCCCGGCGGTCCGCATCGTCGACATGTGGCTGCGTCCGCGGACGGAATTGCTGCCCTCCGATCCCCGCTGGTGGGAATTTAACGACGACGGCCGGTGGCTCACCGTCAGCCTCGTCTTCGGCCTGATCGGCTTGCTGTACGCCGGAATGGCAGCGGCCGGCCTGCTGCGCGCCCGCTATTTTTTTGGCATTGGACTATTCGTTTTGTTTCTGGTGCTGCGGTCGGTGTTCCTCGGAACACTGGAGAATCCCGAGCCCCGCTACACACTGGAGTGTTATCCGGTCGTGATTCTGTTCGCTTCTGTAGTTTCCCGTCGGCGTGAATAATCCTCGAGGATCTGGAAACGCGTGGCCGGTGGGGGAAGTCTCTGCCCTTAGCCCAGTGGCGAGTCGCTCATGCGGAAGCGGGTGCGGACGTGCTCGGAGATGAGTTCAATCGCCGGACGGTTCTTGACCGGGTCGGCCTGCGCCAGATACTTCATGGCTTCGATCAGCAGGCGTTGCCCGTCTACGTAACGAGGATCTGAGCTGCGCTCTCTGCGCTTGTTACCCAGCTTAGGAGGGACTGTAATCGTAAAAACCTTGGCCATGAATAAACCCGACTGAGGTGTGGTCAGTATACAGTTCCCTGTGCGATTCTGATCACCCCTTCTTGTTCTTTAGATTCAACAACTTAGCCTTGGGGTGAAATTATCTGCGTCTTGCCCGTTGTCTTCAGCTTGAAAACCTCGTCTGGAATTTTCTTCCCGTTCACCTGAATCGCGGAGTACTTGGTCAGGCGGTAATTTCCCTGCGGATCGAAGAACTGCTGCTGCCGCGAAATGCCGCTGTCGAGGTCAATCCAGAGCAATATCTGCTTGAACGTATTGCGCACTTTGTCGGATTTCGGAACGAGTTGAAGCTTCACCGTAGCCACGCCGCTGATAGTCTCCGGGCCGAGGTAGGTTACGTCGAATGCCTTCACCAGATCCTGCCCGCTGCCTCCGAATCCAAGCACGAGATAGCTCTCGAAGTCAGCTTTGTTCTTGCCCAGGTCGTAGACCGTGACCTGGTCGGGCTTGGGCTGATACATCCGGATCTTGCCTTCGCTGAAGAGCACGAATTTCGGCTCAGGCTTCAGCGTCTTGGCATCGCCCCCGGCCATCTTCACGTTGGCCATCATCTCGATATCCTTGCCGGTGCGACGATAATAGATTGTTCCCGTTTGAACATCGTCGACTTCATCGATGACCTTCTCGTAAGAATCCCACTCGAACTCGGCCTGCGTGCTATGAAAGCCGGCGGCTGCCGCGTCCATTTTCTTCAGCACCGCTTCCAGAGCGCTGGAACTGCCAGGATCGGCAGGCTTCTGCGGAGGAGCGTCCAGGTGCAGCAGACCCCCCACGAGCGCAACAGGCAAAATAAGTGCGAAACTCTTCATTGGTATTTCAACCTGCCCCTGGACGGCGAAGGCCGCTTTTGCTGGCAACGGGCCACTGACAACTGATAACTGGGGTATCGCTACTCCCTCTTCGCCACTACTCTGTAACTCTGTGCGTGCCCTTCGTGGTCGTAAACAGGTTCATAGCTCACGATCGAGACCGCGCCAGAAATAGGCTCGATGATGCGCAGCAACTGCTGGCGCACAGAATGATCGTCTCCCGGTGAAATGGCGCTGGCCGCGACCTGGTAGAGCAATTGGCCTTCCGCGTCGGTGGTGACCACCACTTCTGTCGGATGCGGATTGCGGGCGATGGGTTTGTCGTTGAAATCAATCACCCGGGGTGAGAGAAAAATGAAGATCAGGATCAGCGTGACCATGATGTCGTAGTGCAGTGTGCCACGTTCATACTGCCAGAGAATGTATCCGCGAATTGTTCGCCAGATGGCGTTCATGGGCACGGGCGCGCCGGGCGCGGTCGTCGTCAGCTCTGCTCTCTGCAAGTGTACTAGCTCCGAGCTAGTTGCTTCTAGCTGCCAGCTCTGTCCGATCGTGGGTCAGTTTCCTGGGCCACTCAAACTCGCCTGCTGGAACAACACAGCGTTTGTCATTCCGACAGAAACGTTCTTATTTCAGGAATGCTTGTCATTCCGAACCGGTTTCAGCCGGTGAGGAACCTGCTGTCCCCCGCCCATCGCTCAGAACTTCTTCGATGTGATCCGCTCCGCGCCAACGTAATCCCGCAGGGCCTCGGGAATCACCATGCTCCCGTCCGCCTGCTGATAGTTCTCCACAATCGCGACCCAGGTGCGGCCCACGGCCAGCCCGCTGCCGTTCAGCGTATGCACGAACTCGGTCTTGTTCTTACCTTCCGGCCGGTAGCGAATGTTGGCGCGCCGTGCCTGGTACGACTCGAAATTCGAGCAGGATGAGATTTCACGAAACAACTGCTGTCCCGGCAGCCAGACCTCAATGTCGTAGGTTTTAGCCGCCGCGGCCCCCATGTCGCCGGTGCATAGTGTCACCACGCGATAATGAAGACCCAGCTTCTGCAGGACTTCCTCAGCATCGTGCGTGAGCTTCTCGTGCTGCTCGTAGGAATTTTCCGGGCGCGTGAACTTCACCAATTCCACTTTCTGAAACTGATGCTGCCGGATGATGCCGCGCACGTCTTTCCCGTACGATCCAGCCTCGCTGCGAAAGCACGGCGTATAGGCAGTAAGCGAAATCGGCAAGCGTGATTGGTCCAGGACCTCGTCGCGATATAGATTCGTTACCGGGACCTCGGCGGTGGGAATGAGCCAGAGATCCTTCTCTCCGTGCGGCACGCGGAACGAATCGGCCGCGAACTTCGGCAGTTGCCCCGTGCCGTACATGGAATCGGAATTCACCAGAAATGGCGGAAGCACTTCGGTATATCCATGCTCGCGCGTGTGCAGGTCGAGCATGAAGTTCGCCAGCGCACGCTCCAGCTTTGCGCCCATATCCCAGTAGACGGCGAAACGCGCGCCGGTGAGCTTGACGGCGCGTTCCAGGTCGAGGATGCCGAGTTCGGGGCCCAGGTCCCAGTGCGGCTTGGGAGTGAAATCAAACTTTGGCGGCGTGCCCCAACGGCGGACTTCGACATTATCGTCGGCGCTTGTGCCCACAGGCACGGTGGCGTGCGGAATGTTGGGGATGCCGACCAGGATTTCGCGCAGGCGAGCGTCGAGATCAGCGGCGGTTTTTTCCAGGCCCTGAATCTGCTCGCGCAATTCCTTGGTCTGAGCCATGGCCGAGGTGACGTCCTGCCCGGCTTTCTTCAGTTTGGCGATTTCTTCCGAAGCCTTGTTGCGCTGGGCCTTACGCGTCTCCGCTTCGGTGATCGCCTGCCGGCGCTGGGTGTCTACTTCGCGGAAGTCCCTGAGCACGGCAGCCGGATCCATGCCGCGCTGGCGCAGCTTTTCTTCGACTAACGGCAGGTTGTCGCGGACAAAATTCAGATCGAGCATGGGGAACCACTACTGTATCGGAAAAGAGGAGGGGAATGCACGCCCGCGACCACGACGGTAGTGGTTCAGTTTGAACTTTGCGTTTGTTTTCCGTCGGCGTCATCCTGAGCGAAGCCGTTCTTCAGGCGGAGTGAAGAGCCTGCCCTGAGCGAAGTCGAAGGGATCGCGCGTGGACAACGTGCGCCTATACTGCACGCGAGATCCCTCGCCCCGCTGGTGAAAACGCGGGGCGTCGGGATGACGCCTCTAAAGTGACCCTTGCACTACCCTCCCTTTTGGAGGATAGGCCCCGGCTGTGTAAACTACCTTCGCGATGAGATCTTCCCCCAGATCTGTTGCCGTGCGCTTCATCCTGTTCCTGGCGTGGCTCGCGGCTGTCGTCAGCCTCCCGGTTCCTGGTTCCGCCTCCGCTTACAGCGGACGTCCCAAGCTGATAGTGGTGATTGTGATTGACCAGTTCCGGGGCGACTACCTGGAGCGCTACCGCGACCAGTTTGGAGACGCCGGCTTCCGCTTACTCCTCGACCACGGCGCGTATTTTCCCAACTGCAATTACAACTATGCCAACACGCACACCGCTCCCGGACACGCCACACTGTTCACCGGCGCCTACAGCAACGGACACGGCATTGTGGCCAACGAATATTGGGACCAGAAGAAGAAGCGCATGGTGACTTCGGTCGAGGACGACGACACGAAGATGGTTGGCGTGGCCGGAGACAAGTCCGGAGACAAGGCCGGAGCCTCGCCGCATAACCTGCTCGCCGACACGCTGGGAGACGAACTGAAGCTGGCCACCCAGGGCAAATCTCGCGTTTTTGGCGTGTCCTTAAAAGACCGCGCCGCCGTTCTTCCTGGGGGCTTCGCGGCGGACGCAGCCTACTGGATTGAACCGAAGAGCGGTGCGTGGATCACGTCTACCTACTACCGCAACGAACTGCCGCGATGGGTGCAGGATTTCAACTCCACTCGTCCCGCGAAATACTGGGATCGCGACTGGAAGGGTGCGCAGGGCATGCTCCTGCGCTCGACAGCGCATCGGAAGGCCAAGAACGGCGAGGACGCCGGCTTCTACGAAGTGATCGGCCCGACGACGTTCGGCAACGAGTACGAACTCGAATTCGCCCGAGAATTGATAGTGTACGAAAACGTCGGCCGCGGTCCGGCCACGGATTTGCTTGCCATCAGCCTCTCGCCCAACGACATTCTTGGTCACCAGGTCGGGCCCGATTCTCCGGAAATGCAGCAGATGGCGCTCGATCTCGATCACCAGCTGGCTGACTTCTTTAATTTTCTCGGACATCAGATCGGGCTCGCCGACGTATGGATCGCGCTCTCGGCCGATCACGGCGTTTCGTCGCTGCCGGATGCGGTGAAGAAGTTGCACATTCCGGCGGCCAACCTCGGCGCCGCGAAACTGGAGGCGCAGATCAATGGCGCTCTTACGGCGAAGTTCTCTCCCGGCCATCCCACGGCATATGTGAAGCTCGACTATCCCCTGGCCTGGCTCGATCAGGACGCCTTTGCCGCCGCTCATGTGAAGGAGCACGATGCCGAGGGCGCGGTGGGTGAAGCCATGAAGCAAGCCGGCTTGCGCGACTACTACACCAAGTCACAACTGGCCGAGGGCGAGGTTCCTGACACTGCCCTGGGCCGAAAATATCTCAACAGCTATTCGCCAGAGGGGGGCTGGTACGTCATGGGCGTTCCCGATTTTTACACGGTAGGGCCGTCAACCGGTACCGACCACGCTTCCCCCTACACCTACGATACGCACGTGCCACTCGCCTTTTACGGATTGCCTTTTCAGCCGGGAACCTACCGCACCAGCGCGGAACCGGCGGATCTGGCGCCCACCCTCGCATCTCTTCTGGGAATCAATGCTCCAACTCATTCCGTGGGGCGCGTGCTGACCGAAGCGCTGTCGCCACCTCACCGTGGTACAAACTCAGGCACGAATTCCGGGGAGGGCCAGCCATGAGCGCTCCCGATCTCAGCGTCAGCTTTGCCGGCATCCGGCTGAAAAATCCCATCATTGCCGCCAGCGGAACGTTCGGCTACGGAATCGAATTCGAAGACGTCGTCAACCTCTCGAAGCTTGGCGGGATTGTGGTGAAGGGCTTGTCCCGCGAGCCCATGATCGGCAACCCGCCGCCGCGGCTGTGGGAGACCGCCGCGGGAATGTTGAACGCCATCGGCCTGCAAAACATCGGCGCGCATGCATTTCTCGACGAGAAGATGCCGAAGCTGCGCAAGATCGAAAACATCGTCGTCATCGCCAACGTGTTCGGCTACACTCGCGAAGACTACGAGCGCACCATCGAAATCCTCAACCAGGGCGAGGGAATCGCTGCTTACGAACTGAACGTTTCCTGCCCCAACACGGCGCAGGGCGGTCTGCAGTTTGGCAGCGATCCGCGGGCGCTCGATGAGGTCGTGACCACCGCCAAGCGCGTGGCCGCACGCCCGCTGATCGTCAAGCTCTCGCCCAACGTCACCAGCATCGCGCAGATGGCCTACGTCGCGCAGGAGTCCGGCGCCGACGCGTTGTCGCTGGTCAACACGTTCGTTGCCATGGCGATTGATCCGGAGACGCGCAAGCCGCGCATCGCCAACGTCACCGCTGGACTGTCGGGTCCCGCGATCAAGCCCATCGCCGTGCGCATGGTCTACGACGCGGCGCATGCCGTGAAGATTCCGGTCATCGGCATGGGAGGCATTTCCACCGCGGCCGACGTGGCGGAATTCATGCTGGCCGGAGCGACGGCGGTGCAGATCGGCACAGCCAGCTACTGGGATCCCTGCGCCACCGAGAAGATCGTGGACGAACTGAAGTCATGGTGCAAAGACCATCACGTCACGCGCCTCGCGGATTTCACGGGAGGAATGCAGTTGGAGTAGTCGTCAGCGCGCCAGAGACCTTACCGGCCAGCGGAGCTCCGGGAAACCAAGGTCTGGATAACGATCAGCGATCTCACCCGTATTACAATGCCAAGTGCAAATGAAGGGGTTCGGAAAGGCGTGGGGTAAGTTCCTTTCCTCAGTGAGTATTTGAGATTCCCAGCCGTCCAAGCCAGCAATTCACTGGCGCAGCCAGGCCGCATGCAGGCACAAAGCGCCCCTTCAGGAGAGCAGTCATGTCTCTGCGCAGACTATTCCTTTTCACCTTGCTGGCGGCGGTGGTTGCTTGCGCGGCAATTGACGGTGCGTTCTGGCATAGAGGCCAGCCCGCGAACAGTTCAGGCCGGTCTTACGACGGCAATGCAGTCCTCAGCGGCCATCGATTCCAGGCGAAAAGCGAAATGCTGCCGCCTGCGTTCCTTCCCGTCCAATCCAAGAGTGTCGAGGGTTTAAGTGCGGGAAAGTTGCTGGTGGCGAGCCGCGACCTCGGCGATCCCAACTTTGCCAGAACCGTGATCCTTCTGGTTCAATACGATCCTCAGGGCGTAGTCGGACTGATTCTCAACCGGCGCACCAATGTCCCGCTCTCCCGAGCATTGGACAGCCTCAAGACGGCGAAAAATCTTTCCGACCCGGTCTATCTCGGAGGCCCCGTCGACGTTCCATCAGTATTCGCGTTGTTTAAATCGCCGGCCAAGATCGAAGGCGGCGAGCGAGTCTTGGGTGGGGTCTACCTGATTCACGACAAAGCACTCTTCGAGCAGACGATTTCGACGCGGCCCGCCCCTGGCGTTTTTCATGTTTATCTGGGCTACGCCGGATGGACTCCCGCTCAATTGCGAAACGAAGTGGGACTCGGCGCGTGGTTCATTTTTCCGGGGGACGTCAGCACGGTCTTTAATACCGATCCGGATTCCTTGTGGCCGCAGATGATTCGGCAAACCGAGATGAAGGTGGCGGAAAACGAGCCTGCGAATCTGTGTCAGTCTGCGCGCGCCGAAAAGACCGTGGACGCGGGGCCTTGAGTCCCTGCCATGCGCAAATGAATCATCGCCATGATTCCCAGAGTGTCAGAAAGGAATGTCCCCCACTTCTCCTTTACGCTCAATGATTTCTTCAGCCCTCGAAAGAGCGGGTATTCACTCAGTATGGCGATGCGACGATCCCACTCACGAATCTCTGTCGCGTTGCTGATCCCCCATTTCAGCTGCGCACTCGCATCCATCCCGCCATCCTCGATAACCCTTTTGTTCGCAATTCTGAGCCCTCTGGGTGAGCAGGCATCAAAGACTAGTTCACTCTCCGGGAACCTGTCAGCGAGCTTGTTCAATAAGCTTCTGACTTGGTCTTCTTCGAAGTAGTAAAGAACACCCGCCGCAATAAATAACACTGAGGAGCCGACATTGAACAAGTTCATCCACGTGTCATCGAGGATGGAGCAGGCGATGAACTGTCGGCGCGGCCCGGGCTGAATGTAATTACTTCTGAGTTGGATCACATCCGGAAGATCGAGGTCGTACCAGCGGAGCGTTCCGTTGTCCACTCGCTCAAAGGTTGTGTCCAGGCCGCAGCCGAGGTTTACGATGGTTGCCGTCGGATGCCAGCTAAGCACCTCCCGGATCGTCCGGTCGATGTGAAGGCTGCGCGCAATCCATGCTAGCTGACTTACAAAGCTGATATTGGCTGCAATCGTCGAGAAATCGTAATCCATCGAGGCGACGATTCGGACTGCTGCCGGGTCGACCAGGAGGGGATGCGGCTTCTTGCTTTCAACGGCTCGGCCCCAGAGCGGCAGCAGGAGCGTCTTTTGAACACTGCCCAAGGTTTCTGGATTCGTGGTCACCGTCGTCATAAATGCTCCTCTCGCTCTGGATTCGCCGGGTAACAGATCGCTCAATCGCTGGCAGTAGCTTCCTAAAGGAATGTCAGGAACGAGCTCCGCCCTGGACCACCACAGCATTTCACCCTATTGGGCAGGTTGACAGTGACAGGGGTCACAGAAGACGATCGGGTTGTTTTATTGCTGTGGCAGGAGCAAGCGCATGCCATCCCCGTCGAATCGTCACCAGCACGCGGAGCAAAGCTTTCCTATCGTCCCCTTGTGTACCAGATCGAGCCGGGAGACTTGTAGTCGCGGCCTTCTCCCCACACGGCATGGGTTGCGCCGTCGCTGTCGATGGCCAGGCCGAAGTAATCGCCGAAGGGGAAGCGGAAGCCCTCATGCAGAATGTAGTCGTAGCCCCGGGCGGGACCGGAGAGCTGAGTCTCGGCGCTCCAGGTGGCGCCGCCGTTAGTAGAGCTGCGATAGAAGGTGTTCCATAGGCGGCGGTTGGGATGTCCCGCTTCGGCGGCCCGGGCGTCCATCCAGGCAATGCGAACATCACCGGCTGACCCGGCCACAATCGCGGGAAAGCAATGCTCGACCCCCGTCCCCGCCGCGGAGACGCTCCGCCGCGCCGTCCAGGTTACCCCGGCGGTGGTCGAGGACGAGAAGTAGATGTGCTCCGCTCCGCCGTTGCTGCTGCCGGCGTTCCACAGGGCGTAGAGAGCGCCTGCCGCATCCGATGCCAGGGCGATCTGCGCGCCCAGGAAGCCCGTGCCGCAGCTTTCCGCTTCGCAGCCCGGAGGCGCGCCCGACACGTCCAGCAAAGCCGTATTCCACGAGCGCCCGCCATCGGCCGAGCGGCTGACGTAAACGCTGACCGGGCGCGTCGGCAGTTCGCGGCGGGCATACGCCGTCCAGCCGAAGTAGACATTCCCCGCGAGATCGACCGTGGCTCCCCCCGCCAGCGACCATCCGGGTTCGGTGCGGGGATTTACCGTCACCCGGCTGAAGGTCTGTCCTGCATCGTGCGAGGCGGCAACGGAGAATTCTTCCTCCCGGTTAAACCCCACGTAGACGTCCGCTCCGCGGACCGCCAGCACCGGCTTGTCGGCTTCTTCTTGTCCTCGCTCCGCCCACGAAAACGACCAGTGCTGCCCGAAGTCGAGAGATCGGGCAACGATAATGTCGCGCTTGTTGTTCTGCAGCCACGAGGCGTAGACCGTTTGCCGATCGACCGGGTCGACGACGATCTGCGGATCAAACTGCCCGGTGGGGAAAGGAAGCAGCGCCCGCGAAGGCTGCCAGGAAAGGCCATTGTCGTTGCTGACGAGCAAGGCGATCGCAGGGGCGGTACAGGCCGGACAATCGGGCACCGCACCATACTGCGGATAGAAGACGTAAATGTGTCCGTGGCCGTCGGCCGCCATCGCCGGTTCCCATTGATCGCCGGTGTGGTAGCCAAGGCGCGTCTGCGGCGAGAATCCGGAGACCGCCCATGCCGCCGGCGAAGCCGTCAAAGCCAGCAGAATCAGCAGCGCAAGTTGCTGCACCATCCGGGGCGCGGGTTGGAAGCGGCTGGCAGAGAAAACCACTGGATGACCCTTGGCACTAAGCTGCTCTGGACTTTATCGTGATTCCCGGGGAGCGTCAATTACCCAAGGGTAATGGGTGCATGAATTTACAATCCAGTGACTTTCCCGGCCTTTCGTCATCTAATCAGAGGCAATCAAGATGGGGCGCAATCTTATTAGTTGGGGAGTGAATTCAATGGCGAAAGCTACGTTTGCAGCAGGATGTTTCTGGGGGGTCGAAGCCACTTTCCGGCAGCTACCGGGCGTAGTCTCCACCCGCGTGGGCTATACTGGCGGGCACACCGCAGATCCGAATTACAAGGAAGTCTGCACCGATCGCACCGGCCACGCCGAAGCCGTCGAAGTTGAGTTTGACACCGCCAA
>Ga0187818_10000945_pt1 | contig 11286 bp, 8 predicted proteins | sample NC_wetland_sal_i_14_FD_130581 | JGI IMG/M metagenome (GOLD analysis project Ga0187818, IMG submission 130581) | Wetland sediment microbial communities from Neuse River Estuary, North Carolina, USA - SO4_3 | ecosystem: Environmental > Aquatic > Freshwater > Wetlands > Sediment | place: USA: North...
AGTAGCTCAGCAAGCCAGTACATCGCAAATCAGCAACCCCACAACGCAGTTAGCCTTGACCGCGGCGGAGCGGACCACCGGCCTGAGTTCTGCAAGCAACGCCAAGGCCGATTACCTGATCGGCAACAGCGACGTTCTGACCATTAACGTGTGGAAGGAACCCGAAGTCTCGCGGACGGTGCCGGTACGCTCTGACGGCAAAATCTCGCTGCCACTGGTTGGTGAAATCCAGGCTGCAGGCAAGACTCCAGCAGAACTGCAGAACGACATCAGCAAAGGCTTGCACGACTACATTTCAGAACCGGAAGTGACGGTAATCGTGCAGGAGCAGAAGAGTCAGAGATTTAACATTCTGGGCCAAGTGCAGAAACCGGGATCTTATCTTCTCAATCCTCCCATGACGGTTTTGGATGCTATCGCAATCGCCGGGGGCTTTCGCGATTTCGCCAAGGTGAAGAGTATCAAGGTCATGCGACAGCAAGCTGATGGCAAGCAGGTCAGCTTCGCATTCAACTACAAGCAGGCGATGAATGGCACTAACTCAGCCCAGAACATCGAACTAGAACCGCACGACACGATCTATGTTCCGTAAGGTGCATCCCATGCGATCTTTGTTGCGTTTTGTGTTGACGGCTCTCCTCGCGGCGCAGTGCGTCCAGGCACAGTCCCAAGCGGGACAGTCTCAGCCGGATGCCGGTGCACAAGCCGCCGCGACAGCTTCGGACTTGGGCTACATTCCGGCAAACGGGACGTCTCAAGACACAGAAGCATCGGCCAAGACATCCGATCCGAACACTCCCTGGCTGCCTATAACTATCAACGGAGAGTCACCGACTGTCGCGCTTGCCGGAGAGCTAACCCGCAGCAACGAACTACGCGGAGGACTGACAGTCACGAGTGGATATGACGACAACGCGCTTGCCGAAAATGGCAAGCCGGCAGGGAATGCCAGCTTTTCATTCATGCCCAGCCTGTCCGTGGAGCAATCGCGGATACACACGTTGTTTGACTTGAGTTACAACCCTGGGTTTAGCGCCAACCAAGCTTCACAGCTAAACACCAACACTCAAGCTGTAAATTTGAATCTCCAGTACAGGTTTACACAGTATCTGACACTTCGCGTTCACGATGTTTTCTCGTCCAGCAATAATCCGTACGCTGATGCAACGGCCGGGACAGACTCCGTTCCAGGCAGTGTTCTACACCAGCCCAGCGAAGCGGTACTCACTCCGTTTGCGAACCGCATCAGCAATCTGGGCGGAGTGGATCTGATCTATCAGCTGGGACCGGGCGCGATACTGGGGGGAAGCGGCACATCTGATCTCTTGAATTACGACAATCTGGCTGGCGGTCCTGGCGTGCAGCTCATTGATAGCCGAAGTGAAGGCGCCGATTTGTTCTACAAACACCGTGTCTGGTACAACCAATGGATTGGTGTGACTTACAGCTATCAGAGATTCACATTCAGCGGGGGCGCTGAGCAGACGGATACCAACACGGCGCTGCTTTTTTACACAATCCCGGTTCATAGTCACCTGACTTTATCTGTATTCGGGGGAGCGGCTTATTCGGTCACCAACGGTCAAGCAACAATTATTCCCACGGTTGCGATTCCAGCTTCCAGTCAGCAATGGCTGCCCAATGAGGGCATGACTCTCAGTTGGCAAGGCAAACACACCGGAATCAGCACCACGTTTAGCCGCAGCATTGCCGGCGGAGGCGGACTGTTCGGCACCGTCGACCGATACAACGGAACTGTCGACATTCGCCAGCAGTTCAGGCCTCGATGGACGGGGACGTTAGACCTCCTGTACGACAACAACCGTCCGATCGACTTCATTACAAGTGATGAGTTCCGCACGCTATCGGCAGCCGTCGGTTTGCAACATCAAATCGGAGAACACCTGTATTTCGGGTTTAGTTACTCCCGAGTGCACCAGGTCTACGGTGGATTAACCGCCGCCCAGCTTTTCCCCGATCACAACCGGACTTTCCTGAGCATCAGTTACTTATTCAATCGACCATTAGGAAGATAAAGAATGCTAGACGAATTGGAAGAGCAGCCGTCGAATCAACCGAACTGGGAAGACTACTGGGCGGTAATCCGTCGCCGCCGCTGGTGGTTCGTTTTCCCGGCGTTCCTGGTGTGGGCCGTGGTTTGTGCGATTAGCTGGTTTTTGCCCGCCTCGTACAAGTCCGAAACCCTGATCCTTGTCGAACAACAAAAGGTGCCGGAGCAATATGTTGTTTCTAACGTGGCCAACGATCTTCAGGACCGGCTGCAGAGTATGACGCAGCAGATCACCAGCCGCACTCGGCTTCTGCGACTGATCGACCAGTTCAACCTCTACAGCAATCAGCGCTCCCACGCTGGTACGGACGAACTGGTGGAGAGAATGCGAAACGATATTGATATCGAACTGATGCAGGCCCCCGGCCGGAAAGATAATCTATCAGCGTTCAGGATCAGTTATTCCTCGCGTGATCCTCATATTGCGCAACAGGTGACCAACGAGCTGACGTCTTTCTTTATTGATGAGAACCTCGAAGCTCGCCGGGAAGAGTCGGAAAGTACAACCGGATTTCTCGACAGCCAGCTTGAACAGGCGCGCCAAGGTTTGAGTGGCCAGGAGGAAAAGGTCCGGGACTTTAAAAGTCGCTACCTCGGTGAATTACCGACGCAAATGCAAAGCAACGTGCAGATCCTTTCCGGTCTGCAGACGCGTCTGCAGGGTGAGATGGATGCCCTGAACCAGGCGCAGCAGCAGAAGACTTATCTCGAATCCCTGCAGGCGCAGTACCGCTCAATTCATGATGAGTTGCGCAAGGGGAACGGAGGCGCGGAACTTCCTCCCGCCATCGATGACGAGATCGTGCGACTGAAACAACAGCTTGCCGAAGTAGCCTCGCGTTACACGGAGAAGCATCCTGACTATCGCAAGTTGAAAGAGCAGCTTGCTCAAGCCGAAAAGACGAAACAACAAATTGCGACCGAGGTAAAAACGACGCCAGGCCAAAACAATAGCAGCGATCCTTCCCAGTACGGTGACGCCAAAGATACACCGGCGCGGCTGCAAATCGACAGCCAGCTTAAAGCGAATGGGCTGGAGATCGTAAACCGGCAGCAACAGATTAAGACCATCGAAGCACAGATCGATGACTACCAGAAGCGCATCAACGAAGCGCCGGTTCGTGAACAACAGTTAGCGGACCTCACTCGCGACTATGATCAGTCGCGGACGAACTACGAATCGCTGCTGGCCAAGCGGAACCAGTCGCAACTGTCGACTAATCTCGAAAAGCGCCAGCAGGGCGAGCAATTTCGCATACTGGATCCGGCGAGTCTGCCGCAAAAGCCTTACCAGCCGAATCGCCTGCTGCTGAGCTGTCTGGGGTTGGTTGCAGGAATCGTGGTTGGGGTTGCAGTAACCGCTGCGAGTGAACTTAGCGATGACCGGATTCAGCGTGAAAGCGAACTTGACGGGCTTGTTTCGGTTCCAGTATTTACTGAAATTCCGCCACTACGGACTCCCTCGGAACAAATCCAGCAGAAGCACCACTTATGGGTTGAACGGGTATCTGCCGCCGCTTTGTTGCTGATGATGGCAGCAGGATTCCTGTTTACCTACTACCGCGGCTAACCATGTACAAAGCATTTTACGGTCTCAAGCGCAGCCCTTTCGAAATTTCGCCGGACCCTTACTTTCTTTTTCCCACTGCCCGCCACAACGAGGCTCTGGCGTCGATTTACTACGGCGTATGTCGGCGCAAGGGCTTCCTGGTAATGACTGGGGAAGTAGGAACCGGGAAAACGCTGCTGGTCCGGTGCTTGCTGGAATTTCTAAGCCGTCAGCAAGTCGCCTTCGCAAATGTTTTCAATCCCCGCCTTTCGGCTCTCGAGTTCTTGCGCTACATCGTCCATGATCTCGGCCTGAAGCCTGAGGATCAGTCGAAGAGCGGGCTGATTGCGGAACTCAACAACTATCTGATCGCCCGGTATCGCAAGGGCCAAGCCACAGCACTGGTCGTAGATGAGGCGCACCTGCTTTCGGCGGAATTGCTGGAAGAGATCCGGCTCCTTTCAAACTTGGAGACCGCGGAACAGAAGTTGTTGCAGATACTCCTGGTCGGCCAGCCAGAACTGGACCATACGCTGGATTTGCCTGAGCTGCGGCAGTTGAAGCAGCGAATCGCCCTGCGTTGCCGGCTCACTCCCCTGGGGCTCGATGAGACTCAGGGCTACATCGTGCGCCGAATGAAACTTGCGGGCGCTGACGGAAAGGCGGAATCAGTTTTTCCCGCACCCACCGTTGCCATGATTCATCAGTGTTCCCGCGGGATACCTCGTCTGATTAACACGATTTGTGAGAACGCCTTGATCGCCTCTTATGCGCACAAACTCGCAGCGGTGTCTCCAGAGATTGTGCAGGAGATTTCCGCAGAGTTCCGGCTGGCGCCAGCTGAGCCTGAAGCCGCGCCGGTTGCACCAGCGGCGAAGAACGAACGCCAATTGATGCTACAGGCGGTTGTGAATCTTATCGATTATCTGAAAAAAACCGACAACGCTACGACAGAGAAGGTTGGAAGCTAGCTTTGGGCTTCGAATCTAGATAATTCGAGGCCTTCCAAGGATACGCATCGAGAGGATCAGCGGGTATGAGCTATGTGTTCGAAGCATTGAAGCAGGCGGAAGCTGCACGCGACGGAAAGCCGCTCGAGTTGGCTGGGCTGGAAAACATTTCCTCGGAAGTGTTGCACAACGTTCAGAGCGACAACACGTGGCTTGATCAGGTCCAGGTGGTCAAGGCAACTCCCAGGGCGAAGAGTCGCCTGGTGACGTTTACCGATGGAGACGGCTTGGGCGCGGAAAAGTTTCGTTTGCTGCGGGCCAGGCTGCGTCATCTCCAGGAAAAGGGCCAGCTTCATAAGATCATCGTTACCAGCGGCGTACCAAACGACGGAAAGACTCTGGTCTCGTCAAATCTGGCAGTAAGCCTCGCCAAGCACAACGCACAAAAGGTGCTATTGCTGGAGGGCGACCTGCGCCAGCCAGTTTTGAGCGGCCGGTTCGGTTTAACCCGGTTGCAGGGGATTACTGAGTGGGCACAGCAGGATCTTCCCATCGGTCAGTTCATGTACCGTTTGGAAGGTTCCGAATTGTTTCTTCTTCCCGCCGGCCAACCGACTCAGGATGCTTCCAAAATCCTCACCTCAACCCGTTTTGTCGAAGCGCTCAACAAACTCAGCTCGAGCTTTGATTGGATCATCATTGATACGCCGCCACTTTTTCCGGTTGCTGATGTTCACCTATGGTCAAAGCATGCGGACGGCGTATTGCTGGTCGTCCGGCAGGGAAGCACACCCAAGAAACTTCTGCAGAGGGGACTCCAGACTCTCGATGGCGCCAACCTGCTCGGCGTTGTCCTGAATGATGTTCCTACCGCGGAGCACAGTTATTACCAAAAGTATTACGACCGGCACAATGACAACGGCAAACGAAATTCCGCGAAGGACGGGAAACGATAAGCTGTGATTCGAGTACTCAACATTTATATCCCTGCTCGCACGCTGTTGCTCGGCATTTCGGAGGTCGTGCTGGTGTGCATGGCCTTCACGCTGGCAGCGGTCCTGCGCTTGGGAAAAGACGCCCAGCCGCTTTTAACCGATGAAAACGGCTTGCTCAAGATTGCCGTCATGGCAGGTATTTACCTGCTCTGCATGTACTATCTGGACCTTTACGATTCGAGAATCTTAAGCAGCCGCCATGAGGTCCTTACCCGGCTGCTGCAGGTCGTGGGAGTTGGAACGGTAATCCTCGCACTTATTTACTACGCTTATCCGGAAGCGCAGTTGGGAAAAGGTATCTTTCTGCTAGGTCTACTTCTGGTCTTCCCGACTTTGATTCTTTGGAGAGAACTGTTCTCCCACATCGTCAACTCCGCACATTTATCCGAAAAAATGGTGGTTGTTGGTCATGGTCCCATGGCCCAGGCGGTCAGCGAAGAAGTGCAGCGGAGACCGGAGACCGGATTGGATGTGATCGGCTGGGTAGACGTTTCCAAGAACGGCTTCGCGATGAACGGGCTGCCTTATATCGGAGAACTGAGTTCGTTGCAGGAACTCGTGCAACGTCACAAAGTGAGCCGGATCGTGGTGGCCATGGAAGATCGCCGTGGCCAGCTCCCCATGGATGATTTGCTTGCCCTCAAGTTACAGGGAGCCATCGTGCAAGACGGCGCCGACATTTACGAGAGTGTTACCGGGAAAGTGCCGGTCGCCTCGCTGCGTCCAGGCTGGCTGCTGTTTACTCCCGGTTTCCAGCGCCCGCGAAAGCTCTACTGGTACAAGCAGTTTGTCTCGTTCACTCTGTCGCTAATCGCTCTGATTGTCGGTCTGCCCCTTTTCCTTATTATTGCCATCGCCATCAAACTGGATTCGAAAGGACCGGTGATTTTCCGGCAGCAGCGCATTGGCAAGAACGGAAAGCCCTTCAACCTGTTCAAATTTCGCACCATGATCGAAAACGCCGACGCAGACGGCAAAGCCAGGCCGGCGACCGACGACGACGAGCGCTTCACCCGGGTCGGCCGCTGGATTCGGCGTACTCGTCTCGATGAAATCCCGCAGTTGTACAACATCCTGCGAGGCGACATGCACTTCGTGGGTCCGCGGCCGTTTGTGCGTGATCAGGAAGAGGAATGCGTCCGCCAAATTCCATTTTATCGGCAGCGATGGGCGGTGAAGCCGGGAGTCACGGGATGGGCGCAAATCAACCGCGGCTACTGCGCGACTCTGGAAGACAACATCGAGAAAGCTGCATACGACATTTATTACATCAAGCATATGTCCGTTGGTCTGGACCTGCTCATTTTGTTTCAAACGGTGAAAACAGTTCTGTTGGGACGCGGTTCACGGTAAAACTTTAGCCAATATCCCCGCCATTGATTTCATCACTTCGTTTACCGGATTAACGATCTGGGAATTCCAAACTTTGCAATGACAGTCTTCTTTCAGTTCATGTTCTGGACGTGCCTGTTGCTGGTTACTTACGCTTATCTGCTCTATCCAGCCGTTCTCTTCCTTGCCTGGGTGGGCTCGCAGGTACGGCGCGATTTGGGTTACCTGACCGGACGCCGGAACCGGCGTGCCAGGTTCCTGGCTCCGTGCGAGCTTCCCTCGCTGACCATGCTGATACCGGCATACAACGAGGAAGCTCACCTCCACGACAAGGTCAGCAACCTTGCTGCACTCGATTACCCCGCGGACAAACTGCAGGTAGTGTTCATCTCGGATGCCTCTACCGACAACACCAACGCAATTCTCGAGAACATCCGGCAGTCCAATGTTGAAGTTATTTTCCTTTCGCAAAGGGCTGGCAAACCCAACGCTTTGAATGAGGGCGTAAAGCGGGCGCGCCACGATTTGCTGATCTTCTCTGACGCCGCCACCTTGTTTGCACCCGATGCTCTGCAGAAGTTAGTGCGCCATTTTGCGGATCCTCAAGTCGGAGCGGTTTGTGGCGCCCTACAGTTCCGCGGAAGTAAGGAATCCCAGCAGACCGAGGGTGTGTACTGGGGATATGAAAGCACGTTGCGCCTAATGGAGTCCCGGCTTGGCGCTACGCTTACGGCAAGTGGCGCGATCTTCGCTCTGCGCCCCTGTTGTTATGCGCCTTTGGCCGCTGACACGGTGATCGAGGATTTCGTAATTCCAATGAACGCCCGCCGGCTTGGATACAGGGTCCTGTACGATCCCGAGGCTGTCGCTACCGAATTTGCCGCACCGTCCGTGGCCGGCGAGTTTCGCCGCAGAGTGCGTTTGGCCATCGGCAGCTTCCGCAATCTGGCCAGTTTTCTTCGTATTCCACTCCCCAACTTCACGCGTGTTGCCTTCCTATCCCACAAAGTCTTGCGCTGGATGGTGCCTTTTCTGCTGATAGGAATGCTGGTCAGCAATTCCTTCCTGTATGCGAACAGATTTTATCGCGTGGCACTCATCGGGCAGTTGGTGTTCTACCTCTGGGCGGCTTTGGGCTTCTTGCTGCGTGAGCAGATGCAGAAGATACGCTATGGGCTGGTGGGGTACTTCCTTCTTCTAATGAATGTCGCTTTTCTTGTCGGTTTTTTCCGCTTCGTATTCGGCAAATACCAGGCTACCTGGGAACGGGCTCACTAAGACAGCTCATTATGACCCCAATTGCAAAAAGCAAAGTGCGTGGTGTTCCGGTTCTCAATTATCACGGTTTGTTCTCCTCGGATGCCGGAGAGCAGCAGAACCGCCTCTCGGTATCACAAGCAGCCTTTGCGAGCCACCTGGAGCAGATCAACCGTGATGCCTTCGCCGTTTGTCCTTTGCCGGGGCTGTGGTGCCCGGCGGACGGCTTCGCCGAAAGTCACAAGGCTTTGGCAGTAACATTCGATGATGGAAGGGCCTCTGATTACGAGATTGCTTTCCCGCTGCTAATGCAGGCGGGATTCGGCGGTGATTTCTTCGTCAATACGGCAACGGTCGGCCAGCAGGGCTATCTTACCTGGGCACAGATGAAAGAAATGCATCGATCCGGAATGTCGTTTCAGTCCCATGGCCACGAGCACGTAGACCATTCCAGGCTTTCCCGTGCGGAACTTAAACACCAATTGCAAGAGTCGAAGCGGGAAATTGAAGACCATCTGGGTTCTGAGGTTCAGTTCTTCGCGGCTCCTTATGGGGAGTGGAATCGTAGCGTGGCAGACATCGCTCGTGAATTGGGCTATCGAGCGATTTGCGCGACGGCCGGGCAGTTAGCGGACCAGGAAGCAGAAATCATCGACCGAATTTGTATCGATGCGGAGACGACTCTGAAGGAAATCAGCGCGATTCTCGCACGCGATCCTGTCTTCTTCGCTACCCGCAACCTGCAGTATCGAATGAAGCAAGTACCCAAGATCATAGCTCTCCGACTTTTTCCAGCGGCTGTCGATGCCTGGAGAGAGCGTAACCATGAATAAGCGCTTGCATGTTTTTGTGCTGATCGATGCGCTGGGATGGTCGGTCCTTGAAGGGCGTGAATTCCTGCAGGATCTGCTTCCGTTCCGGCGACCGCTGCGCACTGTTTTGGGGTTCAGTTCCGGTGCCATCCCGACCATTCTGACCGGCGTGCCACCCGAGCAGAATGGCCACTGGAATCTTTTCTATTACGATCCGAAAGGGTCGCCCTTCGGTTGGCTTCGATATTTCGGATGGCTGCCGGATGGGCTGTTGAATCACCGCGTCACGCGGAGGCTCCTCAAAGAGATAGGGCGCCGCGTGCTGGGATTGGGGCCATCGTTTGAATGCAGTGTGAGTCCGCGCTTTCTTCCCTGGTTCAACTGGGTTGAAAAACGCAATTTGTACGATGCCGGGGGGACGATCGGAGCGCCATCGATCTTCGACCGGTTGAAAGAACACAAAATTGAGTATCGCGTCTACTCCTACCATCACGCGACTGACGCAGAGATTGTGCGCCAGGCGGAGCGTGATATCCAGGGGCGCGCAGCGGAGTTCTTCTTTATTTACCTGAGCGAAATGGACATTTTTCTGCACAACAACTTCGCCGATATGCGCAAGGTTGAGGAAAAGCTGGGTTGGTACGAGAAACAATTACGCCGCCTGTTCGAGATCAGCAAAGAGACGGACGCGGAGAGAACGTTCACTGTCTTCTCCGACCATGGAATGACGCCAGTCCAGAACCATTTTGATCTGGTCGCGCAAGTCAGCCAACTCGGGCTCACCATGCCCGACGATTACTTGGCGGTCTACGATTCGACCATGGCGCGCTTCTGGTTTTTCAACCAGGCAGCCAGGGCGAAGATGCTCGATAAGTTGCAATCGCTGCCTTGCGGGCGGATTTTGCCAGACGAGGAGTTGCGCACGCTGGGCATTTTCTTTCCCGATCGAAGGTTTGGGGAAGTTGTCTTCCTGCTGGACCCGGGCTGGTTGATTTCGGCCAGCGACTTCAACGGCAAAGGTTGGATGCCGGTTGGAATGCACGGCTATCATCCGGATGATCCGTACTCCGATGGAGTGTTTCTGAGCAACCAGGAGCCTCCGGTGCCGGTGGAAAGTGTCGCGGACGTGTATTACTGCATGCGGCAAGCGACCGACTCAGAAGCCGCATTGTGTGAAAGCGTCCCGGAATGAACTCGAGCCGCATTCCGGTTTTGCACTTCTCGAACGCGCTGGCCAGGGGCGGCGCCGAAGAACATGTTCTTACGCTCTTACGTGGATTGAGCCGGGAATATTTTCAGCTTCATCTGGTGTGCACACCGGTCGTCGCCAAGCTCCTCGAGAAAGACCTGCCCCAAGATGTCGAGGTATTTCCTCTCAGTTTCTACAAGCCACAACAAGCAGCCACTGCTCTCGGGTTAGCTAAGATCCTGCGCCAACGGCGCATCCAAATTTTGCACTCTCATCTGTTTTACGCCAGTTTGTTTGCCTCGCCGGTGGGGTGGGCCTGCAGGGTGCCGGCGATTATCGAGACACCGCACGTGCGCGAACAATGGCGGCAGGGACTTAAGTCAAGATTTGTCATCGACCGCTGGATTGGGCGCTGCGTAACTCATTACATCGCTGTCTCCGAGGCCAACGCACGATACCTTATCGACGAAAAGGGTCTGCCAGGCCAAAAGATTCATGTCATTCACAACGGTTCGGACCTGAAGCGCTTTCAGAGCGGACGTACTTCGTCTCGAAATCTGCGTGCTGCGCTTGGTTTAGCGGACGATGTGCTCGTGCTTCTGGTCGCGGGACGTCTGGAACCCCAGAAGGGACACACGGTTTTGCTGGAGGCGCTGCCGCTCATCCGGCGTGAATTCCCGCAAGTCTGCACGATCTTTGCTGGAGATGGGTCGCTGCAAAACCAACTTCAGCAGCGGGCGCGATCGCTTGGCTTATACGACTGCGTGAAGTTCGTCGGCTTTCAAAGCAACATGCAGGATTGGTTTTCGCTCGCCGACATAAAAGTGCTGCCCTCCTTTTATGAGGGTTTGCCGCTGGTGGCTGTAGAGTCCATGGCTGTGGGAACACCTGTGGTCGCGACAGCAGTGGATGGCACACCGGAGATCGTACTCCACGAGAAGACTGGACTCACGGTTCCGCCCGGCGATCCTGCGAAACTCGCACAGGCAATTTGCCGGCTTTTGGCAAACTCCGGACTGCGAAAGCAATACGGCGAGGCAGGCCGCCGTTGGGTACATGAACAGTTCAGCCAAGAAAAGCAGATCCGCCAGACAGAGGAACTCTACCTGCGAGCCCTGGGGATGCACGACG
>Ga0187818_10000947_pt1 | contig 11270 bp, 9 predicted proteins | sample NC_wetland_sal_i_14_FD_130581 | JGI IMG/M metagenome (GOLD analysis project Ga0187818, IMG submission 130581) | Wetland sediment microbial communities from Neuse River Estuary, North Carolina, USA - SO4_3 | ecosystem: Environmental > Aquatic > Freshwater > Wetlands > Sediment | place: USA: North...
CCACGGATCGACAAAGCGATAGTGGAAATGACGGCCCTCGTAGCGAAACGGTCCGGGCTTGGTCCACGCCTGGATGACCACTTCATGCGCTTCGTTGAAATACTCGCGGTTGAACGCCGGGTTCGCGTTCGAGGCGAATTGTTCGCTGCCGCCGCCGCGCACCCAGCCCGCCACCAGCCGCCCGCCCGAGATCATGTCGATCATGCCGAGCTCTTCAGCCAGCCGCAGCGGATTGCCCACCACCGGCAGCGGATTCCCCAGCAAGACGATTTTGACCCGCTTGGTGATCCGCGCCAGAATCGCCGCCTCGACGTCCATCACCGATCCCATGCAAAAGGCGGTGTCATGATGCTCGTTGAGCATCACGCCGTCGAAACCCAGTTCCTCGGCGAGAATCTTTTCGTCGAGATACTCGTTGAGCAACTGTCCGCCCTTGATCGAATCGAAATGCTTGTTGGGAATGCCGAAAAACCCGTTCTTGATCACTTCGTCGTTGGGCACGTACCGGTATGGGCGTTCCGTGAAGTACATCAGATGCATCGCTGAATCCTCCCAGCGGGTTGGAACTTTTTCTCCCGGCCTCCGACTGATCACCGGCCAGGGAACAAAGCTGTTGCCTTATCCCAAAAACGTCTCGACTTCGCGGATAAATTCGGCTGGCTTTTCGATTTCCGGCCGATGGCCGCAGCCGTCGAACACGATCATTCGCGCCGCCTTGAGCGCCTGCTGGTAGATGTTTCCGGCGCTCAGCGGCACCACCCCGTCCTGCCGTCCCCATATCAGCAGAGTCGGCAGATTCGTGGCCACGGGCAGCAGATGCGGCAGACTCGGGTTGTGCATGAACGGCACCCACGCCAGCCGGGCCGTCTGCGCGCGCGCCTCTTCCCATTTCTCGAATTGCTCTGGCCCCTGCCCGCCATAGAGATCCTCGAACCCGGGCGTATTGTCCGGATCGAGCACCGTGGCGCGCAGATGCTTGGGCGCCATCAACTGGAAGAAGTCGAGAATCACGCCCTCCGGCGGCCGGATTCCCATCGGCGCGACCAGCACCATCTTGCGGAACTGCGCGGGATTGGCGGCCGCCATCTCCGCCGCAATCCATCCGCCCAGCGAGAAGCCGATAACGTCGATTGGAGCGAGGTTCTGCTCGACCAGGTAACGCGCGTAAAAGCCCGCGAGGTCGCGCGCATTCGAGATCCACTCCGCACGCGGCGTATAGCTATAGCCCGGATGCTGCGGAATGATCAGCGTGCGCTTGCGCGCGATCGCCGAATTCCACCGGAGCCATCCCGGCCAGCCCAGCTCTTCGTGCAACACCAGTATCGGCTGGCCTTGCCCGCCCTTGACCACGACGAGGCCGGTGTCGTCAAGGCGAACCGTCTCCTCATGCCATTCCTGCGATCCGTTGCCCGAATCTGTCATCGCCCGACCGGCCTCCTGCGCGTGACACTAACATCATCGCTCGCATCAGGAAAAGCATTTGGCGAGAGCGCACGAGCGATAGCCGCGCGGCTCCTTCCACTTTAAAATTCACCGAGCGACGGCGCCTGCGCCGCCGGCCGCCTGAAGGAGGGCACCATGATGGCCGCGACCGTGCTCGATTCCGCGATCTTCGGCGACATCTTCAGTACTCCCGCGATGCGCCGGGTCTTTTCCGACGAAAGCCGCGTCCAGCGCTATCTGGACGTGGAAGCTGCGCTGGCCCGGGCGCAGGCGCGCCTGGGTCTCATTCCTGCCGACGCGGCGGCGGAAATTGAACGCAACGCCCGCGTGGCCTTGATCGATTTCGCCAAGCTTAAAACCCGCACCGAGCGTGTCGGCGCGCCGATCCTGCCCGTGGTCGAGCAACTGGCCGCGCACTGCGCGCGCGATTTCGGCGGCTATTGCCATTGGGGCGCCACCACCCAGGACATCGTCGATACTGCGACCGTGCTTCAGCTCCGTGAGGCGCTCGGCCTGATCGACGACGACCTGGCGGCGATCGCCACCGCACTGGCCGCCCTCGCCCGCCGCTACCGCGACACTCCGATGGCCGGCCGCACGATGATGCAGCAGGCCGTGCCCATCACCTTCGGCTTCAAGGCCGCCGCGGTCCTCGCCGCGATCGATCGTCATCGCACCCGACTCGGCGAACTGCGCCCGCGCGTCCTCGTCGGCCAGTTCGCCGGCGCCGCCGGAACCCTCGCCTCGCTCGGCGCGGACGGCCTCAGGGTGCAGGCCGCGCTGATGGAGGAGCTCGGGCTGGGCCAGCCCGAAATCGCATGGCATACCCATCGCGATCGTTTCGCCGAAGCCGGATGCTTCCTTGGACTGGTTACCGGCACGCTCGCCAAACTCGCGACCGACGTGAGGCTGATGATGCAGACCGAAGTGGGCGAAGCTTTCGAGCCGTTCGAGCAGGGCCGCGGCGCCAGCAGCACGATGCCGCACAAGCGCAACCCCATCTCATGCAACTACATCCTCACGTGCGCCTCGATCGTGCGGCAGAATGCGGCGGCGATGCTCGAGGCGATGGTCGAGGAACACGAACGCTCGACCGGCGCGTGGCAAATAGAATGGATCGCGCTGCCCGAAATTTTCCTGCTCAGCTCGGGCGCACTCTTCCACGCGCGCGAGCTCGCGACCGGCCTGGAGATCGATCCTGATCGCATGCGCGCCAATCTTGGTTTGACCCACGGCCTGATCGCGGCGGAAGCCGTGATGATGGAACTCGCACCTCATGTCGGGCGCGAACGCGCCCACGATCTGGTCACCGCGCTTTGCCTCGAGGCGATCGCGCAAAAGCGCCCTCTCGCCGATCTGCTCGCGGCGCATCCCGAGATTTCTCGCTTGCTCGAGCGTCCGGCGCTGGATCGGATCACCGACCCCGCCAATTACCTCGGCCTGGCAGGCGAGATGGTCGATCGCGTGTTGAATTCCAGGCGGTAGCAGGATTCTGGGAAGCGCGAAAATCGAAAATGACCTGGCCTCGGCTCTCAACACCCACCGCATCGCGTCCTTCTACACGAGCGGCTAGAATCGAACGGCTATGTTACCAACGATCGCATCGCATGATTCTGGCGCGACTCTGGAGCGCCGCGGGCGCATCGCCACAGTGGCGCTGCTCCCGGTCTTTTTCGCACTGGGCCTCTGCGTGGCGCGCGCCGCCGTCACCAGCCAGCCAGCCGCCGATCCGATGATCGCGGTGAAGAGCGCAGTCAACGATGCGATCGTCGTTTTCAAGGATAAATCGCTGCCGCTGGCGGAGCGCCGCGAGCAACTCCGCGCTCTCGCCAGCCGCCACTTCGACTTTCAGGATATGGCGCGTTCCGCGCTCGGCTACCATTGGCGCGAGTTGACGCCCGCGCAACGCGATGAATTCGTCCCGCTTTTCGCCGGTTTTATCCAAAACGCTTACTTGAGCAAGCTCCAGGAATACTCCGTGCAAAAAGTCCAGCAGGAGGTGCAGTCAGTCAATGTTCAGTTCACCCGACAGAGCTTCGACGGTCCCGACTATGCGCAAGTCTATAGTACCGTCGTGCTGCGCGATCTGAAGGAACCGGTTCAGGTGAACTATCTGATGCACCGCGCGGGCGGGCAATGGCGCATATATGATGTCAGCGTCGACGCGATCAGCGTGATCGAGAACTATCGCAACCAGTTCAACCGCGTCATCAATAACCAGGGTTACCTGCAACTGGTCGCGGATTTGCGCGTCAAGCAGCAACAGTTGCAGAGTGACCTCGACCACCCTTCGCTGCCGGCGGGTTCGCATTGACCATGCATCCGGCAAATTGCCGCGGTCAGATTCCGCCCGGCGATCGCTCACGATGTATTCACCGCTGACACTGCCTTTTCTCGGCCTGCTCGGGCTCGCCCTGCTCTTTCTGTTCGCGATGCTCGAGATCGGCGTGATCCAATCCGCCTACCATAAACTCGGGATGTCGCATCGGGCGATCAGCGGCCTGCTGATGCTCACGATTCTCGGCAGCTACATCAACATTCCTCTTGGCTCGATCGCCTCCGGCCCGCTCATCCACGACCGCGTCATCGTGGTCAATGGCATCGAGTACGTGGTGCCGCACGTGCAGGAAGCCGGCCGCACCATAATCGCGATCAACGTTGGCGGTGCGCTCATTCCGATCCTGCTGTCGGCGTACCTGTTGTGGCGCGTCGGCGGCTTCGTGCGCGCGGCGGCCGCCGCTGTCGTCGTGGCCTTCGTGGTTTATCATTTCTCGCGGCTGGTGCCGGGCGTCGGCATTGCCGTACCGACGCTTGTTCCGGGCGTGCTCGCCGCGATTCTCGCGGTGACGCTAGACCGCAAGCGATCCGCCTCGGCCGCCTACATTGCCGGAACCATGGGATGCCTGATCGGCGCCGATGTTCTCAACCTTGCCGCGCTCTCGCGCCTGCACGCACCAATCGCGTCGATCGGCGGCGCCGGCACCTTCGACGGCGTCTTCGTCTCAGGCATCATCGCGGTGTTGTTGGCCTGACCGTGAGTTCGTTTGAAAACCGCAGCGCCCATGGTGTACGAAACCTTTGAAGCGGCGTCCTGAATCTCCTCTCCCCCGGTAGGAACCGCGGTGCGGCTCCACTCGCGGAGGACGACGTCCCTTGCAACGCTTTCGAGCAACGCGAGCACAATTGTGAAAAAAGCAACGCTGGCGAAAAAATGAAGTTCGGAACTTTCATCTGGAGCGTGCCTGGCGAGACTATCGCCGCCACCGCGCGCAAGGCCGAGGAATTGGGCTACGACTCGCTTTGGACCGGCGACCACGTGCTTCCGGTGATCAACCATCAACCCCGGTATGGCAACGCGCCCGATGGACGCTTTCCCACCGGCACGCCGTGGCACGATCCGATGCTTACGCTGACATATGCGGCGGCGGTTACGACCAGGATCAAGATCGCGCCGGGCGTCCTGGTAGTGCCCTTGCGCAATCCCTTCATGACCGCCAAAGCCGTCGCCTCACTCGACATCCTGAGCAACGGCCGCTTCATCTTTGGCGTGGGGATCGGATGGTATGAAGAGGAATTCGCCGCGATTGGCGCCTCGTTCAAGGATCGCGCGCTGCGCACGCGCGAATATATCGAGCTGATGAAGGCGCTGTGGACCCAGGATCGGCCGGTCTACGAGGGCAAAACCGTCAGCGTCAAGGGCGTCACCTTTTATCCCAAGCCGATCCAGAAGCCCCATCCTCCGATCGTGGTCGGCGGCGATAGCGAGTTGGCGATGAAGCTACGGGGACGGCTGGTACGGGATTGCGAGAAGCCTCGAACATGCGCGCAGGCTGATCAGCAAGCTCAAGGAAGTGCAGCGCGCCGCCGGCCGTACCCGCCCGATCGAAATCACGCTGAGCCTGCGTCCTGGCCATACGCAGACCCTCGACGAAATGAAACAACTAGCGGAAATCGGAGTCGACCGCGCGCTTGCGGGACTTCCGACCGAGGCGCTCACGGTAGATGAACTCACGCGCTTCCGCGATAACGTAATGTCGAAGTTTTAACCACCGAGTCGCGCGTCCGGCGGTCGAGTTGCCACGGGCGCATTCCCGACGTTCCTCGGTCAGGAGTTCATCAGGAGTGCGGCTGCCGCCGCAGAACATCGAGCCGCAATTTCAGCTTGTCACCCAGCCACAGCGCGCTCTCCGAATGGTCGGCGTAGGCGTCACCTGTATCCGGATGGACCAGCACAGTTAATCCTCCGCGATTCAACATCAGCCAGGGCACTATCCGCTGGAACTCGCCGGGAGCGAATTTGACCTGGTACATCGCCTGCGGATGCGGCCCGACCGGTTCGTCGCGCCAGCGCCCCATCTCAACCGCGAACGCAGCTTCCACCTGTTGCCGAATCTGCGCCGCCGTCTCGCGCGACGCATCGTCATAGTAGACATGCGCGTGATAGCCGCGAATCTTCGCGGGATCAATCGGCTCCATGACCATTCCTCCTGACGGTTCGGGTTCCATCGATATTCGCGCTGGGCGGCCAAAGGGCGCAAGCACGACCAGTCCATAACCCGACGCGACGGGCCAGGCGTGCTCTCATCCGAGAGCGCCGACACGGATGTCGACCGCCTCACTTATCGCCAATTGACGGAATCAAAACGTAATTTGAGATAATGAACAATTCATTAACGCAGGTGATGCTAAAGCCATTTTATTTTGTTAAACAGCGTCTCTTGACAAATCTATATGTTATGTCATTTTAAGACATGTTGGTGGGCGTCAGCGGTCTGTGTTCAGGCCCTAGATAGGCCATATATAAGCGACGCATGCCACGGAGACCCGAAAGTCTCTGGGTGAATCCAAGCACGGAGGGGACATGGGCAACCATGTCGGTGCGCATAAGGAGAGACGATGACTTCCATTACCAGAACGCTTGTCCGGTTGCGTGAATCCCTCCACGGGCAGACCATGACCGAGTACGCCTTTATCCTCGCCGCCATTGCGATCGCGGTCTTCGTTACTTACGAAGTGCTGGGCCAGGATTTGTCCTCAATGGTCAACAAAGTCGGGCCCGAGATACTGGGCGCTTCCTGAACGAAGTTGCGGTGGCGCCACAGACGCACCCTCCCCGCCTGAAGCTCGCAGTGCTATGCGCGTCATCTCGCCGGGAATGCGGCGGCGTGACGATAGGGTTCGCGCCGGCCACTGACAGTTCTCAGAGCCGCGCCATGATCTCTTCGCTGAACGTGCGCGCGAACTGCTCGAACCGCCCGGTCGCGGGAATGAACGCGACCTGCTTGACGCCTGCCGCCGCGAGCGCTCGCAGCCGTCCGCGCAGATCTTCCGGCGCGGAAGTCATGGTCGTGTGGCGGATCACTTCCGCCGTCACGAAGCGCTCCTCATCCGGCCGCAGATAAAGACCGTGCCCGTCGTGTAATTTCAGATAGTAGCGGTCATCGCCGCGTATGCGGTCGTCCATGTAAGCCTTGTACTGCTCGAATAGCGGTCGCAACGGCGCGGGCGCCATCTCGACGCTGGTCACACCCTCGTAGAGCGAATGCAGCGCGACCGTCGTCCATGGTCCAACCTCATCGCGCACGCGCGAGGAATCAAACGATTCGCCCGGGCGCAGGATGCTGGCCGTCGTCAGCATCACGTTGTACATCTCGGCGGGATTTTTGCCACGGCGTTGCGCGCTCGCGCTCACGCGTCCCCATGCGTCGTTCCAGCCTTCCACTGTATTCGTGCGCGAAGTGATAAAGCCGTCGCCAATATCACCCGCCAGTTCCATCGCTTTGGGCTGATTCGCCGCGACGTAGATCGGCACCTGGTCGCGCAAGTTCACGAAGCCCATCCCCTGGTGGAAGAAACGAATCGCCCGATGCTCCTTGCCTTCGCGGTAGTCGGCCTCGCCGCCGCCGAGGAGTCCGCGCACGACCTGTACGTGCTCGCGCAGATCGCGCAGCGTATACGGTGGCAAGCCCATCGCGCGCCGCGCGCTGTTGCCGGTGCCGACACCGAACACAATACGGCCAGGTGCGATCTGGTTGAGCGAACCAAGCGCGCAGGCAGTGACCGGCGCGATGCGCGTGCCCGCGATCGCAACGCCGGTCCCGAGCTTGATGCGCTTCGTGGCGGCGGCGATAAGCGCGAGGCATACGTACACCTCACCCGCCATCAGTTGCGTGTCGGCGACCCAAACGTGACTGAAGCCCAGCGACTCGGCGAGCCGCGCCTCCTCGGCACAGCGGTCGGGCCTGGGCATGACACAGATCCCGAAATCCATCGTTTCACCCTTGTAAGCGAGTGTTGATCGATCTGGTTGGTTGCGCGAACGGTCCGGCCTTGGGACGGCGCCTCAAGAGTCGTTTTTGCGATATTTTCTCCCTCCTTGAGTTATGTATCAAAAAAACAGCCGTAGGCTGGTGTAGGCTATAATTATCCTAGATAGTCAAATCTTCGCTATTAGCCAAGGGCCGATTTTCCAGCAACTTCCCAGCTCCGATCTTGGTCTAGGCGGACGGGGGCTTTGAGCGGGAAGATTCGGTTCCATATACGCTGCCCGGTGAATTTTTTCATAGCAAATAAAGGTGAATTGATGATAAAGTGACCCAGCCCTCGCGGTGAAAGTGAGCTTCGCCCAAGTGGTGGAAAGCAAGCTTGCTCCGTTGTGGCTCGGTTTGGTCTCTCTGGCTCTTGCCGTGAGGGGGGATGAGTCCGGATGGCCGCGAAGTTGGACACAGCGCAAGCACCCGATCGTAAGCCGCCACCGACCGTTGATATCGACGGGAACGGGCTCAAGGCGGAACGTCGGGTTGACCAAGCGATGGAAGCCGACCCGTGGGTCACCCAGATGGTGCGGGTGGGCTTCGGGGTGATGTTTGCCTACCAGCTCGCTCATCTGGTCTTTGGAATCTTCCTGACGCCGGGCGCGCCGCTCGGGCTATTTGCAGTTCATGGATTCGATCTTTCCTCGGCCGCGATTGCCACGGCGCTGACCTGGACCGCGTGGTACCGGCGGCGCTGGCGCGAATTAGTGTTCGCCGAGTGTACGGCGATGGTCGCCAGCGCGGTCGCGATCAGCGTGATGACGGGCGCCCCGCTTCAGTTCTTCACCGCCGCGGTACTGCTCCAGATGGGCACGGCCGCGCTGGTGCAATGGGGTCCGCGATGGCAGGCGGCTTACGTCGCGGTCTCGCTGGCCGGAGCCGCGGCGGGATCGATTCTGGTGCCGTCGGCCGGCGGGTCGGTAGTTTTTTTATGGCTCGAACTGACGACCGCCTCGGCATTGTCGCAATTGATCGCGGTACTGACCGACCGTGCGCGCCGTGATACGGCGGCGCAAGTGCATACGCTGCGGGAGAGCGAAGCGAAACTGTGGAAGCTCTTCGACGCGAATCCCGACGCGATAACGGTCTCGCGGCTGGAAGACGGCCGCTATATCAACGTGAGCAACGGGTTTCTGCGCAGCGGTTTCAGCCGCGAGGAAGTGCTGGCATCCTCGGATCGCGAGCTCGGAATCTGGGTGGACGAGGAGCGGCGCGCCGAGTATGAACGCAAGCTGCGGGAGTGCGGGTCGGTGCGCAATCTGGAAGCGTTCTTGCGCAACAAGGACGGCGCGGTCGTACCGTACCTGGTCTCGGGTGCGGTGATCGAATCGAGCCACGGCCCGTGCGTGATTTCGGTGCTGCGCGATATCAGCGGAATCCGGCGCACGGAGCATGAACTGGTTTCCGCGCGCGAGGCGGCCGAGGCGGCTTCCCGCGCCAAGTCGGAATTCCTCTCGAGCATGTCCCACGAAATCCGCACGCCGATGAATGCGATCCTCGGGATGGCGGAGTTGCTCGCCGATACCGAACTCGGCAACGAACAGCGCAAGTTTCTGCGGATCATGATGAACAACGGCAACGCGCTGCTCGAACTGATCGACGATATCCTGGACTTCGCGCGGGTCGAGAGCGGGCGCCTGAGGCTTGAGCAGGTTGAATTCGATCTGTGTGAAATGGCCGAGCGCGTCGCCGAAGCGCTCTCGATCCGCGCGCATCAGAAGGGGCTCGAACTCGCGGTTCACATTCCGCCCGGGACTCCGCTCGGGCTGATCGGCGATCCGCTGCGGCTGCGCCAGATACTGGTCAATCTGATCGGTAACGCGATCAAGTTCACCGACCGGGGCGAGATCGAACTCGCGATCCGGCGCGAACCCGGGATGGGGCCCGGAGTTCTGCACTTCACGGTGGCGGACACCGGAATCGGAATTCCCGAAGATCAGCGCGAGAAGATTTTCGCCAGCTACGCGCAAGCCGAGGTTTCCACCTCGCGCAAGTATGGCGGCACCGGGCTCGGTCTCGCGATCGTCAAGCAACTGGTCGAGCTGATGGGCGGACGGATTTGGGTCGAGAGCACGGTCGGCGCGGGCAGCAAGTTCCACTTCACGGCGCGCTTCGGTCTGAATCGGCTGGCTCGTGCCGCATATCCGATGCCCGATCTGTCGGGTCGGCGGATACTGGTGGTTGACGACACCGGGATTAACCGCGCGTCGCTGACCGAAATTCTGTCATCCCGGCACGGCCTCGTGACCGCGGCCGCAAGCGGCGAAGAGGCGCTGGCGAGGTTGCGCGAGGCGCACGCCGCCGGGACGCCGTACGAGATTATCCTGCTGGACGCGGCGATGGCGGGAATGGACGGGTGCCAAATCGCCGGGCGGATGCGCGAGGAAGGACTTGGGGCCGGAATCGTGATTCCGATGCTGACCACGGACGACCTCAACCGCAAACTTCCGCAACTGCGAGCGATCGGGCTCAGAAATCAATTGATCAAGCCGATCAGGCGGGCGGAACTGTTTGGCCTGGTCGAGAGCTTCCTCAAACGGGAAATGCCCGGCGAGGCCGAGGCCGTGGCCGCAAACGCCTCGACCGCGGAGAAAAACTCCGCCGAGGTGACCGCCGCCGGGCCGGCGTCCAAACCGCCGGTCCAGACCGAGCCTCCACTGCGCGTGCTGATCACGGATGACTCCGCCGACAACCGCGTCCTGATCGAGGCTTTTCTCAAAAAATCGGGCTGGGAACTCGATCAGGCTGAAAACGGCGAAATCGCCTTGCAGAAATTCCTGACCCGCAAGTACGACGTGATTCTGATGGATATCCAGATGCCGGTGATGGACGGCTATGCCGCCGCGCGCCGGATTCGCGAGTGGGAACTCGAGCACGACGCCAAGCATACCCCGATTATCGCACTCACCGCCTCGGTGCTGGACGAAGCCGTCGGCAAAAGCTTCGAGGCGGGCTGCGATACCCATGTGAGCAAACCGGTGCGGCGCCCGACCCTGATGGCGGCAATCCGCCAAGTCACCGGAGGCGACGCTTCGCCTAATGACCCGGGCACGGTTGAAACCGGCGAACCGGAGCTGTCCGTCGGCGAAGCGGCCCCAGCGCTGCCCAGGCGAACCTATCGAGGGCGCAAACCGGCAACCAAGACAGAAGACTGTCCGCCAAAGGGAATGCTCACCGAAGTTCCGCGCCTACCCAACGGCACCAACTAGTTTTTCACCGTCGTGCTCGCGTTGCTTTTTTCACCGTCGTGCTCGCGTTGCTCGGGATCGTTGCAAGGGACGCGCTCACCAGGGTTCGAGACTGTTCGTTGCGAAGACTCCCTCAGAATGACTTGGTATAATGATGCCCTAATCTGATCTCGCCCAGATACAAGGGCTTGAAGAGCGGGTGGCGCGAGCTCGCCCGGGCGGCTTTTGCGGCGGGGCGTTTTCGGCTATCAACATAGGCGGTGCCGCCATGCCGGAAATGGTTGAAACCGTCAAATTCTATTACGACTACAAGAGCCCGTTCACC
>Ga0187818_10000948_pt1 | contig 11249 bp, 14 predicted proteins | sample NC_wetland_sal_i_14_FD_130581 | JGI IMG/M metagenome (GOLD analysis project Ga0187818, IMG submission 130581) | Wetland sediment microbial communities from Neuse River Estuary, North Carolina, USA - SO4_3 | ecosystem: Environmental > Aquatic > Freshwater > Wetlands > Sediment | place: USA...
CGCGCGACCGGCATGGCCTTCGCCTTCAACACGCCGCGCTTCATCGCCTGTATCGGGCCGCTGACCGCCGGCGCGCTGATCGCCAATTTTGGCGGTTTCGGCAACGCGGCGATGACCATCAGCCTGATCTACGTGCTGGGCTTCTTCGCGACGCTCTTCCTGCCCGAGACCAGGGGCAAGCCGCTGCCGGAGAATATCTAAGCCAAGCCTCGGCGGCCCCGCTCAGGGGCCGCCGAGATGGCTCGCGGCTATTCCGTCGAGGACGAATTGGGCGGCGATGGCCGCTAGAATCACGCCCAGCACCCGTCCCACCACATTGCCCCCGGTGACGCCGAGCAGGCGCGCCAGCCGGCTGGCTTGCAGCAGCGCCGCGAGCGTGAGCGCCAGCACCACCGCCAGCGCGCCCAGAATGCCGATGGCGGAGATGGTGGTGGGGGCCCGGCTCATCAGCAACACGATCGAGGTCAGCGCGCCCGGCCCGGCAATCAGCGGAAACGCCAGGGGAAACACCGCGACGTCATCGCGCTTCCGCGCCTCTTCGCGCTCCGGCACGGTCGGCGCGTGAATGCCCGACGGCCGCGCGAACACCATATCGATCGCGAGCAGAAACAGCAGGATTCCGCCGGCAACATGGAAAGCCGCCAGCGTGACGCCGAGCGCGCGCATCAGCGGGCTGCCGGCCAGCGCGAAAACCAAAAGCAGAATGGCGGCGATCGTCGCGCCGCGCCACGCCGCCTCGCGCCGCTCCCGATGCTTCCAGCTCCGCGTTAGCCCGGCGAAGATGACGGCCGTGCCCACGGGATCGACGATCACGAACAGCGTGACGAAAGCGTAGAATAGTTCGCCCGCGATCACATTGGCCTCCCGTCGGCAGAACCGGCCCGAGGATTCACCGCGACAGGTCGGTCGAGACGTATTCGGGCTGGTTGAGGCTGCGCGTCAGGTGGAAATCGACCAGGCTGTTGCCTTGCTCGATCTCGAAGGCCACCGGCGCGCCGCCATCATCCATCCAGACGATGTCGTGCTTGCGGCCGATGATGTCGTATCGGTGAAGTTTGAGGGTCGCGCCGTTGATGGTGACATCGACCTGTCCGCTGTCGTTGACGCTGACAGGAAAGAACTCGCCGGTCTTGGTCGACATCATCATGTCGGATTCGAACACCTTGAGCGACCAAGGATTGGAAGGATGGACGTTCGCCGGCGCGGTGAAAACGCCCGCGGGCGTGGTGATGATGAAACCGTCGCCTTGCGCCTCGCCATGGACTTCCAGCGCGTCGCCGTTCGTGGTGGTGACGCCCCGGAAAGCCATCACGCGGTTGCCGAGCCATCGCTCGGTGCGCTCCGCTTCCTGCCGGAACACGACGATGCCGAGCAGCTTGACCACGACGTGGAGCTCGGTCGTCACTTCGGTCCTGTCGCCGATCTTGTCGATGATGTTGGTGTAGCTGCCGACATCGCCGAAGGTCGGATGGACGATCCGGTATTCGTAGATTTGCCGCGCGGCGTTGGCGGATAACGGGAAAAGCGCCGCCGTCGCGCCAAGGATCGCTGCACAGGCAAAGACGATACGTGACCGATTCATGATCGCTCCGTTTGCACGCCGGCACTTTACACGAAGTGCTGTGCCGGGGATAGCGGGGACAGGCCGGTCCGGGCGGTCTCCGGAAATTTCACCGTTTTGCCGCCGCCCTGACTATGAGCCGGTATTTTTTGACCGTTTCGTGAATGCCAACGGCACGAAAGTGACTTCTCGATCGCGCCTTCTGGCATAGAATAACGGCGGCAGGCAGCGATGGCCCGGGGCAAGAACCATATAAACGGCGACGGCAAGCCTGCCGCCGCCGCTTATGACGATTTCTGGCGCTTCTACCTGCGCGCCCACGCCAATCCGAGCCTGCGCCTCTGGCATTATTTCGGCACGGCACTGGCGCTGTGCGCGTTGTGCGGACTGGCCGCGACGGCCAGCGCGTGGTTCCTCGTTTTGGCGGTCGTCGGCGGTTATGGACCGGCCTGGTTCAGCCATTTCTTCGTCGCGCGAAATCGCCCAGCGACTTTCGATCATCCGCTATGGTCGCTGATCAGCGATTACCGCATGTTCTGGCTCTGGCTCGCCGGCGGGCTCGACAGCGAACTGGCCAAGGCGGGCGTGCCGGTGCGCCGCCAGCGGTGAATACCGCCATCTTCTCATTTTCGCCATAAATCACTTATAGTTATGGGTTGAGGGCCCAAAAGTGGCCTGTCTGCAAGCATGGGGGCGTTAATGCTGGATTCGTATCTGGACAGCCACGGCGATGCGCCGTGGTCGATGAAAGACATCCCCTATCATACGCTCGACCGCGAGCTGGTGCGTGACGATACGCTGCTTCTCTATATCATCGCCTCCGCTTCCTTCATCGAGATCACCTCGGACCAGTACACAAAAAATTTAATCGCCTTTTTTGAAGGCGATCCGGAGATCGTCGATTGGCTGCAAAACCATTGGGAGCCGGAGGAGATGCAACATGGCGCGTCGCTCAAGCGCTATGTCCAGACCGCCTGGCCCGATTTCGATTGGGAAGAGGCGTATCGCGGCTTCATGGGCGAGTATGGCGCTCTTTGCGGCCATGAGCACTATGCCTCGACCCGCGCGCTGGAAATGGTGGCGCGCTGCGTCGTGGAAACCGGCACCTCGAGCTTCTACCGCATGATGGCCGAGATCGCGGCCGAGCCGGTGCTGAAGGAACTCACCGCCAAGATCAGCTCGGACGAGGTGCGGCACTACAAGCATTTCTATCATTATTTTCTGCGCTATCAGGAAAGCGAGCATCAAGGCCGCGCCGCCGTGCTCAAGACACTGTGGGAACGCGCGATGGAGATCGAAGACGAGGACGCCTTCATCGCCTTCAAATACGTCTTCCTCGCCCGCAATCCGGGCGCGGAATTCAAGCGCCGGAATTACGACGACTACCGCAAAGGCGTGCGCCGCATCGGCAAGGCGCATTTCCCCTTCGACATGGCGTTGAAGATGTTCCTCAAGCCCCTGGGCCTGGGCCCCGCCATCGGCCGGATGGTGCTGCCGCCCGTGACCGCGGCGACGCGGCTGTTGATGTTGCGCTAGAACCGGGGCCAAAGACCAAGTCAAAGACTGATATTGTCGGCGCCGCGCCGGGAGCGTTAGGATCGCGACAAAGACGGGCGCGGACAAAATCGCGCCAGGCCAAAGGGAAAAGGGGGAACGACCGTGCCCGACACCGCCGCCAAACCGCATTCCGCCGCCGCTGCCAAGCCGCGGCCGGCCTTGAAGCTCAATTTCCTGTCGCACGGCACGCTGGAATCGACCGATCTCGATTTCACGCGCAAATTCTACGAGGAATTCCTCGGCCTCGAGGTGGTCAAGACCAGCCCGATCTCGCTCATGATCCGGCTCGGCGGCAACAACACCATCGCCACGGTCAAATGCAAGACCAAGCAGCCGATGAGCCTCTTGGGCCATAACGGCCTCGACGTCGAAACCAAGGAAGAGGTCGACGAGTGCTATCGCATCGTCATGGAGCAGAAGGACAAGTGGAAGCTCAGCAAGATCAGCAAGCCGATCCTGCAACACGGCACCTACAGCTTCTACTTCTGGGATTGCGACCAGAATTGCTGGGAGATTTTGACCAATCCCAAGGGCGGCTATTCCTGGCTCTTCCCGCTGGGCGATCTCGAGGGCAAAGGCCACCAGGACAAGCACTTCAAGCGGCCGGGCGTGAAGACGCCGGATTGAGCCGGCTCGCTAGCCCCCGCGCCTGAACTTCACCTCGGCGCGGTTGCACCAACCTTCCCAGGCGCGGTCAAAACCCTCCGCTGCCTTGCCCTTGGCCTGGCGGTCGAGGATTTTCTGGATTTCGCCGGGCGACAGGAAATTGATCGTCTTGCCGAAGCGCAGCGCGTCCATTTGCAGATGCGCGTTCACCTCGAGATAGACCGCGATATAGACCGCCTCGCGCAGGTTTCGCCCGGCCACGACCGAACCGTGGCCGCGCATCAGCGCGCTCTTTCCCGGCCCCACAGTCTTGGCCAGGTCGCGGCCCTGCGCCATGTCGGAGACCAGCATGTCGGTGTCGCCGAAATTCTTGCGCGGCTCCCAGATCGGAACCTCGGCCCCGATGGTCGCGGCCATATGCACCACCGGCCTGAGCGTTTCTCCGGCGACACCAAAGGGTATGACGCTCGGGCTGTGGCTGTGCACCACGCCGTTGATGTCGGCCCGCGCCTCGTAGAGCGCGCCATGGATGAAGCGCTCATTATAGGGCCGCCTTCCGCGCGCCTCGAGCGGCTCGCCATCGAGGGTGAATTCCATGACGTCCTCGGCCTCGATGCATTCAGGCGGCCGCGCGCGCGACAACAGGTAGCGTTGGGGATTATGCGGGTGCCGGGCGCTGACATGGCCGAAGCCGTCGACCACGCCCATGACGGCGAGGATGCGATTGGCCGCAACCAGGTCTTCGATCAGCTCGTCATATCCCGCCATGACCCGTCCTAGAGGATGAAGCTGATCGAGCCGAGCGAGCCCAGTTCTTGGGCGTCGAGCAGCACGCGGCGCTCCTTGATGCGGAGCTGCTTGCCCACGCGGCGCAGCACATAGCGGTAGGCGCCCACATATTCCCGCACGCGCTCGAAGCGGCGATAGCGGTAGCAGACGAAATTGGCGGCAACGTGGACGAGATCGCCCTCGGTCCCGGTGATGCGCACGTTCGAGATCATCCGCCGCGTGCGCGAATGCGGCTGCTCGGCATGGCAATTGGGGTCCATGATGCGGATGACGCGCTCCTTCAGCCGCTTGGCGTCGTCGGCGATGGTGAAGAGCGTAGCGCGGTGGTCGCTCTCGGGCTTGTCGTTGGGCGGAACGTAATATCCCACATCCTCGGTCAGAAGCTTGAGCCAATCGTTGAGTTTCCAGTCATCCAAAAGTGCGGCTTCGTGGAACAGGAAATCCTCGATCTCGGCGCGGCGCGGCTCGGCGATCGTGCGGGCCTCGTCCATCAGCCCCCCTCCATCAGCCGGTTCCAATGGCGCCAGAAGATGCGCAGATGGTGCTCGTCGCTGTTCAGGAAATCGCTGTCCTTGCCCATGCCGCGCGACATCTCGGACCAGGGCACGTCCTGCCAATTGGCCAGGCCCTGCTGCACCAATTCCAGCGCCTCGACATCGTCGGGGGTGGCGAAGCCGCCGGGGCCGTAGAACGTCAGGAAGGCGTCGAGACGCCGCGCCCGCGCGCGTTCGCTTTCCTCCTCCGGACCGAGCGCCCAGGCCGTGACATGCATCCGGCCGGCGCCGTCGGGGAAGAAAGTCCTGACCGTGACCGATGAGCCGTCATTGATGACCAGATTGGGGAAGATCACCAGGTTGCGGTTGGTGTCGGCCACGCGCGCGGCGCGCTCGGGCCCGAGACGCTGCACCAGTTCCTGGCGGATGGCGTCGATCTCGGGCTTGGCGCCCTCGCCATAGATCGAAATCCATTTCGCCACCGGCCGGCCGCGGAAATTCACGTTGTCGGTGGTGAAATTGCCGTTGCCGAGGTCGATCGCCAGCCCCTTGCTCGGCAGCAGCATGCCGGCCTCTTTCGACGGCGTGACGTTGACGCCGGAATTCTTCATGTAATTGAGCCAGGTCGAATGGGTCGAGGGCAGGTGGTAATCATCCACGCTGTTCTCGACCATCAGCTTCCAATTGGCGGCGACGTCGTATTCCTGGGTTCCCGCGATGATCTGCATCCGGCCCGAGGGCGACTGCTCGATCACCAGGTCGATATAATCGGTGGCGCGGCCGAGATAGTCCTTGAGCGGCTGCGCCTTGGCGTCGAGGTTGAGGAACCAGAAATCGCGGTAGGATTCGAAGCGCGGCGGCGAAGCCAGGCCGAATTCGGCCTTGCGGAAAGAGGCCGCATAGGCGTCGTCGCCGGGCACGCCCACCAGTTCGCCGTTATTGGCGTAGCTCCAGCCGTGATAGACGCAGTTGAATCGCCGCGCATTGCCTTCGCGCGCGGTGCACACGATGGCGCCGCGGTGGCGGCAGGTGTTGAGCAGGCAGCGGACGGCGCCTCGGCCGTCGCGGCAGAAGATCACCGGCCGTCCCGCCACCCGCCTGGTGACGAAATCATTAGGCTGCTTCAATTCGGAAGCGTGGCCGACATAGATCCAGCTTTTGGCGAATATCGCCGTCAGTTCGTGCCGCAGAATCTCTTCCGATACCAGCACTTCCCGGTTCAAGAGGAAGCGCTGGTTGCCGGGATCGTCGATGATATAGGCGCGGTTGCGGCGCGATCGCGTGTCCATGTGGACCTTGGGCGGGAATGGGGGACGTTGCCCGCCGTTTCGCGCGGAATTAATGGGCAAGTGCGCCGGGAAGTCAACGCACGGCGTTCTTGTCTCTGGACAAGCCATGAACCGCCCCGGATATTGGCCTGCTTGGGAGGCCAGGCATGAAGAAACTCGACATCTTTCCGCACATCTTTCCCAAAGCCTATTTCGACAAGATGGTCGAGATCGTGCCCAACAAGGACGCGATCCGGCGCTGGACCAACATTCCGGTGCTGTTCGACCTCGATAAGCGGCTCAAGATGATGGACGAGTTCGAGCAGTATCAGCAGGTGCTGACGCTCTCCATGCCGGCGGTGGAATATGTGGCACCCCCCGACAAGTCGCCCGCTTTGGCGCGGCTCGCCAATGACGGCATGTTCGACATCTGCGCCAAATATCCCGACCGCTTTCCTGCCTGGGTCGCCTCGGTGCCGATGAACAACGTCAAGGCGACGCTCGACGAGATCACCCGCGCGGTGGAGAAAATGGGCGCCAAGGGCATCCAGATCTTCACCAACGTCAATGGCCGGCCGCTCGACGACCCCGAATTCTCTCCCATCTTCGAGAAAATGCATTCCTATGACTTGCCGGTCTGGATGCATCCGACGCGCGGCCAAAAATCCGCCGATTACCCGGGCGAGAAGGGCTCGCGCTTCGACATCTGGTGGGTGTTCGGCTGGCCCTACGAAACCTCGGCGGCGATGGCGCGCATGGTGTTCTCCGGCTTCTTCGACCGCTGGCCCAGGCTCAAGATCATCACCCACCACATGGGCGCGATGGTGCCGTATCTCGAGGCGCGGGTGGGGCTGGGTCTCGACCAGCTCGGCTCGCGCGAGGGCGCGGAGGAAGGCTACAGGCAGATCGTCGCCGGCATGAAGGCCAAGGGCAAACGCCCGGTCGACTATTTCCGCGGCTTCTACGCCGACACCGCGATCAATGGCTCGGCCTCGGGCATGCGCTGCGGGCTCGATTTCTTCGGCATCGATCATTGCCTGTTCGGCACCGATTGCCCCTTCGATCCCGAAGGCGGGCCGCTGTTCATCCGCGAGATCATCAAGGCCATCGGCCGACTAAGCCTGTCTCCGGGCGAGTTGGAGAAACTGTATGAGGGCAATGCGCGGCGTATGCTGCGCCTGAGAAACTGAAAGCACTATGGGGGAAGTCAGCCTCGTCGATCTGTCGAAACGCTTCACCCTGCGCCTCACGAGCGGGGTGCAAAGCGTGCAGGCGCTCGATCGCGTCAGCTTCACCGTCAAGGATGGCGAGGTGGTGGCGTTGATCGGGCCTTCGGGCTGCGGCAAGACCACCGCGCTGCGCATCGTCATGGGGCTCGAACAGGCGAGCGCCGGCCACGTGACGGTGGATGGGCGCGAGGTCAAGGGCTGCGGTTACGACCGCGGCATGGTGTTCCAGCACGCCGAGTTGCTGCCCTGGCTCACCGCCTTGCAGAACGTGATGTTCGGCCTGGAGATGAAGGGCGTGCGGGGGACCGCCTTGCGTGAAGCATCGCTGCGCGCGCTGGAATTGGTGGGCCTCACGGATGTGGCCCATCGCAGGCCCTATCAGCTCTCGGGCGGCATGCAGCAGCGCGTCGGCATCGCCCGGGCGCTTGCCATCGATCCCACGGTGCTGCTGATGGACGAACCCTTCGGTGCGCTCGACGCCCAGACCCGCGAGGGGCTGCAGGGAGAGTTGCTCGAACTCCACCGCCGCACGCACAAGACCATCCTGTTCGTCACCCACGATCTCGACGAGGCGGTGTCGTTGGCCGACCGCGTGGTGGTGATGCGCGCGGGCCGGGTGCAGGAGATCGTCGCGGTGCCGCTCGGGCGCGCGCGCGAGGATCTGGCGGCGGTCCGCGGCACGCCCCAATTCACCGAGACCCGCTATCGCATCTGGCGCGGCATGCATGAAATGCCGTCCGCCGCTCATTAAGGAAAGAAACAGCATGACCAAATCGGCGAAGATTCCGAAAGCCTCCGGCGATCTGCTCGAGGAGCTGGTGACCGGCAACCATATCCTTTCCCACCAGAAGGTGGTCGACGCCTTCGGCCATATCAGCGTCCGCCACGACAAGGACCCGGGCAAGTTCCTGATGGCGCGCCATCTCGCCCCCGGCCTGGTTTTGCCCAAGGACATCGTGACCTTCGATCTCGACAGCAACCCGGTGGCCAATCCGGCCAAGCGCTATTACAGCGAACGGTTCATCCACGGCGAGATCTACAAGTTGCGGCCCGAGGTCACATCCGTGATCCATTGTCATGCGCTGGCGCTGATCCCGTTCGGCGTGACCGGCACGCCGCTGAAGCCGATCTATCACATGAGCGGCTATCTCGGCGCCGGCGTGCCGGTGTTCGACATCCGCCAATCCTCCGGCATGACCGACATGCTGATCCGCACAGCGGAGCGGGGCCGGGCGCTGGCCGCGTCGCTCGGCGACAAGCCGATGGTGCTGATGCGTGGCCACGGCGCGACCATGGTCGGGCATTCGATCAAGCAGGTGGTCTATCGCGCGATCTATGCGGCGACGAACGCCGCCTTGCAGATGGACGCGCTGCGTCTGGGATCGCCCACATATCTCGAAGGCGACGAAGCGCGGCTGGCCGGCGAGATGAACGACCGCTCGCTCGACCGCGCCTGGGGTTATTGGGTCAACGAGGCCGAGGGAAAGTAGGCCCTTGGTTTGCTTCGCACGACGCCTCGCGCCTAAAAGAAGGTTCGGCGCTCGGCTGTGCTACGCTAGTCGCCCTCGGTCATCACGTTGCCTTGCGGCGACAGCACCACGTTGACCTGGGCGCCGTTCTTCATGCCGGTGGCGTGCCAGTAATTGTCGCAGCCCTTCATGAAATCGTGCAGCTGGGTATAGCCCGCGGCCTGGAATTTCTGCCGCGCCGTGGCAATGGTCGAGTTGTCGAGATGATCGCCCGGGTCGCAATTATTCGTCATCTGAGCGGCTTGAGCGCCGCCGATGACCGGCGATGGGGGAACAAGAGCGAGCATGGCGAACGCCGCAACGGCGATGACACCTGTCTTTTTCATGGAAGCACCTATCGATGAAATCCGTGGAAGAGATCGTGGACGCGGAACAATCCACGAGCCCCGGCAATCCTGGCGCGCGGCAAAGGAATTAGTAAAGACAATTTCCGGCATTTTTAAGGCATTATCTATGCCTGCGGCCTCCCGCGGAGGCATGCCGTCGCGTGTTTTTATGAAATCCTGACGATTGCGAACCGATTTCGCTCTCGATCCTTTATCCGCCAACCCCCTTCTATTCGGACATGACGCAGCGCCAAGCGCGCCGCGTTTGACGCGAGGGTTTCATGGCATTTCGGAATGATGACGACGGAAATTGGGTGATTTATCCGCGCCGGGAATTCGAGCCGGATTCCGAGGACGGAGGATTTACGCTCCAACAGGTTTTCACCGAGATCGCGGCGACCTTGACCGGAATCGGGGCCATCGTCGTGCTGCTGATGGTTTGCCTGAAAATCTATGGCTACGGCTAACCGATCGAAAAATCTTTATGCCGTCTTTATGCAGCGGCGCGCAAATCCATCTCGCAATTATACGTCGCAACCCCCTTTTATCTGTCGCGCCTGATCTACATCAAGGGGACGAGGATCGGGCGGGTCTAGCTTAACCATGAAGTCCGTCCCCATGAGGCCGGAGAACCAGCCATGCTCGATGTCATTTTAGTAGCCGCCGGCGCCGGCTTCTTCGTCCTTGCCGTTCTCTACGTCCTCGCCTGCGACCGGATGTGAGGCAGCCATGCTGATCGATTACATACTCGGCGCGATCGTGACCGTGGTGATCATGGTCTATCTCGTCATCGCGCTTATCCGACCCGAAAAATTCTAGGAGCGTGCCATGACCGCCAATGGCTGGGTTCAGATCGCCATATACTGTGCCGTCATCGTCGCCGTCACGCGGCCGCTCGGCGGCTACATGACGCGAGTCTTCAACGGCGACTGGACCCTGTTGAGTCCGGTGCTGCGCCCGTTCGAGCGCGCGGTCTATTGGGCGTGCGGCGTCGACGAGAAGACCGAGCAGAATTGGCTGATCTATGCGGTTTCGATGCTGCTGTTCAGCCTCGCCGGATTCCTGTCGCTTTATGCATTGCAGCGGCTTCAAGCGGCGCTGCCGTTCAACCCGGCGGGCCAGGACGCGGTCGAGCAGAGCCTCGCCTTCAACACCGCGATCAGCTTCGTCACCAACACCAACTGGCAATCCTACGTGCCCGAAACGACGATGAGCTATCTGACCCAGATGGCCGGCCTCGCGGTGCACAATTTCCTCTCGGCCGCCACCGGAATTGCGCTGGCCATCGCCGTCATCCGCGGCTTTGCCCGGCGCGAATCCAAGACCATCGGCAATTTCTGGGTCGATCTCACCCGCTGCACGCTCTACATCCTGCTGCCGCTCTCGGTCGTCATCGGCCTGTTCTTCGTCTGGCAGGGCATGCCGCAGACGCTCGGACCCTATGTGGATGGCACGACGCTCGAAGGCGCCAAGCAGACCATCGCCCAGGGCCCGGTCGCCTCCCAGGAGGTGATCAAGATGCTCGGCACCAACGGCGGCGGCTTCTTCAACGCCAACTCCGCGCATCCCTTCGAGAATCCGAACGCGCTCACCAACTTCATCCAGATCGTGCTGATCTTCTCGATCGGCGCCGGCCTCACCAACGTGCTGGGCCGGATGGTGAAGGACGAGCGCCAGGGCTGGGCGATCTTCGCCGCCATGGGCGTGCTGTTCCTGATGGGCGTGACCACGGTCTACTGGGCCGAGGGACCCGGCAATCCCGCCTTCGCCGCGCTCAACGTCGACCAGGCGCCGAGCGCGCTGCAGGCCGGCGGCAACATGGAGGGCAAGGAGGTGCGCTTCGGCATCGCCAACTCCGCCCTCTTCACCACCATCACCACCGACGCCTCC
>Ga0187818_10000949_pt1 | contig 11246 bp, 10 predicted proteins | sample NC_wetland_sal_i_14_FD_130581 | JGI IMG/M metagenome (GOLD analysis project Ga0187818, IMG submission 130581) | Wetland sediment microbial communities from Neuse River Estuary, North Carolina, USA - SO4_3 | ecosystem: Environmental > Aquatic > Freshwater > Wetlands > Sediment | place: USA...
CACCATTCGTGGACGTTGTCGCCGATGTCGTAGAGGCCGAAGGCGCTGGGTGCATAGCGGGCAACAGGCTCAGGGCCGGTCTGCCAGCGCGTTGCATAGTTGGGCAGGGATTGTGGAGGTTCATCGCCCCACGGGAACTGTTTTTGTTCGAGGCCGGCACGGGCCGCGAGTTCCCATTCCGCTTCTGTAGGCAAGCGACAGGGGCGTGAGGTCTGCGAGCTTAACCATTCGCAATAGCGGGCAGCTTCGTGCCATGAGACTCCCGTGACCGGCTGCTGCTGATGGTTGAAGTTAGGGTCTTGCCAGAATGGGGGCGGGAGAGCAGAAGTGGCGCGCAGAAAGCGATCGTATTCGGCGTTGGTGACTTGCGTGGCGGCGAGCAGGAAAGCATCGATCCAGACGCGGTGGATGGGGCGTTCGCAGTCCTGGCCCGAGTTGGAACCCATGAGAAACCATGCGGCAGAAATCGGGATTAGAGACGGTTCGAGCGCGAGGGCCGGAACTTCTGGCTGGGTGCTGGGCATGAATATTGTCGCGTCCTGACCGCCAGGTTAAAGTTTATCAGCGTAGAAGACCGGGAGGGCGTCATGACGGAGAAGAAACTACGGTTTCAAGCCAGGATCGAGGGAAAGGAAGCGGGCGTGGTGGCCGCGATTACCCCTCCGATCGACGTGACAGAAATGTTTGGTACGCGCGGGCGCGTGCCGGTGCGGGGGACCATCAACGGGTTTCCGTTTCGTTCCTCGCTCATGCCCATGGGCGGCTGCCATATGATGCCGGTGAACAAAACTTTGCGCCAGAGCGCGGGTGCAGGGCCTGGGGACGTCGTGAACGTGGTGATGGAGCGGGACGTAGAAGCGCGCACGGTGGAGGCTCCGGCGGAACTCAAGAAAGAATTGGCCAGAAATAGGAAAGCCCTGGAGCGATGGGAAGGAATGTCGTTCACGCACAAGAAAGAAATGGCGATTTTGATTCGGGAGGCGAAGCAGGAGGAGACCCGGAAGCGTCGGCTGGCTAAGGTGATGAAGGTTCTGAAGACGGGGGCGAAGTGGATGGCGTGAAAGGAAAGAAAGTCAAAATCCCCACCTCTCGCGCAGAAGACGCGCGAGAAATAGGGCACCCACAACACCTTCACGAGTTCGGTCGAAGTTGTTTCACAACCTCGGCGATGTCGTTGTTCTGAAACAGGCGGATGGCGGCGATGCCGGCGGCTCCGGCAGCGAGGCACGATTGGGCGTTGGAGAGAGTGATGCCTCCGAGGGCGAGGACCGGGATGTTTGCTCGACATGATTGTTCGAGCGTCGCGAGGCCGGTGGGGCGAGTTGTCGGGGAGTCTTTTTTTTCGAAGACGGGTGCGAAGACGGCGAAGGTCGCAGCGTTGGCGGCGGCCTGGGCTACGTCGGCTGGGGAGTGACAGGAGACTCCGATCAGCGGACTCCGTGGTGAGGTTTGGCGGGCAGGAGTCCCTGCCCCACACTCCTTCCATATGGCTCTAACTTCTTGCGGGGAAATATCGTCGGAGCGGAGGTGGACCCCTGCGGCTTGGACGGCTAGGACTACGTCGGTGCGGGAGTTGATCAGAAGCGCGGTTGCCAGTTGCCGGCTGCCAGTTGCCAATTTTCCAGCTTCTTCTATTAGACGAACGGCTTCGCGCGCCAGGGATTCTAGGTCGCGCGTTGGTAGATCTTTTTCGCGGAGCTGGATATAGTCCACGCCGGCGCGGGCGGCTTCGGCGATTTTCTCCAGCAGGCGGCGACGGCGGGTGGCTTCGTCGCTGGCGAACGCGGTGCGGTCGGTGATGTAGTAGAGAGGGCAGCGGTCAGCCATCAGCTCTCAGGGATGTTCCAATAAATCTTGTAGCCTGGACGTCGTAGGTGCATTTCTTTCCCTCATTAACTTCCCTGAGCCTCGCAGCTTCTTGCTCAGCCCGGTCTCGGGAGGGCAGTACTTTCACACCGTGGCGCTGTGCTCCACGCTGCTGCGGCTCACGTCCAAGTCGAACCTCACAACGGCGTAGACGTGTGGGTACTTGTGATGGGGCTCATCGACGGCGCGCGGCGTCTTGTTCACGGTCTGGTCTTCGCGATCTCCGGCAGAACCTCGCCTGCTTTTTTGGGCGTGCCGCCGAGGTGGTGTGTGGTCAGGCCTTCGCGCAGGAACTCGAAGGCTTCGTCGGGAGAATCGATGACTTTGAACTGATCGAGGTCTTGCGGGGAGACGGTTCCGGCGTCGACGAAGGCCTGGAAGTTAATGATGCGGTTCCAGTATTCGCTGCCGTAGATCACGACCAGGATCTTCTTTGCCAGCTTATCGGTTTGGGCGAGAGTGAGGATTTCAAACAGTTCGTCCATGGTTCCGAACCCGCCGGGGAATATGACGAGTCCCTTCGCCAGGTAGGCGAACCAGAATTTGCGCATGAAGAAGTAGTGGAACTGGAAGTTCAGCGAGGGCGTGACATAGGGATTGGGATACTGTTCGAAGGGGAGCTGAATATTGAGTCCGATAGTTTTGCCGCCGGCTTCGTGGGCGCCGAGGTTGGCGGCCTCCATGATGCCGGGGCCCCCGCCGGTGGTGACGACGAAGCGGCGGCGGCGCGCGGGGATCTGCACTGACCACTTGGTCAGCAGGTAGGCCAGGCGGCGGGCGTCTTCGTAATAGCGGGCCATGTCAATGGCGGCCTGCGCAAGTTTGAGGTCTTCCTGCAGCTTGGCGGCGGGAATGCCGGCGTGGTTGTTCTCGACCGTAGTCAGGGTGTTCTCGGCGTCCTTGCGTCCGAGAAACCGGGCGGAGCCGAAGAAGACGACTGTGTCCTGAATCTGTTCGCGGCGGAAGCGGGCCAGGGGTTCCTGATACTCCGACAGCATCCGCAGGATGCGGCCGTCAGGGCTATTGAGAAACGGTTCGTTCTGGTAGGCGACGGGTGCGGATTTAAGCTTGTCAGTCATAGGCAATACTCGCGGTCGAAAATCTCGGGGCCGGGGCTCTTGGGTCTTTGGTGGTAGGTCTTAGGCTTTGCGCGTCAGCCGTTGCCGTGATGGTCGATTCAAAGGCCAGTACCTAATACCCAATGCCTAAGACCTAGTATCCAAAAAACCGCAGCTCGCCCCGGCTATTGTTGTTCGTGATAGTGGAGTGCCTCCCAGAAACCGATCCAGATGTCGAGCAAGCCCAGGCCGCTGCAAAAGCCACGGAAAAAGCCGTGGCTGATCACGGTGCGGAGGCTGGGATAAGAGAGCAACAGGTAGTTGTCGGTCCACTCCGGGGTCCAGGGGAGAATGATGAGGAGCACTCCAGCGACAGCACTGACTAAGACGAAAAGAAAGACAGAAATGCGGTGCATCCAAAGCTGCACGCGACTGGGACTTGGGCGCGGCGCGGGAGGCGCAGGATCGAGCAACGCGGTGCCCGTCTCGGATCGCGGAGATGCGGTTTCCGGCGGCTCGCTGGGCGGACTGGAAAACAGCGTAGGGTCAGTCATCCCTTAGAACTCCGCACGAGACAAATTCCGTGGGAAACGGCAGCCAGGCGGCAGAAGCAGGCGCGGAGTTCGAAGCGGAGAGGATTGGGGACAGCACCCATCGGGCTATTCTACGACTTCAGAGCCTTAATGCGCTCAGCGACGTCGCGATAATCAATGTTGGTGCCATAGACATCCATGAAATGCTTGATTGCGGCCGTCTTGTCGCCGGCGGTTTCATAGGCCGAGGCCAGTTCGTAGTTGAGGGCTACGCGGGTTTCGCCATCAATCGTGGGCACTCCCAAGGCCTTCTCGTACCAGCGGACGGCAGCCTCGGGCACGCCCTTTTCCAGGAAGCACTGGGCCAGCCAGGTGTAAGTCTGCATGATTTGTGGGAAAGGATGCCCGCGATCGAAAGACTGGCAGGCCTTCTGCAACTCGCCGATGGCTTCGTCGAGCAACCCCATTTCGCGGAAGGCGATGCCGAGATTGTAATGCGTTTCCGGATCTTCGTCGGCGGCAGCGACGTCAGCCTCAAGGTCGTGCTTCAGTTCGCCAAACATCTCCGCGAGGTCCACGCCAGGTTCTTCGCCAAACGGCGAAGCTTGGGCGGCAGCCGGAGTGGCAGGCGCGTGGGCAGCGGGAACCGCCGGCGGATGTGGCTTGGGAGCCTCGACCGCAGGCGAGGGCCAGGCTACGGGCGCGCTCGATTGCGGAAAAGGTGTCGTATACGACGGAGCCGACGCCGAGGCCGCGGCGCTGGCGGCAATCGCCGGGCTGGCTTTTGCGGCCGGTGCAAGCGCGGCCATCGGTGGCGCAGGCGCGGCAACCGGTGGCGCCGGTGCGGCGGCAGGCTGCGGCTTGGCGACTGGAGCGGTCTTCAGAAAGTCTTCGCCCAACGACGCTTCGATATCGGCTACGAACTTGCCCAAAACCTGATTGGTGCGCGCGGCCGCAGCGGGCGCATGCACGGCGGCAGACGGCGCGGGGACAGGCGGCGCGGCGGCAAGCGGCGCAGCGGCACGTGGTGCGGGCGATGCCGCCGGCTTAGCCACCTTTTTGGGGACGAAGTCTTTACCCAGGGAAGACTCAAGATCGGAAACGAACTCTTTGAGGGCAGCGGGTGCGGGCGCGGCTTCGGAAGCGACGGGTTCAGGTTCAGGCTCAGGCTCGGGCGCGGCGGCTTCGGCGACGACCGGGAGTTCTTCCTCCCCTGCAGCGATGGGCCCGGCGGGCACCTCCTCTTCTTCCCGAGCGGCGGGCTCCGCGGCGGGGGTCTCGTCGGCTGCGACCTCGATGGTGGGGATATCGTCGGCGGTCAATTCTTCGACCACCGGTTCGGTCTCCACCTCCACTTCCTCCGCCGCCTGCTGCGCGGCAGCCTCCACTTCGGCGCGGAGTTCGGCCAGCATGTTCTGATCGCGAGTCAAAGTCTGAAGCTTGGCCAAGGCTGCCATGGCCTGCTCGGGCATGCCGTTGGCGAGATAGAAACGAATCTCTTCAATGGTCTCTTCGGTTTTGGGCGAATCCGGGGCGTGGCCGCTGACGCTGGCAGCCTCGACCTCGGCCCCTTCCGCTTCGGGCGCGTCGGCTTCGACGGTGACGGTGTCATCCCACTCGGAGGAAAGATCAATCTCGGAATCTTCAGTGGCGGGTTCAGCCGGGGCTGCGGCGGAGTCTTCGACCACGGCGAACTCAGTTTCATCGGCTGCTTCGACGGTTACTTCTTCGGCGGGCTGGGCGGGTGCCGCGGGCCAGGGCGCAGCTTCGACTTCCGCTTCAGGTGCCACCGCGGCCGGTTCGTCTACGGAGACTTCCGCGGCGGTCGCGTGGGCTGCAGCTTGAGGAGCAGCATCCAGGAATATGGGAGCTTCTTCATCCGGAACCACGGCACCAGGAGCCGAAGAGCGCTCCTCGTAGCGCTCGGCCAGTTCCCCGTAGCGCGTGGCCTCCTCGGGATATCCGGCATCGGAGTAAAGGGTCTGCAGGGTGCGGCAGCAGACGGCGGCTTCGGCGAAGCGGCCGGCGCGCGTGTGCAAGGCTGCCAGACGCTGGTTGATGCGAAGATCGGTCGGCGCCATGGGCAGAGCCCCGACCAGGGGGCCCAGCGCCTTGGCGGGCATGTTGTAGGAGATAAATAGCTCGGCGTCAGTGAGCGCGGAGCGTATGGCGAGCGCCACTTCGTCGGAGTAGTGCTGGTGCACCGAAGGCGCGGTGGCTTCAATGTCGTCAATCAGAACCACGGCTTCTTCCGGGGTAATGAGCTTGACGTCGGAATTGCCGCTCAGCTGGCTGACCACCTGCTGGTAATTCTGCATGTGCAGGGGGTTCTGGGGCTCGATCTGGGCCAGTTTCTGATAGAGATCGCGAGCCCGGGGCAGGTCGCCGGCCTGGACGCTGGCGTGGGCAAGCAGTTCGATGACTTCGCTGACGTGCGTGGTCTCACCGGCTTTGTTAAACAGGTCCAGCAACTTTTCAAGCGAGGCGGGATTGTCGCGCACGTGGCCGATGATGCTGTGCAGGTGAGCCAGTACCTTGTCGGAGTTCTCCGCCAGCAGGCGTTCGGCATGCTGGTCGTAGACCTGGAGGGCAGCTTCGTGCTGGCCGGCCTGCATGAGGGCGTCGGCGAAGTTGGAGATCGCGTTCAGATCGTTATGGACGGTCAGCAGCTTGGTCGCGATGGCCCCGGCTTCGGAAAGTTGTCCGCTCAGCAGGTAAGCCTTGAGCAGATCGCGCAGGCCATCCGGATGGGAATCGATGTCGCCGATCTTCAGCAGCGTCGCGACGGCTCCCGCGGCGTCGGCGGACTCGACCTGATTCTTGCCCTGCATGAGCAAGGCATACGTGTTGCCCGGATCGAGAGTCAGCATGCGCTGCAGGATTTCATCCGCGCCGTTGAGGGATCCCTTGGACCGCATGCTCTCGGCGGCGGCAGAGAAAATCTGCCAGGCTTCCGTCTTCTTGCCCAGGCGAACGTAGACCTCCGCCAGGCGAACCCGCATGGCGGTGTTTTCCGGGTCCATTTCCAGGATTTTCTGGAAGATGCGAACCGCGTTTTCCAGTTCGCCGGCCTTCAGGAATTCTTCTGCCACCTGCAGGTACTGAGCCCGAGCGTCGTTGAAAAGGCCCTGCTGGGTGTAGAGCTCCGCCAGTTTCAGCAAGCCCTCGAGCGAAGGCTTGAGCTTGCTGATCTTCTTGTACATGGCGATGGCCTTGACCGTGAAGCCCTGGCTGGCATAGGCATCGCCTACGGTCTTGAAGCACTCGGTGGCCTTGTCGCTCTCGCCGAGGCGCGAATAAAGATCGCCGACGGTGTTGGTGACCGTCAGATCCTTGGCGTCGTTCTTGAGGATCTTTTCGTACTCCGAGATGGCGTTCGGCAGCTTACCCTGCTGGACATACTTCTCCGCATTGGCGAGAACCTTCTGCTTGTTGAAGCCGAACAGCGCCATAAGAGTGCGAACTCCAGATCCTGGTCTTTATACAAAACCCGTCGAACGTGAGGGAGTCGCTCCCGGGTACAGGTTTCGGGCGGTCATCTCGCCTATCGGCGGATGGCTAGCCGGACAAGGCCCATTGTAAGGCATGGGTCATGAACCGCATGGTTACCAAGGGTTACCGAAAGGGAGTGTACGACCGGGTTACCAAGGGAATGGGGGAGTTGGGGGCTCTGGCCGGGGGCACCCTGCTCATTACGGGTGCCGCTCATGAGGTGCTGGAGGTCCGATTCTCATGCTGGCCAGACGTGTCCATCGATTTCTGATATTTTTGCGTGTCCACTCGGTGCGTCCCCGGGAACAAAGCTGTGGTGATACTCCACGAACAAATCGCCGTCATCATTCTCGGGACGATCTTTCTGTTTATTGGCGTGGCCGCTTGCTGCATTGCCGTGGTTCGGGGCCGTGATGCCGGGCGGATCCTTCTCTGGTTTGGCGTCTTCGGTGCAATGTATGGGGTCCGGCTGTTTGCCGAGGTGCCGGCTGCTTTTAGTTTGCTGGTCGGACGGTTTTCGCCTTACGCCCCGCAACTCGTATGGCTCATCACCTACGTGATCCTTATCCCCGCGCTGTTGTTTTGGGTAGAGCTAAGCCTGGGCGCTGTGCGACGCTTTTTGCAGGTCATGGTCTTTCCGGCATCGGTCATTGCTCTCGGCGGCATTTATGCCACGTTAGTCCACGGATCTCCACGCAGATTCCTGCCGTACAACAATGTACTGGCGATCTGCCTGCTTCTTGTGGTCGCGATAGCGAACGTTGTTCCGCGAATTGGGAAGAAGTATCTGGTGATTCAGAGCCGGGTTTCCGCGGTAGGCACTCTGATTCTAGCGGCCGCAGTTATCTATGAAAACTCAAGAACATTTCTCAGACTTCCTTACTATCCATTCCTGGAACCGGTCGCGCTGGCGCTATTTGTGTTCTCGCAGGGATGGATAGCAGCCGAAAAAGTCTTTGCCGACGAGCGCCGCCTGCTCTCGATTGAAAACGAACTGGCCATAGCCCGTGAGATCCAGACCTCGATTCTCCCGCGTGGCCTTCCTCAACTCAGCCGCCTGCGCATCAGCGCCGCTTACTGGCCCATGACGGCTGTCGCTGGAGATTTCTACTGGTTTATCGGTGTCGACCCAAACCGGGCTGGCTTCCTCGTCGCCGACGTCTCCGGACACGGCGTTCCTGCCGCCCTGATTGCCTCGATGATCAAGGTGGCGATGCAGTCGGTGGTGGCCTGCGCGGATGATCCGCGAGCAGTACTGTGCGGAGTGGAACGAGCTCTCTCCGAGCAACTGCGCGATCAATTCGTCTCCGCAGCCTATCTGTGGCTTGATACGGAGAATCGCAAGGCGCTGTACTCCGCCGCTGGGCATCCCCCGCTCCTGCATTGGCGTGGAGGCAAGCTGGAGCGCATTGAAAGTAACGGCCTGATTTTTGGAGTTAAACAGGAGTCCGACGCCTATCCGGTTTTTGCGATGCCGATCCAGCCCGGCGACCGATTCCTGTTATACACGGACGGAGTAACGGAACCCGAGAATGCCCACGGCGAGTCCTTCGGCGACATCAGGCTGGAACAGGTTGTTCGTGACAACCAATCGCGCTCGCCATCTGAATTGTCGGACGAACTGCTCGCCGAGCTACGTCACTGGCAACCCACTTCCATTGCCCAGCAGGACGACATCACGCTCATCGTCATTGACGTGGTGTAGGTTGCGTTGAATCACTGCCCAATAATGCGATCAAGCCGTCGGCCAGCGTCCCACGCCAACTCAAGTAATCGTGTTCCCCCGCAAATTCCTGAAAGTGGACCTCATAACCTTTTGCCAGCAGCACGTCGCGCAGAGTCCGGTTGGTCAGCAATATAGACCCACCGCCGCCGGAAAGGTCAATCTCATCACTGCCGGCATCAAGATGAAACCGAAGCGGGAGCCTGGGGCTTGCGATGAACTGTCTGGCTACCCAGTTGGGCTCGGGCTCTGTGTCCGAAGCGGACCTGTCACTTTTCGGCGGAGCCCACCAGTAGGAACCTGACTGCGAGAGGATGTTTCCGAACACTTCGGAGTGATGCAGCCCTGCACAGGTAGCGGCCAGACCTCCGAGGCTGGAACCGCCGACCACAGTCTGCCGTGGATCAGCGGTGAAGTTGTACAAACCGTGCGCCCAAGGCAGAAGTTCGGAACTGAGAAAATCTGAAAACGCCGGATTGCAGTCAAGCTCTCGATCACGCGCCCCGGGAGCATTGCCTACGAGCAGCGCGACCATCGCCGGAATGCGTTTTGCCGCAATCAGGTTGTCGAGGATGGTTGGCGTGGGTACAAGAACAATCTGTTTCCGGTCTCCCAGATAGGCAATTTCGTCGAAGAGAAGGAGAAGCGGGTACGGTTTGTCATTTTTCGAATATCCCGGTGGAAGATAGATCGCAATCTCACGTTCGTCTTTCAGCCGCGCGCTTTGGAATCGTCGTTTCTCAATCTGGCCTGCTGGGACGCCGGGCCTTTCTGCCAGCCACGGCTGCGCCGGCGCATCCGGCATTTCGACCATCGACCTGCCCTCATACGCGGGAGAATCCGCACTCTGCGGGTCAACCCTCCAGCGTTTCGGGTTTAGGGGATCCGGCCTGGCGGCGGCCGCAATCATGGAGATGGCATCGTTATCAACTCCCTCTGACACGGGACGGATGCGGGGGACATTTGGGGCGAGTGAGTATTCAAATCTCGTCTTCTTTCCAACCGAGATGGTCTTGTACCAGACGTTGGTCTTTCCGAGACGCCCCATAAGATAGTCGTCGGGTGCGCCACCAACGTAAGGCATCCGAATCACGAGCACGTTGTGCGTGTCCGGTGTCCCTCTCCAGAGAAAAGTTACCAGCATGTTCTTGTTATCACCGGCCAGCGGTTCGATGATCGGTGCGCCCTCTCTCTCAACTTCTTTCCAAAATGAGTCAATGCTCCCCGGTTTTGTGCCCTCGACGGAAGCTTGCAAAGCGTTGATCCGTGGACTTTCATAGAGTGGTTTGAGCGGAGCAAGGCGTGCCTGCAGCGTAACGATTTTCTCGAGCGTGATCGTATAGGGTCCATCGATGGTCTTGTCTACAGCCTCAACCTCAAGCCGGTACGTGCCTGAACGATCTGCAATGAAGTTGAAGCGATCTTCGTCCGGCCCAATCTTGGCGCCGCGAAATCTTCTGCCCGCCGGATCGTAAGTTATCACTGCGAGATCCTTTCCTCTAGGATCCAGCTTGATCTGGACATAGTCTCCGGCGTTGAGTAAAACCGCGAAGGACTGGGGTTTGCCTGCGCTCACGATTCCCTGCTGCACTTTCCCTACGGCGAGTTCGATGTCGCTTGCGAACGAGGGAATACTGATCGATATGAGAATCAAAGACGCCATTCGCGATAATCGCTTAGCCATTTATGCAAAGCTCCTTCCAGACCCGAGATATTTGTAAAGGAGTCATGGCAGGTTGGTTGGTGATTGGACTGATCGGCGAACACGATCATAGCTGATGCAACTCAATCTGTTGGGGAAGGATTGTCGGCCACACGGAATACTGACTTTGTGTGGAAGAAGGGAATTGTTCCCCCTGCAAGCCGTGTCTAGTATGAATGGGCTATGTGGCAGGCCGTGAGCGACAGTGTATTTTTCCAACTGCGAATTTGTGGGGAACGCTGAAGTGGGGGACTACGAACAAACATGACTTGGATTCGAACGGTGAAATGGGACGACGCCGACGAAAAGCTGCGTAAGGCGATTGAGGGCGAGAAGCTGTTTTATCCCAAAGAGTATGCCGAGCCGGTGCATCCCGATCCTTCGGGAGCGTCGTCGATTGTGGGGTCGCATACGCTGATTCCCGACGCACTGTTTCACGCCTTCGCGACGTTTGGGTCGCTGATGTCGCCGGACTTGCCGCTGGAGCGGAGGCAGCACGAGATGATCGCGACCATGGTCTCGGTGACCAACCGGTGCGTGTATTGAATCGAGTCACACGCAGAGTTTCTGCGCAGGGTGACGCTGGACAAGGCATTGGTTGAGGCGCTGGAGAAGGACTACACCACGGCGCCGATCTCAGCGCAGGATCGCGTGATGCTCAACTACGTGGTCAAGCTGACCAGGGACGCGACCAAGGTTTGGAAGGATGACATCGAAGGCCTGCGAGCAGCGGGATTTGACGATCGCGGAATACTGCAGATCACGCTGATTGCGTCGTGGTTCAACTACATCAATCGCGTGGCGGATGCGCTGGGCGTGGGGCGGGAGTGAAGTTTGCGGAGGCCCGTCGCCATCCATGAGTTTTCCACAGC
>Ga0187818_10000950_pt1 | contig 11244 bp, 12 predicted proteins | sample NC_wetland_sal_i_14_FD_130581 | JGI IMG/M metagenome (GOLD analysis project Ga0187818, IMG submission 130581) | Wetland sediment microbial communities from Neuse River Estuary, North Carolina, USA - SO4_3 | ecosystem: Environmental > Aquatic > Freshwater > Wetlands > Sediment | place: USA...
CTGGAATCCTACATGGATGCGAAGGACATCCGGCAAAACTGGGGCGTGCGGGAACGGATCGCCGTGTGCATTTCGGGAAGCCCTTCGGGGCAGTACCTGACTGCGCGAGCGGCACGCATGGCTCGAAGGATGGACGCGGAGCTCTATGTCGTGCACGTCGAGCGCGAACTTGCGTCGCGTTCTGAAAATCCGAGAATACTGGAAGCGAACTTGCGCTTTGCCGAAAACCTGGGAGCACAGGTTGTGAAACTAAAGGGACCCAGCGTGGCGGACTCCATTGCGGAATTTGTGCGCGCCAGGCATATCACGCAGGTCATCTTCGGACGAGCGCCCATCCGTGATTGGCGGAAATATTTGTATTTGTCCGCGGTGCACCGCTTTTTGAGGGACTCCCCACCGGTGGATGTGCACATTGTGACGCAAGAACCAGACGACATAAGTTGAAGCAGATAACAAGGAGAACCCGCTGCCGGGCAATCCTGCGCAGCCTGGGATATCTCCGCCCAAGAGATCCCAAATGCCCCGCCAACCGTTGAACATCAAGATTCTTGAGTCAACGAAAGAGCGGAGTTTTCTGCGCAGGATTGCCCGAGAGCGGGCCACCTGCAACAGCGTTATCGCCGAATCCTGGCCGGGGCATTGCACAAAAACCGTGCGCAATGCTTGCAACGGAAGAGAGTCTACAAACGGCGGTGAGGCTTTGGAACTGTCATTAGTAACAGTATGAGTTAAAAAGGGCGGGGGCCGAAAACTGTTGCAGGCGTCTTACACACGAGCGGAAGTCCCTCGCGTGCGCTCTTAGGAAGCAGCGCGGAAACGAATCAGATGGCTTGGCGGTGGCGTTGCTTGGAATTCGCGGGCCCCGAACTTTCGCGAATGAGACCACGGAAACGGTGGCGGGGCACAGGCCGAGGTGATCGGCAAGGATCTTCAGGCTGACGGGGCGCTCGCCCTCAGTGGGCTTCTTCTTTCGCATGGTCATAGCGATTTCCGGCTCAGCAAAGCTGCGAGGTTGAAGCACCAAGGTTTAGTGACGAGACAAGAGTACCGCAAGAACGAAGGGCGCGCACGTTTTCCAATTCAAAACGGTCCCCACCTTGTGAGCGAAGGGGAGTCTGCAAGAATCCTTTCGGCTCTTGCTACTTTGTCCTATACTAAGGACCTTCTCGATTCGGAAAATCCGATGCCTACAAGCTCCAAGAACTCCCCCAACGACGAAATTCGAGGGGTATTATGAATCGTGCGTTGGTGCTCGCCTGTGGAAACGCTCAGCGCGGCGACGATGGTGTCGCGCTGCAGGTGGCGAACCGCCTGCGCCGCGGTTTCTGCGATCCGGAGACGGAAGTTCATTCCCACCAGCAGTGGATGCCTGAACTCGCGGAGCCGATCAGTGCGGCCGAGATTGTGATCTTTGTGGACGCTTCGGCGGGTGTGAAGCCCGGTACGATTGCCTGCAAGTCGCTGCGGCCCGAGACACATTCATCGACCGGCATCACGCATCATACGTCGCCAGAATCTCTGCTATGGCTCGCCGAGGAACTCTACGGGAAGCACCCTCCGCGCGCCTATCTCGTCACCGTCGGGGGAGCCTCGTTCGATCTGTCGGAGCAATTGTCCGACCCCGTGCGCCAGGCCATTCCCCGCGCGCTGGAACGCATCAAGGCGCTCCTCTCCGGCGTCACGATGCCAGAACCATAGCCTGTGCCCCAAAAACAGAAAGACCGCTCGGCTACCCGGCAACCATTGCATCCTGTTGATCCGTGAGCACTTTCGTTTGTCCGTTCTGTTTCCGCCACCAACTCGTTTCGATTGTTCCTCGCGCCTGTTCATCGGACAAACCCCGCCCCATCCAGAAACAGGCCGCTATTGTCAACAAACACGCTGCCCAAGGAATCGCCGGACTAATCCAAAAAACGCGCAAGCCGAAGCGCAGCGCTGCAAACCAAGCCAGCGTTAGTGCCAGGCCGATAAACAGCGGCATACGAAGGGGCGCGACGGCACGATGCACGATCATGTTCGTTGCGGCCAGGATCATCAAAGTGAAAGGAACCGCGACAACCAGGTCAATGAAGTAATGTTCGCCGGTTCCCAGTGTCGCCAGCAGCGTGAATACCAGGATCGCCCCGGCCGCAACCCGCTCCAATAGCGAGAGCCTGCGTGAATACCAAAAAATCAAATAGGCCCACCCGGCGTGCAGCGAAGGCATGGCATTTCGCAGCCCCTCGAGAACAATCGGTTTCACAACCAGGTGGCGCGCCTGAGCGAACGTGAGGGCGTGCCACGGAAATATCCCTTTGAATGTGTAGATTGGCCCCAGGGCGGGAAAGAAATTGTAGAGAACAAAACCGGCCGGCGCGGCTATGAAGAAAGCGATGAACGCAGACAGGGCGGTCTTCTTGTCCTTCATCAGACACCCTGCATAGCACAATGCCAGCGCGATTCCCGGAATCATGTAGACGACCAAGCACACAATAAACAAGGGGTAGTAGCGGACGAAAAGCTGCCCGATCAAAAAAGATGGCTGCACACCGAGGCTGGCATCGAACGAATACAGATACAGGTCGAGCACTGCCGGTTGAGCTTTAGAAGTCCAACCATGAAACAACGGCATACACCAGCCCGCCGAATGCAGCGCAAGCATCGGCATCAGCGTGAATACGGCCATGCGGCGCTCTTCCCCTTCTGACCATATGACCCGCAACGCCAGCACTCCCAAACCCGCGACTCCCAACAGGAATATTTCGCTTTGCCATGACGAAACATACCCCAGAATTCGCGTGTCCACGTAGAAGAGCAGCAGCGCGATGGCCAGAACACCCGCCACTTCCCGGAAAGAAAGTCGGGTGCGCAAAAGCACCGCAAAAAAGCAGGACGTGACTATGGCAAAGCCCGCATCCGTGAGTGCCAGGCGGTAAAAGCCTGTCTGGGCCCCCGCCCAGAAAACCCCACACAGGATGGCCACGCTGAGCGCTATTCGAAAATAGACGGATGGCTTCAATTTCTCTGCGCCAGATTCCATCAGACCTCTTCTGTTGCCTATTCAGAGCATCGATTCTAGGTTAAGGCGGCAGTCCTCCGAAAACGTGGAAAAGAAGATTTCGGACTCTATCAGTAACATTGCTCCTTACGGCACACTGGCCCTAGCTTCAATCACATCGGTCAAAGTTGAACTCGGAGTTGCGGCGTAAATGAATGATTGGGAAAGGATTACAATGGCGCGCCCGGGGGGACTCGAACTCCCGACCTTCTGGTTCGTAGCCAGACGCTCTATCCAACTGAGCTACGGGCGCACCGTCATTGAAGTATCGTAGCACATCCCGCCCGAGGCCTTCCACATGGGCTACGCGAGCTACGTTGAAGCAATCCCGGGATGAGTTTCGCGCACGAAGCTCTTGCCGTGCGCCTCTGCGCCCCACCACAGCAGCAGCGCCAGGGAAAGAATAGTTACGGTCTCGAAGCCGGCGAGCGCCCAACTGTAGCCAAACCTTCCGCGCAAGGAATATTGAATTGTGTTTGTCGGCGAAGCGAGCAGGATTCCGAGTTGATAAGTCAGTCCCGGCATCAAACCGCGCGCGGAGTCAGCCGCTAATTCATTCAGGTGCACAGGAATCACGCCCCAGGCACCCTGAACGCCCATTTGCAGGAGCACCGGAGCGACCAAGACGGCAAGCAGTCCGCCGCCGAAAGCCCACAGCGGTATCACTAGCAGGCACAATCCCAACGCGGCCAGCATGCCTTTGCGCCGCCCGGCCCTTTGCGAAAGCGAGCCGAACAAGATCGCACCAACAATGGCGCCACAGTTGTACAGAATGGCGATATTGGCCACACCGGCCGCACTGATCTTGTGCACTTCTTTCAGGAAGTCCGGGTACAAGTCCTGTGTGCCGTGGGAAAGAAACATCATGAAGGTCATCAAGACGACCAGGTACACAAAGCGTTTCCAGTGCGAGGCCACCACGCGCAGGACCTCGACCATGCTCCCGGCGCGGTGCTGCTCCCATGCCTCTGACTCCGGCACTTTGGAACAGATGTAGAGCGCAAGCAAGGCAGGCAGGGCGCCGAGCCAGAACATCCAGCGCCAACCCAACGTGGGCAACACAAAACGCGCCGCGACCGAGGCCAGCAAATATCCCATCGGGTATCCGCCCTGCAAAATGCCGCTCAAGATACCACGCCAGCGTGGTGGCGCTGCTTCCATGGCGAGGGAGGCCCCCACGCCCCATTCGCCGCCCATGCCGATGCCGAATAACGCGCGCAGGAGGAAGAACACCGTGTAGTTTGGCGCGAACCCACATAGCACCTCGACCACGGAGAAATAGATGACGCTGGCCATCAGCGGAATGCGGCGCCCGTAACGGTCCGCGAGCAGGCCAAAGAGCAGAGCACCTACCGGGCGAAACGCAAGAGTCGCCGCGGTCGTGAGGACGATGGCCTTTTTCGAAACGCTGAATTCGTGCGCAAGCGCGTCATACAAAAAGACGATCACAAAAAAATCGAACGCATCCAGCGTCCAGCCGAGAAATCCGGCAAGAAGGGCGTAGCGCGTTCCCGGTTTGCTGGGGGAACCGACCATCATTTAGCAAGGTGCACGAGGACTCGTGATTGCATGAGCCGATACAATGACACAGTTTGACGGGAAAACACTAGGCCACTGAAGAATCGCTCACAGCCACCGAGTCAGCCATCCACACGGAGTTGAGCTACGCCTTCGCGCCTTCGAAGTGCGCTTCGATTTCTTCCAAAGTCTTGCCCTTCGTTTCCGGCAAGAAGAACGACGCGGTCAAGAAGTAAATGATGGTGCAGGCCGCAAACCCAAAGAACATGGTTCCGTAGCCATATTTTCCGACGGTCGGCAAGAAGATCGCCGCAATGGTCGTGGAAAATCCCTGGTTGACGAGCAGCGCGATGCTCATTCCATTTGAACGAATGCGAGTAGGCATGAGTTCTGAAAGCGCCAGCCACACGCACACGCCCGGACCGACCGCATAAAACGCCACAAAGATATACAGCGTGATTGCCACCAGCCATCCGTTTTGCGGGCTCGGGACGGGCGTGATCAAAGCATTCTCAATCTTTAGCGGTGCCGTCCGCGCGGCGTCCAAGTTCCCAAAAGGGTTGGAAAAGAACGCCACCACTTTATTTGCCGGAATCGTGCTCTCGCGGGCAATTCCGGTCGGCTTCGCCGCCACATCATCCGATCGGGCCACTTTCGACGCGGCGCGAAAATCCCCATAGGAGTAAATCAGGCTCAACGACGTGGGCCGCCCGCTCCTCTCTCTAGCAGCCGCTCCATTCGCGGCCAACAGCGCATCGGCGGTCTTCGCGTCATACAGGAGAGAAAGTTTCTGGTCCGGTCCGACCATTACTTGCACAGCGTCGCGCGCGTCCACGCGCAGCTTTTCGGTTTTGTGAAAAAGGAAGCCGGTGCAGATCAGCGAAAGAATGATTCCTGCGCTACCAAGCGACAGAAGGAATTTTCTTCCCTTCCGGTCCACCAGCACCACGCCGCCGATGGTGAACAGAAAGTTCATCAACGTGAAAATCACGTAGCCCCAATGCGCCTGCACATCGGAAAGACCGCTCTGCAACAGGATGTTGGTGTTGTAGCCAATGATGGAGTTGATGCCCGTGGTCTGATTGCAGGCGAGGATGACGCACGCCAGGATAAATGGAATCACGTATTTCCGCCGCAGCAACGATTCTTTTACTTTTTCTCCGGTCGAAGTCTTTGCTTTTTCTGCCGCAGAGATTTCTTCCATCTCCCGCAGTTCCGATTGCGCCTGCTCCGTGCCTCGCGAACGCAGGAGCGCGTTCAATGCCGCGTCCTTCTTGCCGCCCTGGAACAGCCACCGCGGCGACTCCGCCACCAGGAAGCTGCCAATGACAAATAAGATGCCCGGCGGCAGGGACACCCAGAAGATGCTTCGCCATGCCGCATCCTTAAACGCGAAGAGCTTCTCCGGATCTCCGAGCTTGGCCACTTCGTCGACGCGAATGCTGAAGTAGATTCCCACGATCGCCGCTGAAACGATTCCCAGCGTCAGCAGCCACTGGAACACGCCCGTCCCTTTTCCACGATTGGCGGCCGCGAGGCATTCCGCCAGGTACAGCGGCACCACCACCCCGATTAGTCCCGCGCTCACTCCCTGCAGCAAGCGCCCCAAGACCAGCGGCCCATAGCCGTGCGACAACGCGATGACAGGAATACTTACTACGAAGAGGAGGCCGCTGAAAATCATCAGCGGTTTGCGGCCCATCCAATCAGCGAGCAGTCCGGCGAATAACGTGGAGATTACGCTGCCCAGCAGCACGGCGGCAACGACAATGGAGAGTTGGCCCGCGTTCAGCCGGGAAGTCGCCTCCAGGTACGGCAAGGCGCCCGCTATGATTCCGACGTCCACGCCATAAAGCAAACCGCCCAGTCCCGCCACCAGCAACAGAAACCGGTTGTACCCCGCCTTGCTGTTATCCCCTAGGGCCGTACCTCCGCCCGCCATCCCTGCCATGGTTCCGCCTTCACTCTAGTTTTTGATGCTGTGCTCGCTGTAGCTGCGTGTTCGGTGGCCGTTTTGGTTCGTGCGGAATCTCGTTCCCGGCCACACCCCCGGCGCGCACGACGCCCACACCGCTCCCTGATTGCATTGTGTGGTTCGCCGCCAGTTTCCTCGTGTTTCCGGCGGAAGTCAAAGACTTTCTAAACCGATTCAATAGGAGGAATCCACCGTCCGCAAGAGAAAACCCCGGCTCGCGGGGGGAACGAGCCGGGGTCGGGGGTACTCCTGAGGGGGGCCGCAGGAAAAGTCAATTTTTCAGTGGGCGTTTGCCGGTTCTTGCGTCGCAAACACACAAATTTTCTGCAATTCCTCGTAGGTAAAAAACCGCTCTTCCTCATCGCCCGCGCGCTCCAGGTGTCCTATGCCTGTCTCGTGCGAGATCCGGGAAAGTTCTTCTGGCGGCAATCCCAGCAAATACGCCGCCCGAGCTTGAGTCACATATTTCGGTATCTGATTGTCCATAGTGCCTCCCTCACGCCCGAATTAAGGCCAGGCCATCTTCCTCCACGCCAAGAATCATGTTCTTGTAGATGTCGACGTCCCAGCCTTCGCCGATCCTCATCCGAACCGTATCTCCACCCTCTTTCAGGAGCTTCCCGCGCAACGGAACCCGAATGTCACCAAGAGCCACCTGCAGAACCACCGCATGTCCCAGCCAGACGTTGTAGCCCGTTTGCATGATTCGCCCCTAGACAGAAGGAAGTTGTTTGCTTCGGTGGCTAGAATCGCGGATGGGCAGGGGGCCCACAATGGTACAGCGAGGGTACTACCCTAGTATCTCCGTACTGGCGGCACTCTTTTTCCCTTCAATTCAAAACAGCTTTCGCGAAGTACCTTCGTACTCCCTTTTCGGAACGCCCGGCCCATCGCTCCCCATTATCTCTGCCTGAGAATCTGGTCCTCGTGAGTTCCAATTTCTTTGCCCGCTATCGGGCTACGGAAGAAGACAACCTTCGTCCAGGCATCGGCCTGGCGCTCGGCGGGGGTTTCGCACGTGGTTATGCGCATCTGGGCGTGCTGCGCGTATTTGAAGAGCACCAGATTCCAATTTCCTGTCTAAGCGGGAGCAGCATTGGCAGCATTTTGGCTGCAGCGTATGCCAGCGGCGTTCCGCTCCCGCGCATTATCAGGAAGTGCCGCGAAATTCGTTTCCGCGATTTTGCCCGGTGGCGGGTCTCCCGTTTTGGCTTGGCCAGCAATGACCGCCTGGGGGCTCTGGTGCAGCGCTTCTTTGACTCGCGGCAGTTTGAAGACCTGGAAATCCCGGCTGCCATTGTGGCCACCGATCTGGGCACAGGCGATCCCGTGGTCTTCAAACAAGGCAGTCTTGCGGACGCCATCCGCGCCAGTTGCGCCTTCCCCGGGTTATTCGAGCCTGTCCAGATCGGCACTCGTTACCTGGCGGATGGCGGCCTGGTTGCTCCCGTGCCGACCCGCGCGGCTCGTGAGCTCGGCGCCGAAATCGTCGTGGGAATTTCCGTGGGGCTGCATGATGGCCAGCGCGGCGCTCCAACGAATATTTTCCAAGTGGTTAGCCGCGCTGTAAGCGCCGCCCAGAAGCATCAACTCGAGAGCTGGGAACGCCACGCCAACCTTGTCCTTCGTCCCGCCATGCAATCGCTTGCCTGGGATGATTTCGAACGCATTGACGAAGCCATCGATGCCGGTGCTGTGGCCGCTCGCAGCGCGATGCCGTCCGTCAAGAAGCTTCTGGCCTCCTTGAACGGGGAGCCTTTCCAGCCGGGCCGCCAGGGCGAATTCCTTTTCGCAGAGGCTCTTCGATGATGTACCCCGGGTGGTGGGTTTCACTTGTTTCCAGCACCGTCGCTCTGTGGCAGGAAAGTGGGGAGAATCCCACCATATTCTGTTACCTTATTGGCTGGGGCACTTTTGCGAGTTTCCGTTCCCGCACGCTTGCCCCAATCCCCATTTTTGTGAGGCATGAAGCCGCTTGCTCGAAACCATCCTGCACTTTCTCCGCTCGCTCTACAGCCCCGACGGACTCAGAGAATTAGTCCGCTGGGGAGGGCCTCCTCTCGTTTGCATCATCATCTTCGTGGAGACGGGGCTTTTCGTTGGCTTCTTTCTTCCCGGCGATTCCCTTCTGGTCACCGCCGGCATCTTCGCTGGCCAGAATGTGCTCCCCCTTCGCTGGCTGCTTCTTCCCGGCATTCTCTGCGCTATTGCCGGTGACCAACTTGGCTATTGGATTGGCCGTTCGGCAGGGCCAGCTTTGTATCGCCGCGAAGACTCTTTATTCTTCCGTCGCAGCCACTTGCAGCGAGCCCATGAGTTTTATGAGAAATATGGTGGCCGCGCCGTGATTCTGGCGCGCTTCGTTCCGATTGTCCGCACGTTCTGTCCCCCTGTAGCTGGCGCCGCGCGAATGCGTTATTCTACCTACCTCCTCTACGACATCTTCGGCGGAACTGTGTGGATCAGCAGCATGCTTCTCGGCGGCTACATGGCCGGTTCGCGGATACCTAACATCGGAAGGTACCTTCACTACATAATTGCGACGATCATCTTCCTGTCGATCTTGCCACCGATTATTGGGATCCTGCGCTCACGGCGGAAGGGAAACCACGTAGAGCGTCCGGCAGGCAGCGCCCCGGTCCCAGAGGCGGAGAGTAAGTGACCCGTGCCCCCCGGTATTCGCGCCATCATCTTTGATATTGGCCGCGTGCTCGTCCGCGTGGATATTCGCAAGGCCCAATTGGGTCTCGCCAATGGTCTGCCTCTTACCCCCGAAGAACTATGGTCCGCTATTGAAAAAGATCCCCGTTGGGATGACTGGCAGGAGGGCCGAATGTCTGCCCGCGATTGGCATCTTAACCTTTGCCATCGGCTTGGCCTTTCTCTCGATTTCGACCAATTCACCAAAGTGTGGAATTCCGCCCTGGATCCCGACCCTATTCATCCTGACAGTTTGTTCAAGCACCTGTCCAAGTCCTACCGGCTGGGACTGCTCTCCAATACGGACCCTGTCCATGTCGCCTATCTTGAATCCACGTACAGTTTCTTCGGCTATTTCCCCAAGCCGGTGCGCATCTATTCCTGCGCCATGGGCGCCAGCAAGCCAGACCCGCTCATTTATCGCAATGCCCTACGTGCCTGTAAGGTCCCCGCGGAACAAGCCGTGTACATTGACGACATCGCTGCCAACGTGGACGCTGCGCGTGCTTTGGGCTGTCTGGGCATTCACTACGCTTCCCCGGAGCAACTCCGACACGAAATGACCACTCTTGGGATAAAACTGGAATAGTTTTGCACTGCGTAGGAATTCGTCGCCAGCGTTCATTTGCGAGTAAAGATTGCCGGAACTAGTACTGCTCAGACTTTCCACAGATCTCTTCAAGTGTCCATTCTACAGAGACTTACAGCTTTAATTTTTCTCTGACTCCGCGGCACCGCACGTGCACTTCTTCTTACTGACTATCGCGTTGGACAGCCAATTCGCGCTGTCCTAATCTTTACGATTTGTACCCCTTAGTAGGGGTGAGGAGAATAGCTTTAACATGTCTGAAGAATACTCAGTCCAAGAAACAAAAGGCAGTCCATCGTGGCAATTGCCGGCAATCGTCATTCTTGCGTTGCTCGCTCTCGGCGCACTCGGATTCGCCTGGAGCAACTCTGAAAAACTCGATTCCACCAAGCAGGCAGTCGCTGAGCAAGTCAAGTCTTTGCAGCAGTCTGTTCAGCAGGATATGACTGGCCTGAAAGATCGTTTGGCTGCCGCTGAGAAAGCCAATACCGATCTACAGGGCGACCTAAAGGTCGTGACCGGCAAACTGAAGATTACCCAGGGCCAACTCAAGAAGGCTCGTGAAGAAGCCGAGGCGCAGAACACGCAGACCACCGAGATGGTAAAGACTCTCGACACTTCCGTTCACACCGAATTGGCCACCAAGGCCACCACGGATGACGTGAAGACGGTCGACACCAAGGTAACCAAGGTGGGGACCGACCTCGAGAAGACCAACAGCGACCTCAACATGGCCCGCAGCGAACTTGGCACCCTCATCGCCCGCAACCACGATGAAATTGATGTGCTCCGCCGCCAAGGCGAGCGCGACTACACCGAGTTCACCATCACCGGCAAGAATCAGCCCCAGAAGGTCGGCAACGTGACTGTCGTACTCAAGGGCGTCAACGAGAAGAAGAACCGTTCCAACATCGTCTATACGGTCGAGGATAAGAGCTACGAGGCCAAAAACGCCAATATCAACTCGCCCCTGTTCTTCTATCTGTCCGGCACGCACCAGCCGGAAGAGCTCGTGATCAACAAGGTCGGCAAGAACACCATCAGCGGTTACCTGAGCGTTCCCAAAGCGAATTCTCAGCCTTCTTCGACTGCTGCCGCGGCAACGAAGTCTGGCCGCTAATTCACTTCACTCGTTCCAAAGGCACGGCGGAAGGTCCATTCCTTCCGCCGTTTCTTTCTTTCAGCGGTCCAATTTTCGATACAATTCCTCTGCCAGCCCGGGGGCCACTTTTGCGCTCTTCCACCACCGTTGTCTTCTGCGCTATCGATGACCTCATTCCCGTTTCTGGCCGGCCCCTCACGGGCTTTCCTGAGTTCCTGGACTCTCTCTCCGAAGCCGGGATCCCGTGCGTGTGGCTCACTTCCAGGAACCGCCATCAACTCGATTCCACAATCCGCAAGCTCGGCCACACTGCGCCTTTCATC
>Ga0187818_10000952_pt1 | contig 11241 bp, 9 predicted proteins | sample NC_wetland_sal_i_14_FD_130581 | JGI IMG/M metagenome (GOLD analysis project Ga0187818, IMG submission 130581) | Wetland sediment microbial communities from Neuse River Estuary, North Carolina, USA - SO4_3 | ecosystem: Environmental > Aquatic > Freshwater > Wetlands > Sediment | place: USA: North...
ATCATCATCATGCCCGCCGTGGCGATCAACACCAGCACCGGGTATTCACAGCGCGCCAGGCCCTCGCGCGCGTTGAAGCGCGTGGAGATCACCAGCGAGAGGCCTGAGCCCAGGATCACCAGCGTCTTGGAGAAATATCCCAGCCCGTCGGTGACGAACATCCCGAACATGCTCACATTGCGCGCGAGGCCTGCGGTATAGGGCACATAAAGCACCAGCGCCAAGGTCGCGGCCAGCGCCGCCACCGCCAGCCAAGAGACCGCGCGCGCCGCGCGGTCGCCGCTATAGACGCCGATCAGCAGCAGCGCCATGGCGCTGGCGCCCAAGAACATCTCGGGCAAGACGGGCAGGAAATCTGGCGCGGCGAGCATGGGAATCATGGGAGTTCCTTCACCGCTCGGCGAGATCGTTGTGCGCGCGTTCGGAAACCTGGACGCGCTCGATCAGATTGGCGAGCGAGGGCTGCATCGGCCGCAGGAACGAAGCCGGATAGATTCCCATCCACAGCACCACCGCGATCATCGGGGCGAAGATCAGCACCTCGCGCGGGGAAAGATCGAGCATGGTGCGCACGTCATCCTTGGTGATGACGCCGAAGACGACGCGGCGATAGAGATAGAGCATGTAGGCCGCGCCCAGCACCATGCCCGAGGTCGCGAAAAACGCGACCCAGGTGTTGACCTGGAAGGCGCCGATCAGCGACAGGAACTCGCCGACGAATCCCGAGGTTCCCGGCAAGCCCACCGAGGCCAGCATGAACACCATGAAGGCCAGAGCGTAGCGCGGCATGTTGTTGACCAGGCCGCCGTAGCGCGAAATCTCGCGCGTGTGCAACCGGTCATAGACCACGCCGACGCAGAGGAACAACGCGGCCGAGACCACGCCGTGCGACAGCATCTGGATCATCGCGCCCTGCAACCCCTCCGGCGTCACGGTGAAAATGCCGATGGTGACGAATCCCATATGGGCGACCGAGGAATAGGCGATGAGCTTTTTCATGTCCTCCTGCGCCAGCGCCACCAGCGAGGTGTAGATGATCGCCACCACCGAGAGCGTGTAGACCAAGGGCGCGAAGGTCGCCGAGGCGTCGGGGAACATGGGCAGGGAGAAACGGATGAAGCCGTAGCCGCCCATTTTCAGCAGCACGCCGGCCAGGATCACCGAGCCCGCGGTCGGCGCCTCGACATGCGCGTCGGGCAGCCAGGTATGCACCGGCCACATCGGCACCTTGACCGCGAAGGAGGCGAAGAAGGCGAGCCACAGCCAATTCTGGAGATTGGGCGGGAAGTTGTAGGCGAGTGCCTCGACGATGTCGGTGGTGCCGGTGGCGAAATAGATCGCCAGGATCGCCAGCAGCATCAGCACCGAGCCCAACAGCGTGTAGAGGAAGAACTTGAAGGCGGCATAGATGCGGCGCGGGCCGCCCCACACGCCGATGATGAGGAACATCGGGATCAGCACGCCCTCGTAGAACATGTAGAACACGACGAAATCGAGCGCGCAGAACATGCCGACCATCAGGGTCTCGAGCACCAGGAAGGCGATCATGTATTCCCGCACCCGCTTGGTGACGGCGATCCAGCTCGCCGCCACGCAGATCGGCGTCAGGAACGTCGAGAGCAGCACGAAGAACAAGGAGATGCCGTCGACGCCCATGCGGTAGGCGATGTTGAAATCGGGCAGCCAGTCGGCCTTTTCCATCAGCTGGAAATCGGCGCGGCCGGGGTCGAAGGCCGCCCATACCTCGACCGAGAGCGCGAAGGTCGCGAGCGAGGTCCAGAGCGCGATCCAGCGCGCCAGGCGCGCCGTCTCTTCCTCGTTGCCGCGCAGCAGCAGGATCGCCAGCGCGCCCAAAAGCGGCAGGAAGGTCGTGAGCGACAAGAGCGGCCAATGCGCCATGGTTCAGCCCCCCACCGCCCGCAGCAGATACCAGGAGACCAGCGCCACCACGCCGATCAGCATGGCGAAGGCGTAATGGTAGAGATAACCGGTCTGCAACCGGCTGGCCAAGACCGAGAGGCCGCGCGTAACATTGGAGATGCCGTCGGGGCCGAATTGGTCGATCACCTTTTCGTCGCCGCCCTTCCACAGAATGCGGCCCAGCGCCATCGTTGGACGCACCAGCAGGAAGTCGTAGAGCTCGTCGAAATACCACTTGTTCAAGATGAACAGGTAAAGCGCGCGGAAGGTCTTGGCCACCAGCGCCGGAATCTCCGGCCGCGCGACATAGGCGAGCCAGGCGGCGCCGATGCCCAACAGGCCCACGGCCAAGGGCAGTTTCGACACCCAGAACGGCACATGATGCGCGCCCTCGATGCTGTCGTGATCGGCCAGCACCAGGATGGAATCGCGCCAGAAGGCGTCGCGCCCCTCGCCGACGAACCAGTGAAAGCCGATCATGCCCGCGAAGATCGCGCCCAGGGCCAGCACCACCAGCGGCAGGATCATCACCGGGAGCGATTCATGGACGTGGTTCATGACCTCGCGCGAGGCGCGCGGCTTGCCGTGGAAGGTCAAAAACAACAGCCGCCAGGAATAGAACGCGGTGAGGAAGGCCGAGAAAGTTCCGAGCCAGAAGGCATAGTTGCCGAGGAAGCCGCCCGCGGCCCAGGCGGCTTCGAGGATGGTGTCCTTGGAATAATATCCGGCGAAAGGCCAGATGCCGGCGAGCGACAGGCTGCCGATCCACATCAGGACGTATGTCGCGGGAATGAGCGCGCGCAGGCCGCCCATCTTGCGCATGTCCTGCTCGCCCGACACGGCGTGGATCACCGAGCCCGCGGCCAGGAACAACAGCGCCTTGAAGAAGGCGTGGGTGATGAGATGGAACATGGCCGCGCCGTAGGCCGATACGCCGGCGGCGAAGAACATGTAACCCAATTGGCTGCAGGTCGAATAGGCGATGACGCGCTTGATGTCGTTCTGCGCCATGCCGACCGAGGCCGCGAAGATCGCGGTGCTGCCGCCGACCACGACGACGACGCCGAGCGCCACCGGCGAGTATTCGAACAGCGGCGACAGCCGCGCCAGCATGAACACGCCGGCGGTGACCATGGTGGCGGCGTGGATCAGCGCCGAGACCGGGGTCGGGCCTTCCATCGCGTCGGGCAGCCAGGTGTGCAATCCCAACTGGGCCGATTTTCCCATGGCGCCGATGAACAGGAGGATGCAGGCGACGGTGATGGCGTCGAGGTCGAAGCCGAGGAAGTTGATGGTGTTGCGCGCCACGTCGGGCGCGGCGGCGAAGACGGTGTCGAACTGGAGCGAGCCGAAGATGAGATAGACGGTGAAGATGCCGAGCGCGAAGCCGAAATCGCCGATGCGGTTGACGATGAAGGCCTTGATCGCCGCGGCGTTGGCCGAAGGCCGGTCGTACCAGAATCCGATCAGCAGGTAGGAACAGAGCCCGACGCCCTCCCAGCCGAAGAACAGCTGCACGAAATTATCCGCCGTCACCAGCATCAGCATGAAGAAGGTGAACAGCGACAGATACGCCATGAAGCGCGGGATCGACTTGTCGTGCGCCATGTAGCCGACGGAATAGATGTGCACCATGCACGACACCACCGTCACCATCGCCACCATCACCGCGGACAGCGCGTCGTAGCGGAGCGCCCATTCGACCTGGAGATCGACGGTGTCGATCCAAGTCAGCAGATCGACGGTGCGGCCGTGGCCGTTGAGCGCCACGTCGACGAACAGCGCGCAGCCCAGCACCGCCGCGATCGCCAGCGCCAGGCAGGTGACCAGCTGCGCGCCGCGGTCGCCGATCCAGCGGCCGAAGAAACCGGCGATGAAGGCTCCCAGCAGGGGCAGGAAGATGGATGCTACGGTCATCTCAGCCTTTCATCGAATTGATGTCTTCGACCGCGATGGAGCTGCGGTTGCGGAAATAGACCACCAGGATCGCGAGGCCGATGGCGGCCTCGGCCGCCGCCACCGTCAACACGAACATGGCGAAGACCTGGCCCACCAGGTCGTGCAGGAAGGCGGAGAAGGCGATGAAGTTTATGTTGACGGCCAAGAGCATCAGCTCGACCGACATCAGGATCACGATCACGTTCTTGCGGTTCAGAAAGATGCCGAAAATGCCGAGCGTGAACAAAATGGCGGCGACGGTGAGGTAATGGGCGAGGCCGATTTCGAACATGTCAGGCCCCCTGCCCCGGCCGGACCTTGACGATCTCGACGGCCTCGGCGCGGCTGCGGGCGATCTGCTGCGCGATCTTCTGGTGGCGCATGTCCTTGCGCTCCCTGAGCGTCAGCACGATGGCGCCGATCATGGCAACCAGCAGGATCATGCCCGCCGCCTGGAAGGCGTAGACGTAGCGGGTGTAAAGCAGCGCGCCCAACGCCGCGGTGTTGGAGAGGTTGCTGGGCGTCGGCGCTTGCGCGACGTTGGCGGATTCGGGCGCGAAGACCCAGGCGCCGAACATCAACACCAGCTCGACCAGCAGCAAAAGGCCGATCAGCCCGCCGACCGGCAGGTAACGCAGAAAGCCCTCGCGCAACTCGACGAAATTGATGTCGAGCATCATCACCACGAACAGGAACAGCACCGCGACCGCGCCGACATAGACGATGATCAGGATCATGGCGAGGAATTCCGCCCCCAGCAGCACGAACAATCCGGCGGCGCTGAAGAAGGCAAGGATCAGGAACAGCACCGAGTGCACCGGGTTGCGCGCCGAGATCACCAAAACGCCCGCGGCGATGGTGACGGCGGCGAAGGCGTAGAAGGCAAGCGCCTGGATGATCATGGCGCGCTCACCGGTAAGGCGCGTCGAGAGAGAGGTTCCGGGCGATCTCCGCCTCCCAGCGGTCGCCGTTCTCCAGGAGCTTGGCCTTGTCGTAGAACAGCTCCTCGCGGGTCTCGGTGGCGTATTCGAAATTGGGCCCCTCGACGATGGCGTCGACCGGGCAGGCCTCCTGACAGAGGCCGCAATAGATGCACTTGGTCATGTCGATGTCGTACCGGGTCGTCCGCCGGCTGCCGTCGGCGCGCGCCTCGGCCTCGATGGTGATGGCCAGCGCCGGACAGACCGCCTCGCACAGCTTGCAGGCGATGCAGCGCTCTTCGCCGTTGGGATATCGCCTCAGCGCGTGCTCGCCGCGGAAGCGCGGGCTCAGCGGCCCCTTTTCATAGGGGTAATTCACCGTGACCGGGCGCCTGAACATGTAGCTCAGCGTCAGCAACATGCCCGAGACCAGCTCGTACAAGAGCAGGGAGCGCGCGGAACGGTCGAGCGTCGCCATGGTCCCTCTTCAGCCCCCCGAGCTCGGCAGCCAGCCGAAGGCGGTCAGCACCCCCGCCGTGGCCACCAGCCAGAACAGCGACAGCGGCAGGAACACCTTCCAGCCGAGCCGCATCAGCTGGTCGTAACGGAAGCGCGGAAATGTGGCCCGCACCCACAGGAAGCCGAACAGCACGCCGGCCATCTTGGCGAAAAACCAGATCGGGCCGGGAATCCAGGTGAAGGGCGCCACGTCCACGGGCGGCAGCCAGCCGCCGAGGAACAGGATGCTGGTCATGGCGCTCATCAGGATCATGTTGGCGTATTCGCCCAGATAGAACAGCGCGAAAGGCATGGCCGAATATTCGACGAAGAACCCGCCCACCAGCTCGCTTTCGCCCTCGACCAGGTCGAAGGGCGAGCGGTTGGTCTCGGCCAGGCCGGAGATGAAGAACACCACGAACATCGGTAGCAGCGGCAGCGCGAACCACACCTTTCGCTGCGCCTCGACCACGGCGGTCAGATTCAAGGAGCCGACGCAAAGCAGCACGCTGACGATGACGAAGCCGATCGAGACCTCGTAGGACACCATCTGCGCCGCCGCGCGCAACGCGCCGAGGAAGGCGTATTTGGAATTCGACGCCCAGCCGGCCATGATGATGCCGTAGACGCCGAGCGAGGAGATGGCGAAGAGGTAGAGCACGCCGACATTGATGTTGGCCAGCACCATGCCCTGGTCGAACGGGATCACCGCCCAGGCGATCAAACTCAAGACGAAGGTCAGGATCGGCGCCGCCAGAAAGACGACGTGATTGGCGCCGGTCGGGATCACCGACTCTTTCATGAACAGCTTGAGGCCGTCGGCGAGCGGCTGGAGCAGGCCGAAGGGTCCCACCACGTTGGGCCCTTTCCTGAGATGCACCGCCGCTATCACCTTGCGCTCGGCCAAGGTGAGATAAGCGACCGCCACGAGCAGCGGCACGATGATCGCCAGGATCTCGGCGATCATCAGCGCCGTCGGCCAGCCATAGATGCGCCAGAGGTCAACCATGGGTGCCGGTCTTCTCCTGCTCGCGCTTCAAGGCGGCGGCGCATTCCGCCATGGTGAGCGACGCGCGGCTGACGGCGTCGGTGCGGTGGAAATCGGATATCGGATGAACGAAGGGCGCGGAGTCGACCGGCCCTTCCTTGCCGAACTTGCCCCAGGCTGAACGTGGAGCATCGTCAATGTGGGTGAAAACCGGGTTGGCCTTGACCATGGACCGGCGCAGCGCGCCCAGGCTGTCATAAGGCAGCGTCTTGCCCAGCGCCTCGGACAAGGCGCGCAGGATGGTCCAATCCTCGCGCGCATCGCCCGGCGGGAAGACGGCGCGGCGGCCCAACTGCACGCGGCCCTCGGTGTTCACATAGGTTGCGTCTTTCTCGGTATAGGCCGCGCCGGGCAGCACCACGTCGGCGCGATGGGCGCCGGCATCGCCGTGATGGCCCTGATAGATGACGAAGGCGCGCCCCAAGCGTTTCATGTCGATCTCGTCGGCGCCCAGGAGATAGACCGCCTCGATCTCGCCCTTCTCGCACCCCGCGAGAATGCCGGCCACATCCTTGCCGCCCGGGCCGGGAACGAAGCCCAGATCGAGCCCGCCGACGCGCGCCGCCGCGGTGTGCAGCACGTTGAAGCCGTTCCAATCCTCGCGGATCATGCCCGCACCCTCGGCCAGCTTGCGCGCGAGAGCGAGAATGGATGCCCCGTCCTTGCGCGCCAGCGCGCCCATGCCCAGGATCAGCATGGGATTTTTCGCCGCCTTGAGCGTCTCGCTCCATTCGTGCTTGCCGGCGGCCAAATCCTTCAGCGTCTCGGGCCCGGCGCCGAGCGGAGCGGCGGGATAAGTGAGATCGCGCTTCGGCCCGATCGCGCCGGCCTTGAAACCGCCCCGGAGCCAGCGCTTCCTGAGCCGCGCATTGACGATCGCCGCCTCGACGCGCGGATTGGTTCCGATCAAGAGACAGGCATCGGCCTGCTCGATCCCGGCAATGGTGGTGTTGAACACATAGCCCGCGCGGCAGGAAGGATCGAGCGCGGCTCCGTCCTGGCGGCAATCGAGATGGGGCGAGCCCAACGCCGCCATCAGATCCTTCAGCGCCAGCATCGCCTCGCAATCGGCCAGATTGCCGGATAGGGCGGCGATGCGCGATCCTGCCACGCCCTTGAGCCGGGACGATATCGCGGCGAAGGCCTCCGGCCAGGACGCCGCTTCGAGCTTGCCCGCTTTGCGCACATAGGGCCGGTCGAGGCGGCGCTTTAGCAAACCATCCACCGCAAAGCGCGTCTTGTCGGAAATCCATTCCTCGTTCACGTCCTCGTTGAGCCGCGGCAGCACGCGCAGCACCGCGGGCCCGCGCGCATCGACGCGGATGTTGGAGCCGACGGCGTCGAGCACGTCGACGCTTTCGGTCTTGGTCAGTTCCCAGGGCCGGGCGACGAAGGCGTAGGGCTTCGCCGTCAGCGCGCCGACCGGGCAAAGATCGATGATGTTGGCCGACAGCTCCGAGGTCAGCGACCTTTCGATATAGGTGCCGATCTCCATGTTCTCGCCGCGCCCCGTGGCGCCCAGATCCTCGACCCCCGCGATCTCGGTGGCGAAGCGGATGCAGCGCGTGCAGTGGATGCAACGCGTCATGGCGGTGGCGACCAGCGGCCCGAAATCCTTCTCCTTCACCGCGCGCTTGTTTTCCAAATAGCGGCTGCGGTCGAAGCCGTAGGCCATGGCCTGATCCTGCAAATCGCATTCGCCGCCCTGGTCGCAGATCGGGCAGTCGAGCGGATGATTGATGAGCAGGAATTCCATCACGCCGTGGCGCGCCTTCTTGGCCATCTCGCTGTCGGTGCGGATCACCATGCCCTCGGTCGCGGGCATGGCGCAGGACGCGATGGGCTTGGGCGACTTGTCCTGTTCGACCAGGCACATGCGGCAATTGCCGGCGATGGCGAGACGCTGGTGGTAGCAGAAATGCGCCACCTCGAAACCCGCCTGCTGGCAGGCCTGGAGCACGGTCACTCCCGGGGCCACCTCGACCGCTTTTCCATTGATGGTGAGTTTCGGCATCGCCTTACTCAGCCGCCATTTTGCGGTAGTCCCGGATGCGCCGCTCCAGCTCCGGACGGAAATGGCGGATCAGCCCCTGGATCGGCCAGGCGGCGGCATCGCCCAGCGCGCAGATGGTGTGACCCTCGATCTCGCAGGAAACTTGCAGCAACGTGTCGATCTCGCGCGTCTCGGCCTGGCCCTTGACCATGCGCTCCATCACCCGCCACATCCACCCCGTGCCTTCGCGGCAGGGCGTGCATTGGCCGCAGCTCTCATGCTTGTAGAATTTGGCGAGCCGCGCGATCGCCTTGACGATGTCGGTGCTCTTATCCATCACGATCACGGCGGCGGTGCCGAGGCCGGACTTGACGTCCTTGAGCGCGTCGAAATCCATCAGCACGGTGTCGCAGACCGATTTCGGGATCACCGGCACGGAGGAGCCGCCCGGGATCACGGCCAATAGATTGTCCCAGCCGCCGAGCACGCCGCTGGCGTGTTTTTCGATGAGTTCCTTGAGCGGAATGCCCATCGCCTCCTCGACGTTGCACGGCTTTTCGACGTGCCCGGAGATGCAATAGACCTTGGTGCCTTCGTTCTTGGGCCGGCCGATGGCGGCGAACCAGGACGCCCCCCGGCGCAATATGGCCGGCACCACGGCGATGCTTTCGACGTTGTTGACCGTGGTCGGGCAGCCATAAAGCCCGACGGCGGCCGGGAAAGGCGGCTTGAGGCGCGGCTGGCCCTTCTTGCCCTCGAGCGATTCCAAGAGCCCGGTTTCCTCGCCGCAGATATAGGCGCCGGCGCCGCGATGGAGATAAAGATCGAAATCGAAGCCCGAGCCGCAGGCATTCGGGCCGATCAGCTTGGCGGCATAGGCCTCGTCGATCGCATGCTGGAGCGTGACGGCCTCGTTGTAGAACTCGCCGCGGATATAGATGTAACAGGCATGCGCGCCCATCGCGGCCGAGGCCAGCAGAGCGCCTTCGATCAGCTTGTGCGGGTCGAAGCGGATGATGTCGCGGTCCTTGCAGGTGCCGGGCTCGCTTTCATCCGCGTTGACGACGAGATAGCACGGCTTGTCGCTGGTCTTGGGCATGAAGGACCATTTGAGGCCGGTGGGGAAACCCGCGCCGCCGCGCCCGCGCAGGCCCGAGGCCTTGACCTCGTTCACGATCCAATCGCGGCCCTTGAGAATCAGTTCCTTGGTGCCGTCCCAATCGCCGCGACGCCTCGCCCCGGCGCTTCCTTCCAAGCGCCAGTCAAAAGTCCCGTAGAGATTGGTGAAGATGCGGTCCTTGTCGGCGAGCATTATTTCTTGCCTCCGGCGAAGGACAATTCCTTGAGCGTGGTGGCGCCGCCTTCGGGCGCCGAGCCTTGGCGCTTCTTCACCGAACCAACCGGCGGGGCCTTGCCCGCCTTGAGCGCGTCGATCAGGTCTTCGGTCGATTTGCCGTCGAGGTCTTCGTAGAAATCGTCGTTCACCTGGATGATCGGCGCGTTGACGCAGCCGCCCAGACACTCGACTTCCGCCAGCGTGAAAAGGCCGTCCGGGGTCGTCTCGCCGATGCCGATGCCGAGCTTTTTCCGGCACGCCTGCACCACCTGGTCGGAACCCCTGAGCCAGCACGGCGTGGTGGTGCAGATCTGGAAGAAATTCTTGCCCACCGGCTTGAGATTGAACATGGCGTAGAACGAAGCCACCTCGTAGACCCGGATCGGCGCCATGTTCAGCATCTGGGCCACCGCCTCCATGGCGGCGCGCGGCAGCCAATTGCCGCTCTGGCGCTGCGCCAGATCCAACAGCGGCAGCACCGCGCTGGCCTGGCGCCCCGGCGGATATTTGGCGATGAACGCCTCGGCCTTTTTCAGATTCTCGGGCGAGAAGGCGAAGCTCTTGGGCTGCGCCACGGGTTTGTCCGGGGACGGGCCGCTCACCGGTCGATCTCGCCGAAGACGAGGTCCGTCGAGCCGATGATCGCCACCACATCGGCCAGCATGTGGCCGCGAGTCAGGAAATCCATGCCCTGAAGGAAGGCGTAGCCGGGCGAGCGGATCTTGCAGCGATAGGGACGGTTGCTGCCGTCGGCGACGACGTAGACGCCGAACTCGCCCTTGGGCGCCTCCACCGCCGTGTAGGTCTCGCCCGCCGGAACGTGATAGCCCTCGGTATAGAGCTTGAAGTGATGGATGAGGGCTTCCATCGACGCCTTCATCTCGCGGCGCGGCGGCGGCGTCACCTTGCGATCGTCCACCATCACCGGGCCCGCCGGCATCTTGTCGAGCGCCTGTTTCATGATCTTGAGCGACTGGCGCATCTCTTCCACCCGCACCAAATAGCGGTCCCAGCAATCGCCGTTCTTGCCGATGGGAACGTCGAAATCCATCTCGCCATAGGCGTCGTAGGGCTGCGCCTTGCGCACATCCCAGGCCACGCCCGAGCCCCGGAGCGTCGACCCGGTGAAGCCCCAATCGATGGCGTCGGCGGCGCTGATGCGGCCGATATCGACGGTGCGCTGCTTGAAGATGCGGTTCTCGGTGAGCAGGCGTTCGAGATCGTCGATCTTCTTGGGATACTGCTCGACCCAGGCGGCGATGTCCTCGGCCAGTCCCGCCGGCATGTCCTGATGCACGCCGCCGGGGCGGAAATAGGCCGCATGCATCCGCGCGCCCGAAACCCGCTCGTAGAATTCCATCAGCTTCTCGCGCTCTTCGAAGAGCCAGAGCAGCGGCGTGATGGCGCCGATATCCATCGCGAAGGTGGAGATGTTGAGAATGTGATTGAGGATGCGCGTGATCTCGGCATAGAGAACGCGGATATATTGCGCGCGCGGCGGCGGCGTGATGCCCATCAGCTTCTCGACCGCCAGCGCGAAGGCGTGCTCCTCGCCCATCGGCGAGACGTAATCGAGCCGGTCGAAATA
>Ga0187818_10000955_pt1 | contig 11213 bp, 10 predicted proteins | sample NC_wetland_sal_i_14_FD_130581 | JGI IMG/M metagenome (GOLD analysis project Ga0187818, IMG submission 130581) | Wetland sediment microbial communities from Neuse River Estuary, North Carolina, USA - SO4_3 | ecosystem: Environmental > Aquatic > Freshwater > Wetlands > Sediment | place: USA...
CGCGATGCTGAACCAGAACAAGCGGGCGGTGACCCTCAACCTGAAGCACCCGCGCGGCCGCGAGCTTTTGTTCGAAATGGTGAAGCGCGCCGATGTGCTCCTGGAGAATTTTTCGCCCGGCACGATGGACGATCTCGGGATCGGCTGGAGCGTCCTGCGCGCGCTCAACCCGCGCCTCATCTACTCCACCGGCACCGGGTTCGGCATCAGCGGGCCCGATCGCGACAATCTGGCGATGGATCTGACGATCCAGGCGGCCTCGGGGATCATGAGCGTCACCGGCGCGCCCGACGGGCCGCCGATGAAGGCCGGCCCGACCCTCGTCGATTTCATGGGCGGCATTCACCTCTATGCCGCGGTACTGACCGCGCTTTACGAGCGCGACCGCAGCGGCGAGGGAAGGCTCGTCGAGGTGGCGATGCAGGAGACGGTCTATTCGAGCCTCGCGGCGAGTTTCGAATACACCCACCGCACCGGCCAGCCGCCGCCGCGCACCGGCAACCGCCAGGCCGGGCTGTCGTCGACGCCCTACAACGTCTACCCGACCGCCGACGGCCATGTCGCGATCCACATCGTCACCGAAGGGCATTGGAAAAACCTGCTGAAGGCGATGGGGCGCGAGGAATTGGCCGATGATCCGCGCTTTGCCACCAATGCCGACCGCGTTGCCCATATGGACGAGACCGATGCGCTCGTCGCCGAGTGGACGCGGGGCCTCGGCAAGATGGACGTCTTCGCCCGCACCAAGGCGTTGCGGATCCCCTGCGCGCCGGTGCGCACCGCGCCCGAGGTGATGCACGACAAGCACATGCACGAGCGCGGCATGCTGGTCGACATCGAGCATCCGGAGCTTGGGCCGATCACCGTGCCGACCTCGCCGTTGCGGTTGCACGGGCTCGCCACGGCGCCGGCGGGTCCCAGCCCGCGTGTGGGCCAGCACAATGCGGAGATCTATGGCGGCTGGCTCGGCCTTTCCGCGGCCGAGATCGCAGGGTTGAAGGACGAGGGAGTGATTTAGCGCGGCATCCTGAGCCGTCATTCCGGGTTCGCCGCCGAGCGGCGCCCCGGAATGACGATTTGGGAAAAACCGGAGGACACCGCATGGAAACTGTGGGGCTTGGCTTTTTCTTCGAGGATTTGCCGGTCGGTCGGCAATTCAAGACGATCGGCCGCACCGTCACCGAGGCCGACATCACCAATTTCGTCAACTGCACCGGCATGGTCGAGGTGCTATTCACCAATCGCGAATTCCTCGCCCACGAAAGCGACATCAAGGGTCGGCCGGCGCCGGGAGCCTTGGTTTATTGCTTTGCCGAGGGCCTCCTCGTGCAGGCGACGATGCAGCACACCGGGTTTGCCTTTCTCCACATGGAGCTGACAATCGAGAACCCGGTCCTGGCCGGCGACACGATCCATGCCGAATGCGAGATCATCGAGGCGCGCCGCTCGAAGAGCCGGCCCGGGCGCGGCCTCGTGCGCACCAGGGTGCGCGTCGTGAAACAGGACGGGACGACGGCGCTCGTCTACACGCCTCTGCGCATGGTGCGCTGCCGCGATGCGGCGTGAGCGCCCTCAGCCCTGGTACTGCGGCATCAGCCGGGCCGCATTGCCGCGATTGATCGCCTGCCGCTCCTCCGCGGTGAGGCGCAACTCGCCGAGGCCCGCGACATTCTCTTCGAGTGTGAAATACGGGTAGTCGCTGCCGAAGAGGATCTGAGAGACCGGCACGAGCTCCATCAAGGCGGCCATCGACGGCGCAAAAGACGCATTCGCGGTATCGAAATGGAGCTTGGCGAATTCCGCCGGGATGCCCTGCGGGGCGAATTTGCCGAGATCCTTGTTGGTCTTCGACATGTTGGCGATGCGCCCGGAGAGTGCCGGCAAGGCCCCGCCGGCATGCGAGAAGATGAAGCGGATCTTCGGAAACCGCACCAGGCTGCCGCTGAACAAGAGGCTCGCCACCGCCCGCGCCGTGTCGACCGGCCATTCGATCACCGCGGGGTTCAGCCCCGGGATCAAATTGCCGCAACAGCTCGCCGTCGTCGGGTGGAAGTAGACGACGGCCTGGCGCCGGTCGAGCTCTTCGAAGATCGGGGCGAACATCGGATCGCCCGGCCATTTGTCGCCGTAGCTGGTCACCAGCCCGATGCCGTCGGCCTTCAGCGTGTCGAGCGCGTAAGCGATTTCCTTCAGGCTCGCATCGATGTCGGGCAACGGCATCGCCGCGAACAGGCCGAAGCGCCCGGGGTGGTCGCGGATCATCTGCGCGGCGTAGTCGTTGCAGGCCCGCGCCAGCTTTGGCAGCTGCGCCACATCGGCAAAGGCCGTGCCCCACGGCGCCATCGAGGCGATCCCGGTGGCGACGCCGCTCTTGTCCATCAGCTCCAGCACCCGCGGCGCCGTCCACTCGCGCATCGCCGGCGATGGCCCGGGTTGCCGCTGTTGCATGTACTCGAGCCAGGCCGGCGGAAAGAAGTGATGGTGGACGTCGATCCGCCGCGGCGCCGGATCGAGCACGTCCGCCGCCGTCGCCAAGCGGGGCAGCGCCATGCCGGCACCGAGCGCCGTCATGGCCCCGAGCAGCGCGCGCCGGGACGGCGTCACGCACCCGGGTTCATGGCAATGCAAATCTCGCATCGGCGTCCCTCCATCTTCTTATCGCATTCCCGGCGAAAGCCGGGACCCATTAACCCGCAGCACGAGCGCACGAAGGGTGGATCCCGGCTTTCGCCGGGAATGCGATAAGAGAAGACTCAGGTGAGGCCCATTGCACTCGCCTTTCCGACCTCGTTGAAGTTGAAGGCGGCTTCCCAGACCGCGATCTTGCCCTCGCGCATCCGCCAGATCTCGACGCCACGCCCGGCCATCGCTTTGCCGGTGATGCGGTCCTGCCACTCGCCTTCCCAGTAATTGGCGATCGTGTCGCCGGTCAGCGCCCGCAATTCCTTCTTCAGCCGATAGTCCTTCTGCCGTTCGCTGCGGCTGCGGAACAGCTGTTCGAGCGCCGCCTGGCCGCGAAATTCCGGCATGTCGCCAAAGCGCACGACGCAATCCTCGGTAAAGCCGGCGAGTAGCGCCGGGATGTCCCACGGCATGAACAGCGACTGGACATGGGCGACAAAGGCACGCGCCTCGTCGAGGGTCTGCGGATTCCCGGTCGGCATCGTGCCCCCAATTCACCAGAAGACACGAAGGTCACGAAGAGGGCGGTCCGGACCGCGGGCCTCCGGCCCGCATGCGGGCGGGACGCCCGCGGTCCAACAATACCCCTCCCTTTTTCTTCGTGCCTTCTTGGCGCAGTGATTTATCGCAACTCGGGGACGATCCAGAACGCCTTCTGGCCGCGGGCGACGCGCTCGCAATTGTCGAAGGCGTTGCGCCAGCGCTTCCAGTGATTGTCCCAGGTCGGCCCGGCGGCGTGCGGGCTGAAGATCGCGTTCTTCAGCGTGAACAGCTGGTGATCGGGCTTGGGCGGCTCTTCGACCATGACGTCGAGCCCGGCGGCCATGATCGTCTCGTTGCTGAGCGCGTTATAGAGCGCCACCTCGTCGACCACCGGGCCGCGGCAGGTATTGATCAGGATCGCGGTCGGCTTCATCAGCGACAGCTCGCGCTCGCCGATCAAATTGTGCGTCGACAGGTCGAGCGGCACGTGCAGGCTCACGACGTCCGAGGTCTTGAGGAGTTCGGGGAACAGCGCGAAGCGGACGCCGAGCGCATCCTCCTGATCGCCGGTGAGGCGGTTGATGTCGTAATACTGGATGCGCATGTCGAAGGCCTTGGCGCGCCGCGCGACCTTCTTCCCGATATTGCCGAGCCCGACTATGCCAAGGGTCTTGTCCTCGAGCTCGTAGAGCTTGGCCGAGTTGAAGTCGTTGCCGCGCCAGCGGCCGGAGACGACGCCCTCATGCAGCCATATGAGCCGGCGCGAGACGGCGAGCATCAGCATCAAGGCGTGCTCGGCGACCGCGGTCGCATTGGCGCCGCCATTGTTGCAGATCGGCACCCCGGCGGCGCGCGCGGCTTCGAGGTCGTACGTGTTGTAGCCGGCGCTCAGGGTCTGGACCAGTTTCAGCTTCGGCGCCTGGCGGTAGAACTCCGGCCCGTGCTTGAACTGGCCGGCGCCGATATAGAATTCGGTATCCTTGAGGAGCTCCCAGAATTCCGGGCGGCCATGCGGCGCCGTCACCAGCTCGTAGCCGTCGGGGATCAAATCATGCGCGATCGCGAGGGTTTCTTCGGAATGGGTGTTGGGTGTGAGGATGCGGTGGGGCACTAGGGGCGTCTCCTCTGCGCAGGGTTATCATTCGCCTATCGTAGCGACAGCGAAGGGCGCTGCCCAATAGCAAAGTCGCGGCCCAGGCCGGCTTTCGCCGCTGGTTGCCGCTGCGCAGGGCCTCCGCTAGGGTGCCGCGTCAATTCCCCCCCGAAGAGAACGAGGCCCCGCCGATGTCCGACGACAATCTCGAGTATCGCTTTCAGAACCTTCATGAGTTCGTCAAGATCGCGCGTCAGAACCTCGACCGCAACAATTGGGACTATCTGATCGGCGGTTCGGAGACCGAGACGACGCTGGCGCGCAATCGCCTCGCGCTCGATTCGATCGGCTTCCGCCCGCGGGTGTTGCGCGATGTGTCGAACGTCGACTGCTCGCGGGCGCTGTTCGGCCGCAAATTGCGCATTCCGGTGCTGTGCGCGCCGGTCGGCTCCTTACAGAATTTCGAGCCGGGCGGCGGCGCCACCGTCGCGGCGGCGACCCGGGATTTCGGCAACGGCATGATCCTCTCCTCGGTGTCGGAGCCGGGGCTCGACAAGACCGCCGAGGCGGCGCCCGACGGGTTCCGCATCTTCCAGCTTTACGTGCGCGGCGATCAGGCCTGGGTCGACGATCACGTCCGCCGCGCGATCGACAAGGGCTACGCAGCCTTCTGCCTGACCGTCGACACCGACAGCTACAGCCGGCGCGAGCGCGACATCGCCAAGCGCCACCAGCGCCGCCGCGTGCGCGTCGACGACGCGCGGATCTACCAGGCCCAGTTCAACTGGCGCGACATCGAGCGGATCAAGAAGAACTTCGACATCCCGCTGATCATCAAGGGGATCGCCACCGCTGAGGACGCCAAAATCGCGGTCGAGCACGGGGTCGATTGCGTCTATGTGTCGAACCATGGCGGACGCCAGCTCGACCAGGGGGTCGGCTCGATCGATGTCCTGCCCGAGGTCGTCGAGGCGGTTGGCGGGCGGGCCCGGGTGATGGTCGACGGCTCGATCACCCGCGGCACCGATGTCGTCAAGGCGATCACCCTGGGTGCCGACGCGGTCGTTGTCGGCCGGCTTTATGTCTATGGGCTGGCCGCCGCCGGGAGACCGGGGGTGGTGCGGCTCTTCGAGATCCTCGAAGACGAGATCCGCATCTGCCTCTCGCTGCTCGGCGTCACCGGATATGGCGAGCTCGACCAATCCTATATCCGCGCGGCGCGGCCGGTGGTGCCGGCGCATGTCCACAGCCCGTTCCCGCACCTCGACCTGCCGCGCGAAACCTATTGATGCGCATCGCCCTGATCCACGCGGTCACGGTGGCGATGGCGCGGGTCCACGCGGCGTTCGCACGGCTCTGGCCCGAGGCCGAGTGCACCGACCTGCTCGACACCGCGCTCAGCATCGACCGCGAGCGCGACGGCGAGCTGACCCCGGCGATGTGCCGCCGCATCGCGACGCTCGCCGAATATGCGGCGGGGACCGGGGCCGCCGGCATCCTGTTCACCTGTTCGGCCTTTGGCGAGGCGATCGAGGCGGCCGCGGCGGCGAGCCCCATTCCGGTACTGAAGCCGAATGAAGCGATGTTCGAGGCCGCGCTGGCGACCGGACGCCGCATCGGGATGCTGGCCACCTTTGCGCCCAGCGTCGCCGGGATGGAGGACGAGTTCCGCCAGCTTGCCGCACGGCGCGGCGTCCCGGCGCGGCTCGAGACGATTTGCGTCGAGGCCGCGATGCGGGCGCTGCGAGAGGGCGACGGCGCCGCGCACGACCGCCTCCTCGCCGATGCCGCGCCGCGCCTGGTGGGGTGCGATGCGGTGCTGCTCGCCCATTTTTCGACCGCGCGCGCCGAATCGGCGGTCGGCGCCGCATTGCCCTGCCCGGTGCTGACCGCGCCGGGCGCCGCGGTGGCGACGCTCAAATCGCTGATCGCCTGAGGAGGATCCGATGCATGAGAAGGTAGCGCTCGTCACCGGCGGGCTGCGCGGTCTTGGCCGGGCGATGGCGCTGGGCCTGGCGCGCGAAGGCCACCCGGTGCTCGCGGTCGGCCACCTCGCCGAGGATGTGCCCGACATCGAGCGCGCATCGGCGCAGCTGCCTGGCCCTCTGCAGCCGCTTGTCGCCGATCTGCGCGAGGCCGGCGAATGCGACCGCGTCGTCGCCGCGGCGCGCGAGCGGTTTGGCCGGGTCGATATCCTCGTCAACTGCGCCGGGCTGACCTTTACCTATATCGACCCGCTGCGCTTCCGGCGGCCGACGATCCAGCGATTCTGGGAGGTCGGCGACGAGATCATCGACAACGTCGTCGCGGTCAATTTCATCGCCGCCGACCGCCTCGCCCGCCGGGTCGCCCCGGCGATGGTCGAGGCGGGCTGGGGGCGCATCGTCAATGTGACGACCAAGCTCGACACGATGAACCGGGCCGGCACACACCCCTACGGCGCCACCAAGGCAGCCTTGGAGATGGCGACCGAGGTGTGGGCCAAGGAGGTCGAGGGAACGGGCCTCACGATCAACATCGTCAACCCCGGCGCCGGGGCCAACACGCCCGGCATGGCCGAGGAGATGCGCGCGATGAGCCGCGATGGCCGCGCCGCGCGTCTCGTCGAGCCCGAGGAGATGGTGCCGCCCTTGCTCTATGTCGTCTCGCGCGAGGCTGACCGGGTCAACGGCTACCGCTTCGACGCCAATGCTTGGGATGCGGCCCTGCCCCCCGCCGAAGCCGCCCGCCGCGCCGGCCGCCCGGCCGGCTTTGTGCTGCATCCGGCGGGGTAACTCGCAGGTCGGTGGTGCGCCGCCCAATCCAACAATATCCCCTCCCCCGGGCTCGTCCCGGGGGTCCAGGTCTTAGAGATTGGGATGCCTGCGAAGAAGACGTGGATGGCCGGGTCAAAGCCCGGCCAAGGGGTTGAGAGAGGGATACTACCCGAAGGAATGCGGCACTACGCGGGCGGCGGATCGGCGGCGTCGGCTTCGTGGAAGGTGCCGATCCGGTTGATTCCGTCAAAGGCCGCGACCTTGTAGCATTCCGCCAAGGTCGGGTAATTGAACACCGTATTGATAAAGTAATCGATTGTACCACCGAACGACAGCACCGCTTGCCCGATGTGAATCAGCTCGCTGGCCCCATCGCCGATGATGTGGACACCGAGCAATTCGCGGGTATCGCAGTGGAATATCAGCTTGAGGAGGCCGGTGGTATCGCCGATGATTTGGCCGCGGGCGATTTCTCGGTAGCGAGCTTTGCCGACTTCGTAGGCGATGCCGGCTTGGGTCAATTCCTCCTCGGTCTTGCCGACCATCGAGATTTCCGGAACCGAGTAGATCCCGAACGGGAACAGCGCGGGGACGCTGCGCGCGCTGACCCCGAAACCGTGGCAGACCGCGAGGCGGCCCTGCTCCATCGAGGTCGAGGCAAGAGAGGGAAAGCCGATGACGTCGCCCACGGCGTAGATGCCCGGGACCTCGGTTTGATAGTGCGCGTCGACGACGACCCTCCCCCGGCTGTCGCAGGCCAGCCCGCATTGGTCGAGCGCCAGCCGGCTCGTCGCGCCGGTGCGGCCGACCGAGTACAGCGCCTTCTCGGTGACGATCGTCTTGCCGCTCTCCAGGTGCAGCCTGACCCGGCTGCCGGGGCCGTCGCTCTCCTCGGCGACGTCGATCCGCTCGACGCTCTCGTTGAGGCGCAGCGTGACGCGGTTTTCCCGCAGATGGTAACAGAGCGTGTCGATGATCTCCTCGTCGACAAACGGCAACAGGCGATTGCGCTTGTCGATCAATGTCACGCGGACGCCAAGCGCGGCAAAGATGCTGGCGTATTCGCAGCCGATGACCCCGGCGCCGACTACCGCGAGCGTGCGCGGCAGGCGGTCGCGTTGGAGGACGTCGTCGCTGGTAAAGACGTGCTTGCCGTCGAGCGGTATCTGCGGGTCCCGGGTCGTGTCGGTGCCGACGGCGATGACGATATTGCGCGCGGTGACCCGGCGTGCGGTGCTGCCATCCATGAAGTCGAGCTGGATCGTCTCGGGACCGGAAAACGAGGCTGTCGCCGAGATCAGCTCAACCCCGTTGCGCATCAATTGATGCCGGGCAATGTCGATCTCGTGCTGGATCACCTTGTTGGTGCGGACCAGGAGATCCTGGATCGTGATGTTCTGCTTGACCGTGTAGGAGGCGCCATAGAATTCCCGCGAGCGATACCCCGACAATTCGAGAACCGCCTCGCGCAAGGTCTTGGAGGGGATCGTGCCGAGATTGACGCAGATGCCGCCGAGGACGCTCGTGCGCTCGACGATGGCGACGCGCTTGTCGAGCTTGGCGCCCTGGATCGCGGCGCGCTGGCCGGCCGGACCCGAGCCGATCACCAGCAGATCGTAGTCGTAACTCGGCGGCATCGACCCACCCCTCCCAGACGCAATTGCCTATACCGCCGGAGGCCGCAGATCGCCAGCTTTACCCGCCGAGCGAGACGCCGACGAGGCGGCCGATCGCGTAGGTGATGCCCGCCGCGGCAAACCCGATGACGAGCTGGCGCACGCCCGAAAAGACCAGCGTCCGGCCGGTGAACAGCGAGGTCCCGACGCCGATCAGGATGAGCGCGACGCCGCTCGCGGCAAGGCTGGCGGTGAGCGCGGCGGGGCCATCCAGCCAGAACAGCGGCGCCACCGGGAAGATCGCACCGAGGGCAAACAGCCCGAACGACGCCGCGGCCGCCTCCCAGGCGGAGCCGCCGAGCTCGGCGGGATTGATCCCCAGCTCCTCGCGCACCAATGTGTCGAGCGCGCTATCCTTGTTGGCCATCAGACGGTCCGCGAGAGCGTGCGCCGCCGCCTCGTCGAGGCCCTTGGCCTGATAGATCAGGACCATTTCCTCCTTTTCCTCCTCGGGCCTCCGCTTCAGCTCGTCGGCCTCGATGTCGATCTGCTGCTGGCTCAGCTCGCGCGAGCTGGTCACCGACAGCCATTCCCCCATCGCCATCGAGCACGCTCCAGCCACCAGCCCGGCCAGCCCGGTGAAGAGGATCGTCTTTCCCGCCACCGCGGCGCCGGCGACGCCCATCACCAGGCTCAGATTGGACACCAGCCCGTCATTGGCGCCGAGCACCGCGGCGCGCAACGCGTTGCCGCCGGTCCGATGGCGCCCTTCCAGGCGCGCGAGGGCGCTGCCCGAGGCGCCGCCGAGCAACGACGACTCCATCGCCTCGACGATGCGGTTGTGCGAACGCTCGGCAAGCGGCAACCCGGCTGCGACGGCTTCCGGCTGCTGGTCGTACATCCCGCTGTCGCGCCGTTCGAGCGTGCTCAAAGTCGGCAGCACGAATTGCGGCCCGAAGCGCCGGGCGAGCCAGACCAGCGCGCGCGTTCGCCAGCCCGGGCGCCGGGCGATCCCCGTTGCGCCGATCCGGCCCAGCTGGTTGCGCCAGAATTCGGCATGCGCCTCCTCGACCGCGGCCAGCCGGCGGTAGACCTCGCTCAGATGCGGGTCCCTCTCCGCCTCGGCCATCGCCCGGTAGAGTGCGGCACTGTCGACTTCGCCCTGCAAATTGGTGCGGTAGCGGGCAACCGAGCTGTCATCGGTCATCGCCAAACCTCCTCATCCTGGCACGACCGCTAAATATAGAACCGACGCCGCAACACCGGGCTTTTTCATGTTATGCAACTGGCTCCGGCCGGGCGCCGCGCCGCGGTTGCCGGCATCTTGGAGGTATTGGGGTGGGATCGCTGTTGCGCCTGAGCCGCGCGATCGACGCGCTCAACGAGCGGGTCGGGCACCTCGTCTATTGGCTGATCCTCGCGGCGGTCCTCGTCAGCGCCGGCAACGCCAGCGTGCGCTACGTCTTCGACAGGAGCTCCAACGGCTGGCTCGAGCTGCAATGGTACCTGTATTCGACCGTGTTCATGCTCGCCTCGGGCTATACCCTCCTGCACAACGAGCACGTCCGGATCGACGTCATCATCGGCCATCTGCCGCCGCGGGTGCGCGCCTGGATCGACCTCCTGGGCGGCCTGTTTTTCCTGCTGCCGATGGCGACCATCATCATGGTGCTGGCCTGGCCGCTGGTCGTCGAATCCTATACCCGCAACGAGTATTCGGCCGATGCCGGCGGGCTGCTGCGATGGCCGATCAAGCTGATGATCCCTGTGGGCTTTCTGCTGCTCGCCTTGCAGGGCGTATCGGAGATCATCAAGCGCGCCGCCTTTCTGTTGGGGCGGATCCCCGACCCGCTGGAAAAACATGACGAGCCGGCGGCCGAGGAATTCCTCAAGGGCGCGGTCGAATGACGGCGTTGCTGATCGCCAATCTGGCGCCGCTGATGTTCGCGGCGCTCGTCATCTTTCTGCTACTCGGCTATCCGGTTGCCTTCTCGCTCGCCGCCAACGGTCTGTTTTTCGGCGTCATCGCGATCGATCTCGGGCTCCTGAAGCCCGAATTGCTGCAGGCCTTGCCCGAGCGCGTCTTCGGGATCATGCGCAACGACACGCTGCTCGCAATCCCGTTCTTCACCTTTATGGGCCTCATCCTCGAACGCAGCGGCATGGCGGAAGATCTGCTCGAGACGATCGGCCAGATGTTCGGGCCGGTGCGCGGCGGGCTCGCCTATGCGGTTGTGTTCGTCGGCGCGCTGCTCGCCGCGACGACCGGCATCGTCGCCGCTTCGGTCATCTCGATGGGCCTCATATCGCTGCCGATCATGCTGCGCTACGGCTATGACCGCCGCCTCGCGGCCGGCGTCATCACCGCGTCGGGGACGCTGGCGCAGATCATCCCGCCGAGCCTCGTTCTGATCGTGATGGCCGATCAGCTCGGCCGCTCGGTCGGCGACATGTACCAGGGGGCTTTCATTCCCGGGCTGTCGCTGGCGGCCCTCTACGCGGTTTTCGTTTTTGTCATGACGATCGTCAGGCCGGGCTCGGCGCCGGGCCTGCCGCCCGGTGCCTTGACGCTGCGCGAGGACA
>Ga0187818_10000956_pt1 | contig 11208 bp, 4 predicted proteins | sample NC_wetland_sal_i_14_FD_130581 | JGI IMG/M metagenome (GOLD analysis project Ga0187818, IMG submission 130581) | Wetland sediment microbial communities from Neuse River Estuary, North Carolina, USA - SO4_3 | ecosystem: Environmental > Aquatic > Freshwater > Wetlands > Sediment | place: USA: North...
AACACCTGCTCTTGGCCATCACGAAACTGGAGAGCGACCTCGCCCAAGCCCTGCTGGTGCGGCACGGTGCTCATCACGACGCCATCTTAATGGCCCTGACGACGGTTCGCGGCCCGCAGCAGGCTGGCGGCCCGACTTCAGAAACCAACTCTGGGACGCTTGAACTTTATGCACGCGATCTCACCGACTTAGCTCGCCGCGGCAAGCTTGACCCGGTGATCGGTCGCGATGACGAAATTCGGCGTGTAGTCCAAGTGCTATTGCGCCGCACCAAGAACAATCCCGTGCTGATTGGTGAACCCGGCGTGGGCAAGACCGCTATCGTCGAGGGTCTGACCATGCGCATCGTCCGCGGCGATGTCCCCGAGTCGCTCAAGGCCAAGCGTCTGGTAGCCCTGGATCTGGGTGCGATCGTGGCCGGCACCAAGTACCGCGGCGAGTTTGAAGATCGCCTGAAGGCGCTGCTGCGGGAGATCGAGGACTCGCAGGGGCAGATCATCACGTTCATTGACGAGTTGCACACGCTGGTTGGGGCGGGAGCGGCGGAAGGCGCAATCGACGCGTCCAATATGTTGAAGCCGGCGCTGGCGCGCGGTGAGTTGCGTGCCATCGGCGCCACCACACTGGGCGAGTACCGCAAGCACATCGAGAAAGACCCGGCACTCGAACGTCGCTTCCAGACTGTCTTTGTGGCTGAGCCCAGCGTGGCGGACACCATCTCCATCCTGCGCGGCCTGCAGCAGCGTTATGAACTGCATCATGGCGTTCGCATCAAGGACTCAGCCCTCGTCGCCGCAGCCACGCTCTCACACCGCTATATCTCTGATCGCTTCCTGCCCGACAAGGCGATTGACTTAGTGGACGAGGCTGCGGCCGCCCAGCGCATGCAAATCGACTCCGTGCCGGTGGACATCGACCAACTCGAACGCCACGCCGCGCAATTGGTTATTGAGAAGCATGTACTCGAAAGGGAACACGATACCAACTCGCAGGAAAGATTGCGAATCCTGGAAGGTGAGCTGGCCGCAGTGCAGAACCAAGGCAACGTTCTGAAGGCGTGCTGGAAGAAGGAGAAGGAAGCGGTTGGCCGGATGCACGAGCTCCGGCAGACGATCAGGCAACTGAAGTTGCAGGAGCAAGCTGAGTCGCACGACGCAGGCTCACCAAAGGGGGGTACGAATGGCCATGGCGAGCTTCGCCAAGCTGAGAAGGAACTGCACAAGCTTCAATCCCAACTCGACCGGTACAGCTCGCGCATGCTCAAGGAAGAAGTGGGTGAAGACGAGATTGCACACATCGTCTCTAAGTGGACGGGCATTCCTGTGTCCAGGATGCTGGAAGGCGAAGTGAAGAAGTTGGTCGAAATGGAAGACCGGCTGCGCAGCCGCGTGATCGGCCAAGATCCGGCGTTGGAGCGGATTGCCAACGCCATCCGTCGCGCCCGCACCGGGCTCTCTGATCCCAAGCGCCCTATCGGTTCTTTCATTTTCCTGGGGCCGACGGGAGTAGGCAAGACCGAACTAGGTCGCGCCCTGGCCGAGTTCCTCTTTGATGATGAGCGCGCCCTGGTACGAGTGGACATGTCGGAGTACATGGAGAAATATGCGGTGTCGCGGCTAATCGGCGCGCCGCCGGGATACATCGGCTACGAGGAAGGCGGCCAGCTCACGGAGGCAGTGCGCCGTCGCCCTTACTCGGTCGTGCTTTTCGACGAGTTGGAGAAGGCCCACCCGGATGTATTTAACATCCTGCTTCAGATCATGGATGACGGCCGCCTTACCGACGGAAAGGGCCGTACCGTGGACTTCCGCAATACTGTTCTCATCATGACCTCCAACATCAACTCGGAGGGGCTGACGGTTGAGTGGCTGCGCGCACCCGAAAATTTCGAGCAAGCACGCAAGCAAGTAATGAGTGCTCTGCGAGCGCACTTCAAGCCTGAATTCCTCAACCGCGTAGACGACTTCATCATCTTTAATCCGTTGGGCACGCAGGAGCTGACCAAAATTATTGACTTGCGACTGGAGGAGGTGCGGCGCCTGCTGGCCGAGCGCCAAATCAGTTTGGAGCTGACCGCTACTGCCAAGGATCTGTTACTGCATGAGGGCTATGATCCCGACTTCGGCGCGCGGCCTCTCAAGCGCTCCATCCAACGACTGGTGCAGGACCCACTGGCTGTGAAAATTCTGCATGACGAGGTGCAGCTCGGCGACCGCGTAATGGTAGATGTTGAGCAGGGCAAGATGAAGTTTGTGGCCAGCCATCGCGTTGCCGATCGGCCGGAAAGCCCAGATTTTGGCAATACCTCCAAACGGCCCGGGACGGACCAAGAAATCAGACGTCGAAACCAAGTAAAAGAGCTTTAAAGATCCCTTATCGTTCCCTCCTCCTAACCCTCGCAAAAACGGTTCCCGACGTTCATGGGCACTGCGGTGTCGTTTGGTTCGATGCGCAGCGCGATTTCAATACGACGGAAACGGCGTCCAGCGGCTACCTTGATGGCATGTCCATGGCCGTGATTCCCCGGCACTGCTATCGGAACTACTGGCGTTAGAATGACCTATTATGGAACTTGTCACAGGGACGGAAATCCGCGACTTCAGGATCCGCGGCAACTATATTAACCAGCGTAGCCTCCTGTCCAGAAGAGACCTGCATTCTTCGAAGAAAGAAAACGTACTTCCAAGCGGCCCTGGATATTCTCCGCCCGTGGTGGAGTTCGAACTTCACGGTGGTCCAACAAGCAGCGTCGTTGTAAGCGAAATCGATATTCCCTTCCTATGCGACGATGATACTCAGAAGGCGAAAGGGTATCTTTCTCTGATTCTAGCTGCCCGTCGAGGGGACTCCAAAGCCGCGAAGGATCTTGCTTTCGCGGCGCAGGAACACTCGTTCGGAGGATCGGAGCAAGCTCAGCCACTCGAAAGCAGTTTCGTCGTTCCTTCCACAAGCAGTCAGACCCACTCAGAGCAAGACATAAGCCAAAAGGGATTCATACTCCTGAAACTGAGCCAACTACGTTACCCTGTGCCGGACTTTGTTGTGCTTACGCCGCACGCTTATACCGCTCGCACCCAGCGCCTCGAGGAGCACGTCGCGGAAGCCGTCAAGCAACTCGAGAGGCTCACCATGCAGGGCCTGGGAGACAGCAGGAATCCCTTGGTCTTCGCAATTCGTTGCGCCACGGCCCACTACATTCCTGGGGTGATGGACACTTATCTCAACGTCGGTGTGACCGAGAGCACGTTGCCCTGTCTATCGAAGACGTATGGCTCTGTGGGCGCGCACAAGATGTTCCTGAACAACCTGAGGAATCTCTCTCGCTCTCTCCACTATGACGAGTACGCTGCGATTGTTGGCGCCGTCAAGTCTGACCCCGTTCCTGAGGAGGTCGTGAGTTTAATCGAGCGATTATCCGAGATCATCCGGAAAACTGACAGAAGGCTGATTGAGGATCCCTTCTCTCAGGCCACCTTCTTCGCGCGACAGGCCTACAAGCACTTTGAAGAGAACAGGGAGCTCGTGCTCACGCTCTGCAGAGGAACAGAACATTATCCCAGCCTGATTATGCAGAAAATGATCTGCACGGTCCGGCACGAAAATGCCTATGCCGGAGTCATCTCCAGCCGCCATACTCAGACCGGATTGGGTATAGAACTCCAGACCGCCCACAATATTTTCGGCGAAGAAATGATGACTGGAACTGCGGAGATCCAGTCAACCTCTTTTGAGGATCGAGAGGCAATCAAGAACGCCTTTCCTGCCGTTTATCATTTCGCGCCACATCTCGGGGACCTGGAAAGAGAGTTTGAGTCCCCGGTCACTATTGAGTTCGCGGTCGAAGCAACAGGAAGGTATCAGTCGTTTGCGCTCCTGCAACTTAATCAGGCCGGAATGGCGGGGCGCGCGGCCATCACGTCGGTCGTGGACATGCACAAATCGGGGACGATATCACGAGAACGAGTGGCCGAGCTCATCCGGCCGTACCACATCAAGCAGCTTACCAGCGACACCATTGACCAGGAGGATATCGATGTCCTCAAAAACTTCTGCTCCGGCGTAGCAGTTCTCCCTCGATCAGCAGTGTCGGCCCGCGTTTACTTCACTGGTGATGCCGCTTTGAGGGCCAAGAGCGAGGGGGACAAGGTGTGCCTTTGTAAGAAGACCTTTGTGCCCACCGACACGGTGGTGATGCGCGAGATGGATGCCATCATAAGTCTGACCTCAGCCGCTGTGCATGTGGTCACGATCTGCCAGAGCTTAGGCATACCTGCTTTGCTGAGCCTCGAAAAACACGGCGTAAGGTTGCAGTCAAGTGGAGGCCTGGTCAATTCCTCCGGCAGAGAGATCAGGGAGGGGGATTGGATCACCCTCTCCTCGAGGCGGCGATCTATCTACGAAGGCAAGGCAAAGTTCAAGCCTGGCCGACTCTTGCGCTACATGCGGGGCGAGCCGGTCGAGATGGGGCAAGGAGAAAAGGAAGCTTTCGCTTCTATTGCCTATGCGTACCGCTATTACCAGCAGCTGACCAGAGGTCTCGCGGTTGATCAGATCCCCACGCTCAGCGAAGTAATCAGGCTTGTGAACTTCGAACTGCGAGGGGAATCCGAAGAATCCAGCAAGCTTGTTAACGGCTGGTTCGACGAACGCGAGACACTGTATATGGAAGAGGTGCTCAAGAGCGACATAGGCGACCACCTTGGCCAAAGCAATGTTTTCGAGATGCTCACCCTGGACCGGAAGATCAGGTTCTTCAAGCGGGCTCTTGCAAAATGCTACCGTGAACGCATCTCCGGCTACGAGGTAGGCGCGTTTATGCTGGGCCGGTTCTTATGCTTGCGCTATCCTGTGGCTTTCTGGAAGAGCTTCTGTCCGTCGGAGATTGGCCTACTGGTGAATGAGTGGGTTCTCTTCGAGAAATACATGCAGCTTCTACACAATGTGGGCGAGAGAAAGATCCTTCTGGCAAGAAAGCAGATTCTCAAAGCTGGGCTCGACCAACTCTCACTTCACCCGGGCAACGTGCAATCCCTCATCACGCTTAAATTGAGCGGCGTGGACGTAGAGCAAGCGAAGCAGTCCTTACCCGAGTGGGCCGATCCCCAGTCCGGAAGGGTGCTGGAACTTCTCCAGCAACCCTACCGTGTTTTTTATGATTTCAACGCGGCCTGGTCTGTCGGCCAACTTGACAAAATCTGCAGGGAGGAAAACCTGCCCCTTCCCCGGCCGGATGACATCTAGAGCGCATGGACTAGTTCCGGAACCGCTATCGCCGACTTGATCCCGTACAGATAATCGCGGTCGATCGTCGATTCCAGGTCCCGTAGCACTTCGGGAAGTTCCTTGCCATCTCTCGCGGCAACCAAACGCCCAAGCGCAAGCGAGACTGAAAGCACCGCATTCATGCCAAGATTACCCTTCCTTTGCATGATCTGGATCTTCTCCTCCGCGGAAGCGTTCGACGCGACCTTGCCCCGCTTTATGGCAAGATCCAGTTCGAGCAGCAGAAGCTCTCGGTCGATGTCAGCGAGAGTGCCGAGCTCTGAGATCTTCTGGCCTAGGAAACGGGGAGCCAGCACTTCTGTCACGTTCGCCACCGCGTTCAGGCAGCCCTTGCCGCCGTACCGTTTTGCCCTCATCCAGAGGTCAGCCAGTTCGCGATTCTCCTTGGCGATGGTGTCGGCCTTTAGGTTGCTAGCGAAGCGGTAAGTTTTTTCTTCCTCCTTGAAGACGAAATAGTGCGGAAATTTCCGCGTGAGCGGGTTGGCCTCGATGATGCTGTCGACGAGATGGATGGCCTCATCCGTACCGGCCGAAACGCCCAAAGGCGTGGCAGCGGAGAATTTCATGCCGTTGTCGAGCATCACCACCACTCCAACCGTCGGTACGCCCGCGTTCGTCGGTTCCTCGTGAGCCGAGATGTCGGCAATGACGAGATCGGGATCCAGTTTCCGGGTGATCTTTGTACCCTTCTTCGCCATGTCCATCAGTTCGACGATTCTTCCGTACTTGACGAGCCTCTCGGTGTTAGCGCCACCGCCACATTTCAGGCCGAGCGCGCCAACCGCAAAACTGATGTCGGCTTCCATCACCTCGTTGGGGGATTTGGAACGGTGAGAGACCACTAAGGCCAGCCCCAACTGCTTCGCCGTTCGAGTCGCCAGCAGGGTCTCACTCAACGTGCCGATCTGGTTGGCCTTGATTAGGGCAGTGTTGATGAGCCCCTGTTCAGCACATTTTCGAATCGTGGAATCCTTGGTCGTAACCAGATCGTCCCCGATAATCAGGATCTCCTGGTCAAGGGCTTTCATGAGTTTCTTCCAGCCCTCGAAGTCGTCTTCTGCAAATGGGTCTTCCAGCGAAACGATCGGATATTTCTTGACCCAGCGAATGTATAGGTCGACCATTTCGTCGGTGGTCAGAACCTTTGGATCTTCGGCTCTCCAAAAGAGGTATTGGCCGACCGAGTCTTTCTCGCCAGTCTTCTCCCGGTAGGCATTGCTGAGTTCACTGGCGGCGGGATCCAGCGCGAGACAAACATCCCGGTCAGGGACAAAACCGCATTCCTCGATGGCCTGGACAGCGACTCTTAGTGCCCTCTCTTCCGGGAGCAGGTCGTCTTTTTCCCTGGCGTAGGAGCCGACGATGCCTCCCTCCAGGCCGATGCCCACGAAATTTAGACCTTCCGTATCCTGGATGATCTGTATTGCCCTTGTTTGGAGCATGTTCGTGACCCGTTGGGCCTCAATGTAATCCTTAGCGGTGAGGGGCAGGAACATCAACTCCTGGAAGCTTAGGTTGCCGCCCATCTCCTCGGTGTGACGCCCTCCCTGGATGGAGTTCCTGAACTCCCATGGGGCGAACACGATCCTTCCGTCGGCAAGTTCCAACTCCTGCAGTCTGTGCAGTCGGAGCTTACGCCGCAGTTCGGACGGCTTTACCGGACGCGCTTCTTGCATTTCGTGAACGGGTTCCGCGGCCCTCACTTCCGCCGCCTTTGCCGCGGCATCGCTCTGTCTTTCCCGGAACGCCTTGTACTTTCCTGCGTCCGAGAGCAAGAAATCGAAGAGAGCGACCACGCCAATGGTAAAGAGAAGTCTTCCCGCGTAGACCGCCGCCGGAAACGCACTGTACAGGCCCAGTAATATCAGAACAATTCCAGGGAAAAACGTGACCTGACTGAGCACTTTGCTTGCCCTTGGTCCTGCAGCCGACACCGCCAAGTTCTGCGTCTTGACGCTCGGGTGGAAGCTGCCTGCCTCTTTATTCACTCCCGCAAAGGCTCCGTAGGGGATCTTCGCGAACATCTCGAGATACCAGAGCCACCTGCGAAGCGGGCCTTGCTTCAGCTTCTGCTCAGCAGGGCCTTCAAGTTCCGGTCTCAGGTTATTGGTCCTGACCGCCGCTAGGTAGTGCCCCATCTCGTGGATGGCAATGTTGGAATGCCACGCCACATACCACATGAAAGACGAGATCACGACCTCAACGCTCAGGAACATTTGTCGGATTACATTGAAATTCGATAGTACGTGCGGAGAAATGCTTAGCAATGACGTCAGAAAGGCGGCATGGAAGGAAACGAGCTTATGGTTGGCGATGATCCAACCACGATCGAGGTGTGGCGTTTCACTCGGCTGGCGGATCAACGTGAAAATCCATCGCACGGAGAACCGGCGAAATGGTTGCGCGATTCGTTTTAAGATTTGTCTGAAATGACTGCCGAAATGTGGATGAGTGGTATCAGTGGCGGCATCTTTGAATAGTTCGGAGTAATTCGGCATGGCGTGCTCCAGTGAGCTGACATTTGCTGAGCAGTGCTTACTACTTGGCGGCCGCGGCTGCAGACGCGCTGCCTCTGGTTCGAAAAGCACTCCTGAAAATCAGCTTTGCAGCAATATGCATTCCTCTAGCATTGTCTATTGCAGGCGGCTGGCGGTCTGTGATCCCCATCACACCCAGGAGAAGCAGCAGACACATGAACACAAAGAATCACCACACTGCCGACTTACCACTGAGCATCTCACGAATCTTTGCGGTGACAGACTTGTCGAAGCAGGCTGCAAGGCTTTGGAATGGGCTCGGTCTTTTGCCGACACATTTAGGAGCGAAGTTGGTTCTGCTGCATGTCATCGACATCTTTAGTCTGGCGGAGACGGATCTAATCCAAAGTCACTTCACCCTGTGATCTCCGTCATTGCGGTGTCTGCACAACGATGTTTGACTTCCAAGTGGATCATAGGGCCCCTTTGTTCCGAGGGGACCGCGATGGGGCGACGATGACGGTCGAGCATTCGCCCTGGTCAGGAGACTCGTTCACCCATGGCCGAAGTCGAAACCAAGTCTCTTCCCGAAAACGCATACCAGCCTTTAGAGCCCGGCAAATTATACCCACCGATCGTGGCGGCGGCAGAGTGTTTGCCGGAGCTTACGATACGATCCATCGGCTGGGGCATTTTGTTCTGCATTATTTTCACTGTCGCTTCTGCTTATTCCGGACTGAAAGTCGGACAGGTGATGGAATCGGCCATCCCGATTTCGATCCTTGCGATTGGCCTGGCCCGTCTTTACCCGCGACGGTCGAGCCTGCTGGAGAACGTGATTATCACTGGCATCGGCGGAGTGGCCGGTTCGGTGGTTGCCGGCGCAGTGTTCACGGTTCCGGCCTTATACATTTTGAAGCTCGATCCTCACCCCGTGCAGACGATTTTTATCTGCCTGGCAGGCGGATGTCTAGGCATTCTCTTCCTGATTCCTTTACGGCGCTATTTCGTGCGAGATATGCACGGCCTGCTTCCTTACCCAGAAGCGACTGCCATCGCGGAAGTGCTGGTCACGGGCGAGAAAGGCGGATCGCAAGCGAAGCTCCTGCTGCAGGCGACTGCGATCGCGGGCATTTATGACTTGTTCGTGACCACATTTCAGGTTTGGAAGGAGTTCATCGATTTTCAGTTCCTGCCCTTGTTTCGGACGTTGTCTGACCGTGCACGCATGGTTTTCAGTTTCGACGCCATCGGTTTTATCCTGGGACTGGGCTACGTGATGGGTCTGCGCAGTTCCATGATCCTTTGCGCCGGTGGTGTTCTTTCCAATTTCGTGCTTGTCCCGTTGATATGGTTCATCGGTGCTCACCTTGACAGTGCTGTATACCCGGCAACGATTCCGATTTCGCACATGACCGCGGTGCAGATCTACCGCAGCTACGTTAGATTTGTTGGCGTAGGAGCTATCGCGACGGCGGGCATATTTGGCATCGTCAGGTCGTTGCGCATTGTGGCGGGTTCTTTTGGAATTGCGCTCCGAGTATTCCGCAAGAACGAAGCCGTGACACAGGAGCGGACCGATCGCGATATACCGATGATTGCCATTTTTCTCGGAGTTGTGATTGGAGCGATCGGGGTCGCCATGCTCCTCGGGCACTTGGCAGTTTCCTGGGGTGTGGTTGTAATTGGCCTGGTGCTCACGCTCGTCTTTTCATTCTTCTTTGCGTCCGTGGCGGCAAATGCCATTGCTACAACGGCCCGCAATCCAGTCTCCGGGATGACGATGCTCACGATCATTATTTCCTGTGCTGTGCTGCTGAGATTTGGGCTGTCGGGGACGACCGGCATGTTCTTCGTGATGGCGATCGCGGGAATGGTGTGTACCGCATTGTCCGTGTCCGGACAGGCCATCACCGACCTCAAGACGGGATACTGGCTCGGCTCGACGCCATCCGCACAGGAGAAGGTGAAGTTCCTGGGCATCATAGCTGCCGCAGTCGCTGTTGGACTCACGGTCGTGATGCTGGCCCGCACATTCCAGTTTGGGGAAGCATTACCGGGCGATTTGCGGCCGGTCCTGGCCTCACCCCAGGCGTCGATTATGAAAGCGCTGGTGGAAGGATTCATGAGTCATCAGCCGGTTGCATATCTGCTGTTTGGCGCCGGTGCCATGGTTGCGTTGATTCTGGAGATGCTGGGGCAGCCCTCGCTGATCTTCGCCCTGGGAATGTACCTACCACTCGAACTGAACACCCCTGCTCTGGTCGGTGGATTCCTTTCCCACTACTTGAACAAGCGCTCCAAAAAAACCGGTGGCGGACGAGGCAAGACTATCCGCGAACGCGGCGTGATTATCGCTTCGGGGCTGATGGCTGGTGGCGCGTTGGGTGGTGTCTTGGGCGCAGCCTTTCGACTTGTTCCCGGATATCGGGAGGATCTGATCAAAACACCTTTTTACTCGAACAATGCAGTGTCCCAAACAGTTTCCGCGCTGTTGTTTGTCGGCTTGTGCCTGTACGTATGGTTCGGCTCGCTGAAGAAAGTTCCCAAAGAAGAATAGAGGAGAGCCCATGGACCCGATGGGACGATTTGTCGCGGATGCAGTTCTCGGCATCGACACGCTTTGGGGCGGCGATGTCATGTGTCCCTCTGGCACGGGACGATTCATCGCCGACTCGTGGTTCTCGGATGAGCCACTACCTCCCGCCTACACGGCCCCCGCGGCGGCGCATGTGCGAGAGACCGGCGGCGTTTCGGGCAAAAACGCTGATCGCCATGCGGTGGAGGAGTACCTGCGCCAAGTGGATGTCCCGCAAGCCATCGCCGGAATTCGCGATGAGGCCCGAATCATCGGTGGGATGCGCGGTCAGTATCTGCACGGCCTATCGCTTGCCCTGGAAACGATGTGGGACCTTGCCATGGAAGTACTCGGGAAAGGCAAGCCGGTTTCATATGCCCAGTGTGTTGAGGCTTCGACGGGCCGACCACCAGAAGTCTCTAGCCCGGGAGTGAAGCGGGAGCGTTTGGCTGAGTTGTTGGGCCGGGCGGGTTACTCAACGTCCAGTTCTACCAGTCTTCTCGGGGCGGTCGATGCATGGCGACGGGATCGATTGGTTCCAATGGCTTCTGTCCGTGCCCTCGGAGCTGCGGTGATCGCCCACTTTGATCGCCTCAGCGCCGCCAACTTGCTGCCTTGTCTTCCCAAGGATCTCGTGTCCGTACCTCGGGCCAACATTGAATTCTTGCCAATTAAGGACACATGGTTTTCCGGCTCGATGAACTACATTGGGCGAGCGCGGAAGGCGGATGGGAGTCCGCATTACGAAGCCATCTATGAGATTAACGCTTCATTGCAGATCTCTGTACCGGAGTTCGAGCAACTTGTGAGTCACGAAGTCGTGCCTGGGCACGTTACAACGTTTGCCTACCTGCAGGATCTCTATATCCG
>Ga0187818_10000957_pt1 | contig 11202 bp, 18 predicted proteins | sample NC_wetland_sal_i_14_FD_130581 | JGI IMG/M metagenome (GOLD analysis project Ga0187818, IMG submission 130581) | Wetland sediment microbial communities from Neuse River Estuary, North Carolina, USA - SO4_3 | ecosystem: Environmental > Aquatic > Freshwater > Wetlands > Sediment | place: USA...
CCGTGATAAATGTAGCCGCCGCGGTCGAACACGACCTTGGTCACGCCCTTGGCCTTGGCGCGCTCGGCGATCGTCTTGCCGACCGCTTTGGCTGCAGCCACGTTGCCGCCAGTGCGCCGGGCTTCCTTCTTGCCCTCGGCCGTGCTGGCGGAAACCAGCGTCTGGCCGGAGAGATCGTCAATGACCTGCACATAGATATGGTTCAGCGAGCGGTACACGTTGAGCCGCGGACGCACCGCCGTCCCCTGCAGCTTCTTGCGGATGCGCTCGTGAATATGACTGCGCTTCTGGTTCTTGGTAATCTTCGTCAGCATTTGCTTCGCTTCCTTCTCAACTGCCGGAGCTCGTCTGAGATCCTTCGCTTTGCTCAGGATGATCGCGGCGGGCTCAGACGCCCGCCAAACGCGATCATTTTGCTCCGGTCTTTCCAACCTTCTTCTTCAGGCGCTCGCCCGCATAGCGCACGCCCTTGTTCTTGTACGGATCGGGCGGACGCAGGGAGCGCATTTCCGCCGCCACCTGCCCCACCTTCTGCCGGTCAATCCCGGTCAGCGTAATTCTGGTCTGTTTGGGGTCGACAACCGCGTCCACCCCGCTGGGCAGCGGATACTCAATGGGATGCGAGAAGCCCAGGTTGAACACGACCGTGGTCTTGCCCTTCAGTTCGGCGCGGTAACCGATGCCGACGATTTCCAGTTCGCGGGTCCAGCCCTTGGTGACGCCCTCGACGGCATTGTTGACCAGCGCGCGCGCCAGTCCGTGAAGCGCCGACTGCGAATCGTTTTCGCGGGTGGCGACGATGTTTCCGTCCTTCTGCTCGACCTTGATGCCCGCCGGCAAAGCCGTATCCAGCTTGCCTTTCGGCCCCTGCACCGCGACCGTGTTGCCTTCAATCTTGACCGTGACTCCCTTGGGAATCGCGATCGGCTTTTTTCCAATTCGTGACATAAGTCGCTCTTAGCTTTTGGCTCTTAGCTCTTAGCTAGAACCTACTCGTTCTGGCAGCTCTCACTCTCTGGCCACCCGTTTCCAAACCTCCGACGCATGATCGTTGTTAGCTAAGAGCCAAAAGCTAATAGCTAAGAGCGCCGTTTAGTAAATCTCGCACAGCAACTCGCCGCCCACGCCTTCCTTGCGGGCCTGGCGGCCGGTCATCACGCCGCGCGGAGTGGTGAGGATGTTGATCCCCATGCCGCCCAGCACGCGCGGAATCTCGCTGCGGCGCACGTAGACGCGGCAGCCGGGGCGCGACACACGCTCCACCTTCGAGATGGCTGCCTCGTTGTTGGCGCCGTACTTGAGGTAAATCCGGATAATCTTGTGTCCCTCTTCCTCGGTGGCCTTGTAGTTGGAAATGTAGCCCTCTTCCTTCAGGATGCGGGCGATCTCCACCTTCAGCCGCGAAGCCGGAATATCCACTTTCTGGTGCCGTGCCTGGAGCGCATTGCGCACCCGAGCGAGCATGTCTGCGACCGGATCGGTCAACCTCATCGTTTTGCTTCTCCTCTAGCCACCCGTTCGCTCCGCGTTCGGCGGAGAACCTGCGGCAGCTTGAACTTCAGTCGTTCGTCGTTGGCCACCCGACGCGATTCGTCTTGGCGAACGTACAACGACGAACGGCCAACGACTAAAACTCCTACCAGGACGACTTCGAAACCCCGGGGATCTCCCCGCGCAGCGCCAGCTGTCGGAAGCACAGCCGGCATATGCCGAACTTGCGCAGGAAACCGCGCGGGCGTCCGCACAGATTGCAGCGGTTGTGCCTGCGCGTGGAGAACTTCGGTTTCTTCACGTCTTCCGTGCGTTGATGCAGCCCAACGCCGTCTTTGACTCGTTTTGCTGTAGTTGCCATTCAAATCCTTTGCCGAAACTGAAACTCTGAGACTTTGCCCTCACGCCCGAAACGGCATGCCTAGATGCTTGAGCAGCGTGCGCGCCTGGTTGTCGTTTGCGGCGGTGGTCACGATGGTGACGTTCATGCCCTTCAGTTTGTCCACCTTCGCGTAATCGATCTCCGGAAAAATCAACTGGTCGTGCAGGCCGAGCGTGTAATTGCCACGGCCGTCGAACGACTTGGTGGAGACGCCGCGGAAGTCGCGCACCCGCGGCAGCACAATGTTCACCAGCCGGTCAAAGAACTCGTACATGCGATCGCCGCGCAGGGTCACCATCGCCCCGATGGACTGCCCGGCGCGGACTTTGAAAGCGGCAATCGATTTCTTGGCGCGCGTGATGATGGGCTTCTGCCCCGTGATCTGGCTCAGTTCGTTCACGGCCGGATCGAGGACTTTCGCGTTTTGCGTGGCTTCGCCCACGCCCACGTTCACGACGATCTTGTGCAGCCGCGGAACCGCCATCACATTCTTCAGCTCCAGCTCTTTGAGCAGAGCGGGAGCCACTTCCTTCTCGAACTTCGAGCGCAGCCGCGGACGTTCTTTCGCGCTGTGCCGCGCCTGCTCCGGAGCTTTGCTCTCCTGCGCCGCTTCTTTTTGTCCCTTTTTGTCTTTTGCCATTCTTATGCTCTTAGCTTTCAGCTTTCAGCTCTCAGCCCTCGTGATGCCCAGGCCCAAATTGCCGCCGCTGACGGCCGACGGCTGAAAGCTGACAGCTATTTGTCCAACGTCGTTCCGCACTTCTTGCAGACGCGCACTCTCCGGTCGCCACGCATGTCGTGCCCGATGCGGACTGGACCGCAGGTCGGGCAGACCAGTTGCACGTTGGAGATCGCGATCCGGCTCTCCTGCTCGGCGATTCCGCCCTTGATGTTGCGCTGCGGGTTCGGGCGCACATGCTTTTTCACCATCATCACGTGCTCAACCAGAAGCTTCGCGTCGTTCGGAAACACGCGCAGTACGCGCCCTTCCTTGCCTTTATCGCGTCCGGTGATCACCTTCACGGTATCGTTCCGCCGGATATCTACTCGTTTGTGTGCAGTGCTTACAGTTCGCATAAGTCAAAGTTTCGAAGTTTCAATGTCTAACCATCAAGAGCTCCAAGATTCCAACGCTTCAAGGCACCTTGGAACCTTGAAACCTGCTCCTAAATCACTTCCGGCGCCAGCGAAACAATCTTCAAGAACTTTTTCTCGCGCAGCTCGCGAGCTACAGGGCCGAACACGCGGGTCCCCACCGGCTCGCCGGCTTCGTTGATCAGCACTGCCGCATTCTGATCGAAGCGGATGTAGGTGCCATCGCGGCGGCGATGCTCTTTGCGCGTGCGCACGATGACCGCCTTCACCACTTTGCCCTTCTGCACCTGGCCTTCGGGCGCGGACTCCTTCACCGCAGCCGTGATCACGTCGCCCAGCCCGGCGTTCAATCCGGTCGCGCCGCCCAGCGGCAGAATCATCTGCAGCTTGCGCGCGCCAGAGTTGTCGGCGACCTCCAGCATCGTTCTCATCATCACAGCCATGGCATCAGTCTCCGTAAAACCCTTCGTCTCCCGTAAACCCCTTTGTCATTCCGAGCAGAGCGAGGAACCTGCTTTCCGCGCTGGACCCAGCCCAGTTCTAGCTCGCCGGGGCGTCCACCGCAGCCTCCGGCAACACTGTGGCCTTGCGCACGATGTCCTTCAACTTCCAGCGCTTCAGCTTCGACAGCGGACGCGTCTCTTCGAGCCGCACCACGTCGCCTACCTGCGCCACGTTCTTCTCGTCGTGCGCATAAAACTTCTTGTGCCGCGTGATCACGCGCCCATAAAACGCGTGCGATTTCTTGCGCGTCACCTGCACCACGATGGTCTTGTGCATGCGGCTGGAGACGACTTCTCCCACCACTTCCTTGCGGCGGCCCTGCACCGGCTGCGCTGCCTCCCTTGATGTCTTGGTTTCCGCCATCATCGCTTCTCCATTATTTCTTCTCACTCGCTATTTCTTCTCACCCGCGGCCGAGCGCGTGCGCTCGCCCAGAATGGTCTTGACGCGGGCGATGTCCTTGCGCAGGCCGCGAATCTTCTTCAGGCTCTCCGTCTGGCCCATGTTCAGCTGAAACTTCAGCTTGAAGAGCTGGTCGGCGAGATCGCGCTCCTGATGCTGCAGTTCCGCGTCCGTCAGGTTTCTGATTTTGTCTACTTTCATAAATAGCTCTCAGCTCTTAGCTGTCAGCTCTCAGCTTCTCGGTTTCCGTGCCATCGTTCTTGCTGACAGCTGACGGCTGTTTTTCAATGCACCATTTCGCGCTTGACGAAAGTCGTGCGCAACGGCAACTTGTGCGAAGCCAGACGCAACGCTTCGGCCGCATCGGCCGGCGTCACGCCTTCCATCTCGAACAGAATCTTTCCCGGGCGGACGACCGCAACCCAGTGATCGGGCGCGCCTTTGCCCTTGCCCATACGGGTTTCAGCCGGCTTCTTCGTGACCGGCTTATCGGGGAACAGGCGAATCCAGATCTTGCCGCCGCGCTTGATGAAGCGCGTCATGGCCACACGGCTGGCCTCAATCTGCCGGTCGGTAATCCAGCCCGGCTCGAGCACCTTCAGCCCGTAGTCGCCGAAAGCCAGCTGCCCTCCGCGCCACGCCTTGCCGGTCATGCGGCCGCGCTGCTGCTTGCGGTACTTCACTTTCTTTGGCATCAACATAAGTAAGCTCTTGGCTCTTAGCTTTTAGCTAAACCTTTGTCATTCCGAACCGGCGTTCTATGCCGGTGACGAACCTGCTTTTGACTCCGCCCTAAAATCCGCCCACCGCCGGCTGCGCTTCCCGCTTCTTCTGTTGCAGGATTTCGCCTTTGTACACCCAGCACTTCACACCGATCACGCCGTAGGTTGTGCGCGCCTCGCTGAAGCCGAAATCAATGTCGGCGCGCAAAGTGTGCAGGGGCAGCCGTCCCTGCAGATACCATTCCGAGCGCGCGATTTCGTTGCCATTCAGCCGTCCGCTAACCCGAACTTTGATTCCCTTGCAACCAAAGCGCAGCGCCGAATCCACCGCTTTGCGCATGGCGCGGCGGAAGCCAACGCGCTTCTCCAGCTGCAGCGCAATCGATTCCGACACCAGCTGTGCGTCGAGCTCTGGCTTGTGCACTTCCTGGATATCCACAAACACTTCGCGCGAGGTGCGCTTCTGCAGTTCGCCCTTGAGTTTGTCGATTTCCGCGCCTTTGCGCCCGATGATGATCCCCGGCCGCGCCGTCTTGATGATGATGCGCAGCTTGTTCCCCGGGCGCTCGATCTCGATGGCGCTCACTCCCGCAGACTTGAGCTTGTCTTTCAGCTCATTCTTGAGCTTGACGTCTTCGTGGAGCAGCTTGTCGTAGTCGCGCTCCACAAACCAGCGCGACTTCCACGGCTTGGTGTAGCCGAGCCGAAAACCATACGGATGGACTTTTTGTCCCATTGCTTCTCCTAAATCAAACCCAGAACTAATCCCAAAACCTTGTCATTCCGAACCCGCGCAAAGCGCGGGTGAGGAACCTGCTGTTGCCCTACTTTGCCGCGACCTTCTTCTTCCCCGCCGCCTTCACTGTCGGAGCGCGCCGCTTCGCCTTAACTGGAGGCGGAGCCGCCTTCTCGCCCACGACGGTCGCCAGTGCTGCGCCGTTCTTCCCGCGCTCGGCAAGCACCAGTTCGATGTGCGAGATGCGCCGCTGGTAGCGGTACGCGCGACCCTGCGGCGCCGGACGGATGCGCTTCATGCGCGGCCCGTCATTGGCCACCGCGCTCTTCACGTACAAGTTGTCGATCTCGACGTCGAGTCCCTTCTCGGTAGCAAGGAAATTCGCGTTGTCGAGCGCCGACTGCAGCAGCTTGCCCACCTGCGCCGCCACGCGCTTCTTGGTGAACGCCAGCGTGTTGCGTGCTTCTTCCACGCGGCGTCCTTTGATCAAATCCAGCACCAGGCGCGCCTTCTGTGGCGAGACGCGCAGGTAACGGGTTTCGGCTCGGAATTCCATAGTCTTGATCTCAGCCTTTAGCTCTTAGCTCTCAGCTAAAAGCTAAGAGCTAATAGCTGGTTTTCTCACGCCTTCGGCGCCGCGGGCGCAGCCGGTGCAGCCGCCGGCGTGGACGGAACGATGGCTCCCGGACCACCCGGGATGCCGGCCGGTTTCGCCGCCACTTCCGTCGCCGCTTTCATGGAGTGGCCTTTGAACTGGCGCGTAAAGCTGAACTCGCCCAGCTTGTGGCCCACCATGTTTTCGGTGACATACACCGGGATGAACTTCTTGCCGTTGTGCACCGCGATCGTATGCCCCACCATCTCGGGCACCACCGTCGAACGCCGTGACCACGTGCGCAGCACTTTCTTCTCGTTGCGCGAATTCATGGCTTCCACCCTCGCCAGAAGGTAGCCATCCACGAACGCGCCTTTCTTGGTTGAACGTGCCATAAGTCAGCTCTTAGCTGTTAGCTCCTAGCTTTTAGCTAAACCCTCAAACCTTTTGTCATTCCGAACCGGCGTTGCCGGTGAGGAATCTGCTTTTTACCAACGACTACTTGCTGCGGCGGCTCACGATGAACTTATCCGTCCGCTTGTTATTGCGCGTCTTGTAGCCTCGCGTCGGCTGGCCCCACGGCGTCACCGGATGCCGCCCGCCGGAGGTCTTGCCTTCGCCGCCGCCGTGCGGATGATCCACCGGGTTCATCGAAACGCCGCGGTTTACCGGGCGACGCCCCAGCCAGCGCGTCTTTCCCGCCTTGCCGATGGTGATGTTCTCGTGGTCAAGATTTCCGACTTGCCCGATCGTCGCCATGCAATCCTGGGAAATCTTGCGGGTTTCGCCCGAAGGCAGCTTCACCAGCGCGTACTCTTCTTCCTTTGCGACCAGTTGCGCCGATCCGCCCGCCGACCGCACCATCTGAGCGCCCTTGCCCGGCTTGAGTTCGAGATTGTGGATCACCGTGCCGGGAGGAATGTTGCGCAGCGGCAGCGCGTTGCCCACCAGAATGTCAGCCTCGGGGCCGCTCAATACTTTCTGTCCCACCTTCAGCCCTTCTGGCTGCAGGATGTACCGCTTCTCGCCGTCGGCATACGCCAGGAGCGCAATGCGCGCCGAGCGGTTGGGATCGTACTCGATGGTCGCGACCGTCGCGGGAATGCCCGTCTTGTCGCGCTTGAAATCAATGATGCGCAGCTTGCGCTTGTGCCCGCCGCCGCGGTGCCAGATGGTGATATCGCCCGAGTTGCGGCGCCCGCCCGTCCGCTGCTTGGGCTCGAGCAGCGGCTTGTGCGGCTCGGTCGTCGTGATGTCATCGTTGACCAGCGTCGTGCGATAGCGCAACGTCTGCGTCGTCGGTCTGTAAGTCTTGATTGCCATAGAAGCTCTCAGCCTTCAGCTGTCAGCTCTCAGCTTCGTCCTTGCCAGCACCGTCGCTTTTGCTGAAAGCTGACGGCTGATAGCTGATAGCTGCTTTCTACAAATTCTGCGCGTACTCCGGCATCTTCTCGCCGGACCGCAAACGCACGTAAGCCTTTTTCCAATCCGGACGGTAGCCGGCGAACTTCCCGCGCCGCCGCTCTTTTCCCGGATACGTGGCAGTGCGCACCGAATGCACCTTCACCTTGAAAATCGTCTGCACCGCTTCCTTGATTTCCGTCTTGGTCGCCTTCGGCGCCACCTGAAACACCAGCGTGTTCTGGTTTTCCTTGATGGCCAGGCCCTTCTCGGTAATCACCGGGCGGCGAATGATCTGGTATGCAGATTTCATATCTATTTAGGCCCTAGGCCACCTCCGCCGCTTTGTCATGCCGAGGACGCCGACGACGCTCGCTCGTTGCCTTCTTCGCACCCTCATCTTCTTTTTCTTTCGGCTTGTGCTGCCGCTTCGAGAGGGAAGACTTCAGCGAAACCTGCAGCTTCTCGATCGCCGGATGCGAGAAGATGACGCGGTCGTAACGCAGCAGGTGATAGGGATGCACTTCGTTGCCACGCACCAGCTCGAGCCCCTGAATATTGCGGGCACTCAAAGCCAGATTGCGGTTCTCGTGTTTCGCTTCTTCCACGATCAGCACCGTCGAATCCACTTTCAGCGCATTGAGCGCCTTGCGGAATTCCTTGGTCTTCGGTTCCTTCACATCGAACGCGTTCACCACAATGATCTTGCCCTCGGCAAGCTTCGCGGCCAACGCCGAGCGCAGCGCGCCCAGCAGTTTCTTGCGCGGGAAGGTGTAGTCGTAGGAACGCGGCGTCGGACCATGCACCGTCGCGCCGTGCCGCCACAGGGGCGAACGGATCGAGCCGATGCGGGCGCGCCCCGTGCCTTTCTGCTTCCACAGCTTCTTGCCGGAACCGGAAACCTGCCAGCGCGCCTTAGTGGCGTGCGTCCCGGCGCGCTGCCCGGCGCGGTAATGTTTCACCGCTTCCCAGAGCAGGTCTTCGTTGACCGCGCCAAAGATTTCGTCGGCGAGATCGAGCGTCCCGACTTTCTCACCGCTCAAATTGTGTATGTCAATCGTTGCCATATCGATTCTCTTTGCTTATGTGGAGCGGGCACTCCTGCCCGCTTGCCTCGACTGCCACAACAGCCGCGGGCAAGAGTGCCCGCCCCACACGAACTTAAGCTTTCTTTGCCGCCCTCTTCGCAGCCTTCAACGGATCAACCGTGGCCGCTCCGGCGAATCCGCGACGCTCTCTGGGCGGCTTCTTCGCCTTCGTGATCACGATGTATCCGCCCTGCGGGCCGGGCACGCTGCCTTCCACCACCAGCAGGTTCTCGTCCTTGTCAACTCCCAGCACGCGCAGATTGCGCGCCGTCACCTGCTGATGACCCATGTGTCCCGACATGCGCATGCCTTTGAACACACGCGAGGGGAACGCGGACGATCCAATCGAACCGGTGATCTGAAACATCGAACCGTGCGACTTGGGACCGCCGCCGAAATGATGCCGCTTCACCACGCCCTGAAAACCCTTGCCTTTGCTCACTCCCACGATGTCCACAAACTTCTCGCCATCGAAAATCTCGACCAGCACGCGGTCGCCGACCTTCACCGCTCCATCTGCTTCGCCCTCGACTTCGAGCGGAACCTCGCGCAGAAATTTCACCGGCGGAAGATTGTTCTTCGCCAGATGCCCGCGCTCGGGCTTGGACAGCCGCGACTCCTTCACAAACTCAACCAGGCCAATCTGGGCCGCTTCGTAGCCATCTTTCGCCGACGACTTATGCTGCGTCACCACGCAGGGGCCGGCCTGCAGCACTGTGACCGGGCGAACGTCGCCCTTCGAGTCAAACAGTTGCGTCATGCCGACCTTCTTGCCCAGAATGCCCGTGATCTTCGTTGCCATGTCTTCATCTCTCCGCCCAGCTTGGCTCGTCGTTATTCACGGCGGCTATTGGCTGGGAAGCTTCAACTCGCGACTCGAAGCTCGCGGCTCGAAGCTATTTGTGCTCTTTCCCGAACGCCTTAATCTCCACATCCACGCCCGCGGGCAGATCGAGTTTCATCAGCGCGTCCACCGTCTGCTGCGTCGGCTCCAGAATATCGAGCAACCGCTTATGGGTGCGGATCTCAAACTGCTCCCGCGACTTCTTGTCCACGTGCGGCGAACGCAGCACGCAGTATTTGTTCTTCATCGTGGGCAGCGGAATCGGCCCGGCAATCTGTGCGCCCGTGCGCCGCGCCGTCTCCACAATCTCGCCTGTCGACTGGTCCAGAATGCGGTAGTCGTAGGCCTTTAACCGGATGCGAATTCTTTCTTTTCCAATCACTGTTTCATCTCGCTAACCCCTCCCGGCTGCTCCGGAAGGAAAGAACTGGCGGCAAGTTGCAAGCCGCTTTGGTTTAAGCTGTCATCCTGAGCGAGACGGGTTTTGTCTCACGAAGGACCTATGCAATTCCGTCGTCCGCCACTTCTACCGTCCCGACGGGACTTGTTCCTCGTCTTGCCGCTGACCCAGGGCTTACGCCCTGGGCTAACATATGCCGCCCCTTCGGGGCTGCCTCACCGTTGCTTCGTTGCGCCGATCGAATCCGCTTTTGCTGACGGCTGATGGCTGATGGCTTTACTGAATAATCTCCGCGATGGTGCCGGCGCCTACCGTGTGGCCGCCTTCGCGGATCGCGAACCGCAAGCCTTTCTCCATCGCCACCGGCGTGATCAGTTCGATCACCAGGCTGACGTTGTCCCCGGGCATCACCATCTCCGTGCCCGAGGGCAACTCTGCCACACCGGTCACGTCCGTCGTCCGCAGATAAAACTGCGGCCGGTAGCCCTTGAAGAACGGCGTGTGCCGTCCGCCCTCTTCCTTCGTCAGAATGTAAACCTCCGCCTTGAACTTGGTGTGCGGCGTGATCGATCCCGGCTTCGCCAGCACCATCCCGCGCTCCACCTCGTCCTTGCCGATGCCGCGCAACAGCAGCCCGGCGTTGTCGCCCGCCATGCCTTCGTCCAGCTGCTTCTTGAACATCTCCACGCCGGTCACGACTGTCTTGCGCGTCTCGCGGAAGCCGACGATCTCGACTTCCTCGCCCACCTTCACCTTGCCGCGCTCGATGCGGCCCGTCACCACCGTGCCGCGTCCCGAGATCGAGAAAATATCTTCGATCGGCATCAGGAACGGCTTGTCCAGCTCGCGCGCCGGCTGCGGCACAAACTTGTCCACCGCCGCCATCAGCTCGTCGATCTGCTTCTCCCACTTGGCTTCCCCGTTCAGCGCCCCCAGCGCCGAAATCCGCACCACCGGCACCTCGTCGCCAGGAAACTTGTAACCCTTCAGCAACTCGCGCACTTCCAGTTCCACCAGGTCCAGCAGCTCCGGATCCTCCATCATGTCGCACTTGTTCAGCGCCACCACGATGTAGGGCACGCCCACCTGCCGCGCCAAAAGCACGTGCTCGCGCGTCTGCGGCATGGGACCGTCATCGGCACCCACCACCAGAATCGCTCCGTCCATCTGCGCCGCGCCCGTGATCATGTTCTTGATGTAGTCGGCGTGCCCCGGACAATCCACGTGCGCGTAGTGCCGGTTCTCGGTCTCATACTCGACGTGCGCCGTGGCAATGGTGATGCCGCGCGCTTTTTCTTCCGGCGCGTTATCGATCGAGTCGAACGACCGGAACACGATCTTCGGGTTGTGCTTCTGCAACACCTTGGTGATGGCCGCCGTCAACGTGGTCTTGCCGTGATCGATGTGACCGATCGTCCCTACGTTGCAGTGCGGCTTGGTGCGTTCAAATTTCTCTTTCGCCATTTCCGTTCCTCAGGGGCTAAAGCCCCGGTCTGTTTACTCAGCTAGCGGCGCGGCTAAAGCCGCGCCCTGATACAAACC
>Ga0187818_10000958_pt1 | contig 11201 bp, 10 predicted proteins | sample NC_wetland_sal_i_14_FD_130581 | JGI IMG/M metagenome (GOLD analysis project Ga0187818, IMG submission 130581) | Wetland sediment microbial communities from Neuse River Estuary, North Carolina, USA - SO4_3 | ecosystem: Environmental > Aquatic > Freshwater > Wetlands > Sediment | place: USA...
CTCCACGGCCTCCGATGGGTTGATGGCGGTCGAGCGCTCGTTCTCCATCATTTCGCGCGGCATCAGGTGCCGGCGGTTGGAGGTCGCATAGAAGATCACGTTCTCAGGCCGGCCTTCGATCCCGCCCTCGAGCACGGCTTTGAGCGACTTATAGCTCGTGTCCTCCTTGTCGAAGGAGAGGTCATCGCAAAAGACGATGAAGCGGTGGCCGCTCTTGCGCAGAGCTGAGAGGCAGCGGGGCAGCGAAGCAATGTCCTCGCGGTGGATCTCGACGAGCTTCAGGTCCGTCCCTTGTGCGCGCAGCTCCTTGTTGAGCCGCGCGCGCACATCCGCATGCACCGCCTTGACGAGGGAGGATTTACCCATGCCGCGGGCGCCCCAGAGCAGCGCATTGTTAACGGGAAGGCGGCGCGCGAAGCGCTCGGTATTCTCGGCGAGTTGAGGGGCGACGTGCCCGAGGCCTTTCAACAGGTCGAGCGAAACGCGGTTCACCTGGCCGACGGGGTCGAAGCTCTCGCGGTCGGGCTGCCAGATGAAAGCCTCCGCCGCGTCGAAATCGGGCTTGATCGGGGCAGGCGCAGCCAGCCTCTCCAATGCGGCGGCGAGCCGTTCGAGCCGCGCGATGAGGGCCGTTTCGTCGTTCATCAGAGGTCTCGCAGATGGCTGCGGGCCAAGCGATTTTGCTTGTTAGGCCGGGTTGCTGCTTCTATAGCGCGGGCGGCGGGGAAGTCACCGGCTTATGGCGGCATCCCGCGCCGTCGACAGTTGCAAAGCCGCCGCGCAGCACTATAGTCACGGCGCTTTTCAAGCAGGGCATGCGCCGGAGGGCTGCGCTCGCGCAGGCGTAACCCTTTGTTGCCCAACATCCGCAAGGGGACGGACTGATGTTCATCACGCCAGCATACGCCCAGGCTGGAGGCGCCACCGATGCCTTCGGAGGTGTCGGCGGCCTGCTTTTTCCCATGCTCGTGATGATCATCATCTTCTACATCCTGGTCATCCGCCCCCAGCAGCAGCGCACCAAAGACCACCGCGAGCTCGTGAGCCGAGTTCGACGCGGCGACACCGTGATCACGTCCGGCGGCTTCATCGGCAAGGTCACCAAGGCCGCCGACAATTCCGACGAGATCGAGGTGGAGCTGTCCGACAGCATGCGCGTGCGGGTGCTGAAATCGACGCTCATGGACGTGCGCGCCAAGGGCGAAGCGGTCAAAGAGGCAACTTGAGCTTCCCGGTCTGACGACCGGACGCAAACCCACAAGAGATTGTTGTCGCAATGCTGCACTTCGACCGCTGGAAAATCATTCTGATCGTACTGACGTGCCTCGCGGGCGTCGCCTTCACGCTGCCGAACTTCTTCTCGAAGGAGACGGTGGAGCACTGGCCGGCGTGGGTGCCGCATCGCCAGCTTCCGCTGGGCCTCGACCTGCGCGGCGGCGCGCACCTCCTGCTCGCGATGGACACCAACGAGCTGGAGAAGGACTGGCTCAACACGCTGCGCGATGATGCGCGTAAGCAGCTGCGCGAAGCGAAGATCGGTTTCGTCGGCCTCGGCCTCGCCGGCAACTCGGTGCAGGTGAAGATCTCCAAGCCCGAGGACATGGACAAGGCCTACGCTGCCCTTAAGAAGCTCATACAGCCCATCGGCAATGCGATCCTCGGCACGGGCGGCAACGATATCACCGTCGAGCAGACGCCGCCCGACGTGATCACCCTACGCCCGACCGAGCAAGGACTGCGGCAGCGCGTATCCAGCGCGGCAAGCGCCGCGATCGAGACAGTGAACCGCCGCGTCAACGCGCTCGGCACGGCGGAATCGACCGTCGTGCGTCAGGGTAGCGATCGCATTCTCGTGCAGTTCCCCGGCCTGCAGGACACCAAGCAGCTCAAGGACCTCATCGGCCAGACCGCCAAACTGACGTTCCACGCCGTGCACCCGACGCTGACGGCGGAGGAGGCCAAGCAGACGCGCGTGCCGCTGGGCTACAAGATCTATCCTTCGGGCGAGGGCGAAGGCGGCCGTTCCTATGTGCTGCAGGAGACGCCGGTGGTGTCGGGCGAGGACCTCGTCGACGCGCAGCCGGGCTTTGACTCGCGCACCAACGAGCCGATCATCTCCTTCCGCTTCAACCAGTCGGGTGCGCGCAAGTTCGGCAATTTCACCAAGGACAATGTCGGCTCGCCGTTCGCCATCGTGCTTGACGACAAGGTGCTATCGGCGCCCGTCGTGCGTGAGCCGATCCTCGGCGGCTCAGGGCAAATTTCGGGTAGCTTCACCGTCGATACTGCGAACACGCTTGCGGTGCAGCTCCGTTCGGGCGCGCTGCCGACCAAGCTGACGATCGTCGAGGAGCGCACGGTCGGGCCCTCGCTCGGCGCCGACTCGATCGCGGCCGGTAAGCTCGCGGGCCTCATCGGTTGCTTGCTGACCGGCCTCCTGACGATCCTGGCCTATGGGACGTTCGGCGTCTTCGCCGTGATAGGCCTGCTCGTGCACGGATTCCTGATCATCGGCGCAATGACCATCATCGGCACCACGCTCACGTTGCCCGGCATCGCCGGCTTCGTGCTGACCATCGGCATGGCGGTCGACGCCAACGTGCTCATCTACGAGCGGATCCGCGAGGAGCTGCGGACCGGAAAAACGCCGATCGCCGCCATCGAGCAGGGCTTCCAGCGCGCGTTCATCACCATCTTCGACAGCCAGCTCACGACGCTTTCCGCCGCTGTCATCATGTTCTGGCTCGGCTCAGGACCGATCCGCGGCTTCGCCGTGACGCTGACTATCGGCATCCTGACGTCGGTGTTTTCGGCGGTGACGGTGACGAGGCTCCTTGTCGTCTGGTGGCTCAACGCACAGAAGGGCAAGGGCCGTATCGTCGAAGTGCCGGTCTAGAGAGGCAGCGATGTTTTTTCCCGTTCCCAACTTCAAGGGCTTCGACTTCTTCCCGCATGACCTGCGGATACCCTTCATGCGCTTCAAAGGCCTGTGCTTCGGGCTCTCCGTCCTGTTTATGGCGCTATCGCTGCTGCTGTTCTTCACCCGCGGGCTCAACTACGGCGTCGACTTCAAGGGCGGATCGCTGATCGAGGTGCAGTCCAAGAATGGCCCCGCCGATCTGCACGACATCCGCAGCAAGCTCAATGCGCTCGGCATCGGCAACGTGCAGATCCAGAGCTTCGGCGCCGATACGGACGTTCTGATCCGCGTCGAGCAGCAGCCGGGCGGCGAAGCCAACCAGCAGGCCGCGATGAAGAAAGTGGTCGACACGCTGGGCGACGGCTACACGCAGCGGCGTATCGAGGTCGTGGGGCCAGCAGTGTCGAGCGAATTGCGGCGAACCGGCACCATTGCGGTGTTCGCCTCCATCCTGGCGATCATCGTCTACGTGTGGTTCCGCTTCGAATGGCAGTTCGCACTTGGTGCGGTAGTCGCCCTGATCCACGACGTTCTCGTCACGGTTGGCCTGTTCTCGCTGCTGCAGCTCGATTTCGACCTATCGATCGTGGCTGCCCTTTTGACCATTCTCGGCTACTCGGTGAACGACACCGTCGTCGTGTCGGACCGCATCCGGGAGAACTTGCGCAAATACAAGCGCATGGATCTCAACGAGCTGCTCAACATCTCCATCAACGAGACGCTCTCGCGCACGATCCTCACGGGCATGACCGCGGTCGTCGGCATTCTGGCGCTATTGATTTTTGGCGGCGAAGTCATCCGAAATTTCAGCTTCGCGATGCTGTTCGGCATCATCATCGGCACCTATTCCTCGATCTTCATCGCCGCGCCATTGCTGGACTACCTCGGCGTCAAGCGCGAGACCGTCGGGCACGCGCTGAAGGCGAAGGAATCCGCCGCCGTAACGGCCAAGGAGCCGACGCCCGCAAAGGCCAAGGCCGCTTCCCGGCGGACCTAGCGCCTATGGCGAGGGGAGCAAGGAGAGGCGATGCGCCCGGCTCCCGCCCATTACCCGCAGCGCGCCCCGATCGACGCCTACGGCAACGGCGGCTTCCGTTTCGCCGGCATGAGCCACCGCGGCTCACTACTCATCCTGCCGAGCGGAATCTACGCCTGGGACGTGACGAGCATCGACGGCGTGACGGCTGAGCGCTGCGCGGCGTTTCTCCGCGAGGTTAAGCCGCCGGGGTTCGTGCTGCTCGGCACCGGCAGCACCCAGGCGTTGCCGACAGCCGAGGTGCGCAAGCTCTTTGTCGGGGCCCGCATCGGGCTCGAGCCCATGAGCACGGGGGCCGCAGCCCGCACCTTCAATGTGCTGTTGGCGGAGGGCCGCGACGTCAGTGCCGGTCTCATTGCCGTCGAGTGAGGCGGATTGCCGATGGCGGAGCAGAGGGAGCACGGGATCGATCGAGATGCCATGGTGGAGGCTGCGGCGCGCGCGAACGCGCTCGACCGCTATCTGGCGGCGCGGCTCGCCCCGCGCGGCGCGCGCCGCGATTTGATAACGCTCGCCGCATTCGTGGGCGAGACTGCGCGCATCGTTGCGACGGCGAGCGAACCTTTGGTGGGCGAGATGCGCCTGCAGTGGTGGCGCGACGCACTCGCCCCGGAGCGTGCAGGCGGGGAAGCAGTCGGCAGCCCGATCGCCGATGCCCTGCGCGAAACGATAGCCCGGCATGCTTTACCGGCAGAGCTGGTCTCCACGCTTCTCGATGCCCGCTCGCGCGCCCTCGATCCGGGGTTCATCGCGGCCGGTACGAAGCTGGATCAATATTTCGATGAAACCGAGGGGCAAGGGTTCCGCCTTGCGGCGCGCATCCTCGGCATTCGCGCAAGCGCCACGGCCGATGAGCTTCTCTTCGCGGCAGGCCAGGCCTACGGGCGCGTTCAACTGCTGCGCGCAGTCCCCCTCATGCTCGGCGCTCGCAGCCGCTCGTCGCCTGCGCAGCTGGTTAACGATTGGGCAGCGCTGGCGCCCGCTCTGCTCGAGGGAGCGAGAAGTTGGCTGCAGGAGGCACGCCTGCAGTCACCCGACACTCCTGCGGCAATCCCTGCGGTGCTTCCCGTTGCCCTCGTGGAGCCCTATTTGGCGGCTTTGGAGAGGCTTGGGCCGGGAAGAGTTCGCGAGCGGGCCGACATTTCTCCGCTGACGCGAGTTTGGCGGCTCTGGTGGGCGAGCGTACGCGGGAAAATCTAGAACCGCGCGGCGAGGCGGAGGTAAGGCATGATCCGATCGAGCGGTCGGCTGCTGGCGCTGGGCGTGCTCGCATTCGTGCTTGCTGCCGCTGCCGCGGGCCAGACCGGCCCTGCGGCCGCGCCTCTCCCGACCACGGCAACGCCCGCCGTTCCGGCTGTCCCGGTACAGCCGCCGGCGCCTTCAGCAGATGCCCCGGTCATTCCCTTGCAGGTGCCGGACATCACCTGGCGCGTGGAGAACCCGTTCCGATTCTTCACGGACGCCGCCGACACCGAGGTCCATCGCGCGACCTACCTCGCGCTGACGCCCGAGCAGCGGCTGCAGCATCCGGTGCTCGCCGCCGAGCAGGCGCTAAGTCGCCGGCACGAGGAGGGTTGGGCGGAGACCATGTTCCGCAACACGTGCTGGGATGCGCGCACCAACCGTTTCGTCTGTCCGGACGGCAAGGACTACATGAACCCGAAGTCGCACCGCGTGATTGCGCGCATCGACAACGTCGACGAGGCGACCGGCCTGAGCTGCACGTGGCTTACAGCCCCGCACGGCGGCGGGGAGCTGCGCGGCAAGGTGGTGACACAGCCGTGCAGCGAATCCGTGAAGCTCGATATCCCCTATCCCGGCGGCGTGACCGTCGAGGTGGAGATCGGGGGCCGCACGGTGGCGACGGACGACATCGAGGTCCGCGACCTTCTCATCGTCGGCATGGGCGACAGCATCGCCTCGGGCGAAGGGAACCCCGATGTGCCGGTGCACTTCTCGCGCGAGCGCGCCGCGAGCTACGGCAAGCGCAAGAACGAGGGCATCGATCTCACCGGTTTCCCCGCTCGCGTCGGCCCGTGGCAGCAGATCGGCGACAAGGCCTTCATGGAGGAGAGCGCACGCTGGAACGACCAGGCGTGTCACCGTTCGCTCTACTCGCATCAGTTGCGCGCAGCCCTCCAGCTCGGGGTCGAGGACCCGCATCGCGCCGTCACCTACGTCGGCGTCGCCTGCTCGGGCTCCGAGGTCACCTTCGGCCTGTTCTTGCGCTACACCGGCAACGAGTGGGTTCCCAATCCGCCCGACCTCTCGCAGATCTCGCTGATCGCTTCCGCCCAGTGCGGCACGCACGAGGCGCCCATGCAGGATCTGCCCGAGGCCTACCACATGAATGGGGCCATCCCCGAGCTGAAGGGCGGTCTTGTTTTGCGCAAGTGCGACCCGATCAACGCCCGCAAAATCGATCTCTTGTTCGTTTCCATCGGCGGCAACGACGTGGGCTTCTCGCGGCTTCTAGCCAATGCCGTGCTCTCCGATGAATCGGTGCTGCGCAGGCTCGGCGGCTGGTTCGGCCAGGTGCACGGGCTCACCGAGGCGAGCGCGCAGCTCGATTCGCTCATCCTGCGCTACAAGTCGTTCAACCGCGCGATCCACTATCTCTTGCACGTGCCGTGGGAGGAATCGGACCGCGTCATGCTCACGGCCTACCCGGAGTTCGCGTTGCTAGGTGACGGCAGCGAGGTGTGCCCCGACGGCCGTGCCGGGATGGAGGTGCTGCCCGATTTCAAGCTCTCCGAGTCGAAGGTGCGCGCCGGCACCTGGATTTCGGACAAGCTCAACCGCGCGATGGCCGACGCGGCCGAGCAGTATCACTGGACGTTCGTGCAATCGCACCGCCGCGCGTTCATCGGCCGCGGCATCTGCGCGGGCAACACCTACGACGGCGGCGACATCGCGGACGAGCTGCGTCTGCCGCGCAAGACCGAAACCGGCTGGCGCCCCTACAATCCCGCCGACTACAGGGCCTATGCGTCGCGCCAGCGCTGGTTCCGCACGCCCAACGACGCGTTCATGACGGCGAATTTCCACGTTGCTCCCTTGCTGCTGCAGAAGGTGCTGAAGCTGAATACGCTGTCGTGGTTCCAGCTCGTGCTGGCCTCGACCTATTCCGGCGCGTTTCACCCCACAGCCGAGGGTCAGGCCGCCATCGCCGACGCTGTCGTCGACAAGGCGCGCGCCGTGATCCAGAAGTACGCCGCCCCGCCCCACACGCGCGCGGGTGCCGAGCCCACGCTCAACCACCCGGACGGGCGCTCCGTCGAGTAGCGCGTGGCTCGAGTTCACTCTGCCGCGGCCGAAGGCGCGTCCGCGCGGCCAAGCCAAGTGTCGAGATCGGCCAGCGCGCGCAGCGACACCGCCCGGCGCTTCGCGTGTGTCTTGTCCTTGCCCTTGAGCCGCTTGCCGAAGCCATCGCGATCGGGCGGCGGCGCCGGCGGCAACAGCCCGTAGTTGATGTTCATCGGCTGGAACGAGCGTGCGCGCGCCTCGGCGTCTTCGACGAGGATGTGTCCCCCCGTGATGTGCCCGAGCAGCGCGCCAAGCGCCGTCGTTGCGGGTGGCGGCGTGCAGCCAAGCCCCAACCGCTCGGCCGCCGCGAGCCTTCCGGCGAGCAGGCCGATCGCCGCGCTCTCCACATAGCCCTCGACGCCGGTGATCTGACCGGCGAAGCGCAGCCTCGGCTCGGCGCGCAAGCGAAGCGTCTGATCGAGCAGCTTGGGGCTGTTGAGGAAGGTATTGCGGTGCAGCCCACCCAAGCGCGCGAACTCGGCCTCCTTGAGACCTGGGATGGTGCGGAAGATGCGCACTTGCTCAGCGTGCTTGAGCTTGGTCTGGAAGCCGACCATGTTCCACAGCGAGCCGAGCGCGTTGTCCTGGCGGAGCTGCACGACGGCGTAGGGGCGGGCGCCCCCTTTGTGCGGGTCGGACAGGCCCACGGGCTTCATCGGTCCGAAGCGCAGCGTCTCCGGCCCGCGCTCGGCCATGACCTCGATCGGCAGGCAGCCGTCGAAGTAGGGCGTGGAACCCTCCCACTCCTTGAAGCTCGTCTTCTCGCCGGAGAGCAGCGCCGCGACGAACGCCTCGTACTCCTGCTTGGTGAGCGGGCAATTGAGGTAGTCGGCGCCGGTGCCCGCCGGACCCGTCTTGTCGTAGCGCGACTGCGGCCACGCGATCGACATGTCGATCGTCTCGCGGTGCACCACCGGGGCGATGGCATCGAAGAAGGCGAGGTCGCCTTCGCCGGTCAGGGCCTGCACGGTGGCGCTCAAGGCCGGCGAGGTGAGGGGCCCGGTAGCGACGATGACGCTGTCCCACTCGGCGGGCGGCAGTCCGGCGATCTCCCTGCACTCGACCGCGACGAGTGGATGCTGACGCAACCGCTCGGTGACTTCCGCCGCGAAGGCATCGCGATCAACGGCGAGCGCGCCTCCCGCGGGAAGCTTGTGGCGGTCGGCCGCCGTCAGAATGAGGGAGTGAGCGCGACGCATCTCTTCGTGCAAGAGCCCGATGGCACTCGTCTCCCAGTCGTCGGAGCGGAACGAGTTCGAGCACACGAGCTCGGCGAAGGCGCCGGTCTTGTGGGCGTCTGTCATCCGTTCAGGGCGCATCTCGTGGATCACCACGGGAATGCCGGCGGACGCGATCTGCCAGGCGGCCTCTGAGCCGGCAAGTCCACCGCCGATGACGTGAATGGGCCGCTTCTGTGTCATGGCAGCGGACGCTAGAGGAAAACGCCAGGCGCCTCAATGCAAGCTCGGGTTCTCCCGCTTACTCCAACGCAAAGCGGCCGAAATGCCGTCATTGTTTTGCTTGTCCCGCACGGCTATCGTGGCCGCGCTTGTCCTCCACCGGGTGCCTTCCCAATGTCGCGCTACGCGAGGCGTCTTGATCGTGACCTCGCGCGCTGGCGCGAGGCGGGGTGGATTTCCGCCGATGGCGAGGCGGCCATCCGCAGTGATGTCGCAAGCCGCAGCCGCAGCCTCGAGCTGGCGCCCGTGCTCGGCATCCTCGGAGCGGTGCTGATCGGCTTCGGCGCCATGAGCTTCGTCGCCGCCCACTGGAACGAGATGGCGCGTCTGCTCCGGCTCGCTCTCATCTTCGGTGGCCTGTTCGGCGCCTACGGTCTCGCCGGCGTGCTGTTCGACCGCAACCACCCGGCCTTCGCGCACGCGGCGATACTCGTCGGCGTCGCGCTGTTCGGCGCCGGCATCATGCTCATTGCGCAGATGTTCCACATCAGCGGCCACGCGCCGGACGCCGTGCTCACCTGGGCGCTGGGCGCGCTTGGGGCGGGCGTCGTCTTGCGCGCCAATCCGGCGCTCGCACTCGCCATGCTGCTGATGGGCTTGTGGAGCGGTTGGGAGATGGGTGATAGCGGCCGTGTGCACTGGCCCTTCCTGATCGGCTGGAGCGCCGTTGCCGCCGGTATGCTCTGGCGCGGATGGATCCCTGGGCTGCACCTTGCGGCGATCATCCTCAGCATCTGGATCGTCACCATCGGCTACTTCCTGTTCAACGGCCATGGGCACAGCGTGGTCGTCGAAGTCGGCGTCCTCATCGCGGCGGCAGGGCTGGCCGGTCCGATAGTCTTGGGGCGCTGGCGGCCATGGGGCCAGGCGGCGATCGCCTACGGCATGGCCATAGCGTTCGCTGGGCTGTTCGCGCTGCAGTTCATCGAGACGGCTCCGCTCGACCACCTGATCCTCTTGGCGATCGTCACGCTCGCGCTCGTGGTCGGCGGCATCTGGATCGGCCTCAAGGCCAGCAACGGCGTACTCCTCTGGCTCGGCTACGCCGGCTTTTCCATCGAGGTGCTGGCGCTCTACTTCAAGACGGTCGGTACGCTGCTCGGCTCGTCGCTGTTCTTCCTGTCGGCCGGCGTTATCGTGATCCTGCTCGCCATCGCGGCCTATCGCCTGCATTCGCGCGTGCACCCCGGACTGGAGGCGGCACCATGAGCCCGCCCATGACAACGAGCCGCCGCAACATGTGGATCGGCATCGCCGCGGTGGCGCTCGCGCAAGCGGCCGTTCTCGGTTGGATGATCTGGCAGCGCGCGCACCTTCTTTCGACCGGGCGCGAGATCGTGCTGGAGGTGATCCCCGTAGATCCGCGCTCGCTCTTTCGCGGCGACTACGTGGCGCTCGGATACGACATCTCGCGCGTCCCCGTCACGGACGGCGTGCCCCCCTTGCGGCGCGGATCCGTGATCTACGTGACGCTGCAGAAGACCGGCGACCGGTGGCACCCCCTGGCGTCGAGCACGACGAAGCCGGAAAACCTCCCGCCCGACCAAGTCGTCATCAAAGGCCGCGTCGACTACGCCTCCGCGCCGACCCCGCCGGCGACTGGACAGGCGAATGTCCACTACGGCATCGAGGACTTCTTCGTGCCCGAGGGCACCGGCCAGGATCTCGAGAAGCTCGTCGGAAAGAAGAAGCTCGATGCCCTTATCGCTATCGACGACTCCGGCAACGCAGGCATCAAGGGCCTGATGGTCGAGGGCAAGCGGGTCTACGAGGAACCCCCCCTCTAGTCAGGGACGCCTTTCCTCTGTACGCGGCAAAGTTGACGGCCGATGTGTCCGGTTTGCCGCTAAGTCAGCATATTCAACGGACTGCGACCCAGGCACCTATCGAGAACGCCTGTGGAATCTGGCAATCTCCCGCGCCGGGTGGCTTCGACTACAGGGGGGAGCGATGGGTTTGAGGGTCGTATTGGGCTTGGTCGCGGCTGCAACCGTGGCGGCCATTTGCGCGACGTCGTCGTGGGCGGACCAGACGGGTCTCGCCAGCATCCACACTCTACGCCACGAGGGCGGCCGCCTGTGCATGGCTGATCACTTTCATTACGGAAGCGGTGGGCCCTCGGCAAGCCAGGGCGCCGCGCAACGCGAGGCCCTGCGGTCGTGGGCGGATTTCACCGCCCTCGAGTATGGCAGCGACTGGGCTCACTTCGGGCGGGCAGGGAGCCAGCGGGTAAAGTGCAAGCGGTCGTCGTCGGGTTGGTACTGCGACATCGAAGCGCGACCCTGCCGATAGTCGGCAGCTTCCTTGCCTATCAGCCGGTCCCTCGCTCGCGCGATTGTCGGCGCGTGCGGGTGCATGTGGTCTTGAAGGCGCTTCCGCCGAGAGCGCGCAGGCGCGCGATCCAATCGAGCGGTCCCCTCGGCAATGCTAGGTACGGCGCCAGAAGCCGGCGCGTTGCGTCGGCAGCATCGCGGCCGCC
>Ga0187818_10000959_pt1 | contig 11193 bp, 11 predicted proteins | sample NC_wetland_sal_i_14_FD_130581 | JGI IMG/M metagenome (GOLD analysis project Ga0187818, IMG submission 130581) | Wetland sediment microbial communities from Neuse River Estuary, North Carolina, USA - SO4_3 | ecosystem: Environmental > Aquatic > Freshwater > Wetlands > Sediment | place: USA...
GCACCCGCGCTTCCGGCGACAAATAACTGAAGATGTGATTCTGCTGCTGATCGTCTCCGCGCATGCCTTCTCGTACCATACAAGGCTGTGGATTAGGAGTAGTTTTTCAGCAGCCTGCTAGAGGAGCAGGACGACAAACGTGACGGCCAACCCTTCTCAGCAAGTCCTCAACAGAATCGCTATTGGGAACCACTTGATTTCGACTGCCGGCTCGCTGACTCCAAATGCTGACCCGCTCTCGGTCGCACAAGCGATTCTGCTCGCTCACGACGCATCCGAATTGGTCTTGGCTGGTCTTGCCGCGTTGATCGGTGGTAAGCGTCCGAGCAACGCACCTGTCGGAAGAATGGAATCTGTGCTGAAGTGTAGGCATGAACGGAGAACAGCAGGTGGCGGCAGGGAGGCGACGGACGCGATCTGAGGTTCAGCAGTTAGTGGCGGAGTTTGTGAGCAGCGGTATGCGGCGGAGTCAGTTTTGCCAGAGTCGAGGTTTGAGCTTCAGCACGCTGGATCGCCATTTGAAGAAGCGGCGGTGGAAGAGGAAGACGAGAGGAGCTCCCGCAGACGGTCAGTTGGTGCCAGTGGAATTGGCCATCAGGAAATCGCTGGCGGAGCGCGAACCGAGTTGCGGATTGGCTGTGGTGTTGGCGGGCGGGCGCCGGATCGAAGTGCCGCGTGATTTTGATACGCACACGTTCGAGCGCCTGATGAGTGTGCTGGAGCGGGTGTAAGCCGTGTTTGGATTGGGTCCAGCTACACGGATCTATCTGGCGGCGGGAGCCACGGACATGCGCAAGGGCTTCGATGGCCTGTACGGCATAGTGCACGACCGATTGTTGTGCGAGCCTCTGAGCGGACACCTGTTTTTGTTCTGTAATTCACAGCGAAATCGTCTGAAGATTCTCGTCTGGGACGGTAGCGGGCTGTGGGTGTGCGCGAAACGATTACCCAAAGGGTGCTTCAGTTGGCCGCCGTCCGGCGATGCGCAAGGCAAAGTGGTGCTGAGTCACGAAGAACTGACCTTGTTATTGGGTGGAATCGATTTGACGCAGACGAAGAACAAGCGGTGGTACCGGAAAGTAACTCCCGAAAGAGATGCTGCCGCATAAATCACTTGTAATTCACAGCCAATTTCTGCTACTTAGTAACTCATCGTGAATGAGGCTCCTCATCCATCGCCGGCGTCTACGTCGGCGACTTCTTCCGAGCTTGAGCTGATCGAACAACTGAAGCGGCAACTTGCCGGGCCGCTGTTTGCAGCGGTCAGCGATCAGTTCAGCCATCTTCAGAACACTGTCCTCTCGTATCAAAACAAGCTGCAGTACGCGGAACTGAAGATCCGTGTCCTGGAGGAGCGGTTGCGGCTGGTGCGGATCGCGAAGTACGGGCCCGGCAGCGAAAAGTTCTCCGACGCACAACTGGAGTTGCTGGAGCTGGAGCCGGGAGTCAGCAATGTGGAAGTCCAGGCGGAGAGCGAGCGCCCAGCGGTGCAGCCCTCGACGATAACGAAGCGCAAGCATCCGGGGCGGCAGGAACTGCCGGCGAACCTTCCGCATGTAGAGCGGATTCTGACCTGCACGCCGGAGCAATGCGTCTGCAAAGGCTGCGGGAAACCAACGACTGTGATCGGCTACGAGGAAAGCTCCCAACTGGATGTAGAGCCGGCGAAGTACTTCGTGCTGGTCAGCAAGCGCGAGAAGCGCGCCTGCAAGTTGTGCGAGGAGCAGGGAGTGATCTCGGCTCCTCTGCCCCCCCGAATCATCGAGAAGTGCCTGGCCAGTGATCAGATTGTGATTGACACCGTGGTGAGCAAGTACTGCGACCAAACTCCAATGTATCGACAGAGCGCGATTCTGGAACGGGACACGGGCCTAGAGCTCAGCCGGGCGACGCGGGATGGTTGGGTTCTGAAAGTCGGCGAGTTGCTGATCCCCATGGCCGCGGCCATGAGACGAGAGTTGATCAACGGCACCTATATTCAGGCCGATGAAACCCCTGTGGACGTGCAGATGCACGAAGGCCGAGGGAAAAACCATCAAGCCTACTTGTGGCAATACAGCCGACCCGGAGGAACGGTGGTGTTCGACTTCCGTTTGGGCCGTGGACGCGATGGACCGAAGCAGTTTCTGGGACAGTTTGAAGGCCTTCTGCAGACAGACGGGTATGCGGCCTACGATCAGATCGGCGGGCCGAAGATGGTTCATGCGGGGTGCTGGTCGCACGCCGAGCGATATTTTTCTGAAGCGGTGCAGTTAAATCCCAACGATCCGGTGGCGACGGCGATCTTAGCGCGGATCGATGAACTGTTTGCCATCGACGCCGAGGCCCGTCACCAAGGACTGAGCCTGGAGGCACGCCATGCTCTACGTCAGGAACAATCTCGACCGCTGCTGGATATGATTCGGAAGCAGATCGAAGCAACACGCTCCACGGCACTGCCTGGGGGCGCGCTGGCCAAGGCCTGCAACTACACGCTCACCCTGTGGGACAAGCTCACGCGCTTCCTGGAATATCCCGAACTGGAATTGAGCAACAACATGGCGGAGAACTCCATGCGGCCGGTCGCAATCGGACGCAAGAATTGGATTCACGTCGGTAGCCCACAGGCGGGACCCAAGGTCGCGGCAATCCTCTCGGTCGTGGAAACTTGTCGGCGCTTGAAACTCGCCGTCCGCAAATATCTGGCAGCGATTCTCCCAGGACTCTCCGGTCTGTCGATCCAGCGACTCCCACTGCTCACCCCGGCCGTTTGGGCCGTCTCCCGCCTCTGAATCAACCGCTGACATCTTCCCTGGCATGCATTGTTCGGGGCACAGCGACCCTATGGGGTGGTGTAGCGCGTTCGTCGTTGAAATCCACACCCCAGAGCTTGAGGAATGGACATTGCCGCGTCTTCGCGCTTTCCTAGAATCCCCTGATCGGTTCTCTCTTGTCCGTCGGCCTAAGGGTCCGGAGTCATGCCCTTCCCGGTCTAACTTGTCTTGGAGTCCAGGGAGAATCGCTTGTCTAATCCGTGCCTTCAGACATCCCGACCGCGCAGCAGAACCCGAAGCAGCAACAGCCAGCGCCGTACGTTGGCGGTCATCAGGAAATTTTCTTTGACGTGTTCGCGGCCGTTCCGGCCCAGTTGCGCGGCGAATTCGGGATGCGTGAGGAGATAGCGGATCTGATAAGCGCATCCTTCGACGGAATGAACCAGCATGCCGGTCAGCTTGTGGATGATCTGGTTGGGAATGCCGCCGACGGCGCCGGCGATGGTGGGCTTCCCTTTCCACAACGCCTCGGTGACGGTGAGGCCGAAACCTTCCTTAATCGACTTCTGGACCACGATGGTCGAAGCTCGCTGCAGCGCATTGATCTCACGCGCGCACCAGGGAGGCAAGTCGAGGATGATGATGTCTGGATCGTCGCCAGCGGCTTCCTTGACCTCTTTGAGCACGAGCGCGCCTTCCGGATCGTCGCTGGCCCCGCCTCCTGCCAACACTAGTTGGCAGTCGACGTATTTTCTGGCCAGTTTGAAAGCCAGCACCACGCCCACGGGATCCTTCAATCGGTCGAACCTCGATACCTGAGTGACAACGGGGCGGGAGCGATCAATGCCGAATTCGTCGCATACTTTTTGCACGAAGCTTTCGTCGAGCTCTTTGTTCTTCTCCGACAGCGGGTCGATGCACGGGTAAAACAGATACTGGGGGATGGGCAACTGCCGGGCGAACGACTGCGAAGAAAAGATTGCCGCGTCGTATTGCTCGATGAACGGGCGCAGAAATCCCCACACCTGCGGATTCGGACTCGATAAGTCGATATGGCAGCGCCACACCCAGCGCGCGGGCGAATCTTTGCGCGCGGCAATCAGCGCGGCGGGCTGCGGATCATGAATGACAACCATATCCTCCAGAAATTGCATCCGCTGCCGGTTCTGTTCGTTGTAGGCCAGAAAGATTTCCTGCGCCGACCGAGTAAGTTCATATTCGGCGCCATGCAGCGCGTTATGGAAGGCCTTGGTCACTTCGAAGAAATCGTTGCCTCCGGTCATGACGTCCCAATGGGTCATGACTTCGAGTTCCCCGAGCAGAGGGACAAGACGGTTCAGCATTTCGGCCACTCCTCCGCCGACGGCGGTGGAGTTGACCATCCTCACCGTTTTTCCATGGAGCTCGCGCGCCAGAAAGCGCAATTCGTCGATCACGGCCGCGCCCACAATGGTTTGATAGTCGTCGACGTGTGGCGCGGGCACCGGAGCGGGAGGTGTTTCCCAGGTTCGGGGAGTCTTGCGGCGCTCGGGATGTACGGGCTGGGGCTGTGCGAAGAGCGCCGGCGCGGCATGTTCGGTGGTTGCGGTTTGCGGCTTCACGAGTTTCATTTTCTGTTCCATACAGTTACATCAACGCCCGTTCCACGACACGAACGATTTGCTTGCGCACATCCTCCAGCGTCGCCGTATAAATATCGATCCGGTTCAGGGCGCGGGCGGCGTCGGTCAGGCCCACATCTTCGTGCAACCACTGCGAGAAATCATTCGACATGAGCTTGAGCCGCAGACGCGCCTCAATAAAGTGATGATGAATGGAGTGCACGCTCACCTCTCTCATCCCTTTCGCGAAGTCCTGCATAGTCTCGGCCACGAACTTGGTTGGCAACATTACGATGTCAGCCGCGCAAAAGTAAAAAGTCTCTTCGGCCGTCCGCGAGCCATCCGCGGGATTGAGCTGCAGGTGATTCTCCACGATCTGGACGAATCGCTCGCGCAATTCGCCGAGGGACGTGAACTCACGCACGTCCACGCTCGCCAACTGTTCGGCTAGACCGGGCTCGTTACAGGCCGTCAGCGCCCAGTGGGCGAAGTCGTTGGAAAATCCCTCGCGAATAAAGTGGTGGTCCTGCAGAGTGCGAAACGTGTGTTGAAAGATGGAGTCGTCGGGACAGACGCGCAAGGCATCCAGAAACTCCGCCAGCGTATTTGCTTTGTGCGTGGTGATGCGCAAGAGATGCGCTGAGGTATTGAAGTAAAACGGCTTCACCGGTGTTCGCAATTGAGTTAACTGCGCTGTGGTTGTCATCCATTCACCGCCGCGGCCGAGCCGCCGTCAAAGACTCCGCGCTCGACACAGGTCTTCAACCATAACCCGAGAAAGTCGTGGAGTTCGTCGGGAGGCTGTAACCACCACTCGGCCACCGTCGGCCGCCAGGTGGGACGAACCAGCACGCTTACGCCGCGGCCTTGCATGGCCCGGAAAGCGGACTCGTCGGTGCTGTCGTCGCCCAGATACGCCACCGGTGTGCCGGAACCGATTTCTCCCAGGAAGCTACGAACGGCATCGCCCTTGTCGGCCTCGGGCGCCCGTAGTTCCACTCCACCGTCGAACTCCAGCAGGTCGAGCCCGCTCAGTTCCGCTATCCGCCGCCAACCAAGCAGGACGCGGGCTCGCAGCTCTTCGGCGTCGCTTTCGCTCAGCCCGCGCCAATGAACGGCGATACTTCCGCCCTTGAATTCAGCGGTGTGCCGCAGTTGCTGATAGCCCAGCCAGCGATCGGCATCCGACAATCCGTTCAGGGTTCGCTCGTCGAGCTGCGGCATCTCCATGCTCCCGTCGGTCTTCAGCCGCTGCAAACCATAGACTCCCCAGACCTCCGGACGCGGATGAATATTGAGAAGGGGGAGAATATCGAGCGCATCTCGCCCGGTGATCACTACTACTCGCGTCCGGCCATTGCGCACGATCTCTTGCAGCAGGAGCGCAATTCCAGGATATGGGTACGCCTGATCGCGCCGGGCGCGGAATGGCGCCAGCGTCCCGTCATAGTCGAGCAGCAACGCCGCCTGGGATGCCTGGGCGACAGTCTTTAGAAACGGCATGAGCTGAGACTGCACTTCTGGCCTCAAGCGAATTGCTCCTCTCTTTCAACGGCCCGTTAACAGCGAATTACGCTACCGACACGTTGGCACGAAGTTTTTCCTGCACGTCCTCAGGCGCGTCCAAACGCACCTCACATAGTTCGGTAATCAGGTTTCCGGCCCAGCGGTATATGTTGTGCTCCTTGATAACTTTGCGCATGCGCTGCACGCGCAATTCCTTATCCTCCGGCTCCATCTCTAGCGCGGCGCGGATGGCTTCCGCAGTCTGATCGATGTCGTACGGGTTGACCAGCAAGGCGTCGCGCAGTTCGCGGGCCGCTCCGGTGAACTGGCTGAGAATCAGCACGCCCCGCTCGTCGTGGCGCGCGGCGAGGAATTCCTTGGCCACGAGGTTCATTCCATCGTGCAACGAAGTCACCAGACAGAGATCGGCGGCGCGATAATAGGGCTCGATTTCCTGATGGCTGTGCTGGCGCACGAGGAGCACGATGGGCTTCCATTTGCCGCCCTGGAAACGCCAATTGATTCGTTCCGCTTCCGCCTCCACCTCGGCGAGCAAGTCGTGATAGCGCTTGATGTGGGTGCGGCTGGGTGCTCCAATCTGCACAAACGTAAATCTTCCCTGATAGCTCGGATATTTCTCGAGGAACCGCTCAATCGCCAGAAACCGCTCCAGAATCCCCTTGGTATAGTCGACGCGATCAACACCAACCCCCATAAAAGTTGCCTCCCCGCCCAAACTGCGCAACAGAGACGAACGTTCGAGGTAGTTGAAGCCATGATTGTTGTTTTCGGCGGACTCGTCGTCGCTGAATGCAACGCTGATCGGAAACGGCCGGACCATGGTTCGGTGGTCCTGGCGGAGCGCGGAAAAATGCTCCCAGTCGACGCGCGACTCGACGACCCGGTCGACGGTCTGGAGAAAGTTGTTGCAGTGCGACTGAATGTGAAATCCGATCAGGTCGGCGCCGAGCAAACCATCCACCAACTGGCGCTGCCAGGGGCAAATGCCAAAAGCCTCCGGATTCGGCCACGGAATATGCCAGAAGATGGCCACGCGCGCATCCGGCCGCTTTTCCTTGATCAGCCGCGGCAGTAACGCGAAGTGATAATCCTGAACCAGCACCACGGGCTTCGCGACATTCTTGATTTCCTCGAGCACGGCGGCCGTGAACTTGCGGTTAACGTCCTGGTAGTACTGCCAGTCGGCAGTTCGAAACAGCGGGCGGGTGTGCGCTATGTGGCAAAGCGGCCAGAGTCCTTCGTTAGCAAAGCCGTAATAGTAGCCCTCCTCTTCTGCTTTGGTTAACCAAACACGTCGCAGGCTATAGCGGGGATCCTCGGGAGGAACACGCAGCCGGTCGTAGGCGTCCACCACTTCGGTGTCGGCATTCCCGTTGCCGTGAGCGATCCAGGTGCCATCGCAGGCGTTGAGTACCGGTTCCAGCGCAGTGACCAGGCCGCTCGCCGGAACGACCACGTCAAGCGCCTTGCCGTCTCGCCTATGCATGTAGGGCTCGCGGTTCGAGACGACAAACAAATGCCCGTTTTCCAGACGTGTGCGAAGTTGCACCGACAGACGATCCGCCGTCCACAAGGATTCCGCCGCATCGCGCAGCCGCGCTTCATTTTCGGCCGCATTGCGGGCGTGGTTCAGACTCTCGGCCATGGTGGCAACTTCCCGCGCCAGCGGCCGGAACATGGCAAGGTCCGGCACTTCCTGGCGGAAAGAAACTTTTCCTGTGCGGAGGGCGCGCATCCACAGCGCCGCCCGCGCGATCGGGCCGGTGATGCTCCAGCGGACAATCAGCAAGGTGATCAGGACAATCAGGAAGACCTGGGCCAGCACCCTGAAAAATGATTGGCGCCAGACGAGAAGACTCTGCGCGCGGATATAGCTCACATCGTGGACCACGGCCAGGCCGCCCAACACTTCATCCGGGTTGCTGGTGGAGAGCCGGGCGTCCCCGCCCGGCTCGACGGGCGAGACGCCCGTCGCTCTACTACGCGGTCGGCGAATGGGCAACGCGAGAACGTGAACCGGCACGTTTCCCAACCTGAGGAACGAACTAGCTTCGTGATTCTGCGTGATGGCCTCCGTTACCAGCGGCGGACCCACGGTAAGCGTCTTCGAGAGTTCGGGAGTCGTGGCCACCAACGCGCCCTGCCGGTCGTAAATGACCACGCCCATCAGGTGCTCCCGGTTTCCGAAGCGCTGCACCAGCCGCTGCAGTTCGTTGTTCGGGACGTTGTTCGGGACCATCTCCGAGCCTGTATTCCACGACCGTTCGACGTTGCCGGCGAGACTCTCCCCCAGCATCTCGGCGCGATGCTCCAGATCGCTGCGCAGAGCGCGCTTTTCGCCCAGCACTTCGTAGTAGGAAAAACCAGCCGAAACCAGCGTGATCCCGAGAATAAGAGAAACAATGAGACGAACACTCAACAATCGCATGGATGGTCCTCCTGCCGGGAACTTGACCGTGAAGCCCAATCGGGACGATGCGACGGCGCTCAGATGGATCCTTCGTCAAGTGCAAATGTCAGTTCGAAATAACAATTTAGAAATTGAGAGGGGAAAAGAGGGCGGCAATGCACCGTTCCTTTCACGCCGGACGAACGGCCCTTACTTCGGAGGCTTGGACCGGGTCGCCTGCTGCACTCTCTGCTGCAACTGCTGCCGCTGCTGTTCGTGTTTCTGCTGCAATTGCTGCGTCTGTTGTTGGTGCCGCTGTTCTACCTGCTGTTGCTTTTCTTGACTGGCGTTCTGCTTCGCCAGCTGCTGGTGTTCCTTCTCCTGCTGCTGCTGGAGTTTCTCTCGTTCCTGATTCTGTTTCGCAGCTTGCTCTTCCTGCTGCTGCTGGAATTTTCTGTCCAGCTTCGGGTTGCCGGTGTTGGGTGCAGCGGGCTGCTCCGCCGGCGGCAGGTCATGAGGATGGACAGGGTTGCTGGGTCGAGGAACATTATTCTCGGGACGCCCCTGATTTCCGCCGCGATTGGGAGGAGTATAAGAACCCCCTGCCTCTCTGGCAGGCACGACGTCGCGGCCGTCGAATTCTCCGGGCCTCGCTGTCGCCGCGATCGGTGGCTTGCCCATGTTCACGGAAGCCCGCAGCTGAGGGTTGGCGCGGGCCGCCTGCACTTGTTGCGTTTGAGCCGCAACCGGCGCGATGTGCCGCTCAAGCGCCGCTGCCTCTTCTTCTGGCCTTGGACGCACGTTGACTCCGCCGCTGCCGCCGTTGTAGCTGACGCGCTTCTCGTTATGGTTGATCACGGTGGTGTTGTAAACATTGTGAATCTCAGTGATGTTCACGTTGCTCACGGAACGGTTGTAGAAAAAGTGTCCACCGTCCCAACGTCCGCCTTCAAAACCAGAACCGAAATAGCCAAAGCCGTAGTTGATCCCGCCATAGAACCCGACGTGTGGTCCCCAATAGCCGTCATAAAAAATAAATCGGTCGCCGCCCCAACCCCAATAGCCCGGAGTCCACAAGAAACCGACTTCCGGCGCCAGCACCCATGTGCCCGGCACCCAATAGTAGCCGTCGATGTCGTAGTCGTAGGCCCAGTAGCCGGGGGTCCAAATGTAACCGTCACCGGGGCAAAGGGGCTGCTCATAGACCGGCAGCGGCGGCGGGCCGACGGTAATGGCCACGCCGATCTGCGCGAACGATGGCGTCGACATCGACAGCACGACGAGCGCGAACTATAGAGCGGGCAATAACGCGGACAACAACTTTCGCATAAACCGAGTATGCATGGTGGTTGCTCTGCCCCGTCATCCCTCGTTTACCCGGTGCTGCTGGCACGGCTGCGGGCTTCGTGGATTGAGAGGCAAGATTTCCCCCTGTAGCCTGTGCAGCCAACTTTGGAAGTTCCATCCGGTTACCAAGTTGACCTCACGTCCAGGGCCTGATAGCAGATTCGACTGCATGATCTGGTCGCGGCGGTTGAGACGGAAAACCATCGGAGCCGGCCGCGACCAGAGAAACTGAACTATTGCTGATCTTCCTTGTGCTCTTGATTGTCGGGCGCTTGTTCCCGAGCTTCCTGCGCTCTGGGTTGATGACTGATGTCTGCCACCGCCCGCAGAAACGCCGCTGCCGGGGCCGGCGCGGCAATCTCGCCCAGCAAGCTTTTCTTGAAGGGAAAGTCGCTGCCATAGATCGCCATCGTGGAGTCGGCATCCTGCTCCACCACCGCGCCTTCCAAAGTCAGGCCGGCGAAGATGCCCCGGGAACGGGAGTAGGTCAGTAATTCCGTGTTCAGCTCCCAGTCCGTGCCGGCGGAAGCGTGTCGTCCCACGGGACCGGCCGCAGCGGATCCTTCGCCTGTGATTTCAAACTTGCTCGAAAGCAAATGTCGCAGACCACTGTCGTTCATCACCAGCATCACCAGGTCCACACCCTCCGCGCCAATTTGCAGGCCCCAGCTTCCTCCGCTGATGCTGATGAAGGCGGGCGCGCTCCAGCCAGTGTTGGTACGACACACCGCAACCCCGCGGCCGTGCTTGGCGCCGACGATGAACCCAGCTTTAACCAGATGTGGAACCACCACGATGCATTTGGAGCTCTTCAACACTTCTTCCGGAATGCCCTTATCGGGAGCGGCGGCAATTTGTTTAAGAACATCGGCGGAATTCTGCAAGCGCTCGGTTGCATCCTCGCGGACCGACCGCGCCCATCCGAAATTCCCCAGCAGTGCAGCGAAACTAAGTACCACCAGAAACAGATGTCGTTTCATGCTTCCTCCTTTGCACAAAAGAATCTTGAATTCTTACAAGCTCTCACGAGATGCGCGAGAAGACGGCAGCGAGTCGCCAGGCGTGTGAACCTGACATAAGAGCTGACCAAGCCCCAGCATCCACCGCATGAACAGTATTGCGAAGGTCGTCATTGCCAGGGTCGTAGTTACGATGATCGTCATTGCGCACATCATCCAAAGCATGAATACCCCCACAGTCTGCAGCCGCAAGAGTGCAAGTTGCGTGCCAGAACTGAGAAGTCTATTTTCTTACTGCAACATAACTTCCCGCAGAGCTGCGAGGCGGCGACTTTTTACTACACGGCAGTATGTAAATTTTATGCAGCTGGAATTCCAACTGCGGCTCGAAAGGAAGGTTTACGTGGACTGAGAGAATTCGCACATTGCAAGGATGACCAGTAAGGAGAGAACTGTTTCGCGGCGCCCCGGTCTATGGCCAAAGAGAAATCGTAAAGCGCCGGACCAGCGCGCGGCTGGCCCACAGCGAAAAGGTCATCTTTGAAGCGAACAATATCTTTGGAGCCCGTCCGCTACGAGGTTATGCAAAATTGAAAGTGACCGCCGAAAATCCGTCA
>Ga0187818_10000960_pt1 | contig 11190 bp, 7 predicted proteins | sample NC_wetland_sal_i_14_FD_130581 | JGI IMG/M metagenome (GOLD analysis project Ga0187818, IMG submission 130581) | Wetland sediment microbial communities from Neuse River Estuary, North Carolina, USA - SO4_3 | ecosystem: Environmental > Aquatic > Freshwater > Wetlands > Sediment | place: USA: North...
CACGGCAACAACGTTCATCTCTGGCCCTTCATCGAAGAGGCTCGCCGCAAAGGCGCGAAGCTGGTCGTCATCGATCCCTACCGTACGCGCACCGCGAAGTGCGCCGACTGGTACCTGCCGATCAATCCCGGCACCGATGCCGCTCTCGCTCTCGGCCTGATGCACGTCATCATTAAGGAGGATCTCTTTGACGCCGACTATGTCTCGCGTTACACCATCGGTTTCGAAGAACTGAAGGCTCGCGCGCAACAGTATCCGCCGGAGAAAGTTGCCCACTGGACCGGCATATCCGCCGCCGACATTTGCAAACTTGCCCGCGAGTACGCCATCCAGCGCCCTTCCGTGATCCGTGTCAACTACGGCATCCAGCGCTCGGAACGCGGCGGCATGTCGATGCGCGCCGTCACCATGCTGCCCTGTTTGATCGGGTCGTGGAAAGAACTCGGCGGCGGCCTCCAGCTTTCACTCAGCGGTTCTTACGGTTTGAATCGTGAAGGGCTCGAAATGCCCCAGTTGATGCACAAAGCCCTGGGACGCCCCGCCCGAATCGTCAACATGGTGCAACTGGGCAGCGCGTTGAACACGCTGACCGCGCCGCCTATCCAGGCGCTGTTCGTTTACAACTCGAATCCCGCAGCGGTTTGCCCCAACCACAATGAAGTTGTCCGCGGATTAATGCGCCCCGGCCTTTTCACTATAGTCCACGAGCAATTCTTTACCGACACTACCGACTATGCCGACATCGTGCTCCCCGCCACCACTTTTTTCGAGCACAAAGACCTACAGACCGCTTACGGACACTACTACCTCCAGGTTTCCCATCAGGCGATGGATCCGGTCGGCGAATGCCGGTCCAATGTCGAAATGTTCCGCGCGCTCGCCGAGCGCATGGGTTTTGACGACGATTGTTTCCGCGAAACGGTGGATTCCATGATCGACCGCGCCCTTGCGGCGCCCAATCCGCGGCTCACAGGGATCACCCGCGAGCGGTTGGAACGCGAGCATCGCATCCGCCTGAATTTCGAAAGCACCACCACGAGCCACGTAGGGACGGCCGCCCCCGGCCGTCCGGCCGAGCGAAGCTCGGCGGAAACCGCCCCAACTCGTGTGGCTACGGGCGTCTCGCCCGTCCAGGTCGAGCGCAGCTCGACCGCAGCCCCCTTTCTCCCCTTCGCCCAGGGCAACTTTCCTACGCCCAGCGGCAAAGCTGAGTTTTACAGCGAAACTCTGAAGCGCCAGGGGCTCGATCCGGTCGTCGCCTTCACTCCGCCCGAGGAATCGAGAAATGGATCTGGATCGAAAGCCGCCGGCTTCCCGCTTGAGCTTCTCGCCCGCAAGCCTGACAACCATCTCAACTCGTCCTTCGCCAACCTCCCCTCCGTGCGCGAGATGGAACCATGGATCGGGGATCTCGAGATGCATCCGGCCGATGCCGAGGTCCGCGGCGTGCGCGATGGCGACCGCATTCGCGCCTTCAACCATCGCGGTGAGATCGTCCTCCAGGCCCGAGTCGTCGGTTCGCGCGTCGATGGTTCTCCAATCGATGGTTCTCAAATCGACGGTTCGGTGCCTCCCGGAGTGGTGGCCGCGCGGCTCGATTGGGCTCGATTCAGCCCCGGCGGACACAATATCAACGTGCTAACCTCAGAAAAACTTACTGACATGGGCAACGCGGCTACGTTTTATTCCGTCTCTGTTGAGGTGGAACTCTTTCGAGCGTGACTCCAGGGACGAAATTCGTCCCTGCCTTGGACGGTTCTCACTCTCTACCGTATAATTACGGTTTTCCTAACTCTAGTTTTTCGAGGTAGTTGCGATTCATCGCCGTCATCATCCTATCCCTGTGTGCGCCCCGCGACTCGGCCACGACATGGGCCCGCAGGGAGACCCGTCTGGCTCTCCATTTTCTTCCACCACAAGAATTTGCCAGCACAGTTCTATCTGGAATCGCCTCCTCGTTTTGTTGGCACTTGTGCTCCTGGCTGCCCCCGTTCTCGCCCAGCAGGACCTCATCGTCGGCATCGTTCCCCACGGCAACCGCCGCATCCCTGCGGACACGATCAGGGCTCGCATCTTCAGCAAGGTCGGCGACGTCTACGACCCCGCCGCCATCGAACGCGACTTCAACGCCCTCTGGAACACCGGCTACTACGAGGACATCCGTTTTGAGCGCGAACAGACCGCCAAAGGCTGGATCCTTCACATTTACCTCAAAGAGCGGCCCACCATCCGTGAGATCAACTACACCGGCCTGAATGCGGTTTCCACCAGCGACGTGCTCGACCGCTTCAAGGAGCGCAAAGTCGGGCTCGCGGTTGAGAACCAGTACGATCCCACGAAGATCAAGAAGGCCGAAGTTATCCTCAAACAACTGCTCGCCGAGCACGGGCGCCAGTTCGCCACCATCCGCACCGAAGTCCGCCCGATTCCGCCCGCCGCCGTGGGCATTACTTTCGTCGTCAAGGAGGGGCCCAAAGTCAAGGTTGGGAAGATCCGCTTCCGGGGCAACAAACACGTCAATGACCGCACCCTGCGCGGGGCCATGAAGAACCTCAGACCCATCGGCATCCCGCACTCCATCTTCCTGGAGAACATCTTCGCCAAAACCTACGACGCCACCAAACTCGAAGAAGATACCGAACGCGTCCGCGCCGAGTTTCAGAACCGCGGCTACTTCAAGGTGCTGGTTGACGAGCCCAAAACCGAGATCCACGATACCGGACACACGGGCTTCCACCTTCCGGGGCTGCAGCCCGGCCTGGGGAAATCCGTCGATATCACCATGCCCATCGAGGAGGGCGAGCGCTACCGCCTCGGCACCATCACCTTCAAGCACAACAAAGCCATCTCGAACGCTGCTGCCCTGCGCGGCCTTTTCCCCATGAAGGACGGCGACATCTTCAGCCGCGAAAAAGTGGCCAAGGGTCTCGAAAACCTGCGCAAGGCCTACGGCGAGGCCGGCTACATTAACTTCACTTCCGTCCCCGACACCAAGTTCGACGACGAAAAGAAGACCGTGAATCTGGAAATCGACGTGGACGAAGGCAAGCAGTTCTACGTGCGCCGCATCGAGTTCCAGGGCAACACCACCACCCGCGACAAAGTCATTCGCCGCGAAATTGCGCTGGAAGAAGGCCAGATATACAACTCGCGTTACTGGGAACTGAGCCTGATGCGCCTGAACCAGCTCGGCTATTTCGACCAGCTCAAGCCCGACGATCCCAATACCACCGAACGCCACCTTGATGAAAAGGCCGGCACCGTCGATCTCACTCTGAAAGTGCATGAGAAAGGTAAGAACAGCATCGGACTGCAAGGCGGTGTCAGCGGTCTGGCCGGCGCCTTTGTTGGCATCAATTACAGCACCAACAACTTTCTCGGATTGGGCGAGACGCTTTCCGTGCAGGCCAGCATCGGCGCCTACCAGCGCGACATAGTGCTCGGATTCACCGAGCCCTACTTGTTTGACCGGCCCATCCAGGCCGGCTTCAACGTCTACCTGCGGAAGACCAACTTTAACCAAGCTCGGCAGTATGCCATTGCCACCGGACAGAATCTGAACCTGCCCTCGGCCTACCTGCAGAACCTGCAGGACTACTCCCAGTCCAGTACCGGCTTGAGCTTGAGCTTAAGCTATCCGTTGCGCCGTTCCTTCAAGCGCCTGGGCATCAGCTACTCCTTCGACCGCTCTTCATTGATAGCCGTCAGCAACGCCTCCAAGCTGTTGTTCGAGAATCTCAACTTTAGCGGTATCAGCGGCCCCAACGCGCTCAACGGCATCATCACCAGCAAGATCACCCCCAGCTTCACCATGAACACTCTCGATGCGGCCTACGCGCCGCACAAGGGCAAGAGCCTGTTCATCGGCGGGGAGTTCGCCGGCATCGGCGGCACGGTTCACACCATCCGGCCCATCGTCCAGTTCAAACAGTTTTTCCCGATGCAAAAGCGCCGCAATGCCCTCGGCTACAACTTTCAGGCTTCGTTTATTTCGGGGTATGGCGGCATTGTTGCGCCCCCATTTGAACGAGCCTACCTCGGCGGCGAAAACGATCTGCGCGGTTTCGACATCCGCATGGTTTCTCCCATCGCCTACCTGCCCAGCGCCCAGAGCGTAGCTCTGCGGAACCCCGATTCAAGTTTCGTTCCCGCCAACCCGCGGTTTCCAGTGTTGACCACCGCCGCGGGAGCATGCGTCAGTAACTGCTGGAATATCCCGGTTCCTTACTCGCAACTCGTAACTCCCGGCGGCGACCTCAGTCTGGTCGGCAACCTTGAATACCGCATCACCATCGTCGGCCCCGTAGCCATCGCGCCCTTTGTCGATATGGGTGTAGATCCAATCCTGCGTGCCTCACAGTTGCAGATCAACCCGGTCCAATTCAGTAACCTGCAGAACACTCTGTTCGGCTGTCCGGTTTTGAGCACGGCCTTCAGCTGTTTGGGCGGGCAGAAACTTGGTACCAACGGCCTCCCCGGCATCTCGCCATATCTCCTCGCGGTTCCGGGCACCAACTGGGTTCCGCGTATGTCCACCGGAATCGAATTGCAGACCATGCTTCCGGTCGTCAATGCGCCCTTCCGTATTTATTATGCGTACAACGCCTTGCGCCTCGACGGAAGCGCAACGCCGAACGTGCCCATCACCCGCGACATGTTCCCGGACAACGCCGCCGGCCTCTATACCTACCACACCACGCTCTCGACCCTTGGCTCCAGGTACACTCTGCTGGAACCAAGAAAAACCTTCCGCTTCACCGTGGCCACCACGTTCTAAGAGCAGCTCTCAGCTTTCAGCTCTCAGCCTTCAGCTCTCAGCTCATGCGGAATTCCAAACTGTATGGGTTTGCTGGTAATCGGGCGCAGGGTTTTTCTGGGGAATCTTAGCAGCCCGCTGGTGCAAGTGAGATTCGTATCAGGGCACGCCTTCAGGCGCGCCGCAAGTGCATTGGTATCAACGCGCCTTCACAGGCTGCGGAAAAACTCTGATTCACGCGGGTTTTGGGAAGGGCACGACTTCAGTCGTGCCGTTAAGTCGTTTAGATTTGTTCGCGCTTCAGCGCCCGAGGTGTGCTTTTTGCCTTCTCAACGACTTTTTCCGCAGCCTATTCAGGCGCTGCATTTTGAATTCGAGTTTCACCACAGGCTGTTAGGCCGAGAGTCAAAAGCTGAGACCTGACAGCTACTCGATCCGCACCAGTCCGCTGGCAGGCTCGGATGCCCGCGCCGGCCATTGCGGGGCGCGCCAAGCATCGAGGACCGACACCTGATGCACGCACGATACCGTGCAATGCGGCGCGCACGGCTTCTCCGTATGGAACTCGCGGCGCAAATCGGCAAACGTGTATTTCTCCAGCGGAATGGCCGGATACCCGCGCTGCTGCGAGCAGTAATGCACCAGCCCGTCCTCGCAAATATAGAGGTAGCGCGCCCCGGCGCGGCAGCGCCACTGATTCGGGCGCCCCAGCGCGATGTTGTCCTGAAACGCGTTCACGCGCGTGAAGCTGCGTTTCTCCAGTCCCTTCATCTCGTGGTATATGCGCCGTTCTTCGTCGTTCAGGGGCTGCACCTGCCCCGCGCCGTCGTGAATGATTCCCACGGTCGAGCTGAAGCCCAGCTCCAGCGCCCGCTTCCCGATGGTGAGCGCGTCCTGCGGATGGCTCACCCCGCCGCCCACCACCGAATTGATGTTCACGTGAAATTCCGCATGCTCAGCCAGCAGTTGCAGCTTCCGGTCGAGCACCTTCAGGCTTTTCTTCGAAACTTCGTCGGGATTCACGTTATCAATCGAAATCTGCAGCCACTCCAGGCCCGACCGGTTCAGCCGCTGGATGCGGTCCGCGGTCAGCAGATAACCGTTGGTGATCAGCCCCGAAACGATCCGGCGCTTCCGCATGTGGTGAATGATGTCATCCAGTTGCGGATGCAGCATCGGCTCGCCGCCGCTGATGGTGATCACGGAAGTGCCGAGATCCTTCAGTCGGTCCACGCGCTGCAACATTAGCTCGGTCGGCACCGGCTTAGAAAAATTATCGAACTCATTGCAGTAGGTGCAAGCCAGATTGCAGCGCCGGATCGGGATCAGATGCGCCAGCAAAGGATGGTCGGTCGACGCCACGGCCTTCAGGATTTGCCACAACCCATGAGCGTCCCGCTCGATCGCCTTGAGTTTGCGGCGCCATGCCACTGACCTGGTTGCCATGGTTCGGTAATCACCTGTCATCTAGTAGTCTGTCATCCTGAGCGAAGCGAAGGACCTATGTATTCGACCGTTAGTTTGGTCGTCATCGTCAGATCTGCTTGTTATGACCTGCTCCTATTTCACCACAGCAACCGGCCCAATGCCCAATTCACCGCAGTATTCGGCGGAAAAGCAGGGTCGAATGGCGATTCGGCCGTGCTCGCGCATCAACCAGCTTCTTCGCCAACCTTTTCATGTCCCGCCGCTTCCAGTGCCCTCGCCGCACGCTCCAGGTCCTCGCGCTTGATCAGCACATAATCGGTATCAAACGTCGAAATCGCGAAAATCGGGATCTGCGCTTCCGCCAGTGGTTGCACAAACGACGCCAGCACGCCGGTCATCGAAAACGGAAACGGCCCTTCGAGCTGCAGCGCCAGCCATCCCCATTCACCGGACGCTCCGTCGGGCAATCGATCCGCCGAGCAGACATCTTCCGGGCAAACGTTTTCTGTGCACACAATGGAAAGCTCATCGCGCGTGCGCACCACGCAGAAAAATTCCCCCTCCAGCGCCCAGGGAGGAATGCGGGCATCGGAGGCAAGACGGAACACCGCCAGCCGCTCCTCAAGAACGCGGTATTTCAAGCTGTGGGGCAATTCAGAAAGAAAGGTTACTACATCAGCCCGCAAACTTGCCGATGGAGAGCCGGGCGTCCCCGCCCGGCCGCAAGGCTGCCCCAAGACGGCCCGAGTGTCGAGCGCGGGTATTCGGCGAAAAAGCAGTGGTCGAACGGCGATTCGCGCCACTCGCCAACCTCACCCTAAACTTGTCATCCTGAGCGAAGCGAGGGACCTATGTATTCGACCGTTAGTTTGGATGACATCGTGGTTGTCATTGTCACGACCTGCTTCTATTTCACCACACCAGCCAGCCAAGTGCCCAATTCACCGCAGTATTTTGCGGAAAAGCATGGTCGAATGGCAATTCGCGCCACTCGCCAACCATGCCAGACTTGTCATCCCGAGCGAAGCGAGGGATCTGCATTTTGCGGCGAACTGCAGATCCCCTCACATTTCTCATAGATCGTTCACCGCCTTCGCCACGGCAGGGTATGATGAGCGCCAATGAGAACGAAAGGCTGCCGCCATGGCAAACCCTGAACATCTCGCAAAAATCAAGGAAGGTGTAGTGGCTTGGAATGCCTGGATAAGGGCAAAACCCCTCGAGGACATCAGGGCGGACCTCAGCGGTGTGGACCTCAGCGCGGTGAACCTCCGGAAGGCGGACCTCATCGCGGTGAACCTTAGCGGAGCGAACCTCAGTGGGAAGGACCTCAGCAGGGCGCAACTCGGCATCGCGAACCTCACTGCGGCGGACCTCAGAAGGGCGGACCTTAGCTGGGCCGATCTCGCCACGACGAACCTCACCGAAGCGGACCTCAGCGGGGCGGACCTCACCGGCGCGAACCTTTTCGTGACAAACCTCACTGGGGCGCACCTCACCGGCGTGAACCTCAACGTGGCGGCCCTCAAAGAGGCGAGGCTCAACGGGGCGGACCTCACTGGGGCATCAATTGGCGGTACGACCTTCGGAGACAACGACCTGAGCGGCGTGAAGGGCCTTGAGACCGTGCGGCATGACGGACCGTCAACGATTGGCATCGATACCATCTATAACTCCCAAGGCAAAATTCCGCTGGCATTCTTGCGCGGTGCCGGAGTTCCCGAAAACTTTATTGAGTACATGGGGTCCCTCACCGGGAAGGCCCTTGAGTTCTATTCCTGCTTCATCAGCTATTCCACCCAAGATCAGGAATTCGCAGACCGCCTGCACGCGGATTTGCAGAACAAAGGCGTCCGCTGCTGGTTCGCGCCGCATGATATGCAAGGCGGAAAGAAGTTACACGAGCAGATTGACGCAGCGATACGAACGCATGAAAAGCTGCTCCTAATCCTTTCGCCGAACAGCATGGACAGCGAATGGGTAAAGACGGAAATCAGGAAAGCTCGCAAGCGGGAGCGCACTGAGAAGAAGCGCGTGTTGTTTCCCGTCCGCCTGGTTTCCTTTGAAGCGATTCGCGATTGGGAGCTTTTCGACGCCGACGAAGGGAAGGATTTGGCGGTCGAGATTCGCGAATACTACATACCCGATTTCAGTAACTGGAAGAACCACGACCCCTATGCGAAGGGGTTTGAGAACTTGCTCCGCGATCTGAAGACAGAAGGCCCGAAGGCAGCGTAGGCGCTGCGTGTGGGCGCTTGGGGCGGAGACGGGTGCTAGAATCCCAGCGATGGCCGACCTGAGTACCTACCTTCCCGCGATTGATATCGCAGGCGCGATTGCGAGCGTAGTCGGCTTGGGTTTCACGATATACGTCCTGTGCGTTGCCAAAGGCGCCAAGAAGGCGGCTGAAGAGGCGCGGGAAGCCGCCCTTTCGAGTACGAGAAAAAGGAGTTTAGTCGAGGACCTGGAGGACGTCCGCCGCATGACTCAGCAGATCGGGAATCTAATCCAGCAAGAAGAGTGGATGGCTGTTCATATGAGAACGGAAGAGATTGTTGGTACGTGCAAGTCCGCGATGGCCAGGTGGGGCGATAGCCTGCCCATTAAGGCGCGGGATGGCGTTGCTACAGCCGGCAGCCTCCTCCAGTCGGTCGCTGCAAAATCATCCGAGTATGGCGACCGAGAGTTGACCATGCCCGAGAAGAACAAATTGATTTCAACCCATCTCCGTGCGTCCGGCCTGATTCACACGGCGCTCGGCGAAGCTCGTCGGTTAGAAGAAAGGGATGGTGACAACGATGCCAACTGACAAGGATCAAGAATTTGTTAAATTTCTCCTTGACTCTACACGCTTGGGAAAGATTCAGTGGCAGCCGACCGCTGAGCAGAACGAATTCACGACCACTTTGCAGCTCAAGTACACGGTATCCATCTCTACGAAGGTTTCTTTCAGGGACCTCGTGCTTACAGACGATGCTGGTCAGCAACTAGTAGCTGTCAATTCCACCGACATTGAGCAAGTAGAGGAACTCTACGAACTTGTTCGTCGGCAGGCCCTCAACGTTGATTCGGTGCTCGACAGCCTCATGCGCGGCGAACAAATCACTATTCTTTCCGCTAGGTACGGAGCGGGAGCGGTTTGGATTGATGTTGCCGCCCAGCTAAGAGCGAAGATGCAACAAGGCAACCTTCGCATGATGGTGACCAATGAGGAATTTGGTTCTGACCCCGTTCCCAACGTTGTAAAATCACTAGAAGTAAGCTATTCCGTGGGCGGCAAAACCTACTCCAAGACAGTACCTGAGACTCAGATGTTGGTACTTCCGGAATAATAACTAAGGAGGGGCTGGCCCCGCTCATCGCGTCCTTTGCGATGAGTGGGATGCAGCGGGCGTTCCCACTTCCGCAATCCGCCGCCTGACTTTTTTCATCACAAATCCGCTGTGTGCCGCATCACAGACATCCAACCCGCCGTGCGCGATAATGACGATCTGATCGGAGCAGTCAGAGGTGTGCCCGTCTCCAGAGACGGCACGAGAAGCCGTGCGGCCCGGTCAGCTAGCAGCTCTTTGACATATAAATTTGCAGAGAAGAGACTGGCGTCATCTCCCAAGAAACAGCCCCAAAACGGGAATTTAGGCCCCAAGAACGAGCCTAAGTCCTTATTCCGGAATATTTTACGAATAAGTCCTTTAGACTCAAAGATTTTGCGGGATTTTTTGCGTAAATCTATGATTCTAAAAGATCGAAGAATCTATTTTTTTCGAGTCCCACGGCATGTTAACTAAAGAGTAAATAGTGCAGAATAACGCGCCGGAAGCTGGGGTCTTGGCAGGCTGATGCAAACACCAGACTCGCTGAGAGCGTCTGTCCCGACGCGGATTGATTTTGACTGAGAGCCGAGAGCTGGCACCTGACACCTGACACCTGAGACCTGACACCTGACAGCTGGTTCCTACTGCATATCTCCGCCCATGGGCACGTAGCGGAATTTCTTGCCATCGAAGAGCACGGCGGAGCTAGCGCCAAAGTCGCCCGCTTCCTCGACGTATATCGCCTCGACCGTTCTCTTTTTCAGCTTGAGTTTTCTAACCGAGAGCGTCCGATAGGGTAAGTTCACAATCACGAACTTCGCTTTCGGAGTTGCCGAGCGCCAGCCGTCCGGCCCCGCGCCGTGAATGATCAGCACCACCAGGCCCCGCAGCGCGGGGTTGCCCTCGCTGAACGTGGTCGTCAGCCTGGGATCGCCATAGCCAAAGAAATCGTTATAGGGATCGATCACCGTATAATTGTGGTCCCCCTGGTCCAGCATCGGATTCTTGCAACGCGCCGCAATTACCACGTCTTCCACGCCGTCGCCGTCCAGATCGCCGAACGCGGCCGCAACCTCGGGCACCAGCGTGAACTGGTTGCCAAACTGCTGTTGCACGAATTCGTTATCGATCTTGCGAGCCGCCGGCGACCCTTGTCCGAAAGCCGGAATCAACAGCGCAAGACTGAACGCCAGGAGTAAAAATACCTTTCGCATGGACCTACTCTAGTCCCCCGCTGTCACCACCGGCAGGTAACCAAAGTCACCTGCTGGCTTGGTCTGCGGGAGAGCAAAAAAGCTTGAACCACAGAGGGCACAGGGGAGGCTTGTGCGAGGGGCCATGCAAGCTACAAATTGCAAAATTACGAAATTGCAAAATTACGAAATGCCCTTGAAGTGCTCCCATCCCCCAGCCTCGAGCCGCCGCGCTTTCCCATCCGCCCCGATCAGCCGCATCCCGGCTGATTGCGTGGTCCGCCCGATCCGCGTTACTCGAACTCCTGCAATCTCCGACGGCACCGGCGCAGCGGACGTAAAGAGCAATTCGTAGTCATCGCCGCCGTGCAATGCCAACTCGAGCGCAACCCGCTTTTTTCCCAGCCCAACCTGCGCCCGCGGAATCGCCTCCGCCTCGATCTCCGCGCCCACGTGGCTTTCCTGGCAAATGTGTTCGAGGTCGGTGGAAAGCCCGTCG
>Ga0187818_10000963_pt1 | contig 11187 bp, 10 predicted proteins | sample NC_wetland_sal_i_14_FD_130581 | JGI IMG/M metagenome (GOLD analysis project Ga0187818, IMG submission 130581) | Wetland sediment microbial communities from Neuse River Estuary, North Carolina, USA - SO4_3 | ecosystem: Environmental > Aquatic > Freshwater > Wetlands > Sediment | place: USA...
CCTGTTCGGCGTCCTGCTTGCCCATGTCCGCCTGGAAAAGCATCTGCAAAACCAATTCCCGAGATTTGCGCCGAGTACCCATTGAAGACAGCTGCCAGCAGTCAGTCGCCAGTTTACTGTAGGAAGGTTATTTGCGGCGCTTCGTCTTCTTTTTGCCCTTGTCATTCCGAGCGAAGCGAGGAACCTGCTTTTTGCTGATGGCTGACGGCTGACGGCTGACAGCTTGCTTTAAAAACGCCATCTCCACCGCCGCCAGCGCCGCCTCGAATCCCTTGTTCCCCATCTTCAGTCCGGCGCGGTCAATGGCCTGCTCCAGCGTGTCACAGGTCAGGACGCCGAACGCGTGCGGCACGCCCGTTTCTTGCGCTGACTGTCCAATCCCGCGCGTCACTTCGTTCACGATCACGTCGTAATGCGCGGTGCCGCCGCGCAGCAAACAGCCCAGGCAGACGATGGCGTCATACTTTTTCGTTTCCGCCAAAGTCCGCGCGGCAGCTGGAATTTCGAAGCTCCCCGGAACGCGTACGACCGCGATGTCGTCCTTCTTCGCTCCCGTCCGCAGCAACCCATCACACGCGCTCTGCAAAAGCCGCTCGGTAATGAACGCGTTAAACCGCGAGACGACGATGGCAAAGCGTTTCCCGGAAGCATCGAGCTTCCCTTCCAGAGCAGAAATCTCTGGCTCTGGAGGCGGCTCAATTCTTAACTTGAGTTTCTTCTCCGTGGCTCTGTGCCTCCGTGGTGGAATTGTTTTCTTGTTTTGATCCGTGCAAATCCGTGTAAATCCGTGGCCGACGGTTTTACTTCCCCTTGAACACCGCCGGACGCTTCTCCAGAAATGCCGTCGTGCCTTCCTTCTTATCTTCCGTCGCGCAGCACACGCCGAACAGCGTCGCCTCCAGATACAGACCCTCGGCCAGCGTCATCTCCATGCCTTTATTGACGGCCTCCATCGCGTACTGGACGGCCAGCGGAGCGTTGGCTACAATCTTCGCCGCGATCGCTTCCGCGCGCGGAATCAAATCGGCCGGAGCCGTGACTTCATTCACCAGCCCGATGCGATGGGCCTCCTGCGCCGTGATCATCTCGCCCGTGAGCACCTGCTGCATGGCGAGCCCCTTGCCGACCAGCCGCGGCAGCCGCTGCGATCCGCCGTAGCCCGGAATGATCCCGAGCTTCACTTCCGGTTGGCCGAGCTTCGCATTCTCGCTCGCCAGCCGCATGGTGCAAGCCATGGCGAGCTCACATCCGCCGCCCAGCGCGAATCCGTTGATGCAGGCAATCACCGGCTTGCCCAGGTTCTCGATCAGGTTGAGCACCGACTGCCCGCGATGCGTGTACTCCTTGCCGCTGACGGCATCATGCTTGGCCAGTTCGCCGATGTCCGCGCCCGCAATAAACGCCTTTTCGCCCGCGCCGGTAAAGATGACGACGCGGATGTTCTTGTCGTTCTTAATATCGTGGAAGGCCGCCCGCAACTCCTCCATGGTCGCCATGTTGAGCGCGTTGAGCACCTTCGGCCGGTTCACGGTCACGTAGGCAATCGAGTTTTTCTTTTCGAGGAGAATGTTTTCGAAGTTCATAAACGCATTTTCCACCACAGAGTCACAGAGACACAGAGAAATTCAGCAACATTTGTTTTTCTCTGTGCCTCCGTGTCTCTGTGGTGAATCGCCTTTCAATCCGTGTGAATCCGTGCAAATCCGTGGCAAAGAGGCTAGAGCCTGTTCGCCCGCGGCTTCTCCGGGTCCGCATAATCATAGAACCCGCGGCCCGACTTGCGCCCGTACCAGCCCGCCATCACCATCCGCTTCAGCAGCGGAGGCGACGCAAACCGCCGCTCCTTGAATTCGTCATACATCACATGCGTGATGTAGTAAGTCGTATCGAGCCCGACAAAATCCAGCAGCGTAAACGGACCCATCGGATACCCGCAGCCCAGCTTCATCGCGTTGTCAATATCCTCAATCGAGCCCACGCCCTCTTCATACGCCCGGATGGCATCGAGCAAATACGGCACCAGCAGCCGGTTTACGATGAATCCCGTCTTGTCCGACGTGCGCACCGGGACCTTGCCCAGCTTTTTCCCGAACTCGTAAGCGGTCTCATATACATCATCCGCGGTGGCAATCGTGCGCACAACTTCCACTAGCTTCATCAGCGGCACGGGATTAAAAAAGTGCAGCCCGACGAACCGCTCCGGCTGCCTGATCGCAGTCGCCAGCTCAGTGATCGAAATCGATGACGTGTTCGAGGCGAGGATCGCATCTTTTTTCACGATGCCATCGAGGGAGCCATACATTTCTTTTTTCTGGGCGACGTTCTCAATAATGGCCTCAATGATAATGTCGCAATCGGCCAGGTCAGACTTGTTGGTCGTGCCTTCCAGTCGCGCGCGGGCTGCGTCTTTCTGCTGCACGGTGATCCCGCCCTTCTCTACCGGTCGCTCGGCAAACTTCGCCAAAGATTTCTCGATGCCGGCAAACCCCTTGTCGAGAAGCTTTTGCTCAACCTCGAGCACGGTGACGTCGAATCCAGCCATCGCGCAAACCTGCGCGATGCCGGACCCCATCAGCCCACAACCGAGAACGCCGACTTTCTTGATTTCCATAGCACACCTACAGCCACGGATTTCACGGATCTAAACGGATTTTCTCAATTTGGTTTTATCCGTGAAGATCCGTGCAAATCCGTGGCTAGAAACTGATCATATGCTCCACCACCATCGCGATCCCCTGCCCGCCACCGATACACGCCGTCGCCAGGCCGTACTTTTTCTTCCGCCGCCGCAACTCGTACAGCAGCGTAAGCACCAGCCGCGTCCCGGTCGCGCCCAGCGGATGCCCCAGCGCGATCGCTCCGCCATTCACGTTCACCTTCTCGCGGTCTAATCCCAACTCCTTCTCTACCGCCAGATACTGCGCCGCGAACGCCTCATTCACTTCCACCAGATCCATGTACTCCAGGGACATCCCCGCCTTCTGCAGCGCGATCTTCGTCGCCGGCACCGGACCGCGTCCCATCAGCTTCGGCTCCACTCCGGCCGTGCCCCAGCTCACAATCCGGCCCAGGGGCACAATGTTGCGCTTGCGGGCTTCGTCGATCGACATCATCACGACCGCCGCGCCGCCATCCACAATGCCGCTTGCGTTTCCCGCCGTCACCGTTCCATTGCGGCCGAATGCCGGCTTCAGCTTCGCCAGGCCTTCCATCGTGGTCTGCGGACGCCGGTGATCATCCTCGGTCAGCAACTCGCCGGTCGCCTCGCCCTTCGCATTCCGCAGGGGCATCGGCACCAGTTCTTCCGGCAGACGTCCTTCTTTATAAGCCGCATCGGCCCGCTGCTGCGAGCGCAGCGCAAACTCGTCCTGCATCTCACGCGTGATCCCCTGCTGCGACCCGTACAGTTCAGCCGTGTTCGCCATGTACGATCCGCAATAGGTGTCGAGCAGCGCCACCATCAGCGAATCTTCCAGCTTGCCGCCAGGAGCCAAGGTGAACCCATCCCGCCCGCGAATCACGAACGGAGCCTGCGACATCGCCTCCATGCCGCCGGCGAGCACAATCTTCGCCTCGTCGGTCTGAATCATGTGGGCCGCGCTCACGATCGCCTGCATGCCCGAGCCGCACAGCCGGTTCACCGTCAGCGCCGGAGTCTCAATCGGAATCCCCGCCCGCAACCCCACGTGCCGCGCTCCATACAGCGCGTCGCCGGAAGTCTGCTGCGCGTTGCCCATCACGACGTGATCGAATTCCTTCGCCTCGATCCCCGAGCGGGCGATCGCACCCTTGGCCGCGACCGCGCCCAACTCCTGTGCGGTGAAATCTTTCAACTTGCCGCAATAGCGGCCAAAGGGCGTGCGTGCCCCGCTGACAATCGCGATATCCCCAGGCTTCAACATGGTTTTCCCGATGGAACTCCGATCAGAGCTGATCAGAGTTAATCCGCCAAACTGGTCAGTGTAGCAGCGGGCAAGCAGATTTGACTACCGCCGCGAGCAGACTTGAAGTTAGTCTGATTCCCACAGACTTCTGACGCTAAGCAGCACAAAGACAACGCAGACATTGAAGAACACGTCTCCGAGTGGCCCGAGTGGCGAATCAATACCAAAAGGGAGGAAGAGCCAGCCCACTCGGGTAAACCTAGCAAGAAACGCCGCCGAGAAAGCCACGACAAATCCAAGAGGTATCGACCAGCCAAAATTTGGAAAAAACCTTCGGTGGAATCTAGCGATTGACACAGGACTGTCACCTGGCCTTCAGGATAACTCGCTCGTCAACAGGTGAGCGCCCCTTGGCGGAGAACCGGGGACCTCTATAGCCCTACGCGACCGCGCCCGCAGCCAGCGCCGCCGGGCCGAGCGCCACAATCTTCCCCGGTCCTTGCGACATGGCCTGGCTCAGGGCGTGCTCGGCGCGGTTGATGACTTCGGTGACCACATCCACGGGGTCATACTCGGTGCGAATCACGGCCTCAGCCAGTCCCGCCGAGAACTGAGCCGACGGGCCTTGCTCGGTTCCTTCTTTCGCCGGCAGGCGCACCTCGGCGATGATCTTGCGCAGCTTTTCGATGGCCAGCATGGCTTCTTTTTCCGCCGTCTCGCCCAGCAGGATCGCAATCGTGGTCGTGTCGTAGCGGAAGGCGAGATCATTCGTCCGGATGTTGGCGGCAAACAGTTGCCCCACGCGCTCCATCACAGTCTGCACTCCCGCCTCGCCGTGCTCCCTGACCATGGCCGCGTTCTTCCCAAACTGCAGCAAGAGCACAGAGAGCGCAGATGCGTTCTGGATCGCCCGCTTGCTCTCCGCCAGCAGCAGATCAATATAGGACGCGCGCTTCAGCAGCCCCGACTTCTCATCCGTCACCGACAGATTCTTGACCAGACGCCGCAATCCGGCATTGTTCAGCGCGATCACCGTCTGATCCGCCAAGGTCTTGAGGACAACCATGTCGGCCTGCTGCCACACCCGCGGACGGTTGTGCATCAGCACCAGGATGCCCACCGTCTCCTCCCCGTCACTGAGGGGAATCGCCAAGACTGACGCCGCACCCAAATCCGCGACGGCCTTCTTCGCCGATTGCAGCGCTGGGGCCTTGGGCGCATCGTTGATCGCCAGCGGCTCATGTCCCTCGACCGCCTGCTGTAGACATCCGACTATTTCGGCGATGGCCGCAGAACTCCCCTTCTTGACTCCCTCGGCGCAGAACTCGTCCACCGAGGTCGTCGACACTCCCCGCTTCCCCATCGCGGCAACGCAGCGGGTCGCTTCCCAGTGCGCGCCGATTTCTTTCACCGCGGTGTTCAGTACGGCCGACGCGGTGCCCTGGTGATACAACTTGCGCGTAATTTCGGCCACGCGGGTAAAGCTGCGCACGTCGGCAGCGGGGTCGGGGGCCGGAGCCTCTGCTGGCGCCGAGGCGGCCACCGGCGGCAACGGAGCCGATCCTGCATAGCGCGGCGTCACGCCCGCGGACATGTAGAGGCGTTGCAGATCTTCGTTGCGTTCTTCCTCGCGCGGAAACATTTCCTGAATGCGCTGCAGCCTTTCGACGGCTTTGCTGCGCATCCCGTACTGCACCAGAATTTCCGCCTGCAGCATCAGGTCTTGCAGCGTGGAAGCGCCCAGAGTGGGCTCTTGCACGTGCGCTGGCTCTTCGATCGGCTTGCTGACGGGTGAAAAGCGCGAGGAAATCGAGCGGAAGCGCCCGTCTTCCACTTTGCCTTTGAGCATATCCAGCCGCTTCAGATGGCCGGGCTCATAGGGATCCACCTCGGCGGCGCGATCCAGGCAGTCCGCCGCTTTCGGGAAATTGCCCGTCTCGCAATAGAGGTCAAACAGCTTCAGCAGGGTCTGGCAATAATCGTTCTCCCGGTTGGAAGCGTTGTACAGTTCGCTGAGGAACTCCAGCATCTGCGGCGTGGAGCGGTGCGTCGCCGTGATGTCCTGCATGATGGCGATGAACTGCCGCCGCTCTCCGCGGCGCCGCTGGAACTGCTCCAGTTTGCGGGCCAGGGCGACCGCAGCGTCATCCTGTTCGGTATCGAGCATCTGGCCGATCAGCGCGATCACTTGCTGCACCCGCGCTGGATTCTGTTCAAACAGCGCCCACACAATCGGTTCGGCCTCGGCCAGGCGTCCCGCCGCCATCAGCGCGCCGGCATAGGTGTCGCGCAACTCCGGGGTCACGTTCTCCGAGTTCAGTTGCGGTTCCAGAATGAAAATTGCCGCACCAATCTGACCCTGCCCCAGCAGAATCTTGCCATAGGCCAGCGCAATCTGAATGTCGGAGGAATCCTCCTGATAGGCACGCTCGTACCATTGCGTCGCATCGCCGCCGTCGGCTGCGGCCAGTTCCGCCACACGCTGAAATGCCGAGGCCGCCACTTTGCGATTTCCCGATTCAGACGCCAGTTCCGCCACCCGCAGCAGGTTCGCCTGAGTTGGGTCCATGGCTACCAACCGGTCAAGGATCTCCGCTGATTCCTGTTTCTTGCCCAGTTTCACCAGGTCGGTCAGGGCCGCCTCGTAGGTGGTCGCGGCCAGCTTCTTGTTCGATCCTTCCAGCAGTTGTCCGAAGCGGAATTTCTGTTGCCAGGTCGGGCTTCCGTGCCGGGCCAGCTTCTTGTAGGTCAGGCTGGCACGAGTCGCATCTCCGGCGCCCACCTGGCGCTCGAACAGGTCGCCCAGAAGCCGGACGGCATCGTTATTACGGCTTAAGGAAAGAGACAGATCGGCGGCCAGTTGCCGCACCACATCGTTTTCCGGATCATCGCGCAGAACCAGAAGGTATTCTTCGAGGGCGTCGGCGGTCTTACCCTTTTGCAGGAGCTTCTCCGCACGCTCCACGCGCTTCGCCAGTTCGGCCCGGTCCAGTCGTTTTGTGATGTCAGGCATGCGGAAATAAAGCGCACGAAACCCTTTTTCGATTCTAGGAGTGGCCTCAGGCAGCAGCAACGCCGTAACGCCAGGGCACGATTACGAAGGTCACTGTCGCTGACTCAGATTTGGCGTCAAGGGGGCGATTCACCGGGTTCGGAATGCGGCCAACCCCGATCTGGATGAGTTATGGGGAGTTATTGGGGTAGTTACCTATGCACCAGTTTTGATGCACATTTCATCACCCCGTAACATTCGTTTGCTACAAGGAGAGTATGGATCTGCCTATCTACAACACGCTGATCCTCTCCGACCTGCACCTTGGTGCAGAGATGAGTCGCGCGCGCGAGGCGACGCAACTGCTCAAAGAGTGCTACTTCGAGCGCTTGATCCTGCTGGGCGACATCTTCGCCGATCTCAACTTTGCCCGCCTCACCAAGGAGCACTGGAAGTTCCTGGGCCATATCCGAAAGCTTTCGAATCCGAAACGGCACATCGAGGTGGTGTGGGTGGAAGGCAACCATGACCACGGGTTGGCCAACATCATGTCTCACCTGGTCGGAGTGCGCGTCTACCAGCACTACGCGTGGGACTACCGCGGATTGCGCCACATCGCCATTCACGGCCATCAGTTCGACGGGTTCCAGGTAAGCCGGCTGCGGCTGAGCCGGTTAGGGACGTCGCTTTTTCTGCAACTACAGAAGCTGGATTTCAGGGGCAAGCCTATCGCGCGGCTGATCGACCGGCTGAACACACGCTGGCTGCGCATGTCACCGAAGGTGGCTTCGGGTGCTCTGGCCTACGCCCGGCATCACGGCGCGGACCGTATTTTCTGTGGGCATACGCACCAGGCCACTCATGTGGAGCAGGACGGCATCCAATATTACAACGCGGGCGGATGGGTGGATTCGCGGCTCACTTATCTCACCATCGACGAACTGGGGGTAGAAATCCATGAGTTCAACGAGCACGAACAGCGCGAACGAACTGACCATCGTGATTCCGGCCAAGAACGAGGCGAGGCTGATTCCGCGCCTGCTGACGTCGCTGACGAATCAGGATTACTCGAAGATGTCGAGTACGAGAGTGTTGGTCGCTGACGCGAATTCAACCGACGGCACTCCCGAAATTGCCCTCAGCTTCCGTGACCGGCTGAACGTGAGCGTGATTCGCGGTGGGATGCCTTCGGTGGGACGGAATCAGGGCGCGGCCCATGCGAACACTCCCTTCATCCTGTTCCTGGATGCGGACATTGAACTGGCCGATCGTTCACTATTGCGGCGCTGCCTGGAGCGCGCGCAGCGCCATCACCTGCACTGCGTGACCACCAACATCTCGTGCCGTGACGGCAACTGGCTCGACCGGGTGTTCTATGCGGGTTGCGATTTCTCCCAATATTTGTCGTACCTGCATCGTCCGTTTGCCACCGGCATGTTCATGCTGTTCGAGCGGAAGAAATTCTGGGAACTGGGCGGGTTTCACGAGCAGATCCTGTTTGCCGAGGATTACCGGCTGAGCCAGCAGGTCGAGCGCAAGCGCTTTGCCATCGTGCGGGGCGGGGTTTACACCACCAATCGCCGGTTCCAGAAAATGGGACACCTGCGCGTGGGCTGGCTCTTCCTCAAAACGGCCATGAACTACTGGAACGAAAAATACTTCCTGCGCGATCACAAATACTGGGCAGAGCCGAACGGTCTGCCGCGCGCCTAGCCAACTTTTTGTCGTGGCCACAGAAAACAGGATTCAGCCAACCAGCTGAATCCTGCTTTTGTTTGGGGTTCGATCCTTGACTCAGAAGCGAAAGACAATGCCTGTGGACAAGCGCACGTTGCTCTGCGAGGTGTGGAAGAAACGGGTCGAGACGTAATCGCCCTCGAAGCGCCATGCGATGGGGCGAATGATCCGGTAGTCGAGCCCTCCTCCCACCGCCGTGGCGAAGGACGTATCAGACCCGTAGCCATTCGAGTTATTAATGTGCCCAATTCCAAACTCAAACTCCGCAAAAGGCCGAAACCTCCCGACTGGAAATGAGAAGCGCGGGCCGAACAGGACTTCCTCTTCGTGGCCACTGACATCTTCTTTGATCGGGCCCGGACCTGCTGGCGGATAGATAAAGAAGCTCTGGGAGCCGTAGTGGCCGGTGAAGTCCGCGACAATGCCGAGCGCTGGAAACACCTTGCCCTCAAGAGATGCTTCCCATCCTTGGAGGTTGGGCCGGCTCAGATCCAGATTAAGTGCGGACGAACTGGCGTTCTCAAAGGAATATCCCACGAAAATATTCCCCGCGGTGGGAACCTGCGCAGCCGCCAGGCCTGCGAGCACGAACAACGTGGACGCGATGATGACCGCTTTCCCCATCATGCCCTCCTTCTGCGACTGCTAACCCAGGCGGGCGCAGAAAGTTTTTAGATGCCAGAACAAGGGGAATCGGTTATCGGTGCATCCGGCGAGGATCCTGGATTCTAACCCCTCAGAAACGCCACACAATTCCAGTAGAGGCCTTGTAGTCGTTCTGGTTGTCACTCGCGTAGCGCGAGTGCACAAAGTCGCCTTGCAGGCGCCAGGAGAAGTTCTTGAACCAGAGTTTATAGTCCACGCCGCCGCCGATGTCGATGGCGATGGGGATGTAGATGATGATGTTATTCGAGTTGACGTGTCGAATGCCAGCCATGGCGTCAATGAAGGGGCGCCATTTACCGATGTTGGTAGACAGGCGCGGGCCGAAGACACCCATGTATTGCTTCACGCCGGAGCGATAGTAGCCGCTGGCATCGATTACGAAACCGAGGTGTGGAAAACGGACGAAGGGAAGGTCTTCCGCTGAGCCTTCCCAACCGCGATACGACTGCTTGTTAGCCGGAGCCACGTCTGTCAGTTGGGGGCTGTAAGATACTCCGGCGTAGACATTTCCACGCGGCAGGAGCTGTGCCGACATCGGGATCGAGAACAACATCAGACAGACGAGCACCAGCAACGCGGCGGCGATCTTAAGCACGAATTATTCCTCCCCGGCTGTGGCGCCGGCAAAAAGTTTTCGTTTCATGCAGCGAAATTCGTTAGATGCAGTGTACCGGATGGCCAAGATGTCCCGGTGGACAAATTTTATCGCTCCCAGGCCTGCGCCTGGCCCTCGCTTCCCCGGTGAAAATTTATCCAGTTTTCATGATGCCGAAACCAGTCCATCCGCGTCTATCTATTAGCATGCAACCTATGGACACGAATTGGCAAACATGGGAACCGGTGGGGCCGGTTGCCTTTGGATTAGAAAAGGAGCCGAAGTTGAAGCTCAGTTTGGAAACGCGGAATCGTGGGGACGTCATCGTTGTACACTGCGAGGGACGCATTGTGTATCGCGATGAAGCGGCCGCCCTCTCGCGGCTGGTGGGCGGGATCCTGCAACATACGAGCAAGCTCGTACTTGACCTGACCGGAGTCAGTTCCATCGACAGCGCCGGCATTGGCGAACTCGCGCTGCTGCAGACCTGGGCGCAGGAGCATAACGTCGAGCTGAAGTGCTCCGGTCCGAATGACGTGGTTCTGACGTTGCTCAGCCTGACCAATCTCGACTCGGTGCTCGACGTGCATTCGTCTCTTGACGCTGCGCTCGAATCGTTTCGCGAAGAGCAGGTCTGCACCGACTGCTGAGTGTGAGCAGATTTGAAAGCGAGGAGCAAGGTTCGCCTTGCTCCTCGTTGCATTTTTTCAAGCTTCACGTCGAGTCCTCTAATCTTCGCGCTGGAAGCGGTAGCGCCCCTTGCGCTCCAGCGCAACCGCTTCGGCTACCTTCAGAAATGCTTTCGCGGCGTGTGACAGGCTGGCATCTTTGCGGTAAATGAGGCGCAGCTTGCGGTTCAGCCGCAGCTCGCGCACGGGGATCCGCACCAGTTCGCCCCGGGCAATCTCGGGTTCGACGCTGATCCCGGGGACCAAAGCGACTCCGTTTCCCATGGCTACGAATTGCTTGATGGCCTGCAGAGTAGGGAGTTCCGCGTCCATGTGGAGCGGTGTTTTGAGAGTTTTGAATAGCTGGATCACCTTCTCGCGGTAAGGAGAGGAAACAATGTGCGCCACAAAAGATTCCACGCCCAACTGCCGGATGCTGACCTGCCGCGCCGAGGCCAGCGGGTGGGTCGGCGGAACGACGAATACCAACTCGTCCAGATAAACGACCACCGAACGTAGGTTGGGCTCCTGCGGTTCGTAGGACAGCACACCGAATTCGGCAGCGTAGCGCAAAACGTCGTCGGGGATGTGGCTGCCCAGAGCGCGCTCGACGGTGATCTTGATCATCGGATGCAGCCGCCGGAA
>Ga0187818_10000964_pt1 | contig 11187 bp, 8 predicted proteins | sample NC_wetland_sal_i_14_FD_130581 | JGI IMG/M metagenome (GOLD analysis project Ga0187818, IMG submission 130581) | Wetland sediment microbial communities from Neuse River Estuary, North Carolina, USA - SO4_3 | ecosystem: Environmental > Aquatic > Freshwater > Wetlands > Sediment | place: USA: North...
AACCTGCGTACGCGTTTCTTCCCGCACCAGCAGGTTGTGTACCGCGGCCAGGGCCAGCAGGCAGGGAATAGGAGCATAGTCTTTGTCCACGCCGCGATCGGACAGAATGAGCAGCGAATAGCCGGCCTTCACCGCCCGCGAAGCTCTCTGGCAGAGTTCGTCGAGGGCCCGGCGCAGGCCCGGCTCACCCTCTCCCACTCGAAACAGAGCCGGCAGCGTGGTCGCCAGCAGATCGCGGTTGGACACGCGCCGCAGCTTTTCCAGTTCGCGATTGGTGAGCAGCGGATGCTCGAGTTTCAGCATGTGGCAATTTTCGGGCGCTTCGTCGAGAATGTTGCGCTCGCTGCCGATGTAGCTGATCAGCGACATCACCATCTCTTCGCGAATAGGATCGATCGGAGGGTTCGTGACCTGCGCGAAGAGCTGCTTGAAATAGTTGAAGAGCGACTGGGGCTTGTCGGAGAGGCAGGCCAAGGGCGTATCCGTGCCCATCGAACCGATCGGCTCTTCTCCCGACAATGCCATGGGCGTCAGGATTACCTTCAGGTCCTCGTCGCTGTAACCGAACGCGCGCTGGCGGCGGAGAAGAGTTTCCGCATCGGGGTTGTGCATGCGCGTAGGTTCGGGCAGTTGGTCGATCGTGATCTGATTTTCCTTCAGCCAATCGGCGTAGGGCTGCTGTGCCGCGAGTTGTTGTTTGATCTCCTTGTCGGAGACGATGCGCGCCGCGATGGTATCCACCAGAAACATTTTGCCCGGCTGCAAGCGGCCCTTGTGCTTCACTTGTTCCGGAGGGATGTCGAGCACTCCCGCTTCCGAAGCCATGACCACCAGATCGTCGTGAGTGACGACGTAACGTCCGGGGCGCAAGCCATTGCGGTCGAGGGTCGCTCCGATGACGCGGCCGTCAGTGAAGGCAATCGCCGCGGGACCATCCCAGGGTTCCATCATGCAGGCGTGGTACTCGTAGAAGGCGCGCTTCTCCGGCTTCATGTGTGGATTGCCCGCCCAGGCTTCGGGAATCAGCATGGCCATCACGTGGGGAATGCTGCGTCCGGCCTGGAAGAGCAATTCCACGGCGTTGTCGAAGTTCGCGGAGTCGCTCCCGTCGGGAGCGATGATGGGATACAGCTTCTTCAAGTCGTCTCCAAACAGCGGCGACTTCAGAAGTGACTGGCGGGCGTACATCCAGTTGACGTTTCCCCGGAGCGTGTTGATTTCGCCGTTGTGCGCGACGTAGCGATAAGGATGGGCCCGCTGCCAACTGGGAAATGTATTGGTCGAGAAACGCTGGTGCACCAAACACAGTGCGCTCTCGACGTCAGGATCCGAAAGCTCGCGATAGAAGTTGGCAATCTGGGGAGCGAGCAGCAAGCCTTTGTAAACGATGGTGCGGCAAGAAAGCGATGGGATGTAGAACATCTCGGCATCCGCGATGCCGGATTCACGGATTTCATTCTCAGCCCGCCTGCGCACGACATACAACTTGCGTTCGAGGGTATCTTCATCGAGGGCAGGGTCACAATGCACAAAGATCTGCTGAATGTAAGGCTGCGAGGCGCGGGCCACACGGCCGATCGCCGAGGCATAAACCGGCGTGTCGCGCCAGCCCAGTACGGTCAGGCCCTCCTCGCGGACGATGCGCTCGAGGATGCCTTCGCACTGCAAGCGCGGATGCTTCTCCACCGGCAGAAAGGTCATGCCGACGCCGTAGGTCCCGGGCCGAGGCAGCGCAAAGCCGAGTGTCTCACACTCGCGCGCGAAGAACTTGTGGGGAATCTGGATGAGGACGCCGGCGCCGTCCCCGGTTTCCGGATCGCACCCGCAGGCGCCGCGATGCGCCAGGTTGAGCAGAACCTGAATACCTTTGCGGATGATGTCGTGACTCTTATGACCGGGGATGCTGGCCACAAACCCGATGCCGCAGGCGTCGTGCTCGTGCGCGGGGCTGTAAAGGCCCTGGGCTGGCGGCAAGCCATTTTTCGGGTTTAGAGGCGTCATACCGGACATCCTGGTCCGACGGGGTTAAGTGCTTCCGAATCATTGTTCTTGGGCGTGCCTCGCGGGGCACCGAGTGGTCAGACACTTCTGCTCAGGAACAGGCGTTCGTACTCTCTTTCATAACGCGTACGGACACGCAAAGTACAATCGAGAATTTCGATGCAAGGTATGAAAATTTCGGCACGTGCTTCTTGAGACTTCACGCGATCCCGCCGCCGTCCACGGCGATGTGAGCGCCCGTGATCCATTTCGACATATCGCTGGCGAGGAACAGAACGGCATTGGCAACGTCCTCCGGAGTCCCCACGCGGCCGAGCGGACGGTTAGCGGCCTCTTTCATGAACTGATCGGGAGTCTCTCCGAGTTGCCGGCACTCCGATGCCAGCATGAGCGTATCCACGTCGCCCGGGCACACACAGTTCACGCGGATGTTGTCCTTGCCGTGGTCGATCGCCATCGCACGGGTTAGGTTCAGCACTCCAGCCTTGGCGGCACAGTAGGCAACCGCCTTCGGACCACCTTTCAAGGACCAGCCTGACCCGGTGTTAATGATCGCGCCGCCGCCCTGGCGGATCAGGTGCGGGATTACTTCCCGCGACAGCAGATACACGCTTTTCAACGTGACATCGAGGACCGCATCCCACTCTTCTTCTTCCAGCGCGAGAATGTCCTTGCGTACCGTCACGCCTGCGTTGTTGCACAGGATGTCGATCCGGCCGAAGGTTGCGATGACTCGCTCGACCGCTTCCCGGCACTTGGCTTGGGAAGAAATGTCGCAGGGGATGAACGTGGCCGCACCGCCCAATTGCTCAACCAGAGCCATCGTTTCCTTGCCACCTTCGATATTTTTGTCGAGAACGGCGACTGCCGCGCCCATCTCAGCCAGGCGAATGGCGATTGCGCGCCCGATGCCCGAGGCGGCGCCGGTCACGATGGCGGCTTTGCCCTTGAGTGAAAGCAACTCTCCCGCGCGTTTCGAGATTTGTTGGAAGTCCATAGGACCGACCTCGCAGCCTGCCGGCCCTATGCCACTGCCGGCAAGGCCCTTTCCATGGCGGCCAGCGTTTTTTCAACGTCGCTCGCGTTGTGAGCAAGCGTCACAATGGAATGCAACGTGGCTGCCGGGCTGGTGTAAATGCCATATTCGAAAAGCTTCCAGGAAAAACGCTGATACTTTCGGCGGTCCACGTGCCGACAGAATTCGCGATAGTCGCGGATCGCATCCCGCTCGGTGAACATAATTTGAAACATGGGACCGACGCGCTGCACGATGGCAGCGGTGCCCTTGCGGTGGAACAACTCCGTGATTCCACCCGCAAGCTGATCGGCCAGGCCCCAGATATAGCGAAACGCGGCACCGTGGTCGCGAGTCAGCTTGCGCAGGTTGGCGCGCGCGGCAAACATGCCGATGCGGGAGGCATTGTGCGTCCCATAATGCAGCACGCTGCCACCGGCGAGCGCGGACATTATATCCGCCCGCCCGGCAAAGGCCGCCACCGGAAGCCCGCAACCCAGAGCCTTCCCGAAACTGACAATGTCAGGTTTGAGCTTGTAATACTCCTGGCAACCGCCGGGCGCGATTCGGAAACCAGTCACGGTTTCATCCAGGAAGAAGAGAATGCCATGACGCCGGGTCAGGCTCTGCAGGCCATCGAGGTATCCGGGCTGGGGCGGAATCACCCCCATATTTGCCATGATGCCTTCGGTGATTACAGCCGCGATCTCGCCGGGATGATTCTGAATTGCCCGCTCAAGAGCGGGCAGATCATTCCAGGGAACTACAATCGTGTCATCGAGGGCATGCCGGTTGAGACCTGCACTATCGGGAACTTTCACCGGATCGCCCGACAGGCCTGCGTCTCCGGGTGGCAAGGAATTCGAACTGACCAGCACGTCGTCCCACCAGCCGTGGTAATGCCCCTCGAATTTTATGATCTTCGGCCGCCGGGTGACGCCGCGCGCCAGCCGGATCACCGCCATCACAGCCTCCGTCCCGGTATTGGCGAAGCGAACCACCTCAGCATTGGGGACAATCTGCTGCAGAAGTTCCGCGACCTCTACCTCGACATCTGTCGCGGTGGCGAAGTGCGCGCCAGTTGCGGCGCCCTCGCCGATGGCCTGGGTAATTTCAGGATCAGCATGCCCCAGGGGCAACGCGCCAAAGCCCATCATCCAGTCGATGTACTCGTTTCCGTCCACATCGTACAGGAGCGATCCCTGCCCGCGCTTCATGAAGATCGGATACTCACCGTAGTTGGCGGGCCCGCGCGAGGGAGAACTCCCGCCGTCGATAAGCACCCGCTGCGTTCGCTGGAAAAGGCGTTTGGATTCTCGTGTGTTGAAACCGGAATCGCAGTCTGACGGCAAGTTGCCCCCTTGGCCCGGCATTCCATGCTACAAGAAGTGCGTGGCCGGAGGAATCGAACGCCATCATGTCAAACCGGCTTCAATCCCAGGCCAGGCCCATCGGGAAGAACCAGTTTCCCCTTCTGAACGGTGACACCGCTGTAGGGATCGTTCGCGATGAGCAGGTTTCCATCCAGATCGGCATAGTCGATCAGCGGCGAAAGATGCGCCGCCGCCGTAACGCTAACGGAACTGGAAACCATGCAGCCGAGCATGGTCTTCATCCCCAGCGACTTGGCGACGTAAATCATGCGCAGAGCTTCCTGGACGCCGCCACATTTGTCGAGCTTGACATTGACTCCGTCATAGGCATCGGCCAATTTCGGGATGGCACGGGCATTTACGGCCGCCTCGTCGGCGATGATCGGCAGATGCACTCGACCTCTCACCCATCGGGTTTCTTCGATCATGTCCGCCGGCATGGGTTGCTCGATGAATTCCACGCCCTGCGATTCCAGCCAGTTGATTTTGCGGACGGCTTCTTCTTTGTCTTTCCAGCCCTCGTTGGCATCCACCCGGAGCGGTTTTTTGGTTACGCTGCGAACGGCTGCGATGGTCGCTTCATCCGTATCCAGGCCAACCTTGATCTTGAGCACCGGAAACGGATCGGCTTCCAGCACCTTCTGGCGCGTAGTCTCCGGCGTGTCAATGCCGATGGAAAAGGTTGTGATCGGAGTATCTGCCGGATCCAGTCCCAACAACTGGTACAGGGGAACATTCATTTTCTTCCCGACCCAATCCATGAGCGCGATATCCAGGGCTGCCTTGGCTGCGAACTGGCCGGGCATGGCGCGCGAGACTTCGGCCATTGTTTTTTCAAACCGCCAGGGATGAGCCGCCTGTAAAAGGGGAAGAATCGCCGCTATGGCTTTCTGTCCGTCTTCTGCGTTCTCGTGATATCGAACAATCGGAGCGCCTTCTCCAACCCCGGTGACTCCATCGCTCGTGAGACGAACCTGGAGGGTATCGCGGAACTGGCTCGAGGACATGGTGGTGGTCCAGGTATGGCGCAACTTGAGGCGCGTGATCGTCGTTTCCCAGTTGCAGGCCGGATGTTCATCCGCCAGCCCGGGCAACGGCATCCAGTTCGCCAGAACACAACCTGCGCCCAATCCCCCAGTCGTCTTGAGCCATTGCCTGCGATTCATGTCACCCTCCGGCGACGCTAGTGCTTTACCGCGATTGCCGAAATCTCAATTCGAGCGTCGTTGACCAGAGCCGCCACCTGGACCGTCGCGCGCGCCGGTTTGGGATCGGGAACTATGCTCTTGTAAACTTTGTTCATTTCCGGGAAGTCATGGATGTCGGCCAGATACACGGTGACGGAGACCACGTCTTTCAGTTCAAGCCCTGCCGCTTTCAATACTTTTTCGATGTTGTCGAGCGCGGCTTTAGTCTCGGGGCCGATGCCTCCGGCCACCAACTTGCCTGAATCATCTTGGCCCTCTTGTCCTGCGACGTAAAGCGTGTTGCCGACGAGCATTCCGTCGCTGAAAGGAAGCCCCTTCGCGGGCGAAAGATTGATGGCTTTGTGCTCCTGGGCATAGCTCGACTGGCAGGCCAGGAACATGATGAATGCCAGCCCAACAAACAGAGCAACCAACCGTGGTTTCGATTGCATTTTTGGATTCTCCTTTGTAAACGGACCCCACCACTGTTTCCGCCACGGGCAAACAGTGTTAGAGTGCCACGCAAATATATACGACGTGGAGGATGGCATGGACAAGTTTCGCAAGTTCGCAAAAGCATGCAAAGTAGCGACCGGTTTCGCAGTTCTGGGCTTGGTCATGGTCGTCACGAGTGGAGTCTGGATGGTCCGCGCGCAATCGAATGCGCCAGGCGGGATCGCTTCGCCGGACAGTGAGCTGATTGCCCAATTTCGCAGGGTCGAGGTTGCCTCCGTGTCGGATGCCCTCGAACAGATTATCGGCAAGCGCATGTACATGAGTCACCGTATGCAGCCGATTTTCACCTCCAAGTTCGCCGGCTTCGCACGCACCGTGCAGCTTAAGAAAGACGAGGGCAACAAAGACCCTGAGGCTCTGACCGGTATGCTGGAGGCCATAGATCAGGGAGTGCCCGATTCGGTGTATGTGATGGTCGTGGAGGACGGAGAAGACATCGCCGGCATGGGAGGATTGATGGGCACTGCGATGGCTGTGCACGGGTACACGGGGGCGGTGATCGACGGCGGAGTCCGCGATGTGGCGTATTTGAAAAAGATTGGCTTTCCGGTTTTTGCCACAGGCATCGTGCCTTCCACATCCGTTCACCACTACCGCTTTGCCGGCGCCCAGATATCCGTGGTGTGTAACGGGGTTCCCGTCAACCCGGGAGACATCGTCGTCGCCGACAGCGATGGCGTGGCAGTGGTACCTCGTGCGCAGGCGCAGCCCGTCCTTGCTCTGGCCCAGCAGATGGATTATAAGGAGCATTCCATGTATGCCGTCATCGAGCAATTGAAGTCGATTGTGGAAGCGGTGAAGAAGACCGGCCGACTTTAGGGTGAATGAGGCGAGGGAGGCTCGTCATGCGACTCAATTCGAAATGGAACCGGCGTGGATTCCTGGGGACAGCGGCCGCCATCGCTGCGTCTCTCTTCGCGCCGCGCAAGATTTTCTCTTCAGCCTCCGTTGCTGCGGCCGCAAGCGCCGAAGTCAACGGCTTTGGACAAAGCGGTAATCCCTACGAGGAACTGGGAGTCACCACCCTGATTAACTGCCAGGGCACGATGACGATGCTCGGTGGCTCTGTTCTCCGTCCGGAACTCGAAGCGGTTATGGCGATGGCCGGGCGGCACTTTGTGAGCATCCCCGAATTGGAAGTCGCCGCGGGCAAACGCATCGCGGAAATGCTCAAACTTCCGGAGGGCTACACCGCGCTCGTGACTTCCGGCGCGGCTGCGGCCATGCAATCGGGATTAGCCGGCATTCTCACCGGCGATAACGAAGCCTTGATCCGGCAGCTCCCGGATTTGACTGGCATGAAGTCGGAAGTCATCATCCAGAGATCGCACCGCAACCCGTTTGATCACCAATTACGTTCCACTGGCGTCAAGTTGGTCGAGATCGAAACCCGCGAACAATTACGCCGGGCCGTCAGCGAGCGCACGGCGATGATGCATTTCACCAATTTCGCGAACGGGGCAGGCGAGATCAAAGTGGACGAATGGGCCAAACTGGCCAAGCAGTACAATCTGCCCTGCATGAACGATGCCGCGGCCGACACACCTCCGGTTTCTCATCTCTGGGACTACACCAACATGGGATACGATCTTGTGACCTTCAGCGGCGGCAAGGCTATCCGCGGGCCGCAATGCGCCGGACTTCTGATTGGGCGCAAAGATCTGGTGGCCTGCGCGCTGCTCAACAACAGTCCGCATGAAGACACGCTGGGGCGGAGCCAGAAAGTCGGCAAGGAAGAAATTGTCGGAATGGTCAAAGCCCTGGAGGTTTATCTCAAGGAAGACCACGAGACGCTGGCCAAGGAGTGGCAGGAGCGGTTGGAGCGGATTTCACACGAACTCACGAAAATACCGGGCGTCAGCACGTCGTTCTTTACTCCAGAAATCGCGAATCATGTCCCGCACATGCAGATCACGTGGGATTCGAGAATTTCACTGAGCCGGGAGCAAGTATCCAAGGCGCTGCGAAGTTCGAAACCGGCGATGGTGATTGCGGTCGGCGAGGACCGGCCCGGTCTGGTGATGAATTCGTTCATGTTGCAACCCGGCGAAGATAAGGTCGTCGCCGAACTGCTGTCGCGCGTACTGCGGGAACATTCAGCCTAGAACTGGAGCAAGGGAGTCAGTGACCGTCGCGAAGATAACCCGGGTGCGCTGGTTTCTGGTGTTCTGGTTGTTTGTGCTAAGCGCCGTCTCTTACCTTGACCGCGTCAACATTTCCATCGCCGGGGGATCAATTGCCGACGCTTATCATCTGACGGATGTGCAACTGGGCAAGGTTTTCAGCGCACTGGTCGCCGGGTACGCCCTGTTTCAGACGGTGGGTGGCCACCTGGCGGACCGCTACGGTCCGCGGCGCGTGCTGACGGCAGGCGTGGTCTGGTGGGGGATCTTTACCGCCCTCACGGCTCTGGTCCCCGCGAACATCGCAGGCGCGCTGTTTCTGTTCGTGGCGGTGCGATTCCTGCTCGGCGCCGGTGAAGCGGTGATTTATCCGGCGGCCAATCAATTTGTGGCGCGCTGGATTCCCGTGCGCGAGCGCGGTATTGCCAACGGCTGGATCTTCGCCGGAGTCGGAGCCGGCGCCGGACTTACGCCACCGCTGATCAGCTACATCATGGTTCACTACGGCTGGCGGTCGTCGTTCTGGGTTTGTGCAGGCATCGGACTCGTGGCCGGAGCCGTCTGGTTCCTGGCGGCGCGCGACACGCCGGCCCGGCACCCGCTCGTGTCCGCGTCTGAACTCGCCACGATTCAGTCCGGGCTCAGGTTAACGCCAGAGAAAAACGGGACGATGCCGGAAGCGGGAGATCGCGTCCAGATGTTGGTATCTTGGAAGCGAGTTGTACAGAGTCGCGAGGTCTGGGCGGTGACCATCAGTTATTTTTGCTATGGCTATGTTGCCTGGATTTTTTTCAGCTGGTTCTATCGCTACCTCGCGAAGGTGCGAGGGCTTGATTTAAAGGCAAGCGCCTTCTATTCGATGCTGCCCTTTCTGGCCATGTTGGTGTGCTGCCTGCTGGGCGGGACTGTCAATGACCGGCTGACGAAACGGCGTGGTCCGCGGCTGGGACGGTGCGGCGTGGCGGCCGGCGCCATGAGTATAGCGGCGATCTTCATCGCATTCGGCTCGCAGGTTCATGGCGCCCGGCTGGCCAGTGTGGTTCTGGCAGGTGGGGCAGGCGCACTCTATCTTTCGCAAAGTTCCTTTTGGTCGTTGACCGCAGACATAGCAGGCGCCTCGTCGGGATCTGTGTCGGGATTCATGAACATGGGTGGTCAAATCGGAGGAGCGCTGACAGGCTCGCTTACTCCCTGGATCGCTGTGCGCTGGGGTTGGACCGCTTCATTCCTGGTGGCGGCCGCTTTGTGTCTGCTGGGTGCCGTGAGTTGGTTGGTGGTGGATCCACTGAACGTGCTGACGCAGGCTCGGAGCATGTGCGTCGCAAGCGTCGCGAATCACTCCGCGCAGAGATCACAGGGGGCGCCCGCGAGCTCATGAAATCATGCTGAAACTAAGTATCAAGCCGAAGCAAGGCTGCATGTGGGACCTGGTGAGCCTGGGTGAGGTCATGTTGCGCCTCGACCCGGGTGACGAGCGCATTTCCACCACCCGCCATTTCCGGGCCTGGGAGGGCGGGGGCGAATACAACGTGGCCCGCGGGCTGAAACGCTGCTTTGGCCTGGAGACGTCCGTCGTTACCTCCCTCGCGGACAATCCCGTCGGGCGCCTGGTCGAAGACCTCATGCTGCAAGGAGGAGTCAGCCAGAAGTATGTCCGCTGGGTGCCTTTCGACGGAGTTGGACGCACCGTGCGCAATGGATTGAATTTCACCGAGCACGGCTTTGGCATTCGCCCGGCGCTCGGCTGTTCCGATCGCGGACACACTGCGGTTTCACAACTGAAGCCCGGCGAGATCGACTGGGATCAGATTTTTGCCAAGGATGGGACACGCTGGTTTCATACCGGTGGAATTTTCTGTGCGCTTTCCGAAACTACGCCGGCTGTAGCCCAGGAAGCCATGGAAGCAGCCAAGCGAGCGGGTACCGTAGTTTCCTATGATTTGAATTACCGTGCTTCGCTCTGGAAATCGATCGGCGGAAAAGCGAAAGCGCAGGAGACGAACCGCCGCCTCGCTCCCCTGGTGGACGTGATGCTCGGGAATGAGGAAGATTTCACCGCGGCATTGGGCTTTCCGGTGTCTGGTCTGGACGAGTATCACTCGCGGCTGGATGCAACCGGATTCAAGCAAATGATTGAAAAAGTGGTGAAAGAATATCCTTCGCTGGCCGTGATCGCCACCACTCTTCGTCATGCCAAGACCGCCACGCGGAACGACTGGGGAGCGCTCTGTTACTGCGATGGCAATTTCTACGAGGCGCTGGTGCGCGAGAATCTGGAGATCTATGATCGCGTGGGCGGCGGTGATTCCTTCGCTTCGGGATTGATCTATGGATTCCTGTCGGGCAAAGATCCGCAATGGTCCGTCGAATGCGGCGCGGCACATGGCGCGCTGGCGATGACTACCCCCGGTGACACGACCATGGCCACGTTGGCCGAGGTACTGCAGGCAATGACATCAAAGACGGCGCGGATCGAGCGCTGAGAACAGCGCGGCCGGCTGTCCACGAAAACATATGACGATTGACGACGTGATTCGCAGAATCGGAGAGATCGGAGTCGTCCCGGTAGTGCGGGCGGCAACTGTGGATGAGGCAACCCGCGCCGTGCAGGCGATCTGCGCCGGTGGGATATCCATTGTCGAAATAACCATGACGGTTCCCAACGCTGTCTCGGTTATTCGGGAGGTGGCGAAGCAATACGGAAGCAATGTGCTCGTCGGCGCCGGCACGGTCACCACGGCTGAACAGGCTGAGTCTTGCCTTCGCGCTGGAGCGGAGTTCCTCGTGAGCCCGGGGTTGTCGGCGCCGGTGCTCTCGGTCGCGCGAGCCTCAGCGAGACTGGCTATCCCCGGAGCGCTCACTCCTACCGAGTTGATGAACGCTCACGACCATGGCGCGCGGCTGGTCAAGATTTTTCCTTGCGGCAATGTCGGCGGACCCAAGTACTTGCGCTCGCTCAAAGCGCCATTCCC
>Ga0187818_10000968_pt1 | contig 11174 bp, 11 predicted proteins | sample NC_wetland_sal_i_14_FD_130581 | JGI IMG/M metagenome (GOLD analysis project Ga0187818, IMG submission 130581) | Wetland sediment microbial communities from Neuse River Estuary, North Carolina, USA - SO4_3 | ecosystem: Environmental > Aquatic > Freshwater > Wetlands > Sediment | place: USA...
CCGCCGGATCGTCATCGTCAGGGGAGGCAAGGCCGAGCGACGCCTTTACCAGCATCGTGCTCAGCGCCTCGGGACGCAGCGTCTCGATCAGCGAGGCGTTCATCCGGGTGATGCGCGGGGCGAGTCCCCGGTAACGCCGCGCCAGCTCGGAGTCGACGCGCGCCGATTCGCACAGCCGCAGCAGCGCCCCGGCCAGCGCCGGGTCGTCGAAGGAGGACACGTAGCAGTCGAGCGCCTCGACTCCGGTCTCGGCCCGCTCCTCGAAGCCGGGAACGTCGGCAAGCTGGAAGTCGAAGGTGCCGAACTCGTGGCGGCCGGCCAGATGGGCGGCGGTCAGCACGTAGTAATCGCGCGCCATGTCGGCCGCACCGATCGCCGACACGGTTTCGGGCAGGTAGATCATCTCGCCCGGCATCAGCGGGTAATGAAACGGCAGGATCGCGCCGGTGTTGGCGAGGGAATCGAGGCGGAATTCGATCGGAAACAGCATCCGCATGAACTTGGTCAGCATGCCCTTGACCATGAAGAGCGCGTGATCGTCGGCGGAGGCTTTCTTGGGTTCCATTATATGATTGTTACAAATCAGAGGCGGTGTGCGCAATTTCGTTTTTTACCGCCGCGCGCGGGCTCCATATTTTCAAGGATGACGGAAAAAACTCGCGAAGCAGTCAAATCATTCCGAGCGAAGTCTGCGCAGCGAAGAATCTCGAACCCGGGTGAACTCGGCCCTTGCAACGATCCCGAGCATCGCGAGCACAGCAGTGAAAAAAGCATCGCGAGCACTGCAGTGAAAAAGGCAACTTGACTGCATGCGACTCGGCTGACTTACTTGAAAGATACGCCTTATGAAAATCGCAAGGTTATTTTATCGCCACTCGCTCTCTACCATCTGCGCGTTCACCGCGATCATTTCACTGGCCGGCGCCGGGCTCGCCCGCGCGGGAATTTCCGACGCGGCCAAATACGAGACCCTGCCCAACGGGATGCAGGTGATCGTGCTGGAAAATCACAAGGCTCCCGTCGCCACCTTCAACGTCTTCTACAAGGTCGGCTCGCGCAACGAGGCCGTCGGCCAAACCGGCCTGTCGCACCTGTGCGAGCATCTGATGTTCCGCGGCACGAAAAAGCTCGCACCCGAGGAATTCTCGAACGTCATCCAGGAAAACGGCGGCGAGGATAATGCCTTTACCACCAGCGACTATACCGACTACTTCGAGGTCATCAACCGCGACCATCTCGACGTGCCGATCTCGCTCGAAGCCGACCGCATGGCGAATTTCGAGCCCAAGGGCTTCGACTCCGAAAAGGCAGTCGTGATGGAGGAACGGCGGCTGCGCACCGAGGATAATCCGGAAGACGCGCTGTCCGAGATGACCCAGGCTGCGGCTTACGTCGCCCATCCGTACCATTGGCCGGTGATCGGATGGATGCACGACGTGCAGGGACTCACGCTGGCCGACGCGCTCGCCTACCACGCAACTTATTATTCGCCGCAAAACGCGGTCGTGGTCGCCGTTGGCGACTTCGACGCCGGCAAGGTGCTCAAGCAAATCCGCGACTCATTCGGCGGGATCAAGAACGGAGCCAAGCCGGCGCCGGTGACCGCCGTCGAGCCCGCGCAGGACGGTGAACGGCAGGTCCAATTGCGCCACGCGGCGAATCTGCCGGCCTTCGGCGAGGCCTTCCACGTGCCGAATTACAGGAACTCCGCCGACGCCTTCGCACTCGAAGTCGCGGGCGAGATTCTCGGCGACGGCAAGAGCTCGCGCCTCTACAAGGACCTCGTGATCGAAAAGCGGATGGTGGTCGACGTCGGCGTCGAGTTTGACATGACCGCGTTCGACCCGGGCCTGATGTGGGTCTCGGCGCAGATGCGTCCGGGGGTCAAGAGCGGCGACGTGGTCGCCGAAGTCGATCGCCAGCTCGCGCAATTGCGCGCCCAACCGGTCAGCGCCGAGGAGTTGCAGAAGGCCAAGAACCTCGAGCAGGCGGGATTCGTTTTCGGCCAGGACTCGATCTTCCGCGAGGCGATGGAGCTCGGGCTCTACCAGATGCTCGGCAACTACAAGATGGTCGACCAATACCTGGCCGGCATCGACAAAGTGACCGCGGCGGACGTCCAGCGCGTGGCGCGGCAATACATGGTCGAGACGAATCGCACCCTGGGCGTGCTGGTGCCGACCGGAGTGCTGCCGCATGAGGGTGGCGGCGGGATGGGCGGCGCGGTGCGTCATGCGGACGGAATCGGCGCTGACAGCGGGCTCGCGCCGGATATGACGCGTGGAGCTTCGATCCCGCGGCGCCGGCCAGGCGGCGGCACGATCGCATACGCCGAACAATCGGCGGAGCTGGCACGATGAGGCTGCGGCGCGCGAGAACGATTGCCGCAGCGTTCGCGATACTGACGATCGCGGCGTTCTTTTGCCGGCCGGCGTTCGCGCTGCAAATCACGCGGACCAGGCTCGCCAACGGCGCGATTCTGCTGGTCTCCGAGCAGCATCAACTGCCGATGGTGACGGTGGCGATCGCGTTTGACGCCGGCTCGCGGCGCGATCCGATGGGCAAGGAGGGTCTGGCGTCGCTCACGGCCGCGGCACTGACCCAGGGAACCAAAGCGCTGACCACCGCGGAATTCAACCAGAAGGTTGACTTCATGGGAAGCTCAATCGGGGTGGAAGCCAGCGCCGATTACGCAACCGCAACCTTCACCTCGCTCAAGAAATACGAAGACGATACGATCCACCTGCTCGCGCAGACCCTCGCGGAACCAGGGCTGCGTGACGCCGACATCGAGCGCAAGCGCGCCGAACAGGTGGCCGACATCAGGGCCTCCGAGGAGGAGCCCGGATATACCGCCAGCGTCGCTATCTCGAAGCAACTCTTCGGCGACGAACCCTACGGCCATCCGAGCGAAGGTTTCGCCGACACCGTCAGCAAGCTTACCTCCGCCGACGTCCGCGCTTTCTACCGCGATCATTACAGGATGGGCAGCGCGGTAATCGCGGTCACCGGCGACGTCGACGCGGCCGCGATCAAGCAAAAGTTGGAGCGCGAGTTGATCGGGCTCGCGGGCATCGTCGCGGCGCAGGCGGAACCTCCGGCGCCGAACGTCGCCCCCGGAATCCATGCGAAACTCATCGACCGCAACGTCGCGCAGGCCAACCTGATACTCGGCTCCAGCGGCATCGCGCGCTCCAATCCGGACTATTACAAACTACAGGTGATGAACTACATCCTGGGCGGCGGCGGCTTCGCCTCCCGCCTGATGAAGGTCGTGCGGAGCAAGGCCGGGCTGGCCTATGGAATTCAGAGCGCCTTTCATGCGGGCAAGTTCCCGGGCGCCTTTATGATCGTGCTCCAGACCAAGAATCAAAGCGCGCAGGACGCGCTGAAACTGGTCCTCCAGCAACTGCACGAGATTCAGAACGCACCGGTCAGCGACGCGGAAATCGACTCGGCCAAAAAATACCTGGTCGGCAGCTTCCCGTTGAAGCTCGACCGCCAGAGCGGGATCGCCAGCTTCATGCTGCAAACCGAGCTGTACGGACTCGGCATCGATTACGCCGACCGTTACCCGCAATTGATCAACGCGGTGACCAAGGCCGACGTGCAGAAGGTCGCGCAGCAGTATCTGCATCCCGACGCGATCGTCCTGGCCGCGGTCGCCAATCAGAAAGAGGCGAAAATCGACCTCGCGAGCCTCGCCCCGCAGAAGCAAGCCTCAGCGGCCAAGCCATGAGCCGCGCGGGAACCGCGAGCGTCGCTAACACACCGTGACGGCTCTATTGTATACTTCCGTCCGCTGCGCGCCTGGTCGCGCCCTGGGAGGATAGTCTGTCGCCGCCCAGTATCAGCCGATCATCGCGGAGCATTAAGGGTGAAATTATGAGCAATCCTACAGAAAACTGGAAGATAGAGGGCGAATACTTCGAATCGTGCAACTGCGAACTGCTGTGCCCGTGCCTGCTCACGCACGCGCAGGCGCGCCCGACCGAAGGCCATTGCGACGTCGTCCTGGCGATTCATATCACCAAAGGCAATTACGGCAACCTCGATCTTTCGGGGCTCAACGCGGTGCAGGCATTGACCACGCCGGACGCCATGTCGAAGGGCAACGGCACGATGGCGGTGTACGTCGACAGCCGGGCCAATGACGCCCAGCGCACCGCGCTCGAAGCGATCTTCACGGGCAATGCGGGCGGACCGCCGTCGCTGATGAACGCCATGGTCGCGCATCGGTTGCCGAGCAAGAGCGCGCAAATCTCGTACAGTTCCGACGGCAAGGTCTACAAGGTCGCGGTCGCGGGCGTGACCGACGTGACGGTCGAGGGTGTTATCGGCGCCGGCAACGAGGTGGTGTGGCTGCAGAACGTCGGGCATCCGTTCTCGCGCCGGCTGGCGGCGGCCAAGGGCACGTCGAGCAAGTACAAGGATCATTCGCTGACGTTCGACAACAGCGGCCGCAACGGACATTTCTCGCCGATCAACTGGTCGAATGCCTAACGCGGAAGGCAATGAAATCCTGGGAGGCGCTACCGGACTCCGTGCTGCGGCGCGGTGGCATCGTCAGCCGGGCATTTGCCGCCGCGGGAGTGCCAGACTACCGATCGGCGGCACGTTACGTGCGCGACCTCGCCTACGAGCGCAACCTTGATCGCGGCGACTGCCTGAGCGTGCTGCGCGAGCGGCGCGGCACGTGCAGCACCAAGCATGCTTTGCTCGCACGTCTCGCGGCGGAACAGGAGTTACCGGTCGATTTGGCGATCGGGATCTATGAAATGAACGGGCGCAACACGCCCGGCGTGGGCGATGTGCTTGCGCGGTACGGTCTCAGCGCGATTCCCGAGGCGCATTGCTACCTGATATATGCGGGCGATCGCGTCGACGTAACGCGAAACGTCGATGCGGCCGAACCGATCAGCCGGTTTCTTCATGAGCAGCGAATCTCGCCCGATCAGATTGGCGAGTACAAGATCGCGCTGCATCAGGACTTTATCCGCAACTGGCTCGCACACACTGGAAGCGACCAGGCATTGGGCTTCGATCAAATCTGGAAGATCCGCGAGGAATGTATCGCGGCGCTGAGTGAGTAATGGGCCCCGCGGAGCCATCGGCACCCGCGCGCGCCCAGGCGATGGCGGCGCCCACGCTGCCGCTCGGTGATCGAATCGCGATCTGGGGCGGACTCTCCGCGATCACCGCGCTCGCATGGCTCTACCTCGTGCGCATGCCGATGACACCGGCCGGCCTCGGCGGTTTGGGCGCGCACATCCTCTCGGCCGTCCCGCCGCAGATGGCCAACCTGTGGCTCAATTTCATGATGTGGGCGGTGATGATGGTCGCGATGATGGTCCCGAGCGCGAGCCCGATGGTTCTGATGTACGCGCGAATCGCGCGCGGCCGCAAAGATGGGCGGGCGCACGAAGTGTGGCTCTTCGCCGGCGCCTACGTCGTGGTATGGACGATCTTCAGCGCGGCAGCGACGGCGGGACAGTTCGCGCTTGTGCACGCGGCCCTAATCACGGGCGGCCTCACCGCGACACCGCTGATGGGCGGAATCATCCTGGCCGCCGCCGGCATCTACCAACTGACGCCGCTCAAGGACGCATGCCTGGGACATTGCCGCTCACCGATGGGCTTCTTCATGACCGAATGGCGTGACGGCGCGGCCGGAGCGTTCCGGATGGGGTTCAAGCATGGCGCGTATTGTGCCGGATGCTGCTGGATGCTGATGGCGCTGCTGTTCGTGATGGGCGTGATGAATCTGCTGTGGGTCGCGGCGATCAGCGTGCTGGTCCTGATCGAGAAGGTGACTCCATGGGGCCGCGCAATTGCGCGCGCGAGCGGGGCGGCCATGATAGTAGCGGGCGTAGCGATGCCGTTTCACACCTGATTGAGCGGTTCGCGCCGTTGCGCGAGAGGCCGGATGCGCTTCGATTTTCGATGACGTCAAAAGCCGCAGAGGGGCAGCCGCGACCTGCGCTCTATACGATCGGCCATTCGACCCATCCGATCGAAGCCTTCATCAGTCTGTTGAGCGAGCATCGGATCGCGCTTTTGGCCGACGTGCGATCGTTTCCCGGATCGCGCCGATGGCCGCAGTTCAATCAGCGCGAGCTCGAGCGGTCGGTTGAGCAGGCGGGAATCGGTTACCAATGGTTCAAGTCGCTCGGCGGAAGGCGCAATCTCAAGCGCCCCGACTCACCGCATCGCGCCTGGGAGAATCCCGCGTTCCGATCCTACGCGGATTACACTGAGACCGGCGAATTCGCGGCGGGCCTCGACGAGTTGGCTACCGCCGCGCTCGTGCGGCGTACCGCGATCATGTGCTCCGAAGGACTATGGTGGCGATGCCATCGCCGAATCATCTCTGACCACATAACGGTCCGCGGATGGGAGGTCTGGCATATCATGCCCGGCGGCCAACTCGCGGCGCATTCGATCGCTTCATTCGCGACCGTGCACGAAGGCCGCATCGTCTACGACGGCGGCCAGGCGGCGCTCAAGCTGAAGTAGCGCCCGCGCCGCTCAGACCCGCACGGTATCCGCCGGTTCGTCGATCACGCGATTCTCGATGTAGCCGATGCGCTCGATTTCGATGCGCACCACGTCGCCGGCTTTGAGCCATTTGGGCGGTTTCATCGCCGCCGCAACGCCAGCGGGAGTTCCCGTGGAGACAATCGTGCCCGGTTCGAGCGTGAAGACGGTCGAGAGCGTTTCGACCTGCTCGAAGCAGTTGAAAAACAGATGGCGCGTGTTGGAATGCTGGCGGACCTCGCCGTTGACCAGCGTGCGCAAATCGAGATTATGCGGATCGCCGACTTCGTCCGGTGTTACGATCCATGGCCCGCACGGCCCGTGGGTGTCGAAGGATTTGCCCAGCGTCATGGTCTGGGCGCGGCGCTGCCAGTCGCGGACACTAACGTCGTTGACGATGGTGTAACCGGCGATGACCTCGTGGGCGCGGTCGCGCGGCACGTGGCGGCATCGCCGTCCGATGACGAAGGCCAGTTCGCCCTCGTAATCGAGGGCGGTCGAGGCGCGCGGAAGATGGATCGGATTGTAGGGGCCGTTGATGCAGCTCGATTGCTTGTTGAAGAACATCGGGAACGACGGCTTGTCGCGCCCGGTCTCGGCCACGTGGTCGGCATAGTTGAGGCCGATCGCGAGGAATTCCGGCGGGTGCAGGACGGGCGGCTCGAGCTTGACCTGCGCGAGCGGAATTTTCGGCGCATTCTCGGCGGCGGTGCGAGCGCGCGCGAGCGCGCTCTGGCCGGCGGTCAGAAAGGCGATCATCTCGCGCGGGAGTTCGGACGCCGCCGCGGTAACGTCCGCGACCGCATCGCCCACCACCACTCCGATTCGAGTCGAGCCCTGATGCGTGAACGTGGCTAGTTTCATCTGCCTGCTCCCGGTCCCGCCGGATGGCTCTGCGCGCCCTCGTCCGGCAGGTGCAAATATCCGCGTTGTTTGAGTTGATCGACGGGCACGCCAGCATGGAATTTGGCGGCGAGATCGTCGGGGTCGAAGACGATTCCGATCGGGTTCGCGGCAAAGTCCTTCGAATGGAACCAGCCGTGCAATTCCTCGACCGTGTCGAAATTGTCGACTTGCAGCTCGACCTGGTTACCGTCGGGGTCCTTGTAATACATCGAGGTGGTCGGCCCGTGATTGATGGTACGCACCGGCACGATCCCCGCGGCCTTGAGCCGTTCGTAGGTCGCGACCAGCTCGCCCATATCGGCGTAGGCATAGGCGAGATGTTCGAGGCCCACCGAATTCGGCACGCGATCAGCAGTACCGGGCCGCGTGATGAGCGCGAGGCGATGATGCTCCTCGTCGTAGGTGAGGAACGCGAGCGACTCATTGCGGAACTGCACATCCGCCTCGAGCACGGTCTGATACCAATTCAACATCGTATCCAACTGCTTCGTGCGCAGGACCGCATGGGCGAACCTGATCGGCGCAAGCCGGCCGCGCTCGCGCGGGGTCTTAAGTTGATTGGCGCTCATCACCGTTCCCTCCCTGGAACGAAATACCGCAGTTGAACCTCTACCTAGCACAAAAGCGTGGCAAAGTGGCTACGGCGTTAGCGCCCGCCCGCGTTGCGCTGAAGGTAGCCGAGAATTTCCTGACGCTGATCCAGCGTCAGTGGCGCCGCTCCGGCGGCGGCGATTTTAGGTTGCATCGCCGCCATCTGCAATTGCCACATCGCGAAGGTCATCGAATGAGGATGGTACGGGCGATGGCAGCCGCCGCAGCGCTCGGCATAAAGCCGTTCAGCATGAGTACCCTGTTCGGGCAGCGGTCTGGCACACCCGGTGGCGAGCAGCGACGCGGTCGCGGCAAGGAGCGTGGTAACCAGTTTCACTGCGGCGACGCCAGGCGGCGAATCAATTGAATCGAGCGAGAACCGGCACGGCCTGCACTTTGCTGATTTCCGATAGCCCTCATCCCGTGCGAGCGGCGGGGAGGATGCGGCCGAGTTCTGCGCGGAGCGCGGCGAGAAGTGCGCGCCTGTCCGAATCTTCAAGTAATACTTTACGTTCGTTTTCCGGGCGGACCCAGACCGGTGCCAGGCGCTGCGGATCTTCGCTAAAGCGCGGAAAGACGTGCCAGTGAACGTGCGGTTCCTGATTGCCGAGGCATTCGTAGTTGAGCTTGAGCGGTTTGACCACCGTGGCGATCGACTTGCCCACGGCCAGGAGTTCATCGAGGAGTTCGTGCACCTCGCCGCGCGGCATCAGATGCGGTTCGTTGACGTGGCGCTTGGCCAGCAGCACGCAGTATCCACGATAGAACTGGGCATCGCCCAGGATTAGCCAGCTTCGCGGCAGTTCGGCGACAAAGTCAGGAAAGCCGCCGGTCCGGATGCGATCGATCATTGCGCAGATTCCGCACGGACGGTTTACCTCAGCGCTGTTATCGGGAGCCATCGGAATTCTCCGCTTTCACCTGCACCAGTTTTATCCGGGCATAGTTGAGCAGGTCGGCAACCGTATGCAGCTTGTATTCCTTCTCGTAGTAGACCGCGCGGATGCCGGTATTGATCAGGACCTTGAGGCAATGGATACAGGGCGTATGGGTGACGTAGATATCGGCGTCGCGGATCGCATTACCGTTCTTGGCCGCCTGCGTAATCGCGTTGATTTCAGCGTGAATCGTGCGGTAGCAGTTCTGCTCGATTTCGCCGTCGGGCGTGCGTGATTCGTAGATCAGGCATCCGACCTCGGTGCAATGCGGCAATCCGGCGGGCGAGCCGTTGTAGCCGGTGGCGAGGATGCTGCGGTCACGCACGATGACGGCGCCGACCTTGGCGCGCTGGCAGGTCGAGCGCTCCGCGACCTGGCGCGTAATCGTCATGAAGTAGGCGTCCCAGCTTGGCCGCGGCATTTCCATGCCAGTTCAGATACGGATCGTGGATCGATCAGCCGACAAATGAGGATTCGGCGGAATGTGTTGCATCACGCTGACCGAGTGGCCCTGCTGCGGTGGTGCTCCAGTGGGCGGCAGCAGCGTGAATGGCACGGGATTGAAGGTCATTATGAACAGCCCGATCGTCGCCCATGCCGCCCATCTCCGATTGCCGGCGAGCGGAGTCTCGGCGTCGATGGTCGCCGGATGACCCAAACCGAGGAAGAGCACTATCGTAAACCACAGCAGCCATCCGCCCCAGAACTCGATTTCGGTGTGAAACAGATATTTCGCAGCGATCGGCACCGCGACCAGGAGCAGGCAGCCGAGTGTGAACAGGCGCGAGATCGTGCGATGCCGGCGCGGGCCAAAGAGCGAATAAACCACGTGGCCGCCGTCGAGCTGGCCAACCGGCAGCAGGTTGAGCGTCGTGACGAACAGCCCGATCCATCCGGCGAAGGCGATTGGATCGAGGTTGACGTTAACGCTGTTGGGGTCAACCCCAAGCACGATTCGCGAGACCGACCAGAAGATAATGGAGTTGCCCAGTTGCAGACCGCCCTGTGAGTTGTCGAGCGGCGTGACCTGGGATCTGAGCAATCCGATCACGGTCGCGGCGAGCGCGACCATGAATCCGGCCCATGGTCCGGCCGCGCCGATATCGAACATCGCGCGGCGGGTGCGCGGCGGCGTCCTCATCCGTATGAACGCGCCGAAGGTGCCAATGAAAAAAATGGACGGCATGGGCGCCGGAATGAAATAGGGCAGCGAGGCGTCGACCCCGTAACGGCGCGAGGCCAGATAATGGCCCATCTCGTGCGAGAAGAGGATGAGCATCAGCGGGAGCGAAAACGAGAACCCGGCGGCAAGATTGAGCAGCGTGGACGGATGAAAAAGCAAGACCGGAGCGCCAGCCATGTCCGCGCCGGCCATGGTGGTGGTCAGCAGGGTCAGGATAAAGAGCACCGCGTTGATCCGCGGAATTTTAAACGGGGGCGCGGCGGGGCGGCCATATGCGTGCGTGGGTTGGACCGGGATTTCGAAACGCGGAATCTCGGTCAGGACGGGTGAAGCGTCCGTGGGTGCGGTAAAATCATTCATCAGGCTCAGCGTTCCGCCCGCAAAATCAGCCGGGCTCCCATACCAGCGGCGAAATATTCGGCCGCACTGCCGTCGCGAATCGCAACTTCCAGGAGGTCGAAGCTACCGAAGGTTGCAAGCGGAGCACCCGCGGGCACATCGCCGTAGGCGTTGCGTATCTGGATCGGCGCGCGCCGCCTAATCCTAACTGATAGGTTACACCCGTGAAAGCGCGCAGCAAAATTCCCGACTTGTGCGCGGCTCAGATTGGTCACAAGATTGCCAAACCGATCGACATAGATAACGGTTCCCACGAGATCGCGCCCGCGCAGTTCGGCTCCGGCGCCGGGGTCGAGCCGCACGATCTCTTTAACGGCGGGCCCCAGCGAAGCGAGGGTGACGCCGCGCCAGAGCCATGCGGCGGCAGGCGCGAAGATGTCGCGGCCATGGAAGGTCGCGCTAACCTCCGTCAGGCGATAGCGCGGGGAGTGCAGTTCGACTATCCGCCTGATTCCGGCCTGGTCCGCGGCGGCCCATAGAAGGCCGTTGTCCGGCCCGACGAAGCGTGCGCCAGCCCGCGTCTCGATCGCGAGCGGGAGCCGATTGGTGCCGACGCCGGGGTCGACCACCGCGGCGAAGATCGTGCGCGGGGGAAAAAAGCGCCAGCTTTCGCGCAGCAC
>Ga0187818_10000970_pt1 | contig 11171 bp, 15 predicted proteins | sample NC_wetland_sal_i_14_FD_130581 | JGI IMG/M metagenome (GOLD analysis project Ga0187818, IMG submission 130581) | Wetland sediment microbial communities from Neuse River Estuary, North Carolina, USA - SO4_3 | ecosystem: Environmental > Aquatic > Freshwater > Wetlands > Sediment | place: USA...
GAAAACCCTCAGGCCTCGAAGGCCTGAGCTACAGGTTGTCGTGTATATGCTATGGTTATATACTTGTGTAGTTATGTCCAGGATTCGGCGTATTGCTGAATGCAATCGCTTCTTCTTCATCACCACCAACCTCTCAAACAATGTTCCGTTTCTCCGGCCAGCCGAAATGGATTTATTACTTGGAATTCTGGGCGCTGTTCGCCGTTCCATCGGTTTCCTTTTGCTCGGCTACGTCGTGATGCCGGACCATTGTCATTTGCTCTTCGTGACCCGCACGGACTCGCTGTCCCACATCATGCATCAGTGGAAATTCAAAGGCGGTTACGCCGTCCAGCACTATCGCCACCATTCCGGCCCTTTCTGGCAACCTCGCTATTTCGATTCCATTTGCAGACGCACCCGAGATGTCTCCAAAAAACTCCTGTACATTCATCAGAACCCCGTCACCCGCAACCTTGCGATCCATCCGGAGGACTGGAAATGGTCCAGCGCCGCCTCCTATCAAAACAAAGGCCAATCGCCCCTCGAACCGGATTGCCTGGATCTGTCCGCAGACCCCGACGAACTTCTCTGGTAGCCGCCTCCGCATGTGCCCTTGTGTCTGTCTTTGTAGCTCACCCCTTTGAGGGGTGAGGCCTTTCCACCGTCCAACGCACCATCTCCACGACAACCAACATTCCTCTCATCGCTCCACATCCTGCCCGCCGCAATGAAAATCCTCAGGCCTCAAAGGCCTGAGCTACAGGATTGTCACACTTGTGTTGTAGCTCACCCCTTTGACGGGTGAGGCCTTTCTCTTCCCAGCCGTTGTAGCTCACCCCTTTGAGGGGTGAGGCTTTTCCGCTGGGCGAGCAAAATGTCGGCGCGCCGACCAAACTTAGATACGTTGCTAATGCGTACATATTGTGCGCAGCGATCCCGCAAACGGCGGGAAAAGAGCGCCGAATGGAACGAGAGTGTGACGAGCAACCTGGGGGTACCCCTCCCCCTGTTTTTTCGGTACGGCGCGGAAGTGACAGAAGAGAAACAGGATAGAGCAAGGACGGATCGGTACGGAAACGGTACACGTTGAAACAGAGAGCGGTAGAGGGAAAGAGACGCGGCACGAGAACGTGATTCGTGGCGCGTGAGTGGTGACTCGCGGAACTGCGGAAGGCGAGAAGAGAGCGGCGAAATGGAACGATTGGTCATACCGCAAGTGCCCCCCACCCCCCCACCATTCTCGTAAGTGTTGGAAATAAGGGAGTTACGGGAGAATGGGCTGGATGTGTGGGAAAGAAAGGAGTTAGGTGGATTTTGGGAGCGGATGAGGGGGTGGGGCGATCCGAAATGGCACAAGAACAGCGTCCCCCAAGCATAACGAATGGAACATAGCACGTTATTTACCAAATGTCAATTATTATTCACAGAGTACTAGTTTCGAAACTGGTACGAGAGGGGGGAGAAGGCGAATCCCAAGGAGGATATCTGTAATCAGATATCAGGAAGCGGGGGTACTGGGGTGGATCGCGTGTTGCGTGGGGTTGACTCTAAGCCCGCCCGCCAGAGGCCCAAAAGGCGCGCACCCGAATGTCGTTCCATCCGTCAGCCTGTCGGCCGCGGGCCACTTCCGAAGGTAAACGCAAATAATAGGTTCCTATTGACATAAGTGAGATGATTTACACTACACGGAGTGTACAACCTCGGCCCGAAAGGGGCAGTGGTATCACAACTTGAATCTCTCGAGGAGGCCACGTGGCATTCAATTACAAGCACTACGTCCCTATACTCAAAGGAAAACGCGCTGAGTTTCCGGCCCTTGGGTCGCTGCACTCAAAGAATGGAATTACACCTTTGCTGGAAGTGGTTCCATCAGCAGACGCAAACACTGTGCCGCGGCGCATGGCTAATCAGTGGCCGAGCGATGTGGCGTATTTCATTGATCTACTTTTTCTGGACGATCCCGATGATGATGTAGTTCCTGCGACTGGCCAGCATCCGGTTCGGGTGTGCTTTGCCGAGGTGGAGGAGCAGGATCAAGTTGCCGTTCCTGTTACGGGATTGTCCCGTTCGCCAGGGTATCAAAGTGCCGTTCAGCAGGTGGTTTCCCAGCAAGGAAACGGTTTAGTTCTCAGGCTCACGCCGGATGATTTCGAGGACGCTGATGAGTTGGAAGCGGGACTCGAGGGAGTTCCCGGCCTCTTTGAGTTGGAGATTGGCGAAATAGACCTGCTGTTGGACATCGGTTCCGTGAGCAATAGCTCCGCTGGGACGGTCGCACAAATACATCGTGCCAATATTGATCTGATCCCAGGCCTGAACGAGTGGCGAACGCTAACAGTCGGGGCGAGTGCTTTCCCCCTCAGCTTGGCCCCACTAGTTCGAGATCAGTGGAATCCATCGTCAAGACAGGACTGGCGGGGTTGGAGACAGCTTATCATCGGGGCAAAACCACCCACGCGCTTACCGGCATATAGCGACTATGCGATAGCGCACCCTGCGCTTCCGCCGGAGGGACGGGCAACGATCTTGGCCCAGTTACGCTATGCAGCGGCGGATTCCTGGATCATCTGGAAGGGGAGGAACGTCTTCACGGAAGGATTCGATCAGTTTTACGCGATCTGCCAAGACCTTACCGGTCGGCCCGAATATCGTGGCGCAGCGTTCAGCTGGGGCGATGCCGAGATAGCGCAGAAAGCAGCCAACGTCGGTTCTCCCGGGAACGCTGAGACTTGGCGAAAGATTGGGACGAATCACCACATCGAAACGGTGTTGGAGCAGATCGCCAATCTCCCCTAGCTCGAATACGGCTGCGAACTATCTGAAAGAGTTCTTGCGGCGGAACGGCTGCCAGCAGCATTGCCCAAAGGTCACGTCTTGAGGACTTCGAGGGAGGCTTTACGCCGATTTGCTGCAAAGCCTCGCGCGCCTCATTTTTCCAAAGAAGTTGAACAACTCGGGCCGGGGCGATTCTATGATTGGGCGCGGCTTCTCTCCAGCACCCGAATTTCACTCCATCTTCGGTAGCTACGGCTTCCCAAATCCCCCACCACTGCGGCAATGTTTCCATGCACTCTTTGACATGACGGAGGCCGACCACAATTGTCATAGTGTCAAAGCAAAGTTCGTAAGCGGCTAATTGATTTGGGAGCCTAGCCAGTGTGTCGCGGTCACTCTTAATTTCATAGCCACTGAACGATCCGTTCACAACGGCCACGTCCACGCGGGCGTCGCCTTGGCAAAGTGAGAGTTCTTCAATGATTGCTGTATCTGGTTCGGTTGCGTGAAGAAGATGGAGTCTCTCGCGGAGTGCAGAACGTATCTGGAAGTCGCGCAGGCCCCCATCCCTTGAGTTGCGCTTCAGGTCATTTTGATCTTGCGTTACACACGTCATCGGCGAGGCAGTCACCAGGTCGTCGCTACCATTCTGATCGCTCTTTACCGCCAAGAAGGCACTCGATCCGTGGGGCCGAATTCCACCGTCTCCTGTTATTCCCAAAAAACGCCTTGGTTCCAGTATATCAGTAGGATGGATTAGCAAGGTTTATGTGTCAACGAGCATTCTGGCACGTGGGCCGCCATGTGCTTATCCCTGCATGGGGCTTCCATGGGCCTCCTGGCGAATGGCGCCGAGTGTCCGGCCCTCTCAACCCGAGGGTGGGGCACCCCGGCTACTCTTCGTCCCTCGGTTTTGATTTCCAAAATCTCGTAACCACCTTTTCGAACATTCCCGAAATCAGTTTGCCAGTCACGGTGTCTGACATTTTTCCACACAGGGCCAACATGAAGACTATGAAGATCAGAGCGAACAAAATAGCCACTGACGTAACAGATATGTAGACGGCTTGGGTCTGCGTCATGGCAGTGTAGATGGAAATTAGTGCGAGTGCCGCTAAGGCTGGGATTGTAATGTACAGGGCCATGCGAGGTGAGACTGGCGCACTTGCCTTTAGATGGGCGTCAAACAGCTTGTCTATAATTTCTATCCGTAGCCTTACCAGTTCAGGATTTCTGCTATTCTCGGCATCGTTTAGAAGTTGCATCCCATATTCCGCCAGATTGTCCTTGGGAGTCCGCTTTTTGGATTGTGGGTCTGCGGGATTCTTCTTTTGAGGCCGTTTCTTGGGCGGCTGCAGAGGGTTGTCCTCGGAAATCTCTTTTTTCTTAGGCAGCTGCATTTGCAGCTCGTCCTTTAACAATCTCAAACACCAATTCGACTCTCAGCTCGTCCGCGTCGTGCTGCCTGTCGCAGAGGCGGCATTCCGCATCGTCGGGGATTTCATCTCTGGAGTAGTAGGAGCCAAGAACAGACTTCGTTACGGTACAGACAAGATCGTAGCGGGGCTTTACGAGGCCGGCTTCTAGGAATAGTCCAAGCAGCGCAAGCGCGTCTGCCTCGGAAATGCCAAGTTTAGCTGCGGCCACTCGCGGGATCACTTCTGTTACGTTGTGTTCCACGAGCCAGGTCAGATAAGAATCTAGCTGCTCGATGAGAGGCGCAAGGGTGGAATTGCGCTCACTGAAGCTCTCTAATTTTTTGGACAGCATATTCAACCTCCGCATCCCAGCAATCAGCATCCACTCTGAGGGAAGACGCGAGCGTATCTACATGGGAGAACACTTGGCGAGTCAATGCTCCATCGGAACGGTCTGGCCGCCAGTAAAAAGATTGGTCTTCGTATGACCATGCATTCCCGCTCTTTGCGTACATGGCTTTGTACTCGTCATCATCACGGATGTCTGCTTCCCCCTTTCGCACGGTACCGCTGAAATAGTTATTCCTTTGATTTGTGTGCCCACCGCGGTGAAGGCGCACTAGGGAGGGTTGGTCTTCGATCAGTTTTTTCAGGGCTTTTTGCAGTTCTGATTTAATTAGTTTCACTCCTAGAATGGTTTCTGCCAGTTTCGCGTAGTAGTTGAAATAGCTGTCTTTTGCTTTTGCTGAGCCACTGTGTGGGTGGAAGATTTCGGGACGATCATACCTAATCTCTGCCTTTTTTGTCTTCAGATTGGCTACCAAGACGATTACCTTGCTGACATCGTCGTACTCCACCTTGTCTTGGTCAAAGTCCATTCTCGGCTTGTTGTGGGTCTCGCTCCATTTTACGCGCAGCACGTCCCCTTGAAGTGTTGCGTAGGCCACTGTGGGTTTCGACGGACTGGGCTTTGCCAGTTGGCGCGTGGTTGCAATTGTCAAACCGAGCTTTGCAAGTTGAGTTTTGACAGCGGACGACGTGCAATCTTCGTCGAATTTGTACAGGACTAGCAGCTTGCCGCCAGCCTCTTCAATCCCGATGATAGCATCTTCAAGTTCCGCGAAAGTTATTTCGCTTTTTTCAATGAGCGTCGCCACTCTCGCAATCATTCGGTCGCGCGTTCCTGCAGAAAACTTCTTGCCGTTTCCCTTAAGCCAGCTTCGAACGCTGGCGATGCTAGCGTTGTGGAGTGTTTTTTCCACCTGAGCGAGAATTTTCTTGTCCATTGGAGTGTAGCCTCGCTTCCTTGTCGAATCTCTCGCTTGAGGAATTGTTTGGAATGGTTCAGGGAAATTCAGAGCAACCAGTAACTACAATAGCACGAGTCGGTGCCGCTCAATGGAAAGTGCCGAAAACATCAATACCGGGATGGAGAATTTAACTACCTAGTTGTACGACGAAAGGTGCACCCCGACGAAAAGATAGCCGTGTTACCCTCGTTCCCCGGAATTCGGAGGGGACATGAGCGACCGGCTGGACGACTATCAGAGGTTCCGCGAGGAGCTGAACGAGGAAATTCTGGGTTGCGGGCACTTGGGAATGAAGCGATTCTTCACCCTGGATCATCAAAGCTACGAGCCCGGCGCGTTGGACGCCAAGACCAAGGAACTGCTGGGGTTGGTGGCTTCGGCGGTGCTCCGCTGCGACGACTGCGTTACCTATCACCTGGTGCGAGCCGGGGAGGCGGGATGGACGCGCGGCGAAGTGATTGATGCCTTGAACGTGGCGCTGGTGGTGGGCGGGTCCATTACCATCCCGCACGTGCGCCGCGCTTTTGCCCGGATGAGAGATATACCGGGCCTGCAACCTGAGGTAAAATAGCCGTCCGGTAAGACCATGAGTACGACACCTACAGCAATCGCCGCCGAACAGGAAAACCTGCTGCAACGCGTGAAGAGCGCCTTCGGCGCGGTCATCTTCCTGCTGATTCAGCGTTCGCCCCGGCTGATTCGGCTGCACCGGAATGAGAAGTCGTGGACGCTGTTGCGCGTGGCGATGGGCTGCTTTGGCGCGGCGCTGGTGATTTTGCCGCTGAGCTTGTGGCACGGGTATTTCACCGCCGTGTTCGGCATGTTCCTGTTCGTGCTTTCCATCCTTCTGCCTCCACCGGCGGAACTGGAATCCAATACCGATCGCAAAGCGCGGGAGCTGGGCGCGCAAACAGTGGTGAGCGGCGGCGAGTATCAGCCGGGAAACGCTCCGGCAACGCAGGCGCAACTTTTTATTTCTCCTTCGCACACCTGGGCGATGGACAAGAACCTGGATCCACTGGTGGTGATCACCACGGCGGAAATCGCGAGCCTGGACGTGGAGCCCAGCGGGGAGCACTGGCTGCTGCGCGTGCGTTGGAGCGACCACAAAGCGGACTTCCTCTATAAGGGCATTTTCGCCGAACGCTATGCGCGGCTGGCGGAAGAATCTCTGCGCCACGCCAACCTTGCCACACAGCCAAAACCAACCAAACACCGCGCCGCGCGCGCTTCCTAAGCGTGTGCGCGAACCTTAAATAGAAAATTGCATCCGCGCCCTTCCCCGGCGCTATTTGTGCGAAAATAAACGTATGGCACGCGGTTGGGAAAGCAAAGACGTGGAATCTCAGGTCCAAGATAGGAAAACCGTGGCAGTCAACACAAGCAGAGAACATAAGACCGAGGAAGATTTACGCCGGGACATGGAGCGGCGCGGGCTGAGCCTCTCCCGGAAGCGAGTGCTGAGCGATCTGGAAGTGGCGACAAATCCGAACCACCGCAAGTCGTTGGAAGCAGCGCTTGCGCACCTGGACCGGAAGATCGCCGAACTGAGCTAGGTTTTCCAGGGAATTGAGATTGGGAGGGCGGCGCTTGCCTTTCGCGCAGGACGCCTAATCCGTAAAGACGACGCCCACAGCGGTCGTCCCCTTTTCCACACCGGATTCCAACCTGACGACGTAACCCCGGAGGCGCATTTGCTGTGCGCCATCCGCACCGGGCGTTTCCATGACAACTTCGAGTTCGGATTGCAGGCGCGGGCTGTGCTTGAGGGAGATGAGCGCGCCTTGCAGGGCGAGGTCGCGCACGGTGGTTTCCTCCGTGAAGCGCTGGCCATCGGAAGTGAGGCCGCTGACGGACGCGCGGAATTGCGCTTCGCGGCGCAGCGAGGTGCGCGAGCCGGGCATGTGCGCCTGAACGGGCTCACCGGCGGCGCCGAGTGTGATGACCATGCCTTCGCTGGCGGCGAAGACGGAGTCGAACTCCTCGCGCGCAGCGTGCAAGATGCCGTCGACCACGCGATCGGTGGAATCGGGGTCGTGATGGAAAAGGACGAGGGTTTTGGCGTTCACTTCGCGAGCGATGTTCACGCCCTCCTTCCAGGAAGAATGGCCCCAGCCCTTGCGCGTGGTGGCAAGCTGCGCGGGAGTGAATTGCGCGTCGTTGACGAAGATGTCTGCGTTTGCGGCGAGTTCGCGGAGGTTTTTGTCCAGGGCGGAATCGCCGGGCTCGTTGTCGGTGGCGTAGACGACGATGCCGGCGGGAGTCTCGATGCGGAAGCCGAGGCAACGTTGCGGATGGTTGAGCCAGCGCGCGGTTACCTTGTTTTCGCCGACCTGGAAAGTGTCGCCGCCGCTCAGCTCGCGGAACTTTCTGCGCGCGCTCATGGCAGAGAAGTCCACGGGAAAATAGGGCAGGGCCATTTGCGCTTCGAAGACTTGGCGCAAGGAGTCGCGGCCAAGAAACTTCGAGCGGAAGCTGTAAAACTGGAATTCGTTATTCTCGACGTAGAGGGGAGCGAAGAAGGGCAAACCCTGGATGTGGTCCCAGTGATAGTGGGTGACGAAGATGTGGGTTTTGGTGGGCCGGACGGAATCATCGGCGCCCCAGCGGTTTCCCAACATGCGAAGGCCAGTGCCGCAATCAAGAATGAATTGCGTGCCATCAGGGGCAAGGAAATCCAGACAAGGCGTGTTTCCGCCAAAGCGCCAGGTGACAGGGTCGACGGTAGGAGTAGAGCCGCGAACGCCCCAGAAGGTCAATTTGGCGATGGGAGTGCTCATTTCTGTTGGTGAAGCGGCAAATAACCCCTGTGAACCTGTGCACCTAAATGGTGATGCTGCACCTTTTCTGATAGTGGCAGCGGCTGGAAGAAGCGTCAATGAAATCACGGGAGAGTGTTGTCAACCATCCAACAACGGGGAAAGGGAGGAGGCTGCGCTGGGCGAGGGATGGAAGTAGAATACAGACGGATGCGCGAGCACTCACACAGCCATGGAAATGAGCATGGGCATGGACATGACCACGGCCAAGGGCACAATCACGCACACGCGTCGATGAAATCTTCGGTGCTGGCGTGGGCGATAGCTGCGACGTTGGGGCTAGTGGTCGCCGAGGTGTTTGGCGGCTTCCTGGGCCGTTCGGTCGCGCTGTTGAATGACGCGGTGCATAACCTTTCGGACGTGCCGGCGCTGGGCATTTCCTGGCTGGCGATGCAATGGGCGCAGCGGCCGGCGGACTCCGAAAAGACGTACGGTTATCACCGAGCGGGGACACTGGCTGCGTTCACGAACGCGGTGCTGCTGATTGTTCTGGCGCTTTGGCTGGGATACGAAGCCATCGAACGGTTGCGTAATCCTGTGCCGGTGGTGGAAAGCTGGATGATCTGGACGTCGTTGGCGGCGCTGGCGGTCAACGGGGGAATCACGCTGTCCTTAATACGGGGGCACGCGGACCTGAATCTGCGCAGCATTTTGGTACACAATTTTGGCGATGCGCTCTCCAATATCGCGATCATTATTGGAGCGCTGCTCATGCGCTACACGCACCTGAATTGGATCGACCCGCTGCTGGGGTTGGCCATTGGACTCCTGGTGCTGTATTCCTCGATCGGAATCTTGCGCGAGTCGGCGCACATTTTGCTGGAAGGCCGGCCGCGAGGAACTCAGGTGGAGGAAGTGGCGCGAGCGATTCTGACGGTCGAGCATGTTCAGGAAGTACACGACGTGCACATCTGGTCGCTGGGGGGCGAACACAACGCGTTGAGCTGTCACGCGCGCATTCCCGACATGCACATGGACAAATGTGAGAAGGTGGTGGCGGCCATCCAGGAAAAGGTCAAAGAATTTGGAATTGAACACACCACTGTGCAACTGGAGCGCGCCGGGCTGCCTGCGCAGTCTGGTTACGTGATGCCGGTGCCGGTCCGAAAAGCATAAAGGCGATTGAAGAGGCTGCGGAAAAACCCGGGAAAACCTTTCTTCAGTGGCGAAAGCCGGAGCTCCTGCAGGTCTTTTCGGCACGACTTGAAGCCGTACCCTCCCGAGCACCTTTATGCCTTGGCGAAACCCCAAGAAAAGAGGGATTCCCTCACTCCGCGGACTCCGTTGGGAATGACGGGTGGCGGGGTTTAGGATGCTGGAGAAGTGCAATTCATCGATGTCTCGATGGGAGCTAGGAAGTTGATTCCCGCAAACGCCCAAGAAAAAAGCAGATTCCTCCCCCCGTTCAAAAAGCGAACGGGGCTTGGAATGACACTTTTTTTGTTCTCCGCAGGCTGTCAAGCTATGCCCGAGGCAGGAAGGGTCGGAAGATTGATCGTTGTGCCGCGCTCTTCGTTTAATTTCAGCGTGGCATCCAGATCGAGAGAATCGAACGCGACGGTGCGGCGCATACCATCCTTGGTGACGTATAGGATTTTGTCCTTTAACAGGGTATAGGCGACCGCGAAGAGCGTGCTCCCGTCGCGCTTCACAAAAACGAACTCAGCAAGCTGCGGTTCCTCGGACCTGTACGAATCATAGCCGGGTTGGGAACTTGGCTGAGGCAAGGGTTCCTCGGCATCAGCGCGAACGCTGGACTCCGGTTGCTCATTCGTTCCGTTATCCTGCGCCTCTTCCTGAGGTGGTGCGGAATCCCCGTAGTAGGGCATGGGAACATAGAAGGCACCGCCAAAGAAAGGAAGCACAACACCAGTCGGAGGCTGACAGGCGCTCAGGCCCTGTATGGGGTAGCTAAAGTGCCTGCACTGAAACGTGCCTGGGAAGACTGTGCCAGAGGTGCGGGTGATTCCCACAGGCGGAAGAATCACGGGGCGACCGGCCGGCGCCTGTCTGTGCGAAACGACGGACCTCGTTCCCGGTGCGGCCACGTGGGATCCGGCATGAACTTGGGAAGGGGGATGAACTGCCGCGACATGAGCGCTGGCAACAGGAGCAGCAACCATAGCGTGCATGGCAGGAGGTGGGGCGGCAGAAGCCATGCCACCATGTTGTCCTGCAGAAGCCAAAGTCGTTAAGCCAAGTGAAAGCAATGCGAGAAGAAGCAGCTTGCGCATGGAGTGCGCTCCCGGGGGCTGATCCTCTGCCTCCCTAGTAACTTAGACGCTGACAATCTCGTTCGGGGTACAGGAACGAGGGCTTGCAAAGGGGATTCTGCGCCAGAACCTAGCAGAAGAAAAGCTCTTTTGGCAGGCGTCTCAATATTTCCAGGACATGTCCGCGCTTGGGGGAGCAGTGGCGGTCATGTGGCGAGCAATCGGCGGCATGATGCGCTGGTAGACAGTTCCGAAGCTCTCTGTCGTGGAGATATCGCCGCCGCCCATGTAGCAGTGTGGCTTGCCAGGGCTGTACTCGAAATCGGCGATGCGAAAGGGGTTTTTGGGGGAATCGAGGAAGTTCTGCATCAGGTGGACAGCGTTGTTCAAATACCAGGTATCCATGTCTCCGACGGCAAAGTGGATTTTTCCGGCGAGCTTGGGGCCGAGGGTGGCGATGTCGCGTTCGAGGATGTAGCGCAGGTCGTAGTGCTCTTTCCAGTAGGCGGCGACTTCGGGGTCGATGGCCCCGGTGGAGGGATTCCAGATCGGCTTGGGGTAACCATCTTCGCCAACGGGACTGAAGACCGCTTGCCAGATGCCGAACTGCTCCGTGGAACGGCCATGCGTGCCCATGATCTCCTCATGGCGTAC
>Ga0187818_10000972_pt1 | contig 11153 bp, 8 predicted proteins | sample NC_wetland_sal_i_14_FD_130581 | JGI IMG/M metagenome (GOLD analysis project Ga0187818, IMG submission 130581) | Wetland sediment microbial communities from Neuse River Estuary, North Carolina, USA - SO4_3 | ecosystem: Environmental > Aquatic > Freshwater > Wetlands > Sediment | place: USA: North...
CCAGCTCCGGCCGGTCGCGCTTTTCGACCGTCGCGTAAAACGCATCGCAATCGAGATGGGCGATCGCGAGCTGGGCGAGCTCCCGGTGCGCGATGAGGCGCGGTGAGCCGCATTCGGGGCAGCGCCCCGGCCCATCCGATGGCGCTGCCGGCGCCGTGGAGAGCGCGGCGCAATCGCGGCACAAGGTCGCGGTCATCCGCTTTGCTCCGTGGCCTCCTCGGGCGGCGGCCACAGCCAGGCGGCGCCGCGCACCCCGCTCGAGTCGCCGTGGCGGGGCGGCAGCAGGCGCGTGACCACCGTATCCGACAAGATATGGGGCCCCCAGCGGCGCGGGACCTCGTCATAGAGAAAGCCAATGGCGGAGAGCCCGCCGCCGAGGACGATCGCGTCGGGATCGATCAGGTTGATGACGCTGGCCAGCGCCCGGGCGAGCCGCTCGGCGTAGCGATCGAGGCTGCCCCGGCAATCGGGGTCGCCGGCAGAGGCGGCGGCGGCGATCTCGGGTCCGGAAAACTCGCGCCCGGTGTGGCGGCGATGGTCGGCGGCGAGCCCGGGCCCCGACAGGAACGTCTCGATGCAGCCCGATCGGCCGCAATAGCAGGAGGGTCCCGGCAACTCGTCCCCTTGCGGCGCGGGCATCGGGTTGTGCCCCCATTCGCCGGCAATCTGGTTGGCGCCGACCAGGAGATGTCCGCCGATCACGATGCCGCCGCCGACCCCGGTGCCGAGAATGACGCCGAAGACGGTGCCGCAGCCCGCCGCCGCACCGTCGATTGCTTCCGACAAGGCAAGGCAGTTGGCATCGTTGGCAAAGCGCAGCGGGCGGCCGAGCGCTGCCTCGAGATCGCGGCCGAGCGGCCGGCCGATGAGCCAGGTCGAATTGGCGTTCTTGACCAGCCCGGTCGCGGCGGCGATGGTCCCCGGCATGCCGACCCCGACCGAAGCGCACGGGCCGACCTCGCCCTCGATCGCCGCGACGAGGTAGACCAGCGCCGCGATCGTTCCATCATAATCGCAGGCCGGCGTGGCGATTCGCCGCCGCGCCCGGATCCGGCCATCGCGGTCGATCGCAACCGCCTCGACCTTGGTGCCGCCGAGATCAATGCCGATACGCAACGTCACATTCATCGCTCCCAATCCGCGGGGGTTGCGCTGCTTTGCCGCCAGGCCGCCACTGGCGATGCAGCAAGGGGTCAGCCTACGGGCCGGGCGAGGCCGCGTCGGCTGCCGCTTTTTTCGCCATCCTGCCAGTTAGTTACTAATTGTTAAACCACCGCGCCTACAACGACGGCCGTGCGATTGCGGAAAGCCGGCCGGCGGTCGAGCCCAGGGCACTGCGGCGCCATCCTGACGTGGCATTTGGGAGCCAGCCGAGAATGACGCTCGAGGTGATGAGGCGGGACAGCAATCTTGATCGGCGAGCCCAGAAGAGGGTGCTGATTGTCGAGGACAACGACCTCAACATGAAGCTGTTCAACGATCTTCTCGAAGCGCACGGCTATTTCACGCTACAGACCAAGGATGGGGTTGAGGCGCTGCGCATGGCGCGGCAACACCGGCCGGACCTGATTTTGATGGACATACAGCTCCCGGAAGTATCCGGGCTCGAAGTGACCAAATGGCTGAAGGAAGACGATGAGCTGCGGACCATCCCGGTCATCGCCGTGACCGCTTTTGCGATGAAGGGCGACGAAGAAAAAATTCGCAACGGCGGCTGCGAGGCCTATATTGCCAAGCCGATCTCGGTGGCCGGCTTCATGCGTACCATCGAGCGCTTTCTCCCCTGACGAAGGGGCCATTCGGCCATGACCGCCCGCGTTTTGGTCGTCGATGACGTTGATCTCAACGTCAGACTGCTCGCCGCCAAGCTCGCCAGCGAATATTTCGAGGTGCTCAGCGCCAATAACGGCGCCACCGCGCTGGCCATGGCCGAGGCGGAGCTGCCCGACATCATCCTGCTCGATGTGATGATGCCGCGAATGGACGGCTTCGAGGTGTGCCGCCGGCTAAAGGCGAACCCGCGCACCGCCGACATTCCGGTGGTGATGGTGACCGCGCTGTCCGACGTCGCTGACCGCCTGCGCGGTCTGGAGGCGGGCGCCGACGATTTTCTGACCAAGCCGGTCAACGATATCGCCCTGTTCGCACGCGTCCGCTCCCTGGTGCGCCTGAAGCGCATGATGGACGAGCTGCGCCTGCGCGAGGAGGTTTGCCGCCAGTTCGGCACCGCCGACGCGAGCGACGAGCCGGCGGCGGACGTTAGCGCCGCGCGAATCCTGCTCGCCGCCGAACCGGGGGTCACCGCGGCGCGGATCATCGACACCCTGGAGCCGGTTGCCGGCTCTGTTGCGCACGCCTCCTCCTGTGCCGAGGCGCAAGGCCTCGTGGATGATGCGGTCGAGCTGGTCATCGCCAGCCTGTCACTGCCCGATGGCGATGCGCTGCGGCTGGTCTCGCAGTGGCGGGCGAACGAGAGCTCACGACGGCTGCCGATCCTCTTGATCGCCGACGACAGCGAACTGCCGCGGCTCGCCAAGGGCCTCGATCTCGGCGCCAACGATTATCTGATCCGCCCGGTCGATCGCAACGAGCTCCTGGCGCGGGTGCGCACCCAGATTCGCCGCAAACGCCTCGAGGAGAGACTGCGCGAAAATTACCAGCGCAGCCTGTCGCTGGCGCTGACCGACGAGCTGACCGGGCTCTACAATCGCCGCTATGTCTTCGCGCATCTGAGCGAGCTGCTCGGCCGAATGACCGAGGGCAGCGGCGACACCGCGCTGATGCTCGTCGACGTCGATCACTTCAAGCAGGTCAACGACTGTCATGGCCACCCGGCCGGCGATGCGGTCCTGCGCGAACTCGCGAAGCGCGCGATGCGCCAGGTGCGCAGCGTCGACCTTGTCGGTCGCCTGGGTGGCGAGGAGTTTGTCGTGGTGATGCCCGAAACCAGCCTCGGTGGGGCGATCGTCGTCGCCGAGCGCCTGCGCATCGCTGTCGCCGACGAGCCCTTCATCCTGCAAGGCAAGAGCGACAAGCTGCCGCTTACCGTCAGCATCGGCATTGCGATGACCGGCGAGGGGTACGATACGCTGGAGACGCTGATGCAGCGCGCCGACGACGCGCTCTACGCCGCCAAGAACGCCGGCCGCAACCGCATCATCACACTCCCTGCCCAGCGGCAGCCGCAATTGGCGTCACCGTTGCCGGTCGCCATCCCGTCCTGAGCCGCTCTGCCGAGCGCGGCTTCTTCCGCTCAGGCAGAGGGTACAGCCGCCCGCGCGGCCGCCGGGCGCGCTATTTGATCTTGGCTTCCTTGAAGATGACGTGTTTGCGCGCGACGGGATCGAACTTCTTCAGCTCGAGCTTATTGGTCTTCGTCCGCGGGTTCTTTTTAGTGACGTAGAAAAACCCCGTATCGGCGCTGCTGACGAGCTTGATGAGAACAGTGCTGGTCTTTGCCATCGGCGACCTCGCGGGGTTGGAGGTTAGTGCGCCTGGGAAGATAGCGCGCGCTTGAGGTCTGTCAAGCCGGGGTCTGTGCGCCCGGCGTCGGGCGAGCTCTCGCCCAATTGGGCCGTCACGGACAGCGCATGCAGCGCCTCGCCGTAGAGCTTGGGGTCGGCGAGCACCCGCTCGGCCAGCCGTAAATCGATGGCCGGGCTGGTACGGCGCCCCGGGCACAAATGACGCAGCTCGGACCAGGCGCGCTCATCGAGCGCGGCACGCGGGCGCGCCGGCAGCCCGGCAATCGACAAGGCGGAGATCCGCTGCAACCCGGTCGCGAGCGCGCGCTCGTCATCGCCGAGATCGACGGTGCACAGCGTCGGCACCACTCCGTGCGTCTGCAGGAAATAGCCCGAGGGCGTGACGAGCCGAGCCCAGGTCAGGGTCAGCTCGCCATCGTTCGGCAGGCGCAGCACGGTTTGCACGGTGCCCTTGCCGTAGGATGAGCTGCCGACCACGACGGCGCGCCCGACATCCTGCAGCGCAGCGGCGACGATCTCGGCAGCCGAGGCGGAACCGCCGTTGATCAGCACGGCGAGCGGAACCCGTGTGGCGTTGCCGGCGCCCGAGGCGGCGAAATACTGGTGGCTGGCGGGGTGGCGACCGATCGTCGATACGATCGGGCCGTCAGGAATGAACAGATCGGCGAGGCTGACCGCCTGGTCGAGCAGCCCGCCCGGGCTGCCGCGCAGATCGAGGACAATCCCCGCGAGATGCCCGCCGGTCTGCTGTTGGACATCAGCCAGCCCGTCGACGATGCGCTCGGTCGTACTGCGGTTGAAGCTGGCGATGTGGAACACCGCGATGTCGCCATCGCGCGACGCGGTCACCGTCGGAATGACAACCAGAGTCCGCTGCAACCGGAGGTCGCCGGGCCGCGGGGAGCCGGGATGCAAGACGCTGATCGCGACTGCGCTGCCGACTGGTCCACGCAATTGCTGCACCACCGCCTCGTGCGAGCGGCCGGTTGTGGCGACCCCGTCGATCGCAACGATCTGGTCTTCGGGGCGGATGCCGGCGCGATCGGCGGGGCCCTGCGGAGTGACGGCGGTGACCCGGAAGGCGTCGCTGGCGATGTCGAGCGTAACGCCGATTCCGCCGAAGCCGTCGCGCGCCGCGCGCTGATCGCGAGCCAGCTTGGGTGGGGAATAATGCGAGAAGCGATCGAGCGCGGCAGTCATGCCATCGAACGCAACCTGGTCGACGGTGTCCTGCGACAGCGCGGCGAGGCGGGGCGAGGCTCCTTTGGCGGCCGCGATCACAGTGGCAAGCAATTCGCCCCATTGGCGGCTGTCCGTGCCGGCCGGCATCGGATAGAGGCCGATGTCGCGGCTGCCATAGCTGAGCAACAGCGCAGCGGCGCCTCCGGTCCCGACGCTGTCATGCACTTGCAGCTCAGCGTCGAGCCGAGACAGCCGCGCCATTGCCGACAAGACCAGGCGGCGGCTCGACTCCGGCTCGATGTATAGATCGGCGATCTCGTCGAGCCCGCGGGCGAAGAGCTTCGCGTCGGCATCGGCCGGAAGCGAGCCTTGCACCGCGCAGCCGGCGAGCGTCAGGAGCGTCAGAATGAGGCCCGCCCGCACGGCAGCGGCGGCCGGCCGCAGATTGAGCAGCGCGCGGATCGACAACCCCCTGGTTCGCGTGGTCGGTGACTGACACGCCCCGTATCGAGGCCCGTCCAGGTGCACCGTACGATGGACCTGCGCCCGACTCGCGCTCCGTCGTACCGCTGAGAGAGTAGAGTGCCGCGCGGTCGTGATCAACACGCCAGCGGCACGCTATTCAGCTGCAAGCCGATCAGCGCCGGCGGCGGTACAGGCCCCGCCGCGGCCGAGCAAAGCTCTCGCCCTCGATCCGGAAAACCAGCCGGCCGCCGATCGCGTCTGCTTCGACCAGGGTGACCGTCACCGCGTCGCCGAGCGCGAAGCTGCGGCTCGAACGGCGGCCGACGAGCCGGTGGCGCGCCGCCTCATGGTCGTAATAATCCGAGGGCAGGCTCGATATCGGAATGAGCCCGTCGGCGCCGCTCTCCGGCAGGGTCACGAACAGCCCGAATGGGGCAACCCCGGTGATCCGCGCGCTGAAGACCGTGCCGATCGCACCGCCGAGCAGGCTTGCGCGATAGCGGTCGAGGGCGGCCCGTTCGGCCGCCGCCGCGCGCCGCTCGGTCGCCGAAATGTGCTCGCCGGTAGCGGCCAGCGCCTCTGCGCCGCCGCGCGCCGAACTCGCTCCAGCGAGCAGCGCGCGGTGCACGACGAGATCGGCATAGCGCCGGATTGGCGAGGTGAAGTGGGCGTAGCGCGGCAAGGCAAGCCCGAAATGGCCGATGTTGTTCGGGCTGTAGACGGCCTGGGCCTGCGCGCGCAGCACAAGCTCGTTGATCATCGCCGCCTCCGGCGTTGCCGCGGCGCCTGCGAGAACGCGATTGAACAACTCAGGCCGGACGACCTGGCCCTTCGCCAGGGCCAGGCCGGGAATTCCCAGTTCGTCGAGGAAATCGCGCAGCGCCGCCAGCTTTTCCGGGTCGGGCTGGTCATGCACGCGATAAAGGCAGGGCTGATGCCGCGATTCGAGCTCCTCGGCCGCGGCGATGTTGGCGAGGATCATGAATTCCTCGATCAGCCGGTGGCTGTCGAGCCGAGTCCGTGGGATGACCGCGATCGGCCGCCTGTCGCCGTCGAGGACGATACGGTGCTCGGCAAGGTCGAGCATCAGCGCGCCGCGCGCCCGCCGCATCCGCTCGAGCGCCGCGAAGGCGCCGTACAGCGCCGCCAGCCGGTCCGGCGCGAGTGGGCCGGGCTCGTCGCGGCGCTCGTCATGCGCCGCCTGGACCGCATCGTAGGTCAGCCGCGCCGCCGAGCGCATGATCGCCCGCTCGAAGCGGTGCCGCCGCTTGCGCCCGGCAGCGTCGATCCACAGCTGCGCGGCGAGGCAAGGCCGGTCAGCGCCCGGCACCAGCGAGCACAAATCATTCGATAGCGCCTCCGGCAGCATCGGCACGACGCGGTCGGGGAAATAGACCGAATTGCCGCGGCGCAGCGCCTCGCGGTCGAGCGCGCTGCCGGGGGCGACGTAAAGGCTCACATCGGCGATCGCGACGACGATGTGCCAGCCTCCGGGATTGGCCGGGTCCGTGTCGGGCGCGGCCCACACCGCGTCGTCGAAATCGCGGGCGTCGCTGTCGTCGATCGTGACCAGCGCGAGCCCGCGCAGATCAGCGCGCCCGGCCGGATCAGCCGGCCGCGCGGCAGCCGCCTCGGCGAGCGCGGCGGGCGGAAACTCGGTCGGGATCTCGAAGGCGGCGATCGTCATACGGCTGATCGCGCCGGGCGCATTCGCCGCGCCGAGACGGTCGATGATGCGGGCGCGCCTGGCAAAGCGGCGCGACGGCAGCTCCTCCGCCACCACCAGCTCGTCATCCGCGAGCCCGGCCGCATCATGGCCGAGCACCTGGTACTCGCCCTTGTCCCTGCGGTCGATCGGAATGACCTCGCCGCCGTCCCGCGTCCGGCGGAAGATGCCGACGATGCGGCCCGCTGCTTCGCCGAGGCGGCGAATGATTTCGGCGTCGATCTCGCCCGACCCACGGCGGATCAGCCGCGCCAGCGCGCGCTCGCCCGGTGCGAGCTCGTCGCCTGCGGCACCGATCAGGCGAAAGCTCGGCGCCTCATCGCTCGCCGGCCAGGTAACCGGCCGGGCCAGGGGCACGCCGTCGGCATCGCTGCCGAAGCGCTCGATTTGCATGATCTCGGGGAGCGCCGGCCCGGCGACGAATTTGCGGTTGGCGGCACGCACCAGCTCGCCGGAGCGCCCGACCCGCCGCAGCATGTCGCGCAGCGCAGGCTGCTCGGCCGGTCCCAGCCCAAAGGCGCGGGCAATCTCGCGCGTCCCAACCGCGCCCGGATTGTCGCGCAGGAATTCGGTCAGCGCCTCTGGCGAGGGGAGGCCCGAGCGTGGACGAGCGGGATTGCTAGGCCGACGGCTCAATCTCGGCTCGCTTGGCCCTGCTGGCGGCGTCCCCGTCGAAGGTGCCGGCTCGATGTTCGCGGTGATGTTTCTCTAGGCTGTCCCGCGTCGCCCCGACGTAATACGAGCCGTCGGAACTGCGCAGGATGTAAAGAATGGCGCCCATGTTATTGCCGCGAAAACTTACCGTGCGTCCTTCGAGACGGCGCTGCGCGCCTCCTCAGGAGGAGGGAGATTTGTATATGGCATTAAGCACTTAGCCTCATCCTGAGGAGCCCGCGCAGCGGGTGTCTCGAAGGACGCATCGTGTTGATCCGGCCGCGTGTCTAGGCCGGGCGGCGGCGCGCCGGCTTTTTCGCCGCGGCCTTCCGCTTCGCCTTCGGCTTTGCGGCAGCGCGGCGGGCCGGCTTCTTCGCGCCGTTGCCTGCGCTGGCTGGCGCCGCGGCTTTGCGGCCCGGGGCTTTGCCAACCGCGCGGCGGGGCTTGCCCTTGGCGCGCTGCGTCGCGAGCAGTTCGATCGCCGCCTCGAGCGTGAAATGGTCGGGATCGGCGCCTTTCGGCAACGAGGCGATGATTCCGTCGTGGCTGACATAGGGTCCATACCGCCCGCGGTACAGCGGGACGGGGCCGCCCGCCGGATGGGGGCCGAGCTCGCGCAACACTTGCTGCCCACGCCGCCCGCCGGTCTTGGCCTCGGCCAACAGCGTGACCGCCCGGTTGAGGCCAATCGTCAGCACATCGTCATCGGCGCCGAGCGAGGTAAACGAGGGGCCGTGCTTGATATAGGCGCCGAAACGACCGATCCCGGCGGTGATCGGCTCGCCGGTTTCGGGGTGGCGGCCGATCTCGCGCGGCAGCGCCAACAGGCGCAGTGCCGTGTCGAGATCGACATCGGCAGGCTTGAGGTTGCGCGGCAGCGCGACCCGCCTCGGCTTGCTGCCGTTGCCGCCCTCGCCGAGCTGGAGGTAATGGCCGTAGGGACCTTTTTTCAGACCGACGGTCTGGCCGCTCGCCGGGTCGTTGCCCAGCACCGTGTCGGCGCCCCCGGGCTCGGCCTCGCTCTCCGCCCCGAAAGCACGGGTGTAGCGGCATTGCGGGTAGTTCGAGCAGCCGATGAAGGCGCCGAAGCGGCCGAGCTTGAGGGAGAGCCGGCCCTTGCCGCAGCCCGGGCAGAGCCGCGGGTCGCGCCCGGCAGCAATCTCTGGGCCGTCTTCCGGAAAGAAGTGGCGCCCGAGCTCGGCGTCGAGCGCTTCGAGCACCGATTTGATCGTCAAATCCTTGGTGCCGGCGACCGCGGACGAGAAATCGCGCCAAAAATCGCGCAACAGCTGCTTCCAGTCGACCCGCCCGCCGGAGACCTCGTCGAGCTGGTTTTCGAGGTCGGCGGTGAAATTGTATTCGACATAGCGCTCGAAAAAACTCGTCAGAAACGCGGTGACGAGGCGGCCTCGGTCCTCGGGTACGAAGCGGCGCTTGTCGAGCTTCACATATTCGCGATCCTGCAGGACCTGCAGGATCGAGGCATAGGTCGAGGGGCGGCCGATGCCCAGCTCCTCAAGCTTCTTGACCAGGCTCGCCTCGGTGTAGCGCGGCGGCGGCTGGGTGAAATGCTGAGCCGGGGTCACCGCACCGCGCGCCAGGTGCTCTCCCTCGCGCATCTTCGGCAGGCGGCGGCCTTCGCCTTCCTCGTCAACCGCGTCGTCGCGGTCTTCCTGATAGAGCTTGAGGAACCCGTCGAACACCACAACCGAGCCGGTCGCGTGGAGGCGGAGGCGGCCGCTTCCATCGGCGATGTCGACGCTGACCTGATCGAGCAGCGCCGAGGCCATCTGACTCGCCACCGTGCGTTTCCAGATCAGCTCGTACAGGCGGCGATGGTCGTTGTCGAGGTGGCGGGCGACATCGCCGGGGCGGCGGGCGAGATCGGTCGGGCGGATCGCCTCGTGCGCTTCTTGCGCGTTCTTGGCCGGGCTGCGGTAGACCCTGGGCTCCTTCGGCACATAGCGAGCGCCGAACTCGTCGCCGATCAGCCCGCGCGTGGCGGCGATCGCCTCGGCGGCGATGGCGACGCCATCGGTGCGCATATAGGTGATGAGGCCGACCGTATCGCCGTCGAGATCGATGCCCTCGTAAAGCCGCTGCGCGACCCGCATCGTCCGGCTCGCGCCAAAACCAAGCTTGCGCGAGGCCTCCTGCTGCAAGGTCGAGGTGGTGAATGGCGGAAACGGGTTGCGGCGCAGCTCGCGATGCTCGACCGAGGCGACGCTGAAGGCGCCGGCGTCGAGGATCGCCGCGGCGGCGGCGCGGGCCTTCGCCTCATTGTCGAGGTCGAAGCGGTCGAGCTTTCGTCCGTCGAGATGCGACAGGCGCGCCGTGAAGCGCTCGCCCGCCTCGGTCTGGAACTCGACCTCGATCGTCCAGTATTCGCGCGCTTTGAAGGCTTCGATTTCGGCTTCGCGCTCGCAGACCAGGCGCAGCGCGACCGATTGCACGCGGCCGGCCGAGCGGCTGCCCGGCAATTTGCGCCACAGCACCGGCGACAGCGTGAATCCAACGAGGTAGTCGAGCGCGCGGCGGGCGAGGTAGGCCTCGACCAGCTCGCCGTCGATCTCGCGCGGGTGGCGAAAGGCGTCGAGCACGGCGTTGCGCGTCACCTCGTTGAACACGACGCGCTTGACGTCGACGTCCTTCAGGGCGCGGCGCGCCCGCAGCACCTCGCGGACATGCCAGGAGATCGCCTCGCCCTCGCGATCGGGGTCGGTGGCGAGGAACAGCTTGTCGGCGCCGCGCAGCGCCTGGGCGATCTCCTTGATGTGCTTCTCGGACTTGTCGTCGACCTCCCACGACATCGCGAAATCGTCGTCCGGGAGGACCGAGCCGTCCTTGGCCGGGAGGTCGCGGATATGGCCGTAGCTGGCGATGACCTTGTAGTCGCGCCCGAGGTATTTGTTGATAGTCTTTGCCTTGGCCGGCGACTCGACGACGACGATGTTCATAGGGGACATTCAATAAAAGCGGCGCTAAGGGTCAATTAGCGGAGCGAGACTAAATTGCCGGGATGACGCTCGACACGGCCGGCGAGTTCCAGCTCGAGCAGCAATGTAGCGACCGCCGCGGCTGACAATTGGCATTGGCGCACCAGTTCGTCAACCGCGACCGGAGTCGGGCTGAGCTTTTCGACGATCAGGTCGAGCGCAGCATCCTCGCTGAGCGAAGCGCTCGCCGGCGGCATCGCCCCTCGCGGCGCGATCGGTCGCAGCGGCAGGCGCGGCTGCGCCGCAACCTCCGGCGTGGTGTCGTGGATCGGAGGCCGCCCCTGCAGCAGCGGCGCGAGTTGCGCCAGGATATCGGCCGCGGTTTCGGTCAGGGTTGCGCCGTTGCGCAGGAGGTCGTTGGCGCCGCGGCTGCGCGGGTCGAGCGGCGAACCCGGCACCGCGAAGACCTCGCGGCCCTGCTCCAGCGCATAGCGCGCGGTGATCAGCGAGCCTGACTTGGCCGCGGCCTCGACCACCACGATGCCGAGCGCGATCCCCGAGATGATGCGGTTGCGGCGCGGGAAATGGCGGGCCTGCGGCTCGGTGCCGAATGGCAATTCTGCGAGGATCGCCCCGTCGCGCGCGAGCGCCTGATGCAGCCCGCGATTTTCCTCCGGATAGACGATGTCGGCGCCGCCGGCGACG
>Ga0187818_10000975_pt1 | contig 11144 bp, 10 predicted proteins | sample NC_wetland_sal_i_14_FD_130581 | JGI IMG/M metagenome (GOLD analysis project Ga0187818, IMG submission 130581) | Wetland sediment microbial communities from Neuse River Estuary, North Carolina, USA - SO4_3 | ecosystem: Environmental > Aquatic > Freshwater > Wetlands > Sediment | place: USA...
ACCTGGACTACGCTCTGCATTTCGTTCCCAAGGAAAAGTTGTCCCTGGGAATTCCCCTCTATGGCTACCACTGGTTCGCGGGCGATCCCGGCAAAGACGAAAAACCGAATCCAACTGCGGAATATATCGGCCAACAAGATATCGACCAATATCTGGCAGCGTACCATCCGCATGTGGAGTGGGACTCCGGCGATCGCACTGCCTGGTTTTATTTCTACAAGGATGATTATCGCGAGTGGGTCTTCTACACAGATAAGCGCGGATTCCAGGAGCGGCTGAATCTTGTCCGCGAACGTGGTTTGCAGGGTTTTTGTTCGTGGGTGCTCGGCGCCGAAGACCCGCAAGTATGGTCGGTGCTACCTTCCCACAAGTGAACCGGCGGAACTCGCCTGGCAATCAGGCACGCACTGCCGCAAAGGCCTGCTTCGCCGCGGCAACGGTTTTCTGAACATCTTCCTCGGTATGCGTCGCGCCCAGGAATGCGGCCTCGTACTGCGACGGCGGCAGATACACTCCCTGATCGAGCATGCTGCGGAAGAACCGCCCAAATGATTCCGTATTCGACCTCGAAGCTGAATCCCAATCCGTCACCGGTCCTGGGGTAAAGAACCAGGTGAACATGGATCCCACCCGGTTGTGACAGAGTCTGACCCCGGCTTCTTTCGCGGCGGCAGCCACTCCTTCGACCAGTTCGTCACTCAACTTTTCGAGTCGCGGATAGATCTCCGCCTTGTGATCTCGCAGATGCTTCAAGGTGGTACAGCCCGCCGCCATGGCCAGCGGGTTTCCTGAGAGCGTTCCTGCCTGGTACATCGGCCCTAACGGCGCCACCAGATTCATGATCTCGCTAGGCCCGCCATACGCGCCCACCGGCAAGCCTCCGCCGATAATCTTCCCCATGGTGGTCAGGTCGGGGCGGATGTTGTACAATTCCTGCGCTCCGCCGTAGGCCACGCGAAAGCCGGTCATGACCTCGTCGAAGATCAGCACCGACCGCTCCCGTTCCGTGATCAGCCGCAGCCCGACCAGGTAATCGTCGGCTGCGGGCACGCATCCCATGTTTCCCACCACCGGCTCCACAATTACGCACGCGATCTCATGCTTGAATTTATGGAACGCGTGTTCCACCGCCTGCAGATTATTGAAGGGCAACGCCAGCGTGAACTGCGTGAATTCGTCCGGAACACCCGCCGAGCCGGGAATCCCCAGCGTGGCCACGCCAGATCCCGCCTTCACCAGGAGACAATCCGCGTGCCCGTGGTAACAGCCTTCGAACTTCACGATGAACTTCCGTTTGGTGTAGGCCCGGGCCAGCCGGATCGCCGACATCGTCGCCTCCGTGCCCGAGCTCACGAAGCGCACTTTCTGGATGTGCGGGAAGGCTCCGATCACAAGTTCCGCAAGATCGGCCTCCGACGGCGTGGACGCGCCAAAGCTCGTGCCGTTGCACGCCGCGCCCAGGATCGCATCCAGCACGCTGTTGTCGGCGTGACCTAGAATCAGCGGTCCCCAGGATCCGATGTAGTCAATGTACTCGTTGTCGTCGGCGTCCCAGATGTGCGAGCCTTTGCCGCGCACGATGAATAACGGGTCGCCGCCGACGGCACGAAACGCGCGCACGGGCGAGTTCACGCCTCCCGGAATCATGCTCGCTGCTCGCTCCTGCAAGCGGCGTGACTGCTCGGTTTTCCGCGATGTGGTCGACGGCATCAAAATCCTTCCGACAGAAACGTCAGTAACCCGATGTCAGCAGATCCAGCAAGCGAATACTATAGCAGCGCCCGCACAAAACGAATTCATCAGATATTCATGGTTCTGCAATCACTTTGCAACATCCTCGCGGTACCGTAGGATCATCAAGTTGCCCTTCTAACCGGGAGGGTTTGAGGGACAGTCTCGGGGGCTCCGGGCTGTCCTTTTTTCATTTGCATGTGTGGCGCAGGCATGTGTGGCGCAGGCATGCGTGGCGCGGGCATGCGTGGCGCGGACACTCGCTTCGGCTTCGCTCAGAGCAGGCTTTGCCGAGCAGCCGGACAGTACGCCTCCCCCTCGACGGAGAATCCGCTGACGCTCACTTCAAGTACGCCCGCACCAGCGAGATCAGATCCTCGGTCAGTTCTTCCGGGGATTCCACCCTGCGATCGGGATGAGTAATGTGCAGCCGGATGTGGTCTTCGAGGATCTCCGCCATCAGGCTGTTCACCCCGCCTCGAATTGCCGCCAGCAGCATCAGGATGTCGGCGCACTCGTCGCCGTCGGTTACGGCACGTTCCACCGCCGTGATTTGCCCGCCCAGGCGCTTGATCCGCGAAAACAACTTCTGTTTTTCTTTCGAGATTTCCGGGAGTTTATCTTTCATGACTTTTGGGCAGATTCCTGTGTTTTTTCCTTGACAGATACCCTAGGGGGGTATGATATAACGGTTCAAGCGGGAAGTCATCTCCCGCCTGATGACGCAACAACGTATGGATACTAGCAGCGGCAACAAGGCGCCGGAATATTTCAGCGGCTGGCCAGTATAGAAGCGGTGGATGTGACCCGATAGTAGCTCCTCCCCCTATCGCCTCACGCCTGCCTCTCCTACTTCAAAAACCTAAGTTTCAGTGCGCTGCTTTGCAGTGCGCGTCAACTTTCTGAGCGAGGAGGCGCGTTCAGGCCTGATGCGCCTCGACCGGCGCTCTCTTGACCGACCGCGCCAGGAACTCGCGCAACTTTTCGCGCGATCTTTATGAACTTCTTATGGCGTTGGTACGAAACATGACATCGAATTCTTTGGTTCGACTTTACAGAAAGGAGGGAACCGGCAATGGCCTGCATCACTTTATTCGCACCCATGGCGATGGCGACGTCCGAGCTCGTGCGCGCGATCCACTTCGAAGATGTCTCGACGGGGCAATTCGAAGGCAATGTGGAACGCACATCTTTACGCATGAGCTGGGTCGTGGTCACCGACAGCAATGGCAGCCGAAGGCTGCAAATGCAGTGGGCGCCGTCAGAAGATCCTCGCTGACCGCACCACCGTCGCCAGTAACATTCGTTTAACTTGTCACGCGTAGGCTGGTCGCATTGGAAGGCGGCAGGTTCGATAATCTTGACACGGAGACGTGCAGCGGTATTAACTATAGTTAATACTGGGGAATACAAGGCAGTTAATGAAACGCAGCGTGATCTCCATCACGTCGGGAGATGATCCGAGACACAGAGCGGCTTCGGCCGGGGGCTTACCTTGAGGGTGTGAAGTTGAAATTGAAATTCATTTTCAATATAGCGGGGAGCCTTCCCCGGCGGGTGCCTCGCACCTCCGTCCGCCCGCAGCACCCGGGCCGCTGGCCCCTTTTTCGCATCGGACGGCTTCCGATTCTCGTGCTGGCCGCTGCCATCGTTCTCGTCCCCGGGAGGACTCTGTTTGCGCAGCAGCCCGATTCGCCTTCTCCGGCGCAGCAACCCGGCGGTCCGCCGCTGAGCCCGTCCGCGGCTTCCGTTCCCGCCGATCCCCCTCCGGCCGATGACAGCACGGAAGCCATGTTCCCGCATTTCAAGAGCACCCGCTTTTGGCTTTCGGGCCAGGGCAACTTCATTTTCCAGACGCACCCGCCTTTCCGTGCTGCCTACAGCGGGAAAAACAGTATGGAGCCCAACTACGAAAAGGCCACCTCGCGGGTGATGACTTTGTACTCCGGCGTGCGGCTGAATAACTCCGTCGAGTTCCTGGGAGACGTCGAAGACGCGGCTGGGGCCGGGCTTAGCAACTCGCTCGGTCTGGCCGGCATTACGAATTTGGACGTGGTCCGGATTCCCGGCGAAGGGTCGCCGCTGAGCACCGCGCCGTACCTGGCGCGCGGCATGATCCACGTGGTCTTTGCGCTGAGCAAAGATAAGGTTGAAAACCAGCGCAATTCCTTATCTCTGTTCGACGAGTTGCCGCGCCGCCGTCTGGAAATCCGATTTGGCAAATTCACGTTGCCGGATTTTGTCGATCAGAATTCTGTCGGGTCTGACACCCACTTCCAGTTCACCAACTGGACCGTGGACCAAAATGGCGCCTGGGACTACGCCGCCGACACCCGCGGGTATACGGTCGGGCTCACGGCAGATTATGAAGACCGTAACTGGGGCTTTCGCTTTGTCGAAGCGCTCATGCCCAAGATCGCCAATGGCATCGATCTCGTCTGGAAACCCTGGCAAGCGCATGCGGAGAATTTCGAGTACGAACTGCGGCGTGGGATGATTCCGAAAAAAGCAGGAGTAGTTCGCCTGCTGGCGTATACGAATTACGCGAATATGGGGATCTATCGCGACGCCGTCGCTCAGTTTGAACAAGGCCTGACGCCTATACCCGAGATCACTAACCATCCCTGGCACATCACGCGCAAGTATGGATTTGGGATCAATGTCGAGCAGAACCTGGCGCGCAATCTGACGGCTTTCGGACGCTTCGGATGGAACAACGATAAAACGGAATCGTTCGCCTTTACCGAGGTTGGCCAGACGGTTGCGGCAGGTCTGGGGGCCAATGGCGCATGGTGGCATCGCAAGCAAGATCGCGCCGGTTTCGCCTTCGTCACCAATGCCATCGCCAAAGATCACCAGAACTATCTCGCTGCTGGTGGGCTAGGTTTTCTGTTGGGCGACGGTCATCTGAACTACGGGCGTGAAAACATTGTCGAGGGCTACTACACGCTGCATGTCTGGCGGGGTATCTATGTCGCGCCGGGCCTGCACCATATCACCAATCCCGGCTACAATCGCGACCGCGGGCCAGTGCTCGTGCCCGCCTTCCGCGCCCACGTCGAGTTCTAGCGCGGGACCACCCATGGGGGAGAGCCGCCTCGGCTGTCCAGCCCACCAAAGGCGGGCGGTTCGGGATGGACAGCAGCCTCAAGATGCCATACAAAAGAGTTGCCCGTCTTCCACCTCGACACAATGCCCGAAGCCCTCGTCACAACCCGTTTCAACGGGCACTCCATGGTAGGCGCGCTCCAGCGCGTGCTGGTTTGCTCGCCCCGCAATGCGGGATGGAATCAGCCCGAGCGCGCGGCGCGCTGGCGCGATCTGGGATTCGGGCACGCCCCCGATTTCGCGCAGGCGCAGGCCCAGCACGATGCGCTTTGTCGCGAACTGAAGGCCGCTGGCGCCGAAGTCGTCGAACTGCCGCCTGCGGCTGATCTCTCCCTCGACGCCGTCTACGCTCACGATGCCTCGCTTGCCACCGATTTCGGCCTGATCGTTCTGCGCCCCGGTAAATCGAACCGTGAGCCGGAGGCCCAACACCACGGTTCATTCAGCGAGTCCCTCTTGGTTCCGACTTACGGGACGATCATCGCGCCGGGCACCGCGGAGGCGGGCGACATGCTCTGGCTCGACGCAAGAACTCTGCTCATTGGTCATAGTTACCGCACCAACGCGGCCGGCATCGAACAGATGCGCGCCCTGCTCGCGCCCAAGGAAGTCGAAGTTCTGTCGGCTCCGCTGCCCCACGGCCGCGGACCTTTCGCCTGCCTGCACCTGATGTCGCTGGTCAGCCTGCTCGACCAAACAACTGCGATCGTCGATCTTCCCTGGCTTGCGGTCGAGACCGTCGGACTACTCAAAGACCGCGGCTTCAGCTTCATCGAGATTGAGTATTCCGAGCGCGACACGCTGGCCTGCAACGTTCTCGCTTTGGAAAAGAAGCAACTGCTGGCCATAGAAGAAAATCACCGCACCAACGATCGCCTGCGCCGCGCCGGTTTTGATGTCCGGACTTTTCCCGGCAGCGAAATTGCCATCAACGGCGGCGGTGGCCCCACGTGCCTGACACGGCCACTGCTAAGGGGATAAGGCGCGGAATATATGCGACCGTGTCGGCTTCGCTTCGGGCAAGCTCCGACCCGGCCCACACAATCTACCCACCCGCAATGGCTCCGATCACGATGAACGGCTCTTTCCCCGACGCGACCGCCGCTGGCAGCGCAGCATCCGGAGACTCGTGTGACAAGTCCTCTTCGCACGCGAAGAAGCGCAAGAACGCCCGCCGCTGCAGCGTGACATGGTCACGGATCGCGCCCTGAAGCATGGGGTAGCGCGCTTCCAGTGCGTCCAGCACCGAGCGCTGCGTGACCGGGCTCTCTACTTCAAGCACGACCTCGGCACCAACGAGCGCCAGGGTGCGGAGATGCGGCGGAAGGATGACGCGGATCATGACTTCTTGGATCGTTTCAATAACCTTGGGCCGCGTTCACGCGGCAGACTTTCCCTCGTACGCCCGCTGCAAGTCTGCGATGATGATTTTATTCATCTTGAACATCGCCTGCATCACCGCCTGCGACTTTTCGGGATCGGGATCGCTCATCAGCTTCATGAGAGCTTTCGGGATGATCTGCCAGGACAATCCGTACTTGTCCTTCAGCCAGCCGCACCTGCCCGGCTCCCCGCCGGAACAGAGCTCCTCCCACAATTCATCCACTTCTTCCTGAGTTTCGCAGTCCACGAACAGCGATACCGCTTCCGTGAACTTGAACAGCGGGCCACCATTCAGCCCCATGAACCGTTGACCGTCCAGCTCAAAAGTCACGGTCAGGACTTTCCCGTTAGCGCGATGAACGCCCAGCGCCTTCCCATTCTTGAAAATCGAAATGTAGTAGTTCATCGCCTCTTCGGCCTGGTCGTTGAACCACAAGAACGGCGTGATCTTCGGCATCGCTTTCTCCTTCCATCCACGCTACTTCAGCGTTTGCACCTCTACCGACAAGACCGCGGGAAGATCGCGCACAATCGGAGCCCACGAATCCCCCGCATCGGCAGACGCATAGACCTGCCCGCCCGAGGTTCCGAAATAAATTCCGCACTTGTCCAGGGAATCCACCGCCATGGCGTCGCGCAGCACGTTCACATAGCAGTCTTTCTGCGGCAGACCCTTGGTCAGCGCCTCCCACTCGTTCCCGCCACTGCGGCTGCGATAGACGCGCAATTTGCCCTCGGGCACAAAGTGTTCGCCATCGCTCTTGATGGGCACGACGTAAATCGTCTCCGGTTCGTGCGCATGCACGTCGATCACGAATCCAAAGTCGGTGGGCAAATTGCCGCTGACTTTCTTCCAGTTGTCGCCCGCATCGTCCGAGCGCATGACGTGCCAGTGCTTCTGCATGAACAGCACCCCCGGACGCCCCGGGTTCATGGCGATATGGTGCACGCAGTGGCCGACCTCGGCCGTGGGGTTGGGAATATATTGCGAGTACAGTCCTTTGTTGATGGGCTTCCAGGTTTTGCCGCCGTCGTCGGTGCGAAAAGCCCCCGCCGCCGAAATCGCGATGTAAATTCGCTGCGGGTCGCTGGGATCGAGAATGATCGTGTGCAGACACATTCCGCCCGCGCCCGGCTGCCACTTGGGGCCGGTACCGTGCCCGCGCAAACCTGGGAGTTCCTGCCACGTCTTTCCGCCGTCGCTCGAACGAAACAGAGCCGCGTCCTCCACCCCGGCGTAAACCGTGTCCGGATCGGTGAGCGACGGTTCGAGGTGCCAGACGCGCTTGAACTCCCACGGATGTTGTGTGCCGTCGTAGAACTGGTGCGTCGTAAGCGGCTTGCCCGTCTCGGGAGACACGTCGTACACAAACTTGTTGCTCTCCCCTTTGGGCATGCCGCCGGGCCCCTTCTCCTGACCAGGGGGCGTTCCGGGCTGATGCCACGTCTTGCCCCCGTCATCGGAGCGCTGAATGATCTGTCCGAACCACCCGCTCGTCTGTGAAGCGTAAATGCGGCTGGGATCGGCCGGCGATCCCTTGAGATGGTAGAGTTCCCAGCCCGCGAAAAGCGGGCCGCTGACGTCCCACTGTTCGCGCTTGCCGTCCGACGTCAGAATGAATGCGCCCTTGCGCGTGCCTACCAGAACCCGTACCTTGCTCATAGACCATCCCTTCCGGCATTTCGCCTGACTCTGTGCTTCTTCTTCAGAGTTAAGCTCGTTCCGCTGAAGCTTAATTCTTCGGAAAGTTTGGATCTGCCTTCACTTCCAGAATCTGCTTGGTATGCCGCTCGCTGTGAGCGGAAATGAACAACAGCCAGTCGTACGCGTCCATCGGCTGATTCAGCGGAGGACCGTTCACCACGTGCGCGCGCAGGTCTGGCGTCGATTGCAGAAACGCAATGGTCTTGGCTCGGCTCTGCAGGAAATGATCGAGCGTTTCCGCCGGAGTCCAGCGCGCGGTGGGCCTCAGCGGCTCTGGCGCCTGCGCCTTGTGGCTGCGGTCGGGAATTGCCGAAAGCACGAAGGCGTCGATCTTGGCAGTGTCGCGATCCGGCGCCCCCGCCGGCGCTTTCATGATGTTGTTGGCGATGTTCTGGAACAGAAAGTCTTCCGAGACAGTTATATGTTCCAGCGTTTCCGCCACCGACCAGCGGTCCGGCCCCGGCTTGAACTTCAGTTGAGCGTCCGATAGTCCCTTGACGGCCGCGACCACGCCGTCGCGAGTCTGCTGCAAATACTGCTCGCCCTTATCCCGGTCCGCTTGCGTCAGGGTCTGGCCGAATGCCATAACGCCAGAGAACGTCAGCACACCCAACAACAGGGTACGTGTCTTCATTTGGTCCTTCCTCCGTGAATGAATCGGATACTTCGTGATGGTTGACTAGTCCACGTCGGCCCAACGGCCACATGGAAGCTTGCGGTTCCTGTTGCTTTGAGTTTGATGCGAACCCCAAAATCCCCAAAAGCGTTAGGGTTGTTTTACCTAGATGCCCGCCCGCCGTCAAGGTCTCAAAACTTTCAGGAGGGACGGGCTGAGGGAGAGCGGGTTGGGATGACGTGTGCGACGCTAGGGGCTAGGTCACTCTTCTCTCGGTGAAACTGAAACGGCCATGCAGGAGACTCGCAACCGAAACTGCCCTCACCCAAGGACTTTCACGGTTGTCCAACCGCAGGTCACAGAAGGATTGGGGCGGAGCAAGGTCCTCGCGCACAAGGTAGGAGGCCTGAGCCAGCCCGATCGGCTCTCGGTACGGAATCACATCCCCCAGTTCGATCGCATTGATCTGTGATGCTGAACCGGCGTAGGCCCAAAACTCATCCGCCGTGCAACCGACGCGCTCACCGAACTCAGACCAGATATCGGCAGTAGAACCTGATGTGACGGAAGCAATGGTGGCTTCGCCCACCAAGGCTTTCAGGGGGCTGGAAGCATATAAAACCGCGCGGCAGCCAACCCACTTGCGGGAGAATTTCTTCCTTATCTCAACCAGCTTTGTTTTCGCAAGGATTCGTCCAGCGTATTTCGGTTTGACGCTGATAAGAATTCTATTGTTGAGCGAGTAGCCGCCAACGACAAACTTTGGAGCCAGTTCCGAGAGCCTGCTCACCACCGAGGACCACACGGTTTCGAAAGGAGCGGAACACGCGAGTTCTACTTCGCCACGGCGGTACTGTTTGCCAGCCTTCTTGGCGCTTGAAAACCCGAACGACTCGAAGAAACCATGCCTTTCCTCCCACAGGGACTCAGGAAGTGTGAAGTGGATCTCCTTCGCGTCGTGACGGGCCTCCGCAGCCATCTGGCTGAAAAACATCTGCCCAAGGTCCATGTCTTGGAAATTCTGATGAATCTTCAGGTGGCAGAATTTTGATCTCGGCCCAAGTTTCAATACAGCGGAGGCTATGGCTTGCTCGCCTTCGTAAGCGACCCAAGCGATCCGTCGCTCCGACTTCAAACCGGGTACAACCTTGTCGCTGAACCAGCGACGGATATCCGGATACATACCCTCGCTGGCGTGAATGAGCGTTCTAAGAGCGCCCATGTCATCGGTCCAGTTAAGGGCCTCCGATTTCCCTAATCGCACAATTCGGAAGTTGCTTGCGAGTGGGAAAAGCATTCCTGCTTGTTCATTTTTCTGTTGCTTCAACGGTGCCATCGTCGTTCCCCTTCAATTTTGCGGGCCAGTTCCCAAAGAACTTTGAAAGCTTGAGCGTCTGGCTCCCGTACTCTTCAGCTTTGGTGTCGGGAGCGTCCTGCGACATCCGATAGAAGATCAGATTCGCCATCTTCTCCCCATCAGCTAGGCTGACATGGACTTGATGGCCTCTTACCTCAAACATCAGCGGCGTTCCTTTTGTGCCGTCCTCCCGAAGAAGGCCGAAGTAGGGGTGCACAAACCCAGCGTAATGTATTCTCATTTCCCCGATCGTTTCATCGCTAGCGCGACAGTAGATCGCAATGCCCTTCGGTACTGAGATTCTCTCTTTTGACCTCAGCAGGTAGAATTTGGATTCCTCGATCTTCAACCTCTTCTTGTCGTCCGCCGTAACGAACCTCCAATGCTTGCATGGGTCTGGCTTACTTCCGCTCTCCTTCTCCCAAAGTGGGATAGGCTCATCAGAATTGCGGCCAGACCTGGATGAAAAGGCTGCAACAGGAAGCCCTCCGACCTTCACATCAGTTAAGTCTACCGTCAGGCTTCCATTTTCAGCACCTGGTCCATCGAGGATAGTCTTGAACAGTTCGTTGCTTCGCATCTCTACTGCCTTAGGATCACCACGAAAGAGCCTCAATTGGGACAGGGGCTCGCCTGGTTTAACCTTAACGTTAAAGGTAATCGGCGTTATTTCTAAGTACATGTCTCCCGACTGTTTTGCTAAGCCGTCCGGATCGAACTGCTCGTAGGTATCCATGCCATTCACGATGAGTCTGGACAAGACGTCCACGCGCCCGACGGAACTCTTAGCCGTTGCCTGCCCGTAAATTCGAGCATCCGCCAGTCCCCTCGCAAGTTTCTCCCGCAACTTGACAACGTAGGTCTCATGCACATTCAGAGTGTAAGTGCCATCAGCGGATACAGGGAGCTTCTCGGCTAGCTCCTTTTGCTTGAGGAACCAGTTGTACGGACGGGAACCCGAGGGCTTTACTGATCCCTGGATCATCCTGAAGGCCTCCTCGGACGGGGAGAGGTCTATCGAAGATTCATCAAGCGCTTTCTCCACGGGCCCCTCAACCGTGATGAGCTCTTCGTCGCAGAGTTGTTTGACTTGATCCCGATTGAGCACTCCGGGAATCCAATCGTTCCACGGCCCTTCTAGATGTCCGCTCATCATGCACTGCCATTCTGGGATCACAGAATCATAGTGCGATCCCACCGGCGAGGCAAGAATACTACCGATTGCGCCAACCTCGCGACAGGTG
>Ga0187818_10000978_pt1 | contig 11119 bp, 14 predicted proteins | sample NC_wetland_sal_i_14_FD_130581 | JGI IMG/M metagenome (GOLD analysis project Ga0187818, IMG submission 130581) | Wetland sediment microbial communities from Neuse River Estuary, North Carolina, USA - SO4_3 | ecosystem: Environmental > Aquatic > Freshwater > Wetlands > Sediment | place: USA...
GGGGGACGGAAACCCCCTTCTAGTCCGCACCGGTCCGCCCCGCATAGGCAGCAACCGTGCGACTCTTCCATCGCGACCCGACCACCGGCCTCCTCCGCTTGCGGCTCGAGACCCCGAGCGACCTGTGGAGAATCGCCCGTCTCATTCGGCCGGGCGAACTCGTGGGGGCCTCGACGACCCGCCGGGACCCGGAGGCGCCGCCCGAGGTCGCGGGCGCCGAACGGACCCGCCGACGCGTCTTCCTGACCGTGCGGGTTGAGCAGGTGGAGTTCCACGGGTTCTCGAAGCATGTCCGCATCACGGGCCCCATCGTCGAGGGGCCGTTCGACATCGGGCGTCATCACACGCTCGACCTCACCGAGGGGGACGAGCTCTCGCTCCTGAAACCGGAGCTCACCGCCGGCGAGCGGGCCGTCCTGGAAGAGGGGCTCGCCGGCCAAGGCGAGCCGTCGATCCTGATCGCCGCGGTCGATTGGGGGGACTCCGCGCTGGTCCGTCTGCGCGGTCGGGCGGTCGAGCCGATCGCCGACCTTCGCCGGACGATCGCCGGAAAGCGGTACGAAGGTACCCAAGGGGAGAAGGACCGCAAGACGTACGCCGACGAGATCGTCGCCGCGATCCTCCGCGAGGGTACCGCGGCCACGGCCGTGGTGATCGCCGGCCCGGGGTTCCTCAAGGAACAGCTCGCGCACCGTCTCGCGGAGGAGGCTCCCGAGGTCGCGAAGAAGATGCGGGTCTACCCGACCTCGGAGGCCGGGCGGGCTGGGGTCGACGAGCTATTGCGTTCGGGCAAAGCGAGCGAGGCCCTGCGGGGCAGCGTGGCCGCCGAGGAAGCGGAGGTCGTCGAGCGACTGCTCCGGTCGCTCGCCGGCGGCGTCCGCGCCGCGGTCGGGCCCGAAGAGGTCGCGCAGGCCGTGGACGCTGGAGCGGTCGAAACGCTCCTGCTGGCGGACACGCTCTTGGTCGACCCCCGCCTCGCACCGGTCCTCGACCGCGCCCGCTCCTCGCGAGTGCGGGTCTTCGTGGTCCGGGACGAAGGCGAGGCCGGGAAGCGCCTCGCCGGGCTCGGTCGCGTCGCCGCGATCCTTCGCTACGATTGGGTGAGCCCGACTCGGGCTACGGGATCGCCTGGATCGCCTCGCGCAGCTCCTCGAAGCGGCGCTTGATCTCCTTCAGGGCGAACCGGAGCGCTTCCCGGGCCGAGAGGGACCCATCGGTCTCGAACTTGAGGAAGAACCGCTCGGGGTCCGGCTCGATGTGGATCGAGCCGTGCTCGCAGGCCTGTTCGCAGGCCCCGCAGTCGATGCACTTCGTCTCGTCGGTCACTGAGAGCTTCCCGCTCCCGAACTCCAGGATGTTCACGGGACACGACGCGGCGGTTCGCTTCAGGCAGGTCTCCGTGCAGCCCTCCTTCTTCTGGATCTTGACGTGGACGCGCGGCGACATCCCGACCCCTTGGGCGACCTGCCACTTCGCATGCTCGCGCGCCGTTCCAACCACGGCGGTCGCGTAGGCGAGCAGCGCCTGACGGGCGCCGAGTCGCACGATCGGGACGTCCGGTTCGAGGATCGCGAGCGTGGAGTCCCCCAGTGGCACGACGTCCTTCGCGTAGACCGTGCAGGGGCCCTTCTTGTCGACCGAGAACATCACTTGGCAATGCGGACAGCCGGCGCCCCCGCAGGTGCATTCGGATTTCCGCCGGAACTGGGAGAGGTCGGTCGGGATCGGAAGCAGGCCGAGCCGTAGCGCAACGGCCTCGTCGAACATGCTGGTCGAAGAATCGTAGTCCTTCCCCGTCGCCTCGTCCCGGATCGGACCCAGGTGGAACTCCACGTCCTCAATCGCGAGCTTGGGCACGTCTGCGAGCAACGTGCGCCGGACCGCGTTCACCTGGGAGGCGGTGAACCCCTCGATCTCGAGCTGCGTCGAACGGGTCTTGAGCTCCTGGATCGTGACCGGCATCGTCTAAACGCGCCGGCCGCGGCGTCCTCCTTTCGGTTTTGTCCCGTCGTGGGGGACCGGCGTGACGTCCTCGATCCGCTGGATCTTGACCCCCGCCCGGGCCAGGGCCCGGATGGCCGCCTGAGCGCCGGGACCGGGCGAACGCGAGCGGTTCCCGCCCGGGGCCCGCACCCGGACGTGGAGGGTGTCGTACCCCTTCTCCTTGATGGCCGCCGCGATCTGGTCGGCCGCCTTCATGGCGGCGTAGGGGCTGGACTCGTCCCGAGCCGCCTTGACGACCATGCCTCCGGTCGCCTTCGCTAGCGTTTCGGCGCCGGTGATGTCAGTGACCGTGATGTGGATGTTGTTGTAGCTCGCGAAGATGTGGGCGATCCCGATCTTCGTCATGGCGGCGCCCCCGGTTCCGCCGATGGGGCCGGCGGAGCGGACCGCGCGGTCGCGCGCTCCCGGAGGTCGACCCGGACGGCGTGGTCATCGTTCGACAACGGGCTGGTCGGAGAGTAGGCGATCTGCGACTCCTCCTCGGAGGGGACGAGGTACCCGGGTCGCGTGACCCGATGGTCGCCGATCGAAAGATGCCCGTGGACGATCCATTGGCGCGCCCCGAAGGAGGTCGGCGCCAGGCCGCGAGTGAACACAATCCACTCGAACCGGCGGCGGAGCAGGTCCTCGGTCGTCAGCGCGAGCACGTCATCGATTGTCGGGGTCCCGACCGGTAGGACGCCGAGCCGGGTCAGCCGACCGATAAGCTGGTCGGTCTCCCGTCTCGCCTGGGGCGCCCCTGCGCGAAGCCGAGCCTGGAGCTCTCGGGCCTGCCGGCGAATCCCACGGAGCGTCGACTGGGCCTTCCACAGCTCGCGCTTATTCTTCAGGCCGTACTTCTGGAGCAGCTTTCGCTCCTCCTCCATCCGCGCGGCCTCCCACGGATGCTTCGGCGTCTCGTACATCCGACGGAGGAATTTCGGGTCGCCCATCGTTTCACGCCACCTTCTTGGCCGGTGCCGGGGCCGCGGCAGGGGCCGTCGCCGGCGCCTCTTCCTTGCCCGCTGCGGCGGCGGCCTCCTTCGCGGCCTTCTTCAGGACGCCGGCCGCCATCCCGGTCCGGCCGTTGGACCGGGTTCGTTGACCGCGGACCTTCTGGCCGCGCTCATGGCGGACTCCGCGATAGCTACGAACCATCTTCATGACGTTGACGTCGTCCCGACGGCGGGTCTCTAGGTCGGGGCCGATCAGGTGGGGGGATTCGCCCGCGATCGACTCCCGGGTATGGTTGACCATCCAGGACGGGACCTTCGAAGCAAACGTTCCGAGCGTGGCCTCGATCCCATCCACGGTCGGTTCGGGAAGGTTGCCGATCATCTCGCTCGCGTCCACGTTCGCGAGACGGCAGGCGACCTCGGCGACGCGCAGACCGACGCCGCGGACCCCGGTTAAGGCCAGCGCCGTGGGTCGAGTCCCGTCGAGGTCGGTGTTCGCGACGCGTACGATGTAGCGGAAATTGGGATTGTCGGGGATAACCTTGGTCGTCTTGCCCGGAGCCCCGGGCCGGCCTTTCGCCTTCCCTTCCTTGGCCTCCTTGCCTTCCTTCGGTTCCTTGCTCTTGCCGGCGCGCTCCTTCTTCGGGGCCTTCTCTACGGCCGGCTCGGGCCCGGCCCCCGCGGCGGGCGCGGACGGTGGAACCGCGGCCTCCTTCGACTCCTTGGGCGCGATGGTCACTCCCCTCTGCAGTCGCCGCTCGTTGCGGGAGGGAACGAGCGAGAAAGCCCGCCGTTCGACCCCCTCACCGAGGGCGCGGCCGCCGAGTAGACCCTTGCTTTTAAGCGCTTCGGCCGCGGGGACCCGCTCGAGCGCTTCGCACGGGTGGCCGGCGGGCCGCGGGGTGAGGACCTTCCGAGGATCGCCGCGCCTCGAGCACCCGGTATCCCGATCCTCGGCCCAGTACCTCGACGGGGCCGGACCAGTTTCGTTCGAGCCACTCCTGGTAGAACCGGATTCCCTGGCTTCCCTTGCCTACGATCACGAGGCGACCGCCGGGCGAGAGATACCGAGGGGCGTCACGAAGGAGGTCGAGGATCGGCTCGCGACCAATGCGGAACGGGGGGTTGGTCGCGATGACGTCGAAGGTCTCGCCTTCCACGGGAGCAAAGGACGCGCCGACCCGGACCTCGGCGTTCCGGACGCCGTTGCGGTCGATGTTCTGGCGGGCGAGGCGCGCGGCCCGCCGGTTCACTTCGGTGAGGACGACATGGCCGTGGGGCGCGGACTTGGCCGCCGCGACCCCGACCGCCCCCCAACCACACCCCAGGTCAAGGATGCGGTCGGCGGTCCCGACCCGAAGGTTCTCGATCAGGAGGGCGGTTCCGGGGTCGAGGCCATGCGCGGAGAAGACGCCGGCGTCGAGGGCGAAGGTCAGCAGTTCGCCCCGGTAGAGGAACCGACGCTCGGCGGGCGCGGAACGGGAACGAGGTCGCTCGGCCCAGTAGGGTTCCGCCGCCCGGCGCTCCTCGTCGTCCATCGTCAGGGGGAGCGGCGGCGCCAGAGCGGCTCGCGTTTCCCGCTCGAACCGCGGGCACCCGCGCCGAGAGCCTCTCGGAGGAGGTCCTTCTCCCGGCCCGAGAGCGAGCGTGGGATCTCGACGTGTACCGTGACGATGAGGTCACCCCGGGACGACCCTCGGAACCGCGGGAAGCCCTCGCCCTTCAGCCGGAATGGAGTCTCGGGCTGGGTGCCGGGCGGGATCTTCAGGGTCGCGTGTCCCTCCAGGGTCGGCACCGTGACCTCTCCACCGAGGACCGCCGTCGCGAGAGGGACCGTCGCCTCGCCGAAGGCGTCCTGACCGTCCCTCCGCAGGGACGCCGAACTCTCGAACTCGACCTGGACGAAGAGGTCTCCGGCCCGCCCGCCCCTAGGGCCGGTCATGCCGTGGCCGGGAACCCGGAGCACGGCTCCGTCCTCCACTCCGGGGGGGACCGCGAGCTCGATGCGTTCGACCGTGTTCTGTCGCCCGGTACCTGCGCACGTCGGGCAGTTCTCGAGCACCCGGCGGCCCGTTCCATGGCACCGGGGGCATTCGCCGATCGTAAGGAGCTGCGTAAATCCTCGGTTCTGGACCCGACGCACCTGTCCCTGGCCGTGGCAGTCGGGGCACGTCTCGAAGGCGGTACCGTTACGGGCCCCGGTGCCCCGGCAGTCCGAGCACGGATTCGACCGAGGTACCTCGAGGGTCGGGTGGGCGCCTCGGACCGCCGCCGAAAGCGGCAGGCGGACGGTCAGCTCGACATCGTTTCCGCGGACGCTCCCGCTTCGACCGCCCACCCCGCCCGGGAACCCGAAACCCCCGAAGAACTGCCGGAACAGCGGGGACGCCCCGAGCAGGTCCTCGAGGTCGCCCATGTGGGTGAAGTTCTGCCACGAGAACCCTCCCGGCCCGAAGTCGGTCTCGACGCCCGAGAATCCGAGCTGGTCGTAGCGCCGCCGCTTCTCCTCGTCCGCGAGGACCTCGTAGGCCTCGGAGATCTCCTTGAACCGCTCCTCGGCGGCCTTCGGATTCTCCTTCGCGACGTCCGGGTGGTGCTGACGCGCGAGCTGTCGGTACGCTGACTTGACCTGGTCCGGCGTCGCTGTCCGGGGGATGCCCAGCACTTCGTAGTAGTCTCGCTTCGCCATGCTCAGAGGGTCCTGGTGGGATATGGGGGTCGTCTAGGTCGGGCGCTAATTACGATATCACCCGACTCTCCTCGTCGCGCCCCATCGGAGCCCCACGCGGCCTCCGACCCGCGCGTCCCACCGGTCGGCGGCTCGTCCGTTCGCCCGGGCGAACTCTACCAACCCGAAGCTTGAGCCGATCGCCCCGAGACGTCCGGGTCCGAGCTCCTCGTAGCTCGTGACCCATCGGACCCGGCGCGTGCGAGCGGACCCGACGGTCGCCTCGAGTTCCTTGCAGTGGGGGGGGATCCATGCGGTCGGGATGTTGGTGACCACGTTGCCGAACCGGTCCACGTGGACGACCACCCCTCGGGCTCCTCCGTGCCGGGGCTCCGGCACCGGGATCGAGTAGCGGCGAGGGGCGACCGGGGGCCCGAGCGAAGAGGGAGCGGCCCCTCGGGCCAGCCGAGCGGCGGCCGGAGCGAAGACGTCCCGGCCATCGAACGTGGTCCCGACGCGAGGGGGCCTGTCGAGCCGGGTGGGCTCGATCTGGAACGCTCGGCGGAGTCCCAACTCCTCGGCGAGAGGGTAGAGGACGCCGTTGTCCGGTCCCACCAAGCGCGAACCGTCCGAGCAATCGACCACGAGCGAGACTCGGCGGCCGCCGACGCCGGGGTCGACCACGACCACGTGGACCGTCCCGGGCGGAAACCCCCGGGCCATCGCCCGTACGACGAACGCGGCCTCTCCGATCGCGTGGGCGGGCAAGTCGTGGGCGAGGTCGACGATCCGCCCCGCGGAGAGAGTGTGGACCAGGATCGCCTTCATCTGGGCGGCGTACGCCGCCCCGAGGTCGCTCGACAGCGTGACGAGGCGGGAGCCGTTGCCCGGCGCGCGCGCCACCGGCGGAAGGAGGCCAGCAGAGCGCCTAGGACTTCATGATCGCGACCAGGAAGATCCCGACCGCGACCAGGGCGCCGATGACCGCCGCGACGATCACGAGGAACGACTGCCAGATCAACGCGCCCAACGTGCCCGAGTTCGCCCCGAAGTCGCCGAGGTGGTACAGGTATCCGATTAGCACGCCGACCACGAGGCCCACGACCAGCAGGGCGACGCCGATGGTGCGGCTCTTTCCGCTGCCGAAGTAGGCCGTGAAAATACCGGCCAGGATCAGGAACAGCGCGAACACCAACAGCAGGACTGCGACAAAGTTGTACCAGTGACCGAAATCCACGACCGCCGAACCCAGTATTCCCAACATCTTCCTTCCTCAGAACTTGATCCCCGTGAGCGTCTTCGTGTCGATCACGCCCGAGACCGAGCGGATCTTGTCGACCACCAGCTGACCGAGGGCGTTGAAGTCCTCGGCCTCGACCTTCGCGATCAGGTCATACTCGCCGAACAACGGGTGGAGCTCCACGATCCCTTTGACCCGGAGGAGCTCGGTGTACACCTCATGCTCCTTCGCCGGGGCAGTGCTAATCAGGACGAAACCAATGGCCACGCGGGCCCTCCCGTTGGAGCGCGCAACAAGTCCCGCTCCTAATAAGCGTGTCGAAGAACGACCGCCGGTGGGAAGGCGGCCGGGTAGGGCGACTACCCCCGCCGCCACTCGAGTCGACCTCGCTTAAGTAAGCGTCCGCTGAGGTTTCGTTTGGACGATGGCGATCCAGCTGCGAACGTGGCCCAGCCGGCTGGTCACCCGGCCCTGGCTGCTCGCGTTCGTCCCCATCAACGCGGCGACCGCCGGTTTCGGCGTCGTGCTCCCGCTCCTGATCTTGATCCCCCTACACGGAACGTGGGCCAACGTCGCCCTCGCCGCGACGCTGTTCAACGCGGCGGTGATCCTGATGTCGGTCGTTTGGGGTCACCTCTCCGACCGATACCCAAAACGCCGCTTGTTCCTCGTGATCAATTTCGCGGGGTACGCCGCGCTCTACCTGCTGCTTTCCCACGTGACCAGCGTCGTGGAGCTCTACGGGATCTACACGGTCGTTGGGGTGATCGCTCCCGCCGGAGCGAGCGCCTCGAACCTGCTCATCCTCGAGAAGTTCTCGGAGGCCGAGCGGGCGAACGCCTTCGCCTCGTTCCAGGAGATGAGCATGGTCGGCTCGATCCTCGGGTTGCTGGTCGGATACTTCTGGCTGCTCGCGAACGACACGCTCCTTACCCTCCTCTACGTCCTTGGGGCGCTCGCCCTGCTGAGCGCGGTCGCCATCTGGTTCGGAATCTCCGAGGCCGACCGGCAGCTTACGACGTCCCATGTCGTCCATCACCCCGAGAGCCTATTCTCTCGGATCCGGGTGGTCACGTCGTTCCGGATCCCGATCCCGTTCTTTCCGAAGCGCCCCCGTCTCGGCCCGAACCTCTGGGTACGATTGCGCGACTGGGCGCGGGTCGAGCTGCACCATGAATTACCGTTGATCCTGATCGCCTCGTTCCTGTTCAACCTCTCCGCGAACCTGTTCAACATCTCCTACATACCCTTCCTCTATTCGGCGGGGCTCGCGGCCACCGCCATCTTCCTCGTCAACATTTCGAACAACTTCGCTCAGACGCTCATCTTCCCGCTCACGGGCGGGCTATCGAACCGGGTCGGCCCCGACAAGCTCGTCCACTGGTCCACGTACCTCCGCAGCGTCGGGTATCTCGCCACCGCCGCGTTCACGTTCGCAGTCATGGCCAGCCCCGCCGCCTTCGAAGCGAACCTCATCGTCTACGCCGTACTCGGCGGGGCGATCGCGGTCTACACCACCGCGAGCTCCCTGATGCTGTTCCGAGGGCTCGTGGGGCGCGATGCCGGCAGCCTCCTCGGGGTGAACAGTGCGCTCGGAGGGGTCGCCGCGGTGCTCGGAGCCGCGCTTTCGGGCGTGCTCTCTCTCTACGGAAGCTACCGCCTCGTTTTCCTGGTCGCGGGCGCCTCCTTGCTCGTATCGCTCCCGCTCTGGACCGCGGGCTCGGTCGCCTATGCGCGCCGACGCTTCGGCCGGCCCGAGCCCGCGGGGGGACTTTCCGAGCGAATCCCACCGCGACCCGTCGACTCGGCCGCGGCCGCAAAAACCCCATAACCCGGCGGCCCTTGCGGGACTCGCAAGAGGACCCTCGGTGCCGGAATCTTCGGCGGTCCAACGCGGACTGCAGGACGTCGTGGCCCTCGAGTCCCGGATCTGCTTCATCGACGGAAAGCTCGGCCGACTGATCTACCAGGGCTACGACATCCGGGACCTCGCCGCCCGGTCAACGTTCGAGGAGGTGGCCTACTTGCTCTGGTACGGCCGTCTCCCGAACGCGGAGCAGCTCGCCGACCTCAAGTCACGCTTCGGCCAGCTCCGCGTCCTGCCCGAGCCGCTCGTGGAGCTGATCGACCAGCTGCCGGTCGAGGCCAACCCAATGGACATCCTCCGCACGGCCGTGAGCGCCCTCGCGCTGTTCGAGCCCGAGGAAACGAAGCCGGGCGCAAGCTCGATCGGCGGCGCGCAGCGTCTCACGGCGGTCCTGCCCACGATCCTTGGCCACTTTCACCGGCGACGCCGGGGCCTCCCCGCCCTCAAGCCTCACCCCGAGCTCTCGCAGGCCGCTTACCTGCTCTATGCGATCCTCGACAGCACTCCGACCGAGCTCGAGGCGAAGGCCGTCGACGTCGCGCTGATCCTGCACGCCGACCACGAGCTCAACGCGTCCACCTTCGCGGCCCGGGTGACCGCCTCCACCCTCTCCGACCTGTACAGCTCCGTGACGAGCGCGGTCGGGACCCTCAAGGGCCCGCTCCACGGCGGGGCGAACGAACGCGTCATGGAGCTCCTGGACGAGATCGGCACTCCGCACCGGGTCGAGGAGGTCGTCAAGGCGAAGCTCCTCCGGCACGAGCGGATCATGGGCTTCGGCCACCGGGTCTACAAGGTCGAGGACCCGCGCGCGACGATCTTGCGGGACTGGTCGCGCCGGTTGGGGGAGGCGAAAGGGGACCTCCACTACTTCGAGCTCCTCGGGCAGCTCGAGGAGGTCGTGCACCGGGAAAAGGGGCTCTACCCGAACGTCGACCTCTACTCCGGGTCGATCTACGGTCTCCTGGGCATCCCGAACGACCTGTTCACTCCGGTCTTCGCGGCGAGCCGCGTCGCGGGATGGACGGCACACGTCCTCGAGGAGTACCAAGACCTCCGACTGATCCGGCCGACGGCGAAGTACGTCGGCGCCCTCGACCTGCCGTACGTGCCCGTCGGTCAGCGCGTCTGACCCAAACGCTCAGCGGCGGCGACGGCGCGACCGGGGTCCGCCGGGGGACCCGACGCGCACGACGCTCATCAACGGATAACGAAGGTCGGGCCGGTGGGCCAGCCGGGCCTCGACCGCCACCGGCCCGTCGACGAGCTCGACCGTCACGTTTAGCATCTCGGCCGTGAGGTACCGGTAGGCGTATCGGCCTCGCCCGACGGGGCCGCCCCGGCTCGGGTCGACCCGCACCCGGACCGACCGGACGAACGGCTGCAGCCCCACCGCGGCCTCGACCGCCCGCGCCAGGACCGTCGCGGTCCTCGGCGATACCGGCATGCCGAGGTACTGGTGGAAGACCCCGCCCAGCTTGATGCCCGCCTCGAAGAGCAGGGCCTCCCGGCGCGAGAGCCGGGCCGCGGGGGTCTTTCGGGGTTCGTTCATTGTTCGCTCTCGGCCGGGACCGGCCGTCGGACCGTGAACGGTCCGACGAGATAGTAGCTCGCCACGCCGACCAGGAAGGCGACGGCCCCGGCGTACGCGAGGTCGTAGAGCGGGCTCCCTACGGCGAGCTGGAACTGCAGCGGCACGAGCGCGAGCGCCGCCGCGGCCGCGGTCGCGGCCATGGGGAGGCGGAGCGGGCTACCGCGCCGCAGCTTCGGATACGGGACCGGGACGACCATCATGACGGCGATGATCAGGACGCCCACGAACTCTCCGAAGGGGGCGACGCTCTGGAACGCGGGCGTGTCGTGGAACAGCACCACGACGATGAGCGCGAGGGCGCTCTGGGGCGTCGGCACGCCGAGGAAGTGGGAGTACTCGAACGACCGGGCCGTGAAGTAGGTGAGCCGGGCGACGGCGGCCGCGAGGTAGACGGCGGCCAGGACGAGGGCGACCGAGCTCCACGGCTGCCACAGCCCGACGTCCCCGGTGTGCACCGCCACGAGGAACGCCGGGGCGACCCCGAACGTCACGGCGTCGGCGACCGAGTCCGCGACCCGGCCGAACGCCCCCGACGGGGTCGCGCTGCGCCGGGAGAAGATTCCGTCCATCCCGTCGAACCCGATCGCGCAGGCGATCAGCAGCATCGCCCACAGCTTGTTGCCGGCGAGCACGTAGAGCACCGCCCCGACCCCTAAGAGCCCGTTCGCGAGCGTGGCGAGGTTCGCGAAGACCCGCCAGCGGTCGGTCACGAACGCTCCCGCGCGATCGTGCTGGTGCCGGCACGGACGACCTCGCCCACCCGGACCGTCGGGACGGCGCGTTCGGCCGGCAAAAGGACGTCCACCCGCGA
>Ga0187818_10000979_pt1 | contig 11111 bp, 9 predicted proteins | sample NC_wetland_sal_i_14_FD_130581 | JGI IMG/M metagenome (GOLD analysis project Ga0187818, IMG submission 130581) | Wetland sediment microbial communities from Neuse River Estuary, North Carolina, USA - SO4_3 | ecosystem: Environmental > Aquatic > Freshwater > Wetlands > Sediment | place: USA: North...
CCACTTCATGGTGCTCGGAGATGAGCTGGAACAACGGCTTACCTATCTCACCGAGTCCGATGACAACAACCTTACTTTTCCTTTTCATGACCTTTGAGCCTCCTCCGAGACATAGCTGTTTCGTGAACAACGTCACTGAGGGAGATTGCATTATTGACCGAGTTATGGAATGTCTCTCTGTGCCTCTACTAAAACATTTGGAGGTACTCCTTCGACACTAGATCGAAGGGACACTGGGTCGCCTACTGAACCCTTATGTGTGGGCAGTAGCGGCAGCTGACCGACACCGATGTAGTGAAACCCATGGCTGGCCACAACTTCTGCGTCAAGCATGTTTCTCCCATCGAAGACCACGGGACCCTCGACCATTTTTCGAAGACGCTCCCAGTCTAACTTGCGAAACTCATCCCACTCCGTAAAGATCAGAATCGCATCTGCGCCTTGTGCCGCCAGGTAGGGATCGGCACAGTAGTTGATGTCGGGGAGTAGTGCCTTTGCTTTCGCCGCTGCCTCCGGGTCGTAGGCGCAGACCACCGCGCCTTCCTCAGTCAAACCTTTCACCAGCGCGATCGAAGGCGCGAACCGCACATCGTCGGTGTTGGGTTTGAAGGCCAGTCCCCATACCGCTAGCTTCTTGCCCCGCAGCACCCATAGCTCCTTGCGAATCTTTTCTACAAAGTACCCAATCCGATTCTGGTTGATTCTTTCGACTTCCTTGAGCAAAGAAAAGTCACAGCCAGATTTCTCAGCAATCCGGACAAAGGCCTGCAGATCCTTGGGGAAACAGAATCCTCCAAACCCAATCCCGGGATTCAAAAAGGCGGGACCAATTCGAGGATCCAGCCCCATCCCCTGCGCGACCTTGTTCACGTCGGCTCCAACTGCTTCGCACAGATTCGCAACCATGTTGATGAAAGAAATCTTCATCGCGAGGAACGAGTTGGAAGCGTGCTTGATCAGCTCAGCGGAATTGATGTCGGTAACCAGGAAGATTGGATCCTTTCGCCTCGGACAATTCGAATGCAAAGGACAAGTGAACTTTTGCTGGATGATAGGCGCATAGATCTCCCGCAGCATTTCAGCCGCGTGCGGCGAGTCAACCCCAATCACGATCCGGTCGGGGTGCAGAAAATCTTCGACCGAGGTTCCTTCCCGCAGGAATTCCGGATTGGACGCGACCTCGTAGCTCAATCCGTTTGTTCGATGTACCGACAGGTGTTTTCGCAGTTGTGCGCCAGTTTGTACCGGTACCGTGCTTTTTTCAATCACCAACCGGTACCCTGAGGCTCGCTTGGCAATGGCCCGAGCGACTGCTTCGATGGCATGCAGGTCGGCATCACCGTTGGAAAGCGGCGGCGTTCCGACGCAGATAAAGGTGGCATCTCCCCAGGCAATCGCGTCTTCGGTGCATCCGAAACGCAGTCGGTTTGCCTTGCGTGCAGCCTTGATCACGTCCTCAAGATGCGGTTCGAAAATCGGCAGCCCTCCATTTTGCAATTTCGCCAGTTTTTCGAGATCGCTTTCACTGCAAAATACGTCGTGGCCAATTTGTGCAAGGCAAGCCGCGGTGGTGAGTCCTACGTAGCCCGCGCCGATGACGGAAAGTTTCATCTTTGCTTATCCCCTGTGTCGAGGTTGTCGGACACTCGTTTTATGCGGTTCGTTCTGCGGCTGCCGACAAACTGTCTTCTCTTTCCGCCTGCTTACGAGCGGTCTTGGCAGTAAAGGCCAGAATTTCTTCGGTTACCCTAGCTTGCTGGTCTGCTGTAAGCTGCGGGAACATTGGCAGTGAGACGATTTCGGCAGCAACTCGCTCCGCCACAGGAAAGTCTCCCAGACGGTAGTTCAGCGACGCGTAGGCTTTCTGCAAATGCAGGGGAATCGGATAGTGAATTCCTGTGCCGATGCCTGCCTTCTTCAAGTGATTCATCGTGCCTTCGCGGTCGCTGGTGCGGATCACATAGAGGTGATACACGGCGCGAGACCAGGAAGGCTCGAATGGAGCCTGAATTTCGCCTTCCGAGGCTGCAAACAGGCGCTTGTACTCGTTAGCTCTCTCGCGACGCTTGGTATTCCAGTCCGGCAGGTGTTTCAATTTCACACTCAGGATTCCAGTCTGGATTGCATCGAGACGCCCGTTGTATCCCTCGACATCGTGGTAATACTTCTTGGCCTGGCCATGATCGCGCAGCATCTTGGCGGCATCGGCGATGCGCGCATCACTAGTGGTGACTGCCCCGCCTTCGCCGCAGGCTCCCAGGTTTTTCCCCGGGTAGAAACTGAAGGCAGCGGCACGCCCCATCGAACCAGCTTTGAACCACCGATTGTGCTTAGAAGAGAAGTATTCGGCGCCGTGGGCCTGGCAGGCGTCTTCAATGACGATCAGGCGATACTGCTCCGCCAGTTCGAGAATCGGATCCATATCCACCATCTGCCCATAAAGATGAACCGGGACGATGGCGGTGACCGGCCGATTGCTTCGATTGCTGACGAGTTTCCCATCCGCAGAAACCGTGCATTGCGTCTCCAGGTACTCGCGTAGTTTCTCAGGATCCAGGTTGTAGGTGCGTTCGTCGATGTCAACAAATTCCGGAAGCGCGCCTGCCTGCGAGATGGCCTCGGTAGTCGCGATGAACGTGTTTGGCACGGTAACCACGACATCGCCTGATCGAATGCCGGCAGCCATCAGTGCGAAACGGAGAGCATCGGTGCCACTATTCACCGCTGCCGCATGCTGTGTTCCACAGAAGGCGGCAAATGCTTTTTCGAAATTCTCGACCAAGGGGCCACCGATGAAGCCCGCGGTGCGAAGTACCTGTTGGAAAACAGCCGTGAGCTCCTGTTCGAGCTCAACGTGTGGGGTAACAAGATCGAGAAAAGGAATGCTAGACAAGCTCACTTTGTGACCTCCTTGGTCTGGTCGATATAACGACGAACTTTAGCTGGATTTCCAAACACAATGCTGTGGGGGGGAACGTCCTTGGTCACCACGCTGCCCGCGCCGACGATCGCGTTTTCGCCGATTGTGACGTTGGCCAGAATGGTGCATCCGGAACCGATCGAGGCGCCCTTCCTCACAAATGTACGCTCGACTTTCCAGTCGGCTTCGGTCTGCATCTGGCCGCCCTCGGTGGTTGCGCGCGGGTACGTGTCGTTGATAAACGCCACGTTGTGGCCGACGAAGACGTTATCCTCGATGTCGACGCCCTCACACACGAACGTGTGACTGGAAATCTTGCAGTTTTTGCCTACTCTCGCGTTCTTCTGGATTTCCACGAAGGCGCCGATCTTCGTTTCGTCGCCGATCTCGCAACCATAGAGGTTGATGAACTTCGAGAGCTTCACGTTTTGCCCGAGCTTGACGCTCGGAGCGATGCTCAGATAGGTATCCATACTGTTGCTCAACTGACTCCTTAACTGTGCTTTGTGGGATATACAACGGGAGGACGGGATGAAATACTGTAGCCTTGACGATTGCTCCAGTTGTTATAGGTAAACCAGCGCTCCCCGCTTAGCCACAGACTCGCTGGCCGCTTCGAGCATTCGAACCACCTTCAGGCCGGCACAACCGCCGTTGAATGGTTTCGCGTTCTTCTGGATGCACTCAACGAAGTAATTCAATTCCAGCTTCAGTGCCTCGACCTGCTCCACCTGGGGGGCCCACATGTCGCCGGAGCGATAGCTGACCAGCAGGTTGTACACGCCTTCCTGGGTTTTCACATCCACGCCCTTGTCATAGATCTTCAGCTTCTCGTCTGCCTCAAGATCGTTCCAGACCAGCATTTTTTTCTCGCCGCCGATCAGCGTTGTCCGAACCTTGACGGGTGAAAGCCAGTTCACGTTGATGTGAGCGATCATGCTGTCGGGAAAGTAGGCTGTGATAAACGCAATATCCTCGTGCCCGTTGAGGTGTGATTGCCCAGTGGCCGAGATGGCCTCCGCCTCTTTGTGCAGCAAGTGGTTCATGATCGAGAGGTCGTGCGGAGCGAGGTCCCAAATCACGTTGCAATCATGCTGAAAAAGCCCCAGGTTCACTCGGGTCGAATCGTAGTAGTAGAGCTTGCCGAGAGTCCCCTCCTTGAGCAGTTTCTGTATCTTGCGCACCGCGCCGGTAAACAGGAACGTGTGGTCCACCATGATCTGAAGATTTTTCTTTTCCGCGAGGTTGATCAGTTCTTCTGCCTGCGCTACGTTGCTCGTGAACGGCTTTTCCACGAACACATGCTTGCCATTTTCAAGAGCAGCCTTCGTCAGTTCATAATGAGTCCACACGGGAGTAATCACCGCGATGGCATCCACGTCAGGTGAGCCGATCAGTTCCTTCGAATCGGAATACACCGGCACGCCGGGATGAGCAGCCTGAATCCGCTTCCGAGCCGTAGGGCTTGGATCGCAGATACCCACGACCTGGCAACTTTCCAGGCTTCGCAGATTCCTTACGATGTTCGGCCCCCAATAGCCGTAACCGACAACGCCGAACCTAAGCATATGAATTCACCTCATAGAGAAGAACTGTGGTTGCTGCGCGAAGATCAACGGATAGCGCAGCAACAATCAAGACATTAGGGGAAAGAAGAAGCGGGATGATAGTAGGAACAAAAACTAGCAGGCACCGTCTCCGTTGATGACTGCTTTTGGAGTCAGCAAGAGAATCTTCAAGTCGAGCCACGGAGAACAGTTGCGTGCGTAGTGCAGATCCAGCCGCACCATGTCGTCAAAATCCACGCGGCTACGGCCATAAACCTGCCACAGTCCGGTGATTCCCGGCTTCGCCTCCAGCAAACGACGGCGATGCCACGTGGCGTACGCTTCCACTTCATACGGCACTGGCGGACGCGGTCCAACCAGAGACATGTCGCCGACCAGCACATTGAACAATTGAGGCAGTTCGTCCAGGCTTGAGCGCCGCAGAATTCTGCCCACTGGCGTAATTCGCGGATCGCTGTTCAGCTTGAAGACACCCGTGCCGTTGCCGTTCGCAGACTTCTTTTCCGCCTGGCCGGCAATCAATTGGCGGACATATTCCTTGTGCTCACTGGCATCGTTATTCATGTACATCGACCGAAATTTTAGAAATGTAAAGGGGGTTCCATGTTCGCCGATACGTTTCTGCCGAAACAAAACCGGCCCACGGGAGGTCAGCTTTATCGCCGCCGCAACGATGATAAACACCGGTGACAACATCACCAGCAATGACAGGCTACCCAGAACGTCGACCAGCCGCTTCGTGGCGCGGAACAGTCGGTTCGAGTTTTGGCGTTTTTCGAGATCCGGATAAAGAATTGGGTTGCTGGGACGCTCCGGACCCTCCGAATCCCAGTCATCCGGAAACACGTGGAAGGAAAACTTGATCCGGCTGAACTGATCGGTGTCGAGCCGTTCGCGCAGCACCGCGCTGACCCGGGAAAGGATCGTGCTGAGCACTGCATTGTTGTCCAGAACGATCTCCGTGAACATGACTCCCACCACAAAGTTTGTCGTGTACCAGCCGGTAATGTCGGTTTCACGGGTCGCCCCCTGGAGCGCAGAAAGCATGTCCAGGAGGACGCGGCTCTGCTTTTCCTCCGGCTGATTACGCCCGGTGTCGATGAGCAAAAGCACGAACGGACGTTGCGAACGCTCGCTGCGCCTTCGCTCCAGCGAGATCATCCGGTGAAAGCTTTCTTCGCTCAGCACTTCGCCGGGTGCCACACGGCCTTGCGATGGTGAAAGCTCTGGAGAGCTAGACATAGAATCTACTGGACGGGGTGCCACGGGTAACTCCTTGCTGAACCACCAAAACACGAAGGTGGCACAGACCTAAAAGGTGATCAATTTGGGGGAGTTACGATCCTAACTGGGGGGAAGCACGCTTACCTTACTCGTCTTATCTAACTTGTACTATTTCTTACTCGCTCTCGGCGGAGGGGGGAACGTCGTCGGTTCGAACCGTTGCCTGACCATAACGCGAATAATAATACGTATGCTCGCTGCGGCTACAACTGTTGACGACTACGCCCAGCAAGGCTGCGCGATCAAACGAACCCAAAGCCCGCTCTACGCCCTTCTTCTCGCTGACACCTTCGCGGATCACGACGAGAACCCCGTCCGCCAGCTTCATCCAAAACGTCGTATCCGCCACGGGCACCACCGGAGGAGTATCAATAACGATCCAGTCGAAGAATTCTCCGAGCCGGTCGAGCAATTCCGGAAGGCGTCCGCTCTGCATCAGGTCGAGTGGGTTCTCGGGTGTGCGTCCAGCGGGAAGGAACCAGAGACCGGAGCCATTGAGTTTGTACACTACTTCAGAAAGCTGCCGCTCGCCTCGCAAACACTCGCTCAGTCCCGGCAAGGAACGGTCGAACCCGAATCGGCTGGCCAAAGCTGGCCGCCGCAGATCTCCGTCCAGCAGCAGCGTCTTCAAAACCTTGCTGCGCGACTGATTGAGTGCGAGATTGGCCGCAACCAGACTTTTTCCTTCTTCCGGAGCCGTACTGGTCACCACGATCCGTTTGAGCGTGCGCCGTTCGCGCAGGTGTCGTAGCTTCAATCCCAGTACGCGAAACTTCTCCGCCGCCAGGCCGCCCTGATCCGTCAGACACACCAGCTTGGCATCTGCCGCCGGTGCTGGCAGGAGCACTTTCGCAGAGACAAACGAACCTGCCTCCGGAGACTCTGGTTTCGCCGATAGCGGCAATTCGGAAAGAGATTGTTTGCGATCGATTGCCTGTTCAACGTTTTGCAGAAGCTCCGCGACCGAGTCGGTGTTTGTCGGCAAGCTTCCGCCGGACCGCTCAGCCTCCGCTCGCTGCAACGCTTCAAATATATAGCTCATGTGGGAAAACCCTGTTCCTACTGTAGCCGGCCCTTCGCCTGTGCTTGCTCTAAGCGGTCACGCACTTCAAGCAGCGTCTTCACCGCCAGCAGAAGTTCCTTCTGCTCGAGTTCTTCCGACCGCCGGGCTCCGCCATTGGTCCTCGGGTCCACGGTCATCACCCCGAGACGCAAATCTTGCGCGACGCCTTCAATAATTTCGGATGTAATCGTGACTGCGTGTTTGGCGTAGCCCGCAAGCAGTGCGTTCTCGCAGACGGTGTTGATCAGCCGCGGAATTCCCCGCGAGTGGTGAAACACGGCCTCGATCGCAGGCCCGGAAAAAATCTCGCAGGCTCCTATTGCCCCAGCAATTTTGAGACGCCGGCTTATGTACTCCCTCGTTTCGTGTGGACTCAGTGGGTTGAGATGGCAGCGCAGCGCGATCCGCTGCTTGAGCTGCCGGAGTTCATGGGAATCGAGTTTCTGATCGAGTTCCGGCTGACCCGCCAACACGATCTGCAGCAACTTTTGTTGCGACGTTTCCAGGTTGGTCAAAAGCCGGATCTCTTCCAGTATTTCCGCCGACAGGTGGTGAGCCTCGTCCACCACCAGAATCGTCGTCAATCCCTTCTGATGTCTCTGCAGCAGGAAGCCGTTCAACACGTGGATCAGCTCGTCTTTGGCCTTGCCCGTGACTTGCAACCCGAAATCACCTGTGATATAGCGCATGAATTCGAGCGGCGAAAGTGTAGGATTGAATATCAGAGCAAAAGCCACATCGCGGCGCTGCAGCAACCCCAGCAACGAGCGCAGGATGAGCGTCTTCCCCGTGCCCACCTCGCCCGTCAAAACGACAAAGCCGCGGTGCGCCGTCACCCCGTAATACAACGAAGCGAGCGCTTCGTTGTGCCGCGCCGTGGGAAACAAAAACGACGGATCCGGCGTGATCTCGAACGGGTTTCGCTGTAGGTTGTAGAAGCTCTTGTACATGATTTCTAGCCGTATAAATACGTTACTGCTGATCCTAACAGGATGAAACCCACGATCACCACTGCCGCCGCGCCCGCGATCCAGACACCGCGCCGGTGGGACGACTGTTCCTCTAAGCTTTCGATCGGCGGAATTTCCGCGAACACTTCGAAGGGAACCAACTTCTTGATCTCGCGCTCGCTGTAGATCTTGCCGCTTAGTTTTTCCTGGCCGAAAGCGAAGCCGCCGCCGAGAACTAGGCCGACTGCTAGTCCCAAGCCGCACAACTGCAGACGGTTCGGTTTGTAGGGTCGCACCGGAAGATTCGGCGGATCCAACATGCGAAAATGCTCGCCTTGTTGCGTTTTCTCCAGGTCCGTTGACATTTCGGACTGGTTCTTCTTGGCCAGCAGCGATTCGTAATCGGTCTTCGACTGTTCATAGTCGCGCGTGATGTCCGCGAACTGCTGTTCCATCAACGGAGCCATATTCAGCCGGGACTGGTATTGGCTGATCTTGCTTTGCTCGTCTTTGATTTCCGCCTCCCGATTCGCGATTTCGAGACGATTGGCCTTCAGCTGGCTTTCGAGCTCCAGCATCGGTGCGCTTTTCGGATCGAGCGATGCGGTGGCCGCCGGTTCCGAACTGGAGTTATTCGCTCCACTCTTCATGGCGGCGATAATTCGTTCGCGCGTCTTTTCTACTTGGGCAATCTGCTCCCTGGTCTTGCGGACGTCGGGATGCTTATCGGTGTAGTGAGAAGTCAAATCCGCCAGCTGCGCCTTCAGTTGATCCAGCTCTTTGTCAATCTCAGCCAGCCCGACCGGCCCAGCCTCGCCCGGCTTCGAAGCACTGTCTAAGGCGCGATACTGATTGAGCAGTGATTCCAGATAGGTGTTTTGCTGTTTGGCCCGGTTCAACGAATCCTCGTTGGCTTGCATCTGATTCTGCAGGCCGGTCAAGATCTGCAGATTGCTCCCGGTCTGGGTTGGCAACTCGCCCAGGTGCTGATCTTTGAACACGCGCACTTTCGCTTCCTGTTGCGCTAGCTTTGCGCGCGCCTGCTCGAGCTGATCTTCGAGAAAGTTGGTCGTATTCTCCGAGCGTTTCTGCCGCTGCTCCAGGTTTTCCGCGATGAAGAGGTTCGCGAGCTCGGCCGTGGCCAGCTGCGCCATCTTCGGATCGCTATTCGCGTAATAGATATTGAAGGCGGAAAGCTTCCGATCGTCGCCGTGGGACAATTCGATTTCGATGTTCTTGCGCATCTGCTCCACAAGCTCGTCTTGGCTCTTGTGCTTCCGGTCTTCGGCGTAGAGGCCGAGAGAGTCAATGATGCGGAGAAGGCGGGTGCGGCTCAAGATTTGCTGGGTGATGCTGTCCAGCTGTTGCTGAATGCCAGTGTCGATGTTCGAGACAACATATTTCTCCGGCACGGACGGCTGCTCGACCAGAATGAGCGTCCCCGACCGGTAGGTCGAAGGGATCAGCCAGCTCACTCCCCACACCAGCAGCCAGCCGCAGAAAAACGGCACAAGAAATTGCCACCGCCGCCGGCGTACGATCCCCTTGATCTCGGTAATATCGATAGGTTCGCCTGACTCTTGCTGTTCTTCTTCCATGCCTACATTCCTAAAGGTTTGGCCCACTGGTATGAGAGTGTCATAACAAATCGATTCCGGTTTGCATCCAGCGTTGGGGTTGGGGCAGGAAAAAACTGCTCTTGAAAGTCGTGGGTGTAGCTCAACCGGAGCCCGACCTTCTTCATCACGTTACGCTCGAGCAAGATGCCCGCCGAAGTTACATTGATTGAAGTCGCGCTGGTCGTGAAAATCGCTTGGTTCGTCCCGTGACTGGCGGTGAGGGTAGCCGCCCACCCCGGAGTCAGTCGGCGGCGGAAGTTGCCTTGTACAGTTTGCAAATGGACTGCACCCAAGAAGAGACCGCCGCCGTCGCTGACGCTTCGGGAGTATCCGGCGGTAGCGCTGTTACGCTCGCCCTGCCAGCCGCCTTCTCCTCCGCCGCTAACCGACCAGCCGTTCGATTGAGTGAGCTGCGTCGCATTGGTCCCGGTATTGGAGTAGCAAGGTGCAAGTGCTCCGGTTGCGGGTTGCAAGCTAGGGCGGCAAACCAAACCCTGATTCTCCGTGTACTGGGGGCCGACGAAGCCCGTCAGCGTGAATCGTTTCGAGAGGCTCAGTGTGTTCACCGCAAGGAAGCTATGGACGTGCGTTTCGTCGCTGCCGGGATTCGAGGTGATGTGGTCGAAAATGTAGCTTAGGCCGCTCCAGTCTCCGGGAAAGATCCGGTGCAGCCAGAATGCAGAGCCTGATACGGTTTGCGAATTCGCCAGCTGCGCTCCCGCGGGTATGTTAGTGAAATGCAAATCATAGAATGATCCACTGGCCCCAATCAGATCGTACAAGGCAAAATGATAGTTAGTCTCTGCCGTCGTTATGCTGGTCCTTTGCGTTGCCAACGGCGTAATCAGACTGGTGTTCGGCCCCCCCGAGCTGGCGACGACGTTGGTGCCGTTCCCTGCATCAAAGAATCCGGTGGTCAAGGAAAAATTTTCTGCCACCCGCAGATTCACGTGCGGGCTCAGCCGGAATTGTGAATCGAAATTCAGGTTGTGCGACCCGTTATTCTCACTGGTAATGTTCTGATTCACCGTCAGGCCGCCAGCGTACCCGAGCGTCCAGCGTGCTCGCGACGAGGATTCCTGAATCCCGATGTTGGGGAATATCGATTCGCTCGTATTACTTACCACTCCGCTTGAAAGAAGCAGCGGGTTGTCGTCGTAGGTGGCGCTCACATTCACCCCGCCACGCAGGTAATTCGATCTTTCCATCTCCTGGAGAAAAGTCGGGGGCGTTCCCCTTCCCCCGAGGAGTGCCGGTATCCGGGGTAGATCGTTGCCTGTGCCCTCTGTGTCGCTTTCGGTTTCCATACCTGCTATGGCCGAGAGTGCCGGGGCAGGAGCTGTCCTTACTGTGCCATCGTCGCCGGAACCCTGCACCGGTGGGTTCTGCGAAGGTTGGTCCTGTCCCATCGAGAGAACTTGTAACGCGGCCACCATCCACACGAGAATCAAACAGCGTCGAATGCTCATAACCACACTTACGGCACCACCACGGTGTCGCCAGCTTGCAGGCGGATGTTTTCGTCCTGATTCTTGCCCTTGATCACGTCCTTATAGTTGAAAGGCATTCGCTTCTGCGTTCCGTCCGGAGCTTGCCGAAGAACATAGATCGACTTCTGCTTGGCGAAGTCCTTGAACCCTCCGGCCATCGCAATCGCATCAAGCACGGTGGTCGAACTCGTCAACAAATAGGCACCGGGTCGCGCCA
>Ga0187818_10000983_pt1 | contig 11086 bp, 7 predicted proteins | sample NC_wetland_sal_i_14_FD_130581 | JGI IMG/M metagenome (GOLD analysis project Ga0187818, IMG submission 130581) | Wetland sediment microbial communities from Neuse River Estuary, North Carolina, USA - SO4_3 | ecosystem: Environmental > Aquatic > Freshwater > Wetlands > Sediment | place: USA: North...
CATCCTGCAGTACTTCAAGTTCCACGAGAAGCAGCGCATCGATGTGGCGCTGGACGTTTTCGACGCCTTGAACCGCCCCAACGTCAACGAGGTCACCTCCGTATACGGCACCTACAACTTCTGCGGCGGCCAGGTGCCGGTGCGATATAAGGATGCTGCCTCGCTGTCCATCCAGACGAAACCGACCTCGTTCATCGGCTCGTGTCCCGCGGCCGGTCCGCCATTCCCCAATCCGGCCTTCGGCGCGCCGAGGACCATGTTCAACCCGCGGCAATTCCAACTGTCGCTCAAGTATTCGTTCTAGGTCGGCGACACCAATAAGCAGCCGGTCGCTCTGCACCCAGCTGCCTATTGCACGAACTCTGCAAAGAAGGCCAGTGGCTCCCGCGCCTGCGGCGGCCGGGAATCACCTTGTAAGAGCTAGCGTGCTTTGTGAAAAGGTTGGTGCGGAAGGAGGGATTTGAACCCCCACGGCCTTTCGGCCACAAGATCCTAAGTCTTGCGCGTCTGCCAGTTCCGCCACTCCCGCAGTGGTACTAACAATATACCGATTTTCGAGGTCCAATCTCCACACCTACCTCTGTACATCACGTGCTGGATTGACGGCGCGCCGAAGGGCATCTTGGAACACGGGATTTTAGACCCGGATTCCCTCAAGCGTTCGCGGACGTAAGCGTATCCGAAGCCGCCGCAAATGACCGCGACTAGGACGACACAAACGCCTGGAGACCCACGACCATTCGCGCAAGCCTGTAAAGAAGAAACGATAGTGCTCGCCGTTGACAGGGTGCTAGCACTGGGCAATACTAATCGATGTTCTGAGGAATCTCACCGTGCTGAAACAGATGCTCAACAAGGCCAGAGAATTGCTCAACAAGGCCAGAAAATGGAAGTCGCTCGCAGACAGCCGGTTCTACCCCGTACGTTACCTGAGCGTTCCATTGTGGAAGCCCTGGCGGGACTACGAGCCCTGGCGGGACTACTAACGCTAGATTTGCCGATGCTTCACGAGTGCAATCAGTGCCCGCAACGCCGCAAACGGTAAGTTTGAAACGGTCAAGCCTTCCTGAACCCTCCAAAGATTTGAAAAATCTTGTGACCAATTCCGCTCATTCTGCGCCAACGAGCGCAAACGAACGCCAAGATTAAACTGTTGATTTTTCAGACGATGGATTGATGGCAAAAGACTTGCAGAATTGCGCGTTTTTGCTCCTAAGTCTTGCGCGTCTGCCAGTTCCGCCACTGCCGCAGTGGTACCAGCAATATACATAACGATTTTCTGGGTCTAATCTCCACACCTATCTTATGTACATCACGTGCTGGATTGAAGGCTCGCCCAAGGGCATAATAAGGCCGCTCGAAGTTATGTTTGCACCCAGATACGACAGGTACGATCGGATGAATGCATTTGCGAGGAAGTGCGCTTCCCCGGCGCCAACGCGACCGGGGGCCGCTCCATGATTTTTCAAGAACAGGGTGACCAGCTACTTGTGATCCGTCAAACGGATCACGCGCTTCTCTCAGGTTTCTTTGCCCGCGCGTGGGGCAACGAACTCTTTAAGCGGCCGGAACTCTTCGACTCTTTCTGCCTGGCGGCCCGCGAGCACGACAACGGCTGGAGCGAATGGGAGCTGGCGCCGCAGATCGATCCGAAGACGCGTTTGCCTTACAGTTTCATGTCCATCCCGACCGAAGAGCACGTCGCGCTGTACCAGCGCGGGATCGACCGCATCGTGCAAGCGGATCGCTACGCCGGCCTGCTTGTCAGCATGCACTGTGCTGGGCTTTACGACCGCGCGCGCGCTACGCTACCCGGTTTCTCGGCCAAGTATGTCAAGTCCCAGGAATCGCACATGGTGAACGAATTCCTGCAGCATTTGAGGCTCCAGCAACTGCGTCTGAAGACCGAACTCCGCGTGAATCCCGCCACCAAGAGCCTCGCCGAGGACAAGTCGCTGGCAAAGAACGCTCGCCTGCTGGAGACCCTGGATCGTCTCTCGCTCTATTTCTGCCTCAATTCACCCGAGGACGCGACCATCGAAAGCGTTCCCCTGGACGACGAGGGCGGCGAAGTCGATTGGCAACTGCGTCATGCCGGTGATCGCGGTTTTTCGCTGGAGCCGTACCCGTTCCGAAAGGATCCGCTGCCCTTCAGTATCCTCGCGCGTCGAGTGCCGAAGCGCTTGTATGGCGACGAGTCGGATTTTCACAAAACCCTGGCCCGAGCGTCGTTCTTCGCGGTGAACTTCACGCTGCGCGGGGGCGGCGCGGCTGGTCAGACGCAAAGCGCAGTCGCCTGAAGCGCAGTGCCTACGCGGGCAGGACAAGAAAGAGTGCCCGCTTCGGAAAGCGGCCACTACATAGGCGCGCCTGTTCCGTACACGATAAACATTGCAGTCACAAAGATCCTTTGCTACTCTCCGCCTCACTCAATCCCATAGGAGGTGTGGTCATGGCATTTTGTAGCGCGTGTGGTGCGGAAGTAGCCGGGGCTGCATTTTGTCCAAAATGCGGGGCCAGCCAGAGTGCGGTCGCTGCCCCGTCGGCACCCGTGGCCTCCGCAACGGCGGGCATGGATGAAAATGTGGCGGGTTTGCTGTCCTATATCTTCGGCTGGATCACCGGACTCATCTTCTTTCTCATCGATAAGCGCCCGTTCGTGAGATTTCATGCGGCGCAGTCCATACTATTGTCGATTGCCATTTTCATCGTGTACTTTGCGGTTGCCATCGGCTTTGGTCTTTTCAGAGTGATTGGCCTAGGTTTCCTTGCTCTGCTCGTCTGGCCCATCATTGGGCTGGTAGTCTTCGTCCTTTGGATCTTCCTGATGTACAAAGCCTATCAGCACGAAAAGTTTATGCTTCCGATCATTGGCGGGATCGCCGAAAGCATGGCCAGCAAGTAGGACTTCGCTTTTTGGAAACGATATAGCGTCACGGTCCAGGGCGATTTTTACTGCCTGCAGCCTCCACAGAACCGTCCCTATTTCCACTTGACTTTCCGAGTGCCGCGCCCCATTGTGGTGGGCTTTGTCCCCGGACCTTTACTTCTCCGGAGGACAGAAAGGCGCTTGTCGTTTCCCCATGACCCGCGTACGCCTGTGCTTCCATGATCGCTGCTTTGACGGCACAGCCTCGGCGGCCCTCTTTTATCGCTTCTATCGCGAGTGTTTCGACCCAGCTGCACAATTCAGCTTCTCCGGCATGACTCACCGCGCCGTGCCACCCTGGGAAGACGGCCTCTTCGACGGCGACGAGAACGTCATCGTGGACTTCAAATACTCGAACTCGCCGAAAGTGACTTGGTGGTTCGATCACCATCAGAGCGCCTTCCTCACACCTCAGGACGCCGAGCACTTTCGCCAGCATCCCGGTCCACACATGTTCTACGAGCCGGACTACAAATCCTGCACGAAGCTGATCGCAACGGTCGCGCGGGAGAAGTTCGGCTTCAACACCGAGCCCCTCAAGGAGCTCATTTACTGGGGCGACATCATCGACGGCGCGCAGTACCCGACGCCGCAGTCCGCCGTGGAGCTTTCCGAGCCGGCAACGCAGCTGGGGCTGGTCATAGAAGCGGCGCCGGAAAATGATGTTCCGGCCCGTATCATCCCCGATCTTGCCTACCGGCCGCTTGCGGAAATGATCAAGCTGCCGCTGGTCGCCAAACACCTCGAGCCTTTGCTGGACCGCCACCGCCGTTCCATCGAGATTCTTCGCCAGCGCTGTGAAGCCCGCAATAAGGTGATTTTCTTCGACGTCAGCGATCTGGACCTCGAGGGCTACAACAAATTTATTCCCTACCTGTTGCACCCCGAATGCGTCTATTCGATTAGCGTCAGCGCGTCGCAGGTTCGCGCAAAGGTCTCTCTGGGCACTAATCCCTGGAACCAGGCCACCGCGAATCAGAACCTCGCCTCGCTGGCGGAAAAGTTCGGTGGCGGCGGCCACCCGCGCGTCGCCGCCATTTCCTTCGAGCCAGACGACCTGCCCCGTGCCCGTGAAGTCGCCCGCGAGCTCGTCACTGTGCTTCGCGGCCAGGTCTCCTAGCCACGACGCTCCAACATTCGTGGTCCAAGGTGTTCCTGCAGGGCCGGTTCGACAAACTCGCACCGCCCATGTAAAATTTTAAAGTTGCGTGCGGGCCGGTAGCTCAATGGTAGAGCAGCTGACTCTTAATCAGCGGGTTGCAGGTTCGAGTCCTGCCCGGCTCACCACTCAAATAAAAGCACTTGTAAGAGAATCGCGGCAAACGCGAAAAGGCCAGGGTAGTAGGAAAGGTAGTAGGCAGCTGTCGTTTTTGCGCGGAGTCCGGTGTCCGTCGTGCGGCTGAATCATGTTTATTCGCTTGGGTACGACTCCAGCGGCCCGATGCTCGTCACGGTGTCTCCCGTCTTCAATCTGCCGGAGATGCGGAGTCCTGAGCCACCCCGCCCCGCTGTGTTTACCCCGCTTGCTCCTCCCGTAGCGAGTGCCAACCTAAAGGACGAAGCGATTAAGACTGGGAAGATCGCTTTGTATGCGGACATTTGGACGAACTCTCCGGGTGCCCAAAGCAGGGAGCCGTTGCGACGAGCATTACTCGCCGACATTTCAAATGTTCCGCTGGACTCAGGGAACATCACGAGCGTGAGAGTCAAGGCTGCGATAAGGATCGAGTATGGTGGACGGACACGAACCTACTCGCCATTGCCGTGGCTTGAGGAATTTACAAACACGGTGAGGATTGCCCCCGCAGCCAGAAAGGTAGTCGTGCTCGCCGTGGGGCAGGATAGCTCCACTGGGCCTTGGCACTTTGTGCTGAACCACAGGGAGAGCTACAGTGCCCCGAGCAATCCATCGGCGATGGATTGGACGAACATGGCCCCAATCCCGTCTAACCTTCCATTGGAGATTCAGTTGGTGGATGTGGAGAATGGGACTTTGATCGCAAGGTTCAAATACCTCTGGACGTTCGACGCCACGCTGAACTGGCCCTTTCTTAAGACGGCTAGTTAACCGGCACGGCACAGTCTGTTGGCGGGGTCTTACTGACATCATCCTTAATTGAATCTCAGTAACCCCTTCGTTGACTTGCCTTTGACTATAACCTAAGATGTGGCCAGGGCAGCTCATATTCTTCGATAATCGATGCTTGACGGAAACGAAAAGCAGAATTTCTATACGTTAATGAGGCTCCGGGACCTCGTGGTTGAAGGTTCTAGACCATTGGTGTTTTGGGTAGGAGCGGGAAGCAGCCGGTGGTGCGGCTATCCCGCATGGGACGACCTAGCTGGGCAATTTCACTCGGTCTTTTCTCGCAGCGAACCCCGGTATGAAAGATCGACGGGGGCAGAAATGCTCGCAAAAGGCGACCTGCCCGAGCTGTTTAGCGTTTGTCGAAAGGCTGACTCAGCGCTCTACAACCGAACCCTAGTTTCTGCCTTGTCACCTCAGACCAGTACGCCTGTATACGATAATTTCCTGCATCTGTTGTCCTCATTCAAACCGCTGCACATACTCACGACCAACGTAGATGAGGCGCTAGAGCAGCACATTCCGGCTGCCGCAATTGTTCAAAGGTCGGATTTTCAGCGTTGCATTTCTTTGATTCAAGAGAAGAAGTCCTTTATCTGCAAATTGCACGGCTCAATAAGTTCGGTCGAGCAAACAGTGTTTGCAACGGAAGACTACGCGAACCTTGAGACCGACCCCGCTTATCTCTCTTTGCTGAAACATTTGTTTGCCGAGGCCACGGTGATCTTCGTTGGTTATGGTCTTAAGGATGCATACGTTCTGAAAACTCTAAGTGCGCTTGCGCCCGAATCGCAAATCTTCGGTGCAGGGCCGCACTTTTTTGTCACGGCGTCACCTCCCCCGGATTTGCCTCCCGCAATTCTGCCAATCAAGTACTTCGTTGGCATGCAGGAAGATCATCGCTCAGCGATCATGGCACTCGACATTATTCGGGCTTCGCAAGATGGAAAGTTGTCACGCCTTCCCACGACTGACGTAACAAGCAGCGCAGGTGAACTCACGAGCGGATACTACATTTCGGATTTCACACCGGCGGGGACCTGGATCACGTCACAAACCGTGCAATTGGGAAGGCCCGATGGTACATCGTTCTTCATGATCGTAGGACACGGCTTTATCGATTCGGAATTGACTAACTTTCATTCGCATTCGCCACGTGATTTTGTTGTAGGGCTGTTGTGTTTCGATAGAGTCTACTTGCCACTCTCTTCGATAGCGGCGTTGCACCATTATTTAGGATCAGAAAACTTCTGGCAATTGATCAAAGAGGACGCTCTTCGATTTGTCCACGTGGTCGCCCAACCAGCGTACATCTATGAGAGTGCAGAATCCCTGACTAGTGTTGATGTAGGTTTGATGGGCTTGGGGGGCAAAGATGGACCATTTCAAACAGCACACGAAGACATTCGTCGCCAACTCAAAGCAGTCCCAGGAAAAGAAACTACCGTCGAAGCTCTCTTCTCGCAATTGGAAGCCAAGGTACAAGTTTTCGACAGTGCAGCCTGGGAAGTTGCCCGACTCATCCGCGGAGCCCTGCTGCACCCGCGGTTGCGTCGGATTCTTGGCTTTAGTGACGGAATCTTGCCGTCATCGATTCCGCGATGGCTTGTGTTCCCTGCCTTGCGGGCCGCTCACACGGTCAGCACGGCGGCACTTTGCCAGCAGTTTAATCTCGCAGCGGCAAACATTTGGTTTGGTGGGGAGATACTCGTGGGAGCCACATTTGGGCTAGCCGCAGCACGTGACTGGGCTCACGAGGCGGCTAGCTACGTGATGACAAGTCAGGCCGATATAGACATAGGTGCAACGATAGACGCGGCGGTACTCAGAACCATATTGAAGTTTCGCAACACGAGCGAAGGTGTTGCGCTTAGGAATGAAGTTTTGCAGCAGCTAAAGGTAAATGCGGGGTCCGAGTTCATCTCTTCCGTTAATGCAGGGTTGAAGAGAAATATTCCGTTTACATCTTTGGATAAACCGAGAAGAGCATTCGCGGCCTTGCTAGCGGCCGAGTGGAGTGGCACGCACCTTACACGAGCGATTTCATTTAATCCATTCTACTCGGATGCTAGCATTTCGCTGTGGCGGAAACGAAGTCTCAAGGAACTACGGGAGTTGTGTGAGGCGCGAAAACTCGGGCTCTACGATCCTTGTCCCTGCGGGTCCGGCGAGAAATTAAAGTTTTGCTGTATTGAAGCACTGTCATCTGGTTGAAGCGTATATCGGAACAGCCTCCTCCGGTAGAGCCCGGACCCTCCCTGGCTGACTGACTTCTGGCAGGCCGTCCAGCGGAGAATTTAAGGTTCGTACTTTAGGTTCGACCGCCTGGTAACCAACCCTTGAGCGCCGGCAGACTGATGAAATTCAAAATCGCTAACTAAGCTCAGCATTCTCAGTGCAGCCCACCTGCTTGGCTAGACCCTTCGTTGACTTGCCTCAAGGCCGCAACCTAAGATGAGCGCCAGCAGGATCATCCCTCCTATGGTTGGCCAGACCGTCTCGCACTATCGCATCATCGAAAAGCTCGGTGGCGGAGGCATGGGGGTTGTCTATAAAGCTGAGGACACCAAGCTCCACCGCTTCGTTGCTTTGAAGTTCCTTCCTGACGGGTTCGCGCCAGACTCACAAGCTCTGATCCGCTTCGACCGTGAGGCACAGGCTGCTTCCGCCCTGAACCATCCAAATATTTGCACCATCCATGAAATCGGCGAACACAACAGTCAGCCCTTCATTGCGATGGAGTTTCTCGACGGGCAGACACTGAAGCACCGCATTTCGGGCAAGCCGCTGCCGCTGGAGCAAGTGCTGGAGTTGGGGATTGAGATTGCAGATGCCCTGGATGCAGCGCACGGCAAAGGAATCGTCCACCGGGACATCAAACCGGCCAACATATTTGTCACCGAGCGCGGGCACGCCAAGATATTGGATTTTGGTCTAGCGAAGCTGATACCCGCAAGTGGTGCCGCGAGTCTTTCGGCGATGCCCACAGTCAGCGAGCTAGAACAGCTTACGCGACTTGGCACGGCGATTGGCACCATCCCCTACATGTCACCCGAACAGGTGCGGGGCGAAGAGCTGGATGCGCGCACAGATTTGTTTTCCTTTGGCGTGGTGCTCTACGAGATGGCCACTGGCGTTCTGCCCTTCCGGGGCGAGACCTCCGGCGTGATCGCCGAGGCCATTCTGAATCGCAAGCCCGTGGCGCCCGTGCGGCTGAATCCCGACCTTTCCCAAAAGCTCGAGGAGGTCATCAACAAGGCGCTGGAAAAGGACCGGAGGCTGCGCTACCAGAGTGCCGCTGAAATTCGCACGGATTTGCTGCGGCTGAAGCGAGATTCGGATACGACCCGTTCAGCTGCCGCGACAGCGCAGGTCGAGTCGAAGTCCGCCCGGAAATCCATTCGATGGGCGGGGGTCGCTGGCGCAACAATTGTGGTCATCGGACTGGCCGTGGGCGGTTGGCTGTTTTTCTCTCGCAAGGCGCACGCGCTGACTGACAAAGACACCATCGTCCTCGCTGATTTCGACAACAAGACAGGCGACGCGGTGTTTGACGGCACGCTGCGGCAGGGACTATCGGTGCAACTGGAACAATCGCCCTTTCTGAGCATTATCTCGGACGAGCAAGTCCAACAGACCCTGCAGATGATGGACCAGAGGCCGAATGCGAAGCTCACGCCGGAGATTGCGCTGGAACTCTGCCAGCGGACGGCAAGCGCCGCGGTCCTCGACGGCTCGATAACGCAGATCGGCACGCCGTACCTTGTGACCGTCAAGGCGGTCAACTGCGCAAGCGGCGAATCTCTAGCAAGCGCGGAAGCCCAGGCGAGCGACAAAAGTCACGTGCTCGACGCTTTGGGAGAGACAGCTTCGGCGATTCGGAACAAACTGGGCGAGTCGCTGAGCACGGTGCAGAAATTCGATACTCCACTTGAGCAGGCCACAACGCCGTCGCTTGAGGCCCTGAAAGCCTTCAGTTTGGGTTTTCAATTTCATATTACTGCCGGGGATGCTGCGGCTATCCCGTTTTATAAGCAGGCCATCGAACTCGACCCAAATTTCGCAATAGCCTACGCATGGTTGGGCCTCTCGTTTAACGGCATGGGTGAACTCAGTATGGATGTTGAGTGTAACCGCAAAGCTTACGAACTGCGCGACCGAACGAGCGAGCCTGAGAAGTACTTCATCACGGCTCGCTTCCAAAAGGCGGTCACCGGGAACCTGGAAAAGGCCGAAGAAGCCCTCCAGCTTTGGATACAAGCTTATCCCCGCGCAGCACTCCCGCATATTTACTTAGCGGGAGCGGTCCTCCCGGATACAGCACAATATGAAAAAGCGGTGGAACATGGCAGAGAGGCGGTTCGCTTGAGTCCGAACTTTCCCCCCTCGTACTACGTCCCGATTCGTGAGTACATCGACCTGAATCGCATCGATGAGGCGAAGGCCACGTACGAGCAAGCTCTCGAACGCAAAATGAAAAGCTCTTACTTCCTTCTAGCTCTGTATCAGATTGCCTTTTTGCAGAACGATTCAGCGGGGATGGCGCAGCAGGTGGCAGCGTCGGCGGGCAAGCCGGGGCTAGAAGCTACCTTGGTCGCAAACGAGGCTGATACCGCTGCCTATTCCGGGCGGCTTAGGACCGCCCGAGAGTTTTCCCGTCAGGCAGTGGATTCTGCCGGACGAACTGGAAACAAGGAAGCGGCTGCAACCTACTTCGCCCTTTCAGCCCTCCGAGAGGCCTTGTTCGGCAACGCAGACGAAGCCAGAGGGCGTGCCACTTTGGAAATGAAGCATCCGGCAGGCCACGACCTGCAGTATGCTTCCGCGCTTGCGTGGGCCTATGCCGGGGACGACGAGCGAACGCAAAAACTTACCGACGATTTGGGCCAGAGGTTCCCGGAAGCCACAATTGTGCAGTTCAATTACCTGCCAACTCTCCGCGCAAAGCTTGCGGTCAGCAAGGGGAATGCTTCTGAAGCCCTGGAGACTCTCAGAGCCGCCCTGCCGTATGAGCTAGGACGGACGACTTACAGTAGTTACGGCTGGACAGCCATGTATCCTGTTTTCGTGCGCGGGGAAGCCTATCTTGCCTTGCATCAGGGCGGTGAAGCAGCTGCCGAGTTCCAGAAAATCCTCGACCATCGCGGGGTCGTGCTTAATGAACCCATCGGAGCACTGGCGCATCTCCAAATCGGCAGAGCTTATGCCATGCAAGGCGACACCGCCAAAGCCAAGGCAGCCTATCAGGAATTCCTCACCCTCTGGAAAGAGGCCGACCCCGACATCCCCATCTTCAAGCAGGCCAAGGCAGAGTATGCGAAGCTGCAGTAGGGAGGTTCGCCCCTGCCAGATGCGGGTTCTGCGGGTATCCTCCTGCCTAAACCTCTAGAAAAAACGGAAAAAATATAAGGTTTTACGCTCTTGGAATCCCGCAATACCCGCAAGGAGCTTTGAGGGGGGTAGGAGCGGGGTTTGTATGGCCCGACAGACAGGTAACAGTTTAGGCCGGACACCTGGGTGACGGGAACGTGACCCGTTCCTTCCTTAGTTCCATTGTGGATGACGAAGCGGTGTCGCGGAGCCGAATGGGGAGCGATACTGCTTCAGAGGTCGACTGCTAGTTTCCGATAAGCCTGTATCTCAAGCCTCTACCGTGAGAGCGATTCCTTGATCTATCACCCGAGGAAACAGCAAAGCAGAGCGGATACCAGCGCCAAGGCCGAGCAGGAGAGACAACGCCGCGAAGAAGTAATCACCAACGCAACGGGCATCCGAGTTCTGGAGGCAATCGTTGCCGCCGTAAAGCTAAGCGACCCTTCCGGGAAGGGGAACCATCCGGCCGCGAACTAAACTCTCGCCGGCACTAAACCCGAAACTGCCGAAAATGATGGTCCAGATGCTGGTACATCAACGCCGCCCATTCCACCGGAGTCAGCGGCCCGAAAAAGAAGTGCGGATGCTTCGTGCATACCCCAGGCCCACCCGCTGCAAAGCGGTCAATCAATTCGCGCAACCGTTGCCTCTCCACCACGAAGTCCCGTTCATCCCTCACCACCAAGCTCTTGTCCGTC
>Ga0187818_10000985_pt1 | contig 11082 bp, 6 predicted proteins | sample NC_wetland_sal_i_14_FD_130581 | JGI IMG/M metagenome (GOLD analysis project Ga0187818, IMG submission 130581) | Wetland sediment microbial communities from Neuse River Estuary, North Carolina, USA - SO4_3 | ecosystem: Environmental > Aquatic > Freshwater > Wetlands > Sediment | place: USA: North...
GCTCGCTCCTCCCGTCCCTCTTCTGCCTATGATCCCGTGAATCCTGACGCCTGATGGCGCAGGACCGGAGTCCGTATGACAAAAGAATTATTTGTGTCTTCCACCCCGCATGAAACCAGAGTCGGGATGGTGGAGGACGATCAGCTCGCGGAAATTTACCTGGAGCGCGAGAACGAATACACCCTGGCAGGTTCCATCTACAAGGGCCGCGTGACCCGCGTGCTGCCGGGAATGCAGTCGGCATTTGTGGACATTGGGCTGGAGCGCGATGCCTTCCTGTACGTCTCCGACTTCATGGAATTGCAAGATGAAGATGAGATCGAGGAAATACCGACCAACCGGCCGCCGGCGCAACCCTATCAGCCGCGGCAAGAGGCTCAGCCGATAAGCGAGAGTCCTGCGCCGTCAATTGAGGCGCAAACCCCCGCCGAGCCAGCCACAGCGGCGGTTCCGGCGGTCGAGAATCGCGAAAGACCCAACGGCGGCGAACCACGTTCGGAGCAGCGCGAAGGCCGTGATGATTGGCGGAGCCGGCGGCGCCGTCGCGGACGCCGCGGCGAACGCATGCCGGAGAGCAAGTTTGCCCGGCCCGTCCCAGAGGCTCCGCGCGGCGATCGCGGGGGACGTTCCGACTACGGCCCACCGCCGGGCTACGAGCCCATGATTCTGCCCGGAGAATCGATCTCGAAATACCAACGCAAGGCTCAGACCGACTCCACCGCAACGCAGACGCGAGCTGAGCAGGTCGCGAACCTGGAGACAGCCTCGCCGATTGCGTCCAGCTTTCCCGAAGACGAGCCTCTATTTGCTGAGCCCGGCACTGAAGACCGGGAAGGAACGGGGGATGGACGAGGACACTTGTCCTCCATCGACAAACACATCGAGGAGGGCTCTTCGCCGTGGGATCGCGAGCAGCAGCGGTTGCACCAGATGAACGTGGCCGCAGTGTTCGGCGGAGAAGCCAAGGAAGAAGAAACAAGCGGTCACGACGAAGACAAGTCGACGCGACTGCCTGAACATTCAGATCAGGCCCCTGCCGTGTCTGCCGCGAGTGCGTTGGTGGAAGAAGAAATCGATGAGGAAGAAGCTGACCTTGCTTCCTACGTGGAAGAGCTCGAGGAAGACGCAGCCTTCGATGAGATGGAGGAGGAAACCCAGCACGCCGAAGACTACCGTCGGCCGGAGCAACCGGAGGTTGTTGCGTCAGCGACACCGGCGGCGGAGGCGGTGCCGTTTTCTCCCGAGGCAGTCGCACCGCAAGAGGCCGAAGTATCGGAAGGCGAGCAAGAGGTTGACGATGAAGCGGAAGAGGAAGCCGAACTCGAGGAAGCTCAGGCTGAGGCCGAGGCTCTCCTCGATGCCGAAGCGGGCGCCAACGGTACCATCGAGGCACGGGCGGAAGTCCGGGCTCCATCGGGTACCGCCGGGTACACGCAGCGCGCGGCGCGCCCGTCATTCGATCGCCGAGGTGGACCTGGTCCACGAGGCCGCCGCGGAGGTGGCCGCCGCTTCCGCCGTCACGAACCGCAGAATCTTCCACAGATCACCGATCTGCTCAAGGAGGGCCAGGAAATTCTGGTGCAGATCGCCAAGGAACCGATCGCCAAGAAAGGCGCGCGTATCACCAGCCATATCGCGTTGCCCGGCCGTTTCCTGGTTTACATGCCTACGGTTCACCACACCGGGGTATCGCGAAAAATTTCCTCCGAAGAAGAGCGTCAGCGGCTGAAGCGGATCATTCTGAGCGAACGGGAAAACGGACACGGCGGCTTCATCGTGCGCACCGCGGCTCAGGGGGCTTCGGAAGATGAGTTGCGCGCCGATATCCGCTTCCTGAAAGGCTTGTGGTCGGAGATAAAAACCCGCTCGGAGATGGGAAAAGCGCCGGCATTGATCTATCACGACCTGAATGTTGTCGAACGCGTGCTGCGTGACCAGGTGACCTCAGACTTTAGCGCGATCTGGGTTGACAATGAGCAGGAGTACGAACGCATCCTGCGCTTCGCCAATCGCTTCCAGCCGGCGCTGGTCAAGCGGGTCAAACTGTATACCAAAGAAACGCCGTTGTATGACCAGTTCGGCCTGACTGAAGAAATCAACAAGGCGCTGAAGTCCAAAGTCTGGTTGAAGAGCGGCGGCTACATCGTGATCAACCAGGCGGAAGCGCTGGTGGCCATTGACGTAAACACCGGCAAGTATGTGGGCAAGACGGCGCGCCTGGAAGACACCATCGTCAAGACCAATGTCGATGCCATCAAGGAAATCGTGCGGCAAATTCGGCTGCGCGACCTGGGCGGGATTATCATCATCGACTTCATTGACATGGACGAGCGCCGCAACCGGCAAAGAGTCATGCAGGCTCTGGAGGAGGCGTTGCGCAGCGATCGCGCGCCATCCAAGGTTCTCCAGTTTAACGATTTCGGACTAGTGGCAATCACGCGCAAGCGGGTGAAGCAGTCGCTCGAACGCACTATCGGCTCGCCTTGTCCGTATTGCCAGTCCACCGGGTTTGTGAAATCGCCGACCACGGTGTGCAACGAGATTTATCTGGAGATGCGCAAGATGGCGAAGCATCTGGAACACTCCGATGTGATGCTGCGGGTGAATCCGGAGGTCGCCAAGGCGCTCAAGGCAAATAACGGCCGCTTGTTGAATGAGATGGAGGAGTTGAGCAAGAAGACCGTGATCGTGAAGAGCGATCCGGCGCTGCATCAGGAGCAGTTCGATATCAACTAGCTGTTGGTTGTCAGCATTCAGCTTTCAGAGTGGTTGATCACATTCCGTTGGCTGCAAGGGCAAGGCCCGACCCGCGAGGGCCTCACGACTCTCGGGTCCGGGCCCTTTTGCTCCTACAGTTCTTAGTTAGGCAGCCTTTTCTTCGACGACCAAATAATCAGGGCGGAACTCAGGCGGCGGGTAAAGTGACCACGCGCACGGTGGTTTCCTGCACTTTACCAACAGGTTCTTGTACAGCGTCTGTTCCAGCCTTCCGAAGTCTCCTTCGAAGGTGTCCTTCATTTCGTCGGTGAATACCCTCTGCAGCAGGTCGACTTCACCCTTGGTTAGGTGGAAGCCGTATGCATCAGCGACCGCGAGGGGGTTTGCCAGAAACCTCTTGCGAAATATAGGGTCTACAGCGGCGTTCCCAATCAGGGTAATCAGTAAGCTCATAACGTCCTCCTGTCTAGGTTTTGTGACAAGGCCTGTCGTGCCAGGGCGAACGTCCAGAGTCAGCTCCTGTAATTCGTGTCTGGCATCGTTGAGTAGAGGAAGGTCGTCAGCGTGTTGCCACATTCGAAGGACTTCCTCGTAATGACTGCGGGCAAGATCACGATTGTGTATTTCGCGATACACGCGCGCCAGTTCTAGATGTGCATAGACTAGATCCGGCGGAAAATCGTCTTGAAGAATGTCCCCCTTGCGTTGGAGAACCTGTTCCCACTCTTGGGCAGCAAGATCCCAGCGCTTCTGTGCCTGGTAAGCACGTGCCAGACCAACGTGAGAGAAAACCTGCGGAGAGTCTTCGGTGGCAGCGATAAAGGAGTTCTCCGCCTCTTCCGGCTTGGCATTGGCCATCCAGATCTCCCCTTGAAGGTTGTGAAAGCAACTCTGGTTCCAGGAGGTCGGAACTGATTTGCGAGAGTCATCCAGTCTTCGAAGAATCTGGCGCGCCTGGTCTGGCCTTCCGGCTCGCGCATAAAGGACCCCGGCTTTCAGCAAGTCGCTGATCTGCAGGCCAGGGCTTGGCATCCGTAGGATGAGGTCCGCTTGAATTTTTGCCTCGCGTGAACCACGCTGGATGAGATGGATGCGACCGAGAAGATAGCGTCGAAACGATTGCAACTCGCCGCTTTGCGCGTGCGCCGCCTGAATTTGTTTGGTGAGTTCATCCTCGGCGGTATCCAGTTTTCCTTCGTAAAGATCTGCGGTCGCCAAACACAGCTCCCGCAGGTTTCGGTCTGTCTCCGTCTCCTGGCCGATCCGCTGAAACTCCTGCCGGGCAATGGAGACCTCACCCAGGCCTAGGTATGCCAAGCCGAGTCCCCAGTGCATCTGCGGCGGGTCGACACCGTGTTGCTGAGCATCTCGAGCGGCGGCAATTGCGGTCTCAGCTTGGTTGTTGCGAGCCAAGTAAAGCACCAGCGTCCGATAAGCAGACGCAGAGGAGGGGTTGAGCCGGAGAACCTCACGAAGCTCCACGATCGCTCTTTCGATCTGATCAAGGTCGTAATAGGCACTCGCCAGTTGTAGGTGCGCCTCCTCATCATCGGGGTAAAGGCTCACAAGTACGCTCAACGACTCCGCTTCGTCCTCGTACTGCTCCTGAAGGCTGTAATAGCCAGCTTCAATTTCGCGCTGCTCCCGGTCCGAGACGCCATGCCGTAATTGGTAGGCGCGCTCCAGTTCCGCGGATGCTTTCTCATTCTTGCCAACCACCGCCAGGTAATACTGGCCCAGCTGCAGATGAGCCATGGCGAAATCCGGGTCCAGTCGGAGAGCGCCTTGTAACAGGGTTGGGGCTTGCTCGTCTTTCCCTTGATCCTTGGCGTCCTTGGCCTGAGAATAAAGTTGCAGGGCCTCGAGCGAAGTCGTGGTCACCCGGGCGAGCGGGCGGCTGCTTTTCTCGATGCCGCCCATAGACTCACCCAGATCCCTCCGCACTTTGTTCGCCAGAGAGTCCACTTTGTCGAAAAACTGGTCTTTGCGCTCGAACCGCTCTTTCTCTGCGAACAGCAGGTTGCCTCGCAGCGGATCCAGGCCTCGGACCACGATCTGGAACACTTGTCCCATGCGCTCGATGCTGCCTGTGAGCAATACCTGCAGGTTCTCTCGCTGGCAGATTTCGCGGCCGAGGGTTTCGTCGAGCCGGGGCACACCCTCCTTTTTCATGCGCTGCAGGACCTCGTAGGCGCGGCTCCTGGGAAAGACGTTGATGTAGCGGGACTGCTGCAAGGCGATGGTCAGCCCTTCGCGCACGCCCTTGTCTGGAATGCCCTCGTCTCCCGAGGTTTCGAAATCCGAAATTAATACCCAGCCACGCTCGGCAAGAACCGGCTGGCGATGTGTCAACGAGTAAGAAAGAATAACGGCGACCGCTAAACCCACCAGCGCGATGGCAGCCACCAGCCAGCGCCTCTTTTTCCGCCCTTCCTGCGGCGATAGCGTTGGCGTGAATTTCTTGGAGATCACCCCAGCCTGCAGAGCGTGCAGATCCTTCAGCAGCTCGCGGGCATTGGCGTGGCGTTGCTCAGCCGACTTCGCCATCGCCTTCATGACGAGAGCGTCCAATCCTTGAGGTACGTGGGTATTGAAGGCCCGAATGGACGCCGGGCTTTCGTGCAGGATGCGTTCACTGGTGCCCACGAAGCTGCCCGTAGAAAAAGGGTTCCTCAGCGTTAGCATTTCGTAGAAGACAATACCCAGCGAGAAGATATCGGTGCGCGGATCGGGCAAATTTCCCAGCAGGACTTCCGGTGCCATGTAGGCGGGCGTACCTCCCACGAGGCGCGAATCCAGCGTGGAACTCTGGTCGGAGCGTGGCAAATGCTTGGCCACACCGAAATCCAGGATCTTCACCTGGCCGTCGGGGGTAAGCATGATATTTTCCGGCTTAATGTCGCAATGTATGATGCCGTGTTCGTGTGCCGCAACGAGCGCTTCTGCGCATTGCGTGGCGATCGCGAAGAACTGCTCCAGGGTCATGGACCGCCGGAGGCGCTGTCGCAAGGTCTCGCCTTCGACGTATTCCATGACCAGGAATAGCTCTCCGAGGTCTTCGATTACGTCGTACACGCTGGCGATGTGTTCTGATTTGAGGGCGCTGGCCCGCTGAGCTTCGCGCAGGGTGTGTTGCCGGGCCTCAGGATCACTGCCCACCTTGTTGGAGACGCGTTTGATGGCTACGGGGCGCTTGAGCTGGGGATCTTCAGCGTAGTAAACCTCGCCCATCCCTCCTACGCCCAGCTTGGAGCGGATCAGAAAACGACCTACACTTCTGCCCCCGAGGTCCTCGGGTGCAGGGAACGGTATCGGCGCTCTGCGGGGACTGCCCACGGTTCGAACACCCCCATGAGCTCATCTCGCGAAACCCTGATCTAAAATGTCGTAGCTTGTGGAGTCCAACTCCGCCGCGCGCCGACACGCCTGGACAGAATACAGGAAGATGAACTCTCGGCATTTGTAGAACATACGGCCGATCTTGTCAGTGATTAGAGTTCCATTCCGCTGTGACTGACGAACCGGAACCGTTCGGCGATGGCAGTGCTGGCGACCTTAGCGCCATTGGCGGGGACCAAGATATCACAATTATCGTCACTTCCCGCTGGTGGCTCCGGCAACTTTTTCTGCGGGTTTGGCAGTGAGAGTTTTCAGCGCCAAGGCGCTGCAGTCGCGCAGTTTCTTCAGCGACGTTTCGATCGTCTCGACGTCTCCGGTGGCTCCGTTTTGCCGGGCGAGTTCCATGACGTGCTCGGCGGGCGGGCTGACGCTGCGCTCAATCTCCAGCAGGGTCACCAGCGCATCGGCGTGCAGCTTCCACAGAGATGGCGAGCTTTCCGCGCGCCGGAGTTCTTCGAGTTCGGTGGTCATGCGCGCGACCACAGCAACCATCCGTAGCAAAACTCGGGCCAGGTCTGCGCGCAGGCTCTTTTCTTCGAGGTAATCCGCGCAATATGCGTCCGCTTCCGCCGGAGTCAGGATGAGATTGAAGAAGCGCATGGGAACCACCAGGCGAAACTTGGGGTCGGCCACACGCACAAAAACGCGAACCGATTCCTCCACGCGGCGCAGCTTGCTTTCTTCGGCTGAAATCTGCTGCGGGGTCACCGCCTCGCGCATGGCTGGCACATTTAGCACGGGACGTGCGGGCGCAGCCGCCCGGGCTGCGATGCTGGCAGCCTTCGCCGGACCTCGGGGAGACGCCGGTTTCGGAACCCGCCGGATCGGAGGATGCTGCTCCAGTGTTCGCCTCAGTTTGGAGACGCGGCGGAATTTCTCCAATGCCATACCGTAGTCGATGCGAAGCAGTTCGCTCTCTTCGAGGGCCGCCACATGTTCCACGGTGACGTCGGTGCCGTCGACGTTGCCCAGGATGCTGCCACCCTGCTCCTCGAGAGCTTCGGCAAAGCCTTTGATTTCGGCAGCGGCCTGCAGGAACAATTGGTCGAACTTCTTGCCGAACACGGTATTGTAGGGAGCAATCGTGGCCAATACGCCGGGGTGGTAGAACGAAGTTCCCAAGAAGCCCTTCAATTCGCGCACCCGCAGAATAATGCCGGACTCCAGCAGCGTATTCAGATCGCGGAAGCCCTCGGTGTCTTGCAGCAAACGATCGAACTGCCGCAGCAATTGCGCCTGCTCGTCAGACAGCGAAGGCACATCGCCATCGGCGAGAATCTCAATCAAAGCGATTTCGAAGGGTGAGAGCGGAAGCGAGCCATCGAGGCCATAACCGCGCTGCTCCCATTGGCCAGGGACGCGAGGATGGCGATAGAGAAAAGTGGCAACCAGGTCAGTTTTGTCGCGGTTGCTGTCGCTGGAGTCTTTCTTACGGGTGAAGTAGCGGAGCATCGCCTCGGCGATCTCCGCGTCTGTATCCGGGGTGAAGGCCCTGCGCAGCATGGCCGGAGTGATGGCCATATCCAGCAAACGCAACCAACGGTACATGGCAGCGAGGGTTTGATGGACATCGCTATCATCTTGCAGGGAAACAGCTTCCAGGCCGGCGGGGACGGGTACCTCACCCCCGACGGGGTCCTGTAGCAGCTTTTCGTAGAAACCCTGGACGGTGGCCAGAATCGCTAATTCCCACTTGGGGTCGTCGACCAATTCAGCTCCTGCAGGCGCGCCCTTTGCTCGCTGTCACAATAGTTTAACGGAGCCCTGCCCGAGCACAAGAGTTTCCTTAGGCTCCGGGGGCCATGAACTAGTGGTACTGAATCGATGGTGGCAATCTTGCGAAAAAGGAACTCTCCTCGGGAAACCGGCGACGGTTATGCTAATCTATGCGACAGTAGTTTATCCCTAGGGGTGAGAACATGGAATGGACCACACCGCTGTTTGAAGAGATCGCGCTGAATTGCGAGATCAACTCTTACGCCAGCGCTGCAATGTAACCTGTGCGCATCGAAATCCTGGGCTCGGCCGCTGGGGGTGGTTTTCCGCAGTGGAATTGCAACTGCCGGAACTGCCAGTCGTTGCGAGCCGGGACTTTCCAGGGTAAACCCCGAACTCAAACCCAAATTGCCGTGAGTGACGGCGGGCGTTCCTGGTTATTGCTGAACGCATCGCCCGATTTGCGCCTGCAGATCGAGGCTTCGCCTTTTCTCCATCCTCGCGATGGCCTGCGTGACTCTCCTATTTCCACCGTTTTGCTGACCAGCGCCGACATCGATCAGATTGCAGGGTTATTGTCGCTGCGTGAACTGCAACCGTTGCGAGTTTATTGCACCGCTTCTCTCCGCCGTATTCTGCAAGAAGACAACTCTGCATTTGGCATGTTGAACCGAGTGCCCAAGCAGGTGTTATGGACGGAAGTCGGCCTGGATCAGCGCATTTCGCTGCTCACCGCCGATGAGGCCGACCTCGGCATCGCTTGCACAGTGTTTTCGCTGGGCAATCGTTATCCGGTGTACGTTTCACCGCAGCGCGCGGCTGGTTTGCGGCCCGACGAGGCTTTGCTGGGAGCGATCCTGCAATCGTCCACTGGCGGACGGGTTGCCTACATGCCGGCGGTTCCTGCCATTGATGATTCCCTGCTCGGGCGCCTGGAAGATGTCGATCTGCTGCTGTTCGATGGAACCTTCTGGAGCGACGATGAGCTGATTCAAGTGCAGGGAAGCGGGGCCACAGCGCGAGAGATGGGACATGTTCCTGTCTCTGGCGCCGACGGAAGTTTGCGCAAGCTGGCGGGATTGCGGCGTCCGCGAAAAGTCTTTGTGCATGTGAATAACACCAATCCGATGCTGGATGAATCTGGCCCACAGTATGCCGAGGTGCGGGCAGCGGGGTGGGAAATTGCGGAAGACGGATGGAGTCTGAATGTGTGAGTCTGGTCCGCATCGTCGGTTGCGCCGGATTGGCGCCTAACCGTAACGCCGCTCCGCTTGCGGCACGACTCAAAGCTGTGTCGCAACTATTCTTACGCTCCTCCGGAGCTTGTTCATTTCCCACTCTGAGGCCCACGGCTGGCGCCGTGGGCTTTATTCTGGCGCCGCTTCGCGGCTGGTTCTGGACACCATTTTACGCATCCATTTGCGGCTTCAGGGGTAAGCGGGTTTGAATGCTGTTGAGCAGTTGAGCCGCTGCTTCTCCTGCCTCCAAGGTAGAAAACTCCGGTCCAAGTTCGATCACGGCAATCTTTGCGCGGGCTGCATCGAAGGCTTGCTGGGCGGCGGGGGATGCGGTCAGGCCTGGACCCATGAGGATCAGATCCGGCCTTGCGACACGGATTAGAATCATGGAATCGCGCAGACTGGTGCTGGTATGGACGTCGTAGCCTCCGCGACGCAACAACTCCCGCAAATAGGCAAGGACATCGTTATTGGGGTGGATACAGACGATCGGACGCCCAGGAGATACTGCTTGCTCCACCGCAGCGCCTCGCTGGTAAAACGCCGAGATCGCACTCTCCTCGGAATCGTGGGTTTCGAACAGCTTGGTCAGGTTGGTAATCTTCAGAACCTTGTCGATGGTCTGGGGCACATTGCACAGTTTCAGATCGCCCCGCGTTTGACGGGTGCTGGTCAGCAGCCGCACCATCGTCCCCAAACCCGTGCTGTCAATCAGAGCCACGTCTCCGAGGTGCAGGACGAAATTCTTGCGATCCCGCATCATTCCGCTGATGTGGGTACGCAGCGATTCGTTTTCCGTGCCCGCAACAATGCGCCCGTTACAGCGCACCACCGTGACCTTGCCTACGCCCCGCGTGTCCAATGACAGTGGCATTTTGCGCCCCCAAAGCGGAAGATCTGTGCCACGAAACCGCCTCATTATACACAACTTAGCAATAGAAGCTATCCCGCCTGTCGGCGGTCGCGGATCGGGATGTTTGCGCAAGGTCACGAAATTGTAAAAACATTGTCAACATTTCGGCCTAGGGGAGTCTATGGCCTGTACTGGTAGTAAGCTTGTAGGGTGCCAGCAGGACACTGAACAAGGAGTCTCAGCGATGCGAGTCGAAGTCAATCGGGAAACTGGATTCCAGCGAGTGGCGGGCGCGCTGCTCAAAGAACCTTCTCAGCTCAGCCACGGGTCCAACACCATGGAACGAATTCTGGTGGTAGAAGACGATCACGCCGTGCAGAAGGCGCTGAAGCGGCTGTTCGAAACGGAAGGCTTCTCGATCGAGATCAGTGGCGATGGAAAGTCCGCTCTGGAGGCTTTTCGCAACAACACTCCTTCCGCCATTGTGCTCGATCTGCGGCTGCCGCTGATGTCCGGCCGGGATGTTTGCCGCGAGATCAAGCAGATGGCTCCCACGGTTCCAATCATTGTGTTGAGCGCGGCTAGCGACGTTTCCGACAAGGTTCTGCTTCTGGAGTTGGGAGCGGACGACTATGTAACCAAGCCTTTCAGTCCACGCGAACTGCTGGCACGGGTGCGTGCGGCATTGCGGCGGACGGTCCGCAAAGAGACCGGAGAGAGCGCTGCGTTCGGCGGAATCACCGTGGACTTTACCCGGATGGAAGTTACGCGAGACGGAGAGCCGGTCGTGCTGACTGCGCAGGAATTCAAGACCTTGAAATTCCTAGTTTTGAATGCAGAGCGGGTTATCTCCCGCGACGAATTGCTGAACGAAGTCTGGGGATATCAGAATTATCCTTCCACCCGCACCGTAGACAACCACATTCTGAAGTTGCGGCAGAAGCTGGAGAAAGATCCCGCGAATCCGATTCATTTCCGCACCGTCCATGGCATGGGTTACAAGTTCGTGCGCTAGCCTCGGCAAGGAGGTTAAACTGCAAAGGATCTGAGGGCGAGGAGAGCGGGGAATGATGAAACTTCGGATGCGCACCAAGTTTCTGCTCTCCATGCTGTTGGTTTCCGCAGGACTCACCTGCACCAGCCTTCTGCTGGTGCGCC
>Ga0187818_10000986_pt1 | contig 11081 bp, 8 predicted proteins | sample NC_wetland_sal_i_14_FD_130581 | JGI IMG/M metagenome (GOLD analysis project Ga0187818, IMG submission 130581) | Wetland sediment microbial communities from Neuse River Estuary, North Carolina, USA - SO4_3 | ecosystem: Environmental > Aquatic > Freshwater > Wetlands > Sediment | place: USA: North...
AGCAAAGGAAATGATTGTGAGATAGGGAGTGCGTCTGGTCTCTGGCGTGCCAGTATCTGGAGGGGTGGTTCCACCATTGCCTGGGCAAAGACAAACGGCGTTTCTGCGAGCTGCAGGCTTTTGGCCGCTAAGCCATGTTTGTGCAGACCCTGGCGCGCAAAAACATTCTCTCAGACGGCAGGTTCCGCTTCACTCCTCGGAAGGGGCGGAAACGATCGAGTTCCGCATGAATGAGAACATAGTTCGAATTGAGATCAGCCTGGAAGTGGCCGAAAGGGCCCAATTGAAAATCAGTTCCAGCTTGCTTGCGCATGCGACAAAAGAAATCGGCTGGTTGAGGGGCAACGGGAATGTTGTTCTTTAACCCCTCATCTATTCAACGCAAGCTGACCCTGGTCATTTTCTGCACGAGCCTCCTCGGGTTGGGCGTCGCGGGGGTAGCCTTTGAAATATACGAAAGGGCGAGCTATCGCGGCGCGCTAGCCGACAAAATGGGCGTGTACGCCGAGACGCTTGGGTTGAACACTGCCGCGGCCTTGGCGTTCAACCACCGGAAGGCCGCCGAAGATCTTCTGGGTTCGCTGCAAATTGATAGCCACGTTTTGGAAGCATGCCTCTACGATGCTCAAGGAAGGGTTTTCGTCGAATACCGCCGGAAAGGAGGCGGGCAAAAGGTCGCAACGCCGCGGTGGCGTGGACCCGGCACGAGTATCGCTCCCGAATCCATGACCGTGTCCCGCGCCATCGAGCTGAATGGAGAAAAGGCGGGCGGCATTGCTATCGTCTCCGATTTTTCGGAATTGCACGCGAAAATGAAGCGATTCCGGGAAATTTCGGCTTTTGTTCTGATCCTCTCAATCATGGCAAGCGCTCTTGCTTCCTACCGCCTAGTCCGCCTTATTACCGAACCTATCCAGCACCTTGCAGCAGTGGCCGAACAAGTCTCCAGTAAAGAGGACTACGCGTTGCGGGCCTACGGGGCAGGCGATGACGAGGTCGGAAAACTCGTGGAATCGTTCAACCAGATGCTCGAGCGAATTCAGGATCGTGATGAAGCGCTTCAAGGCGCGAAAGAGAACCTCGAGATCCTCGTGGAGGCGCGAACACAGGAATTGCAGCTGGAGGTTAACGAACGAAAGCTGGCGGAGCAGAAGTTGCAGACCTACTTGAAGGAACTCAAGGACCTGGAGGCCGCATTGGATCAGCACTGTATTGTGGCCAGAACGGATGAGCGCGGCATCATCACGTACGCCAACGATAATTTCTGCTCCATTTCGAATTTTTCGAGGAAAGAGCTCATCGGAAGGGATCACCGGATCATCAACTCAGGCTACCACCCAAAGGAGTATATCAAGGGCTTGTGGGAAACCATCCGAAACGGGCGAGTGTGGAAAGGAGAATTGAAGAACCTGGCCAAAGACGGGAAAGAGTATTGGGTGGACACAACCATCGTACCCTTCTCGGACGCGGCGGGGAAACTCCGCCAATACATCTCCATCCGGACTGACATCACTGCGATCAAGCGCGTCCAATCAGAACTTCAGCAGGCCAAGGAAGTGGCGGAAGCCGCGAACCGGGCGAAGAGCGAGTTCTTGGCCAACATGAGCCATGAAATCCGGACGCCATTGAACGGCGTCATTGGAATGACCGATCTGGTGCTCGACACGGAGCTGAAACCAGAACAACGCGAATATCTGGAGACGGTGAAGACGTCAGCGGATTCGCTGTTGACCGTCATCAACGACATCCTCGACTTTTCCAAAATCGAAGCAGGAAAAATCGATCTGGAAGCCCTCGAGTTCAACCTGCGCGACTGTCTGGAATCCACACTGAAGACGCTGGCATTGCGAGCCCATGAGAAGGGCCTCGAGCTGCTCTGTGAGATGGCTCCCGATGTTCCCAAAATGATTGGTGGAGACGCCGGCCGCTTGCGACAAGTCATCATCAATCTAGTCGGCAACGCCATCAAGTTCACTCATCAGGGCGAGGTGGCCTTGAGGGTCTGGAGCGAATCCACGATAGACAATGCTCAGCAGTTGCACTTCGTTGTGGCGGACACCGGAATCGGCATCCCCAAGGAAAAGCTAGACCTGATCTTCCGCCCGTTCATGCAGGCGGACACCTCCACAACCAGGCGCTATGGCGGAACCGGCCTGGGATTGAGCATCTCGAACCGTCTGGTAGCCATGATGGGCGGGGCCATGTGGGTGGAGAGTGAGGTAGGCCACGGCAGTGAGTTTCACTTCACCGTATGGATGCAAAGGACCAATGCACAAGCACCAGCTGAGAATTCGAACGTTCCCCCCGCGATTCTGTGCGGAGTGAAAGTCTTGGTGGTGGACGATCATCAGGTAAACCGCCGGATCCTGGAAGGATTGTTGAAGAACTGGGAGATGAGACCGTCTTCGGCGGAGAGCGGAGAAATTGCGCTCGCCCGATTAATCGAAGGGCAGCACGCGGGCGAGCCGTATCAACTCATTCTCGCAGACTTGCACATGCCGGAGATGGATGGTTTTGAATTGGTGCGGCGAATCCGCGAAAGACCGGAACTGCCGCCGCCGGTAATCCTCATGCTGACTTCGGCGGGACACCAGGGAGATACTGCCCGCTGCAAAGAGTTGGGAGTCGCCGCGTATCTTCTCAAGCCCATCCGGCAATCCGAATTGCGCGAGGCCGTTGCTCGCGTTCTTGGCACGGGGGAGCAGAAATCCGCAATTCCTCTGAGCGGCCGCAGCTCCTTGGAAGATGTGGGCAAGCCATCGATCTCCTTGCGCATTCTGGTCGCGGAAGACAACCTCGTGAACCAACGGCTGGCAACGCGTCTGCTGGAGAAAAGGGGCCACTTCGTTACGGTGGCGGCCACAGGGTGTGAAGCCCTTGCGGCCCTCGAAAAAAGCGGCTTTGACCTGGTCCTGATGGACATGCAGATGCCGGAGATGGATGGATTCGAGGCCACTGCCGCAATTCGCAAGAAGGAAAAACCCGGGACCCATCTGCCGATTGTGGCTTTGACGGCTCATGCCATGAAGGGTGACCGGGAGAAATGCATCGCCGCGGGGATGGACGGTTACCTGGCGAAACCCATTCGGCCGGAAGAACTGGACGCCGTTTTGCATGGACATCTAACCCCACAGCCAGAGTCAGACCGCAGGCCAGAGCAGGTGCTAAGCGAGACCTAAGCCAATCGCATGGGACCGCAGATCGTGCCGAAAACATGTGTGCCTCCCGCGGACCATCACCCGCAGCAAAACCTGCAATCAGTCATGGCTCGGTGCGTTCTTTTGGCGTGGCGATCCGGGAGATAAGAGCCGTTTGGGACCGCTTACGAATGGATTTCCGCGCTCATAGAAGCGAAGCGGAAGTTCCGCGGCGCGCGAAATGCCGATTCGAACGGATTTGCCGATCCGGCCGACTGGCAGTTCCGTGGCCCCCAGCCACAGCGGTCCGGGCCCGCAGAGGTCGACGCCGTCGTGGCGGCGGTCGATTCGAAAAGCGGCAGCGAGCCTGCCAGGTCCGCGGGTCAGATCGAGTGCACGCGTGGTTTTGCGATGACGCTGCATCAGCGCGATTCCCTCGAGCGGCTCAACCGCGCGGATGAGAATCGCCGCGGCGGTTCCGGCTGGTTCGCTGACAACGTTGAGCATGAAATGCGCGCCATAGTTGAAAAAGACGTAGGCGTGGCCGGGAGCGAGATACATCGAGCGGATTCGCGGCGTTGGGCCACGAAAATGATGACCGGCTGGATCGCCGGGCGGATAGGCTTCGACTTCGACAATTCGCCCACTCAAACGGCCAGCACGGAGATCGTGCACGACGACTTTGCCAATAAGGAAGCGCGCGAGCTCGATGGTGTCCTCGGGAAGTTCACCGCGTTGCAAACGGCGCAGCGAAAATTCTTTGTCGTGATGGATCACGGGAACGCGGGCTACTTGCCCGCAGCACTCTGCGAAGAGCCAGTGGAATGAGACAACAGTTGTTGGAGGTCGTCGGGAGAGAGCAGATCGTGGACGTCCGAATGCTTGCGAATGTAAGCGGTGACATACGGGCAGAGCGGCACGACGCGTAATTGATTGGTCCGCGCGAAGTCCAGCGCCACGCGCGTCAGTTTGGCAGCCAGGCCTTTTCCCTCCAGAGGCTCGGGCACCTCGGTGTGATCGAACACGATTTTGCCCGGATAACGGCGATAGGTGATTAAGGCGCGGCGGCCGTTGACGGTCGCTTCGAAGCGATGGGCTTGTTCGTTGTTGATGACCGAGACCTCATCGAGATTCAGCTGCATGTGTCTTCTCCGCTGACGGACTTTCATGCCTAGGCGAGTCTATCAGGGAATTTCCAGACCATTTACGGCTTACGGCGCGCCGGGCTCGGGCGGCTCGACGCTGAAAAGCCGCGCAAGTTCCGCGTGTTCCATAACCACTGCCGGGTCGCGCTGAATGGCGTCAAAGTATTTTTTCTGGAACACGTCTCCGGACTCCGTGGGAACGAACATCTTGCGCGCCAGCGAAAAAGCTACCCGCGTGTACTCGGGCGTGACCGGTTCCTTGGCCGCCAGGGTCTCATCGATGCGCACGACGAATTCGGAGATGTTGTGAAGCCAGGCGAATTGCGTGTGATCGACCACGAGCCGGAACAGCTCGCCGCTGTTGACGTATCCGTTCTCCCGCTCATATTCGCGCCGCTCCATGTCGAGTAGCGTCTTGTGGAGCTTCAGAAGCGCCAGCCGAAGGGAGATCAACCTCTCCCGGGCGGCGGAATCGTTGTTCGTGGGATAGAGACTGGAGTTTGAAGAATCCATGTTTCGGCGGACTCTCCTATTGTCCGTCAGGCGGGAAGCAAATTCAAAACGGAAGGTTGAAAAAAAGCAGGCGAGGCCTCGGGAGCGCTACAACAGAGGAAAGTGAAAACTGAGAGGTGCGCATCGCCCGAGAATTGCAATTCCCCCCTGCTATGTTATCCATTAAGTACTCAAGGGAACCAGAAGATGTCTCAACGTTGCATAACGATATTCTATTGGATGCATGCAAATATTTCGTTATTCAGAAAATAACGGAGCACCCGCTCCACCCGTCAAATCAGAGTAGTCAAACTATACGTTCCTCAGCGGGAAAAAGCATTGGCTCATACCCGCAAGATGAGGAGAAAAGGAAGAAGTCTATATGAAGAGCACGAGAAAAACCCTTGGCGTACTGACAGCCTCCCTGCTGCTCGCCGCTGGCGCTTTCGCCGGCACCGAAAGCAAAGGCCAGCTAAAGGTCTTTGAGACCGTTACCGTCGCGGGCAAGCAGCTCCATTCCGGCACGTATCAGTTGGAGTGGACTGGAACCGGCTCGAACGTGGAGCTCAACATTATCGAAGGGAAAGAGACCGTGGCCAAGATTCCGGCGCAACTTGTTGCTCTGCCGAAAGCTGTAGCCGAGAATGGCTATTCGACGAATACCGAACCGAGCGGCAGCAAGTCCCTGACGGCAATCTTTTTCGGGGGCAAGAAGTATGAGTTGTCCTTCGGCGAAGCATCCGCAGCGACGGGGAGCGTCGCGAGCAAGGCCGACGGCAGAAACTAGCACCTAAATTCGGCACAAACGAAATCTCCACGGAAAGGGGCCGCATTGCGGTCCCTTTTTTGTTTTCTTAAGACCAAACATTCTGTCGCTAATGCGAACGTGGTCACGCAGAAAACCGAAGAGGCATGGGCAGAACGAGAACGCCGTGCAGAGAGTCACCAGCGAAGGTGACACAGGTCACAGAAGCACGGTCGCGGGCGCGGATACAAAGAGGCGAACGAAAATAGTGCAGCAAGCCTCGCGCCGGAAATGAAGCCTTAGAGTTTGCTAATCATTTGCCAATCCATGGTTACGAATTGGTTGCATGACCCACGGAATAGGATGGCGCTACTACCGACGCGATGCCGAAGAGTGTATGCTTTTGGTCGCTTGATCTCGCTGAAGGAGCAGTCCCCACGTTGAAATTTCCCCATCGAACCCATTCTTCTAAAGATCTTCCTCTGCAACCGTTTTCGAACTCGAATGGGGAGGAAACTCCATGATCATTGGCGTGCCGCGAGAAATATTCCCCGGCGAGCGGCGCGTGGCGCTGGTTCCCGGAGTGCTGCCGAACCTGGCGAAAGCCGGATTGCAGGTAGTTGTCGAAGCAGGTGCGGGAGTGGAAGCCGGCTACCCGGACGCGGATTACGCCGCGAAAGGCGCGAAGTTGGTCTCCGACCGCGCGGAGGTATTCCGCTCCGCGGACATTGTCACCCAAATCCTCTGCCATGGGTCCAACGACAAAACCGGGAAGGCCGATGTTCCCTATTTTAAGAACGGGCAGGCGCTGGTGGGATTTTTGCGCCCGCTCGGCTCGCTCGAAACGATTCAGGAGATCGCCGCGAAAGGCGTGATCTCCTTCTCCGTGGAACTGATGCCGCGGACCACGCGCGCCCAGAGCATGGATGCGCTGTCCTCGATGGGAACCATCTGCGGGTACAAAGCGGTGATCCTTGCCGCGGACAAATTGCCGCGAATTTTTCCCATGCTGACTACCGCTGCCGGAACCATCACTCCCGGACGCGTGCTGGTGATTGGCGCAGGCGTGGCCGGGTTGCAGGCCATCGCCACGGCGCGGCGGCTTGGCGCTGTCGCCTCTGCCTATGATTTGCGGCCTGCCGCCAAAGAGCAAGTGCAGAGCCTGGGCGGGCGATTCGTCGAACTGCCGATTGAAGCTAAGGACGCGCAGGATGCGCGGGGCTACGCGCGCGCGCAGGACGAATCCTTTTACCAGCGCCAGCGCGAGTTGCTGGGAAAGGCTGTCGCCGACAGTGATGTGGTCATCAGCGCCGCGGTCATTCCGGGCAAAAAACCTCCCGTGCTGGTGACCAAGGAAATGGTCGCCAGCATGGCGCCAGGTTCCGTGATCGTGGACCTCGCGAGCGAGCGCGGCGGCAATTGCGAGTTGACGCGCCCGGGCGAGATCGTCGTGGAGCATGGCGTGACCATCATCGGCTGGCTGAACCTGGCGAGCACCGTGCCCTATCACGCGAGCCAGATGTACGCGAAGAATATCAGCTCGTTTCTGCTGCACCTCGTGAAGGACAACAAACTGCAACTCAATCTGGAAGATGAAATCGTCCGCGATACGCTCCTGACCCGCGGCGGAGAAGTCGTCAACGCCAGGGTGCGGGAATTCTTCGGGCTTCCGGCGCTGGCGGGAGAAGCGAAGGAGGTGGCGAAATCATGAAGCTGGATTTGCTGACCAGTCTGTATGTTTTCATGCTGGCCGCGTTTATCGGTTTCGAAGTAATCCGGCGAGTTTCGCCGTTGCTGCATACGCCGCTGATGTCCTTGACGAACGCACTCGATGCCATCGCCGTGGTGGGCGCCATCATTCTCACGGGTGAATTTCACGCGCACGGAGCGACGCTAGCCAAAGTGCTGGGAACGATCGCCATCGTCGCGGCCACGAGCAATATCGTCGGTGGGTTCCTGATTACGGACAGGATGCTCCGAATGTTCAAAGCGAGCGGCCCGAAGAAACCATGACCAACCTGCCCGCTATGGAACACGTCATCGAGGTCACCTACCTCATCGCCACGGCGCTTTTTATCCTGGCCCTCAAATGGCTTAGTTCCCCGAAAACGGCCCGCCGCGGCGTGTTTGCCGGCGAGTTGGGAATGTTGCTCGCCATCGCGGGCACCCTGCTGCATCACGGCCTGGAATACAAGTGGATTGCGATTGGCCTCGTACTGGGCTCGATCATTGGTGTGCCGCTCGGCGAAGTCGCGATGACCGCGGTGCCGCAACGGACCGCGCTGAGCCATGCTTGCGGCGCGTTGTGCGTCACGCTGGTTGGAACTGCTGAATTCTATCTACGCGCGCCCAACGTGCCGCCGTTCTTGATGGGCGTGCTCTCGATGGAAGTTATTCTCGGCGCGCTCACGTTCACCGGGAGCTTGATGGCCGCGGGAAAATTGCAGGAAGTTTTGCCGCAGCGCCCCATCACCTATAAAGGGCAGAACTTTGTCAACCTGGGTCTGCTGGGCGTGGCGATTATCATCGCCGGCGTGCTGGTGGCGCACCCAGACAAGACGCACTTATTTCCTCTGATCGTGGGGATTCCGCTGGTGTTCGGCGTGATGATGATTATCCCCATCGGCGGGGCGGACATGCCAACGGTCATTTCGCTGCTGAACTCCTACGCCGGGCTATCCGCCGCCGCGATGGGATTTGTGCTGGACAGCAAGCTGCTGATCATTGCCGGCGCGCTGGACGGCGCTTCCGGCTTCATCCTTTCCGTGAACATGTCGAAAGCGATGAACCGCTCGTTTTCGAACGTGTTGTTCGGAGCGTTCGGTCAGGAACAAACGGCTGTGGCTGGCGCAAAAGAAGCGCGGCCCGTCCGCAGCGCCACGCCGGAAGAGGCCGCCGGAATCCTCTCAGCGGCCAACAAAGTCGTCATCGTTCCCGGATACGGAATGGCGGTCGCGCAAGCCCAGCACAAAGTCCGCGAATTGTATGACGCGCTGACCAAGCGCGGAGTGGACGTCAAGTTCGGCATTCACCCTGTCGCGGGGCGCATGCCTGGGCACATGAACGTTTTGCTTGCCGAGGCGGATATTCCGTACGACAAGCTCCTCGACATGGAAGATATCAACGGCGATTTTCCGCAAACGGACGTGGCGCTGATTATCGGCGCGAACGATGTCACCAATCCCGCGGCGCGCACCGATCAGAGCAGCCCCATTTTCGGCATGCCGATTCTGGATGTCGACAAAGCACGCACCGTGATGGTCATCAAGCGCAGCATGGGCGCGGGCTTTGCGGGCATCGAGAATCCGCTCTACTACATGGACAAAACGCTGATGCTGTTTGGAGATGCCAAGAATTTCGTCGGCGCAATTGTCCGCGAGCTCGGCGGCGGCCACGAATAGTCTGGTTCCATGCCCCCGCTTCACTGAATTCCAGCGAATTCATTTTCTACGAGGTGAGTCTGGCCGCCCTGTCCGCTATTCGTAGCGCAGGGCGACGATGGGGTCCACGCGCATGGCCCGTCGCGCGGGCAGTAGACACGCCGCAAAAGCGACGAGCAGCAAAAGAACGGCGACGCCAGCGAACGTTACCGCGTCGCTGGGCCCCACGCCGTAAAGCAAGCTCCGCATCAGCCGCGTCAGCGCGAGTCCCGCAACGACACCGATGACAATCCCGGCAACTGCAGCGCGAATGCCCTCTCGCAAAACAATCTTCAATATGTCCCCGCGCTGCGCTCCCATCGCCACCCGGATTCCAATTTCACGCGTGCGCTGCAACACCATGTGGGAAATCAGCCCGTACAAACCAACCATCGCCAGAATCAGAGCTAGCGCTGCGAAGCTTCCAATCAAATACGAAGGATACCTGCGTAGAAAAACAGAAGGTGATTCGCCGGCGACCTGCTCGAGCGTCGTCGGCTGGATCATCGGCAGTTGCGGATCGATCGCGCGCAGTTCGTCGCGAATCGCGCCCACGAACGCGACAGGATCGGCGGCGGTTCGCACCATGTATCTCAAATACGTGTTGGAACCCTGGTCGTTGGGCGTGTAAATGACCGGGGGCGGGATATCGGCGAGATCGTCCTCGGCGATATCGCCAACGACACCGACAATCTGCATATAAGGGTTCTTGTCGCTGAAGGTGAAGCGCAAGCGTTTACCCAGCGGGTCTTCGTCCGGGAGATAAGCGCTCACAAACGCGCGATTCACAACGATGACAGGCGGCGTGTCGACGGTATCGCGCTCGGAAAAGAAGCGGCCCGTCTCGAGCGGGATCTTGAGCGTCGAAAAATACCTGGAGCTGACTCCAAGGATGTCGCACTCATCCTCCTGTCCTAGAGCTTTGGGGCGTCCTTCGATCAGGAAGCGGATCGTGCCGCTGCCGCCGTTTGCGGGAATGCCGCTCGCTTGCGCGGCGTCTATCACTCCCGGAAGCCGGCGAAGTTTTTCTGTGAATTCGTGATCGAAACGAATCGCGCTCGGGCTGTTGTACGGAGGCGTTTTTTCACTGGGATAGGTGAGGTCGGGGAGATTAACGTCGAAGGTGAGCACGTTCTTGATCGCGAAGCCAGGATCGCGGTGCAGGAGCGCGCTGAGACTTTGAAGCACCAGGCCAGCGCCCACGAGAAGAACGAGCGAGATGGAGATTTCCGCGACCACCAGCGTATTGCGGAGCCGCGTGTGCGCCGCGCTGGTGCCGCCGCGCGACTCATCCTTCAAAATCTCGATGAGCGGCCAACGGGCCGCATGCACTCCCGGCGCAAGCCCGAAAAGAACCCCGGTGAGCAGGGTGACTCCGCAGAGAAATACCAGCACAGGAAAATGGATTCCCGCATCACGCAAGTACGGCATCGCCAAAAGTTGCGATTGGGGAATGGCCGAGACGAGCCATGAGACGCCCCACTGTGCGAGAAAGAGCCCGGCCACGGCTCCCACAATGGAGAGCAGAAAGCTCTCGGTGAGTAATTGGGAAAAAAGACTTGCCGGGCTTGCGCCAAGCGCGGCGCGGACGGCGAATTCCTTGCGGCGCCCAATCGAACGGGTAAGCAACAGATTGGCCACGTTGGCGCAGGTGATGAGCAACACGAATCCTACGGCGCCGAGCAGAACGAGAAGTAGCGGGCGAATCTTTCCGCTGATTCTTTCGGGAAAGCTGCGCATGATGAAAAAGATCGTGCCGTTTTCTTTTGGATGTTCGGCGGAAAGCTGGGCATTGATGCCCGTCATTTCGGCGCGAACCTGCGACGCCGAGGCGCCTGGAGCAATGCGGCCGATGGCGCTAAACCAGCGAAGACTTCGGCGCGTGACGAGATCCCCGGTGATGTGGAGCGGCACCCAGATGGGGGCGGAATTGGCGGGTGCAAATTCGAAGCTTCGCGGGAGAACACCAACAATCGTTGCCGGTTTGCCATCCAGATGAATCACGCGGCCAATGACGTTGCGGTCGGCGCCGAATTCGGAGCGCCAAAGGGCATCGCTAAGAATGGCAACGTGCGGGCCATCAGATTGATCTTCTCCGTCGACAAAATCACGCCCAAGAACCGGGGTCACGCCAAGCGTCGAG
>Ga0187818_10000987_pt1 | contig 11077 bp, 8 predicted proteins | sample NC_wetland_sal_i_14_FD_130581 | JGI IMG/M metagenome (GOLD analysis project Ga0187818, IMG submission 130581) | Wetland sediment microbial communities from Neuse River Estuary, North Carolina, USA - SO4_3 | ecosystem: Environmental > Aquatic > Freshwater > Wetlands > Sediment | place: USA: North...
ACCGGCCTCGGTAGCCCGCGCCCTTTACGGGTATCCTCCCGGTGCGCGCTTCATAGCAAATCGTGTCCACGTGCTCGGGTGTGAAGTACGAGTCACCCAGATGCTGGTGTTCCGGATTAAGGTGTACCTGGACCATCTCGGGGTGCTCAATCGTGCAGCGCAGGCATCCCACACACGAGTTGCTCCGAGGAGCGAATCCCCCCACCGGCCCAGAGAAGACACCGTACACGCAGGGCCGACTCAGTGCAACTTCCGGGTTTCGGCGATAGCGGACCAGCTCTTTGAGCAGGTGGATGGCCAAGCCACTCCTGCTGACTTTCACCCGTGTTCGATTCGGGAAAGCCGCGATTTCGGGTGCGGGGCTCGTCTGAAGGTGGTAGCGGTGATACATGTCGAATCCCTGATTCAATCAAACAAGCTACGCCAAGTGGCTCGATTGAGGGATTACCAGCCCCTGAGAAACCCGATGCCTTGACGGACGGAAGCCAAGTAAACCAGAATTTCCGTTTTCAATTTTCCAACGACCGATAATATATCCCCGATTGCCTTTGAATGGAATCGCCCAGTCGGGTTTCGACTGTTGAGCGCCTCATCGATCCGCGCTCCACAAAAAATCGGCACGCTCCATGACCGAGAGACTTCAGCTTCATGCCGTGGTCAGAACAGGTAGATCAGGTTTAGCGCCGTGGTGAACTGGCGAGTGGTGAAACCCGCGCCTTTGCGAAATCTGGAGCGGTTGGAGAGGTCCTGGCGAAATTCGCCGCGAGTTACGAATTTTCCGTCAAAGTGCCGGAACTCGGACTTCAGGCGCGAGACAATCGTTCTAGGCATGGGGCGGTGCGGCCGGCCGCCGCCCCGAACAGAAAATTGGACATTTCGATTCAAGATTGTTGCACGGTGCCAGTTGTCTTTGTGTCCTCACTTTCCGGATAGCGTTCGATTTTTTCGCGAAGCGAGGCCAGGTGCGGCATGGCCACGCCCAAACACTTTCCCGTGTGGAGTACATCGAAGTAATAGCGCTTCATTTCTTCCGGGCTGTGGGCGAAGTGGCTCGCCCGGAGAAGGCGTCGACCCTTTTCCGTAAACCGAATAGCATAAACAATGGCAAGGCTTGCAAACCAAAGGGGCGTCTTCAAGACACGTTTCGCCTCGGGATAACGCTCCAGGTCGACGCCGCGGGCCGCCACAACCTCCAACGCCTCCCGAATGGCAAGTGTCCCCAGCTTCAGAGTCCTGAAACTCCTAGCTGCTTCGGCGATTCCTCCCGCCCAAAGGCAGATTCCAATGCCACCCGCATTGATCGCGTGGTGGACCCAGAGCCATTCGATGATGTTGGATTTAATGTCTAAGCTGAAACCAGCCCGTTGGAACAATTCCGTCACGGCTTTGAACTTCTCCGGATCGGAGCCGTCCAACATGCCGAAGCGCACCTCGGGGTTAACAGTTACGACGAGGACGCCTTGCGGGTCGGGGCCGCCGCTGGCAGCGGCATAACCCCAAAGGATAGAAGATCGCGGCAGAAGGCAGTCGATCTCGGCGGTTCCCTCCCAATTGGCGGTGAATAACAGAAAAGTGGCACGAGGTGCGCCGGGCAGGTATTGGCGGATGGCCTGAGCCGCCTGGTAGTGTTTGGTAGCGACAATCACGAGGTCAAAGCCGTCTGAAGGGCTGATCCGCGATACCGTTTCAGGAGCATATCTCACCCGCGTGTTCTTCAAGTACCCGGGCCGCAAGTCCAGCAGGTCCAAGCGGACAGTCTCAGGAAGCCCCTCCTTGCGCACGACATGGGTGACATCGACGCCGGCCTTGGACAAGGCCCAGCCGTAAATTGTTCCGACCACACCCCTGCCGATGACCAGGACTTTCATAATGTTCTCCACGGGACACCGGAGGGGGAGGAAGTTTTGTCATTCATGCGGACCCCCTCCCGCTGGCTCCGAGAGATAACGCCGTGGCATGACAATCCTATCAGCGCACTTTTTAGCTACCATCTGGTTTCGCTCAGTCTGCTAAGCGATTGCTCTAGTCAACAGCGTGCGATGCGCGCGCCACTAGCTTGCGGAAGAATGATTACCGTTCCGGTTGGATCCTGCAAAGTGCCTTCTTTGTTAGTCTTACAGCCGAGGCTGCGGGTTTCCAGCGTTCCCGAATGCCGCGCCCAACGCAGCTGAAACCGAAGTAACCATCCGACGTGCTCTCTGGGGTCGGTCTTTTGTAATCGCCCGCGGCTGGCCTCTTGCCACGCCAAGAATGCACTTCTGGAATCTTATGACTGACCGCATCTTGCGAGACACTAGTCTCGACTTGCACGTCGCAGACGAGCATTCGGACAGTTGTCATCCCCTATGAATCGTACGAAAAACCGTTGGAAGGCGATGCTTGTCGCTGTCGGTATAGCCGGCCTCTTGGGCTGCCAGGGACTCGGCTCGAAGTCGCAAGGCCAGGGGCCAGGCCAGCTTACTCCCTCGCCGGCCAGCATCAGCTTCGGGAACGTGCAGATTGGAACCAGTCAGAACCAAGCTGGCTCTGCTACCAACACGGGCGGATCGAGCATCACGGTCACACAGGTGACAGTTAGTGGGAGTGGTTACAGTATCAGCGGCGTAACCGCGCCCTTGACTTTGGCGGTTGGGCAAAGCGCCAACTTCAGCGTCCTTTTTTCGCCCACGAGTTCAGGTGCAGCAAGCGGGAATATAGCGTTCAGCACCAGCAACGGTACGGTGAATGTCCCCCTTTCAGGAACAGGAGTTGCAGCGGGGAACTTGACCACCAGCCCAAGCAGCATGAGTTTCGGCAACGTGCTGGTGGGCGACGCGTCGTCCCAAATGGAGACGTTGAAAAACACTGGCGGCGTCAATCTGACCGTCACTGCGGCGACGATTTCCGGTACGGGTTTCAGCTATGCCGGGCTGAGTTTGCCACTGACTCTTGGGCCGAATCAGACCTCGACCTTTAGCGTAAGCTTCGCGCCGACGACCGCGGGCGCCAGCAGCGGCGATCTATCGCTGACCGTCAGCGGATCGACGTCGTCGGTTGACATTGCGTTGTCTGGCACCGGAGTAACGCCTGCAACCTTGACGGCAAATCCAACGAGCCTCACGTTCACGAACGTGCAGGTGGGCCAGAGTTCGACGCAAACAGAAACCGTGCAGAACACGGGCGGCTCGAGTGCGCAAATCTCTCAGGTGGCAGCAAGCGGAACCGGATTCAGCGTTTCAGGAATTACGCCGCCGGTGACGCTGACACCGGGGCTGAGCGTGTCGTTCAGTGTCACGTTTACACCGCAGTCGGCCGGAAACTTCAGCGGCGCCGTGTCCGTCACCTCGAATGCTTCGAACTCGAATCTGAGTGTGCCGCTGGCCGGATCGGCGGTTGGCGCGCAGGGCAGCTTGAGTGTAACCAGCCCGATCAGCGTGGGCAACGTGGGCGTTGGGCTAAGCGGCACTCAAACCGGAACCTTGACGGCTAGCGGTGCGAGCGTCTTGGTTTCCTCGGTCAGCTTGGGCGGCACGAATCCCACGGAGTTTTCCATCAGCGGCCTCTCGTTTCCTGTGACCGTCGCCACAAGCCAGCCTGTATCCTTCACCGTGACGTTCACACCGGCCGCTACCGGCGCGGCCTCGGCGACGGCTTCGTTCGCCAGCAATGCCTCCAACTCGCCGACGGTGGCCACTCTGACCGGCACAGGCACTCCAGCGCCTGTGCACACAGTCCTCCTGACCTGGGTTGCCAGCATTACCCAGGGCGTCACTAGCTACAACGTCTATCGTGCCGTTTTCGGGACGAATTCCTGCGGATCGTATTCGACCATCGGTTCCACATCGGGTTCGATCACGACGTACACCGACAATGCGGTGACCGACGGCACAACGTACTGCTACGCGACCACGGCGGTAGATCCGAATGGTGAAAGCGCATACTCCAATATTGTCGAGGCCACGATTCCGCCTCCCTAGGATCATAGCTAGGGCTATGAGAGTTTAGCATTGAGGTTAATTAATGCCGGTGCCTAAGAACCACGATTCTGCGGGGCCCTATGCGCGAGAACGCAGGTATCGTCGCTTCACTCTTCAGTTCCCGGTCTGCCTGAGTTTCCCCTCCCGCGGCACGGTCCGCGAACTCAGGACCGTTAGCAGGAACGTGAGCATCGGCGGCCTGCTTTTGAGCGCCACTGACTCGCTCCCACTGCATACTCGGGTGGGCTTGACTATGGACGTGCAAGATCTCCGGCTACGCCGCCCCGTCCGCCTCCAGAGCGAGGGCGAGGTTGTGCGGGTAGAACGGTTGGAATCTGGTGGTGGATTTGCCATCGCCATCGAGTGCAAGCGCCCCCTAGCCGAAATCGAAAATCATCTTCCCGCCACGGGCTGAAGCTGGACTCTTCAAGGGAATTTGTCCGTCGGGCCTTGGGACACGAGACCGGCACTCGTCTCTGGACAACGCGAACCGAAAATAGCAGCCGACCGGAGTAAGCGCCGATTTCAGGAGTAAGCGTCAGAGGAAGCACACGATCGCCAAACGTCGTGGCTGCGTGTCCGCTTCACCCGAGCCATAGCTGCCAAACTGGACTAGCATCGCTCCGTCCAGCCCGATAATCGTATATACTGCCTGCACTACGAAGTACCCGCAGGTTCGCGCTCGGGTGTATTCGATGGGATCGTGGTTTCGTCTGCCTCGGGGCCGTTCCTGAACCGCAACATGGATGACTCCAGACCACGGCCTGACGATCAGTCTGTCACCAGGAAACCTTCACCTCCCGGTGTCAGGACCCCGTTTGCCGGCGAGAGTTCCGACAGCAATGTCCCTGCTCCTCCTCAAGGCGAAGCCACGCTTGTGGATGGGGGAACGCCGCGATTTGACCCCAACGCCACGCTGGTAGACGCCGGCCCGGTGAACGCGCCGGGAAGTTCGTCTCGCCGGACTCCGGCGCCGCCATCCAGCCGGGTTTCCGATTCGTATGCCAGCGCAGCCGTATTGCAGATCGGCGACGTGCTGGGCGGGCGTTATGAAATTCTGGAACTCCTCGGCGAAGGCGGTATGGGCGCGGTTTACAAGGCCGCTGACCGCGAACTCGATCGGTTTGTCGCCTTAAAAGTCATCCGGCCCGAACTGGCTTCGAACCCCTCGATCCTGGCCCGTTTTAAGCAAGAGTTGCTGCTCGCTCACCAGGTCACGCACCGCAACGTGATCCGCATTTACGACCTCGGTGAAGGCGAGGGCGTGAAGTTCATCACCATGGAGTTCATCGAGGGTAAGGATCTACGGGCCCTCATCCGCGAGAAGAAGAAATTTACTCCAGAAGAAGCCGTGGATGTCATTCAACAGGTGTGCCAGGCCCTAGAGGCGGCGCACAAGGTCGGCGTAATCCACCGGGATCTCAAGCCGCAAAACGTCATGCAAGATGGTTCCGGCCGCATCCTGGTGATGGATTTCGGTCTGGCCCGCACCTTGGAAGGCGGCGGGATGACCCAGAGTGGGGCGCTCGTTGGCACCATGGAGTACATGTCGCCGGAGCAGGCTCTAGGCAAAGAGCTCGACCAGCGTTCCGACATCTTCGCTCTCGGTCTGATCTTGTACGAAATGCTGACGGGCCAGCAACCCTTTGAGGCCGAGAGCGCGCTGGCCAGCCTCATCAAACGGACCCAGGAGCGCGCGACTCCAGTGTCGAATATTGACGCTAAGATTCCCGGGGCGTTGAGCGGAATTGTGAGCAAGTGTCTGGAACGCGATTTGAACGCGAGATACCAGAGTGTCTCGGACATTCTTGCGGACCTGGACACGTGGAAAGACAAGAGAGCGGCAGGCACAATCCATTTCGACGCCAGCGTCAAACCATGGGGACAGACTCTTCCGTGGCCACTCATTGCTGGGATCATGACCGCGCTGGTCCTAGCGGTCAGTGGCTTCATGCTTCGCGACCGCCTTTTCAGGTCATCATCTAGCACACGATCTGCGGCTGCCGGGCCCGCAGTGTCGCTGGCGATTTTGCCTTTCCGCAATGCGTCCGCAGATCAAGCTTTGGATTGGCTTGGGCCCAGTTTGGCCGACATGTTGAGTACGGATGTGGGGCAGTCGGCGCAGTTGCGTACCATCTCTCCGGACCGGTTGCACCAGGTATTGACCGATCTGCAGGTCACGCCGAATGTGGTAATCGATCCAACCATGCTCCAACGCATTGCCGAATTTAGCAGCGCCGATGTGGTCGTATTTGGCCAGTACGCGCGGTTCGGTGACCAAGTACGTATCGACGCCACCTTACGGGACCTGAAGAATAACCGAACTATCTCTCTGAAAGCGGAGGCTTCGAGCGAAAAAGACATTCCCAGTGCATCGGATAAGCTCGCCGAGTCCGTGCGGCAGAACCTCGCCCTTTCCAACGATGTATTGAAGGAATTGAAGGCCAGTTCTTATCAGCCGACTTCGACCTCGATTGAAGCCCTGCGCGACTACAACCAGGGGCTCAGCCTGCTGCGGGGAGGCCAGAATCTCGAGGCGGAAAAGCACTTCGAGGCAGCTACCCAGAAGGATGCTACCTTCGCCCTGGCTTTTTCCAAGCTTGGGCAAACCTACAGCAATTTGGGTTACGATGCTGAAGCTGAGCAGGCAGCGCAGCGCGCAGTAAGTTTGAGCCAAAACCTGCCGGAGGCCGAGAAGTATCTGCTGATTGCAATTCAGGCACAGATTGCCAAGAACTTTCCCGCCGCAATCAAGGCGTACGAAACGCTGGCGAAGGCTTCGCCCGATAATGCGGACGTTCAGTCGGCATTGGCGGCTCTCTACGAGCAGGCTGGGGATTTTGCCAAAGCTGGCGAATACAACCAGGAGATTCTGCGTGCGAACCCGAAGGACATCAACGCAACCCTGGCGATGGGGCGTCTTGCCATCAAGAGCGACAACGCGCAGGGAGCCCTCGATCCGTTGAACCGGGCGCTGACCCTTTCTGTTCAACTGAATAATCCGGAACAGAAGGCCGCCACTTTGCACGCAACGGCTGTGGCCTACCGGATGTTGAGCAAGCCGGAGGACAGTCTGCGTAATGAGCAGGAGGCGCTGGCAATCTACCGGAGTATCGGGCAGAAGCGCGGAATTGCCACGAGCCTGAACGAGATCGCGAGGACCGAGGTTTTGCTCGGCAAGAACAAAGAAGCCCTGCCCAATTTTCAGGAATCGTTGCAGATTCGGCGTGATATTGGAGACAAGCGCGGCCTCGGCGACACCCTTATCGACTTGGGTAATTTCTACGATGACCGCGGCGACCACGACCAAGCCCTGAAAATGTACAAGGAATCGTTGCAAATCGAGCGCGATATCGGCAACGAAAGTTTGCAGGCAGCTTGCTTGAACAACATCGCGGGCGTCTATTTTGCAAAGAGCGAGTACGAAGACGCCAGGACCTATTACCAACAGGCGCTGCAACTACGCGAAAAGTCCAAGGTGCCGGAAGACATCGTTGAGAGCGTCCACAATCTGGCGGAGACTTCCGTCAAGATGGGCGAATATGACCAGGCTTTTTCGCAGTATATGCGGGCGCTCGAACTGCGGCGCAGCATGAATGACATTCGCGGCGCCGGAATTGAGTCCTACACTCTGGGGATGCTTTTGGACGATCAAGGGCGGTTCGGCGCAGCCATTGGTTCCAAGCAGGACGCACTGAAAACCTTCCAGGACCTGAAAGACAGAACTTACTGGATGGCTGAGATCTTGGGTGGTTATGCTCAGGCGCTCATCCTCGCCGGTAGAGGCGACGAGGCGAAGAGCTACCTAGATGACGCGCTTAACCTTTCACGCGAACTCAAAAACGATGGATTGGTGTCCCAGACTCTCTCTTTCCAAGGAGACGCGGCCTATTATCGCGGCAGCTCAAAAGATGCCGGCGCCTTGTATGAACAGGCGCTGCAGGCCGCTAACCGTAGTAAAGAACCCGACAAAATCCTCGCTGCAAAGATCAACCTGGCGAAAGTCGCCATTCAGGAAGGACACGCACAGCAGGCCATCACCCAATTGCGTCCACTGTTGCGGCAAGCCGAAACCCTCGGATTGAAGTACACGCAGTTGGACTGCTCGGTGACCATGGCGGAAGCCATGATCCAAATGAAAGGCAGCGCACAAGCCCGGCAGGAACTCGAGCGGGCCCTGGTGCAAACCGACAAACTGGGTCTGAAGCCGCTGAGCGCCAAGACGCATTACCTTCTGGCTGGCATCTTTCGCGCATCCGGCAACCAGGTCGACGGTCAACAGCACTATCGTGACGCCCTCCAGTTGCTCGACGCCATGCGCAAGGATCCAGGCGCGGAGAAGCTCCTGCAACGATCTGACTTCAAGACCATGTACGAAGAAGCAGCGCACTGGTCCCAAGCGGCCAAGAGCTGATCGGTTCACTCCTCACTTGCGACAAACGAGACGGCTGTAGAGTCGACGGGAAGGCGTCCGTCTTTGCTGGGACGCGCCGGGTCGGGGCCAATAAATTAGGGTGCAAACCGCGCAGCCTGCACCCCTTTTGAAAATCAACCTCAGAACATCATTACTTGTATTGGAAGGTTGCAGGGTACACGGTTAAACCGCTATCAAACGTCGCCACGACGGTGACGCAGCCCGTTGAACCTTTAACCGTTTTCCAGTTGAACTGATAGTTTCCGTTTCCGAAGTTCTGGAGACCCGAATTGCCTGCGGCCGATATTGTCGTTTCCGCCGAGGAATGCACCGGTGGACCACCCGGACAAGTGACCGCGATCGTCCCGAGGTTTACCCAAGGGGCGGTACAGCTCCCGGCAACAGGGTTTGGGCTCGAGCAGAATGTGAGATTTGTGAGTGGAACGTTAGGCGCGACAAACTGCTGCCAAATCAAGGGCACGGCTTGTGGAGGGTGGATCACGTTAATCTGAGTGTCCGACACGGGCGATTCAAATCCGACGAAGCTGGAAAAACTGCCAACGATCGGATCGTTGGGGGTAAATGCGGCGACAAAGCAGGACAGCCCGCTACTCCCACCCTTGTGAGTCGTGTCCTGCGTGTAGAAGCTGAAGATATTCTTGTCGAACAGGCTGGTTGGACAGCTTTGCCCGCTAGCCTTGAGGAAACCGGGGCCACCAATTCCCGGGAAACCTTGGGGAAAGCTGTAATGGGTGGTCACCGTATACAGGAATTGCTCGCAGTCCGACGCCCCTGAACAGCTCAGTTGGAACTCACTGCATGCAGAGTTCCCAACTTCGCTGAAATCTCCATAAGGAGAGCAGCTGAAAGCGGAGTATGTTGCGCCCGGATTAAACGTGTTGGCCGGGTTGGAGCCTGGATCCGACGAAGTCTGCAGGATCGGAACCGGGAGGAGGCTGAGCTGCTCGCCGCCCATATTATCGAGGGCCGCTACCTCGTAGTCGTCGGTGCCGATCGGAAATTTAACGGTCCCGCCGGCAGTCAGGGTCAGCGTTTGTGAGGCGGTGTATCCGCCGCAGTTGCTGCTGTCCGGCGATAGCGCCAAGGTTACGGAGGTTCCTGGAGCCAGACCAGTGGTCCAGCTGTCAGAAGCCGCCCCTCCCGGCGCACAGTACGGCCCTCCCGCTGTTGGAGAGTTGCCAGACAGGGTGATCGTGCCGGCGAAATTAGTCGAGCCGTTGTTTGTAACCGTGAGAAACCCCGTGTCAGGATTGGCACAAATCGTACCGGCGGTGTTGCAGCCGCCGTATTGATAGAAAGTCTTTACGTCAAATTTGTATCCCGTTGCGGCGAACTCGAACATGCCCGGCGTTTGGCTGGTTTCGAAGGCATCTCCGGGATCGCAACCGGTCGGCGACCCCCCTTGGAGGACGTAGGAATCCGTCACAAGGCCGTTATCGCACGGGTTGGCTTGAACGTTGCCAGAGTGAATCTGACTGTCGTATACCGCCAGGTTCAATGTTCCATCCGTACTCTTGATTGAAAGCATTGCTCCGCTCTCAAGGCTCTGCGCAAAAGCTGTCGTTGGAATCAACACGCTCAGCGCCGCAACCGCTGCCAAAACCACTAGCTGTTTCATCATAAGGTGGTACCTGGTCCCTTTTTTTCGCGAGCTCGCACTGATATGGCGAACAATCTGAGAAGCCTTCCCTCGAGCGACAAAGAACCTCACACAAGGAAAGGTCGTGATGCTGCATATCCGAGTGATCGAATGAAGCACCCGGGCCCGCCGAGCTGCTGGCGCAAACCATTCGTATTGCAGCTGCGCGAGCAACTGCGTACGCACACCTCACTTGCGGAGCAAGCTTTCTTGCACAACCACTACGTTCTCTTACTGAGAAGTTAATCAGCGACGCGGCGGGAAGGTATGCTACGCGCCGAACCCCGTTGACATAGTGTAGCTCAAATCGTCCGGCTGAGACGCAAGAATCTTTTGCCAGGCGGCAAACGCTGAGTGCTCGCGAGCTGTGTCGAGAGGTCATACTGCGAGGTGAAATTAGTTGCATAGTCCGCGATTGAACTGCTCTGTTCCCTTGCGCATGTCGGTGACTCCGGCAGCCAGATAGATCCGTGTGGCTGTATTCGAACCCACTCCAACCTACCTAGTTCTTCGGATCGCGTTAACAATAGGTGTACAATTGCACGTTGTGACGGAGGTCGAGGCATGAGTCATCTTCTTCGCCAGCTCTGGTGGCAGGACGAGGGCCAAGACATTGCCGAATATGCGGTAATGCTGGCCGTTATCCTGGTATTGGTGATCGGTACGGTTCGACTGATCGGAAGCAATGCGAACAACGTATTTTCGAACGTAGCCAGTTCAATCCAATGACCCTGCCCGAACAGGGTATCTGCCGCCGCAGGCGCCTGATGCAGCGGTAAGCGGGGAGGAGCCCACGTCCGATGGACACGATTGTGATGATCTCGTTTGGATCCGTGCTGTGTGCGATGACCGCATTGAGCTTCATGGAACTGCGGCGCATCCGCAAGAAGTTGGAATCCAAAGTGAAGGAACTTGATTCAAAATGATTTGAGCTGAGCGAGCTGTTTTTTCGCATCGCTCGAATTGGGGTTGATCTTCAACACCCGCTCGAACTGCTGCCGGGCCAGCGCCGGCTGCTCCGTTTTCTCGTACGCCATGCCCAGGTGA
>Ga0187818_10000988_pt1 | contig 11075 bp, 10 predicted proteins | sample NC_wetland_sal_i_14_FD_130581 | JGI IMG/M metagenome (GOLD analysis project Ga0187818, IMG submission 130581) | Wetland sediment microbial communities from Neuse River Estuary, North Carolina, USA - SO4_3 | ecosystem: Environmental > Aquatic > Freshwater > Wetlands > Sediment | place: USA...
ATCGCCGCTCGAATCGAGCCGACCGCCGAGCCCGGGGGCATTTGCATCTCGGGGGCAGTCTTCGAGCAGGTCCGAAACAAGATCCCCGACAAGCTCGAGAAGCTCCCATCGACGGCGCTCAAGGGATTGCAGGTCCCGATGGACATTTACCGGGTCGTGCTGCCGTGGTCGGTTCGTGAGATGGCGCGGACGGGGGGAGGGCCGTCACAAGTCGAGGACAAAAGCCGGATCGCCGTTCTTCCGTTCGTGAGCATGAGCCCGGACCCGAACGACGAATTCTTTGCCGATGGTCTCACCGAGGAGCTGATCGGGCGCCTCTCGCTCGTCAAGGGACTCAAGGTCATCGCCCGAACTTCCGTCATGAACTACAAGAAGAAGGAGAAAAACGTCTCGGCGATCGGAAAGGAGCTCGGGGTCGGGACCGTCGTGGAGGGGAGCGTCCGGAAGGCCGCGAACCGAATACGGGTCGCCGTGCAGGTCATCGATGTGAGCACCGAGGAGCATCTCTGGGCGTCGAGCTACGACAACAACCTCGACGACGTCTTTGCGGTGCAGAGCGACATCGCGACGAAAGTGGCCGCTTCGCTCCCGAGCAACTTGGTCGGGTCGAGCGCCCCGGTCCCGGCGCTGCAAGAGACTCGCGATATGCAGGCCTACCTGTACTTCCTCCAAGGGCAGGCGCTCGTGTGGAAGCGGGAAGAGATTCCGATACGACAGGCGTTGAGATTCTTCGAGCAGGCGGTCGAGAGGGACCCAACCTTTTCGCGGGCGTACGCGAGCGTGGCCCGGGCGTACAAGCAGCTCGGCGAGGAAGGATTGATCTCCTGGTCCGAGGCGATCGTTCAAGGAAAGGCGGCCGCCGAGAAAGCCCGTTCGTTCAACCCCGAGCTGGCGGAGGCGCACGCCATGCTCGCTGAGCTGTCCTTCATGGCAGACGATCCCATCGAGTTCCAGGAAAAGGAAGCGAGAAGAGCGCTGGAGCTGAACCCCAACCTCGCCGAAGCCCACGATATCTTGGGGCAAATCGCGGGAATCCGGGGAGACTTAGGGTCGTATGTCCGCCTCATCGAAGAGGCCTATCAATTGGATCCGCTATCTCCCCCCACGATACGGTATCTCGGCAGGGCCTACTTCATGGCGGGCCGGTATCAGGACGCCTTAGAACATTGGAACCGGACCCTCCATCTCGATCCGATCACCTCGTACCATGGAATGGCCGACTACTACATCGCGCAGGGAGACCTGGAAAAGGCAGCCCAGATGGTGAAAGAGATGGAGAGAATCGCTCCGACGAATCGGGCTACGTACTTGAAGCGGGGACACCTCGCCGCCCTGAAAGGGGACACGGCGACCGCCATGGAGATGATTGCGAAGCTGGACGCCACCCGCGACCGGGGATGGGTAACGTCCCCGTACTCCGGCTACATCTATCTGGCGCTGGGAGATGTGGACAAATTCTTTGAATACATGTTTGCCGCTGTGAAGACCCACACTCTCCCCGTGACCAACCTGCTATTTTCTCCGCACTTCGCCGGAGTGAGGAGAGACCCCCGGTTCGAGCAACTCATTTCCCTCGATCGCCAGCTCAATATGTAAGAATGGTATCGTAGTTCTCCATTAACCCCGAAGGTTCGAGTAACCACCCGTTGATAGCGGGTCGTAGCCGCGGAGCAGATTCCGCGCGACTCGCGACTCAGCCCCGCATCTCGCGGCCCGGTCGCGGAACGGGTTCGCGGGGGCGCGCTCATTGCGGTCATCGACACGGAGTGAGCGCGGAGGCCGTCCGAGCGGCGAATCGAGCCGCGAGGGCGGCCGTGTCCCCATTGTTCTCGCCGAGCGAAACGAGGGAACGCTCGCGCGCAGCGCGGGCGCGAGATTAATGTGGGACCCGCGCGGTCGATGACGGGAACACAATCATCGCGCGGACGAGGAGGGCCCTTGAGGAACCTGGGCCGATACGAGGGTCCGACGCCGGCTTTTAGAGGGCACCTTTCTGTCCTAAGGCGGGTGCTGACTTTGACTCCCCTCCTGATAGTCTTCTCGGGCCTACCCGGCGTAGGCAAGTCGACTTTGGCCCGTGAGATTGCGCTGCGACGGAATGCGGTGTGGCTCCGCGTGGACACAGCCGAAGCGGCCATGCTCAAGGCCGGACTCGTCCGCTCGGACGAAACGGGGCTTGCGGCCTACGTTATCGTTCGTGATGTAGCAGCCGTTCAGCTCGGACTTGGGCGAAATGTGATCGTTGACGCGGTCAACGGGGTGGAGGAGGCGCGCGAAATGTGGCGCAGCCTTGCGAAGGAATGCGGCGCGACTTCGTTCGTGGTAGAGGTCATTTGTTCTAACAGGGAGGAGCATCGGAGGAGGGTGAAATCCCGGGGTGCCCCGACACCCCCGCTGCCCGCGCCCACATGGGAGCAGGTTCGCACCCGCGAATACCTCCCGTGGACCGAACCAATCCTAACTGTCGACAGCGTCGCACCAACTGACAAGATCATCACCCGAATTCTGAGTTACATATCCGGGGAGACCAAATAGGGCGGGCAAGGGCCAATCGATTTGGAGCGCCGCTCCGGCAGACTCTCCGGCCGACGTGACGGTACCGAACCGCGGCCGCGCCGGCTTCATGGAGGACGCGCGCGGTCGATGCGGGACGGCAATGACTGCACACGACGGAGCCACGAGCCTACCGACTAACTCGGCCGGACCGTCGCGAGCGAGCGGTTTTGGGTAGCAGAAGATTCAGGCGGCTGCTCGTCGCGTGGAGCGACGGATCGGCGGCGAGCTCGCCAGCCCCAAGCGGTCAGCGAAGAACGCCATTTGATCGGACAGGAGGCCGACGATCTCGCTCACGGAGGTAGGTCCATGCCCCCACCTGTCGCTCGCCCGGAGGAGGATGGGCTCGTGCGAAGACGTGGCGGCCTGGAGCCGAGCCGCCATCTTCCGCGAATGGAACGGAGGGACCCGCCGATCGTTCTCCCCCGTGGAGAGGAGCACTGCCGGGTATCGGGTGCCGTCGCTCACGTGATGGTAGGGAGAGTACGCGTAGAGCGCTCGGAACTGTCCGGCGTCCTTGACGGTCCCGAACTCGGTCACATTGAACTGTCCGTTCGAGTCGCATTCGGCGCGCAGTGAGTCGAACACCCCGATGTCAGCCACTACGGCGCGTGGAAGATCCGGGCGTTGGGTCAGGACTGCCCCCATGAGAAGACCCCCGTTGCTCCCTCCGAGGATTCCGAGGCGGTCGTTCGAAGTATAGCCCTCCCGGCAGAGGTACTCCTCGCAGGCAATGAAATCATCGAAGACATTCTGCTTCTTGGTGAGCATCCCCTGGTGGTGCCAGTCCTCCCCGAACTCACCGCCCCCTCTCAGATTGGCGATGGCCACCAATCCGCCCCTCTCCAACCAGGGCGCGAACCAGACGAGATATTGAGGCAGCATAGAGATGCCGTAGCCGCCGTATCCAACGAGAATCAGCGGGCGCGATCCGTTCCGCTCGAACCCTTCGGGCACCACGATGCTCATGGGTACCCGGGTCCCGTCTTTCGAGGTGGCAAAGTCCCGGGCCACGCTCCACCCCGAGAGGTCGGCGGGCGGCGTACACGACAAGGGAGTCGCAGACGGAACGCCCTTGCCCTCGAGGAGAAAGTAGGAGGGAGGGCGGAGGAACGCGTTCGCTTCGAACAGCACGCGGTCCCCGTCGAGAGGGGTCACTTCACGTATGGACGAGTTCGGGGGTGTCGGAACCTCTTCCAGCTTTCCCGTACCAAGGTCCAGTCTTCCCAACCGGCCGACCCCGCCCAGCTGCTGCGTGAGGAACAGGTAGCTCGGAGTCGCGACAATGTCGTCAATGATCCACTCGCCTTCGGGGAGCACCAGTTCTGCCTGATCCACAGTGGCGTCGGGGGACGGCACGCGGAGCAGACGGCCTCGTGGGGACCCCTTGCGAGAGACGAGGTACAGGGAGCCATCCCGCCCCAAACCCGCCTTCGAGATCTCGTCGGTCGAACCCGACACGCGGATCCAAGGAGATCTCCCGTCTCCTGTCCAGTGCTCGAACTGCCCGCCGTCTCCGTGGGCGACAATGACGAGATATCGCTCCCGGTCTGGCAGACCCGCGAGTTCCACTTCCGCAATCCGCGGGAACTCCTTCCCCAGAGCGTAGGTGTCCACCGTATGAGAGCTGCCGACCTGATGGAAGTACACTTGCTGGTAGAAGTCGAGATCCTCGGGGGGTCGTTCCCCCTGAAGAGGGTGTCGAACGTAGAAGAACCCACGGTCGTCCGGGGCCCACGCGACGGCGCTTCCACCGATTCGCTGGGCTCGCGGGATGACATCGGTCAGCCGATCTCCCGACTCGACGTCGTAGAGGTGCATGTCCCCTTCCTCACTTCCGCCCTCGGAAACGCACGCGGCGAGGAGACGGCCGCTCGAGGATGGCTCAAAGAGGTTGAGGTCGACGGTGACGCCCGGCCGGGCGAGTTGTTGCAGGTCGAGAAGGAGCCTTTCGTGGCTCAGGTCCTGCATCGAATCGAAGACGACGAGCCGGGGTCGCTCCTGTCGGGAATCGAACCTGAGCGCGAAGAGACGGCCGCCCGCGTAGCGCATGCGCCCGTATCGCGTGAACCCCCGCTTCGAGATTTCGCGAAGGCGACGAGCGATGGCCCTGCGCTGAGGCAACCCACTCAAGAACACCCGGGCGCGCTGGTCCTGCGCCGCGGTCCAACGACGCACGTCCCGCTTTGTCCCGTCCTCCAGCCAGCGGTACCCGTCCCGCACCGACACACCGTGATAGGTGTCTACCACCGGCCGTCGTTCGGCCAATTCTGGCGGGGCCGGTTTCGCTGTCTTGCGCGGACGCTCGCCAGGCATCCAATCACCCGTGAGCCAGGAGACCCCACACTACCTCATGAGAGCTTCCGAGCCGCCGGGAACTTGATGAAGGGCGCGGGCGGCCGATGGAGGACTGCAATCAGCGCGCGAGGTCGATTCACGAAACCGCAGTGATTGGCTTAAGCCGAGGGGCGCTAACGGTCCTGGGACGTTCATGACCTACTACGAATGCCCGGTCTGCGGTGGCGGTTACATCTTTGATCCGGCGCCGGCGCATCCGAAGTGCGACCGGGATGGGGCGGCACTCAAGCGTGCCAGCGAGGCGTCGTATGAGCTCGCCGCCCGTCGGGACGATTACGAGCCCCAATCAGTCAAGCGGAAGTCCCACAGTAAAACCAAAGGTCGATGACCAACCGCGAGAAGCGCGTCGGGGGCCGAGGCCGTGCAGGCCCCATGAAGGACACGCGCGGCCGGTGACGGGACCGCAAGCGGCGCCCGGGCGATGGGCGACGGCGAAGAACGCGGGGACACGGGAACCACCCGCCGGGATTCCGGTCCCGGAGGCTGTTAGCGGCTTCGTGTCTTCTTTGGAGCCCACGCCTCGACCCTGTCCAGCCAATCACGGACAAGGTCGCAAGCCAGCTTGTTACGATCGTCCCAGAGTGTGTGACCTGCCCCGTCAAGGATTGCGTACGTAGCCTGAGGGAAATCTGGGAGCATCTTCCAGTATTCCTGATAGCGAAAAGGAGCATCCTGCCGACCGAAGAGGAACAAGGCTGGAGCTCGGAAAGGTTTGTTACTGCGGTAGAGCGGAAACGTCACGTCGTGGAACGGCAGGCTCGACAGCCACGCAGTGTCCTCCGAATACTCGGGCAAGTTCGAAGCCAAATGGGGAGGGGTCTGGATTGAAGGCGTGTGGAACTCCTCGTCACGACGATCCTCGAGGGGGCTGAAGTTGACTTCGGGGACGCTGAGGAGAAGCCCCTCGATCCTCGCCTTCCGCTTGCGGGCGACTCCCAGGGCAAGATAGGCTCCTAGAGAAATGCCGCCGATCGAAAACCTCTCCTCCCCGAAGACCTCGTCTATGAACTCGAGGACCACGCCGAGATAGTCATCCATGTCGTGGATCCGGGCGGTCCCCGGGGTCTTTCCGTGGCCTGGCAGATCGGGATAGACTCGCCGCCAACCCCTCCGTGACCGAAACGCGGGCTCGACCTCGGCCATCGCCCGAGCGTGGTCGCTCGGGCTGCCGTGGAGCATGAGAAAAGGCCGGCCCTGCCCTTTGGACTCGAAGTGAATCGAGATCCCCCGCAGGTCGCGCTTCATCCGCGGCTTCACCGCAAGCCTGGGTTAGGACGTTTGCGTTCACTTCATGACGCCAAGATCGCGCCCGTCGCGACCGCGGGCTTGATGGGGGGTGTGCGGCCAATGGCCCACCGCGAGGAGCGCGCAGCCTCCGTCCTTTCTCGGCAAGGTGTCTCTCAACCTTTTACCGAAATCCTCCCAGTATCTATTCCCCTGAGGACCTGGCAAGGCGTAGCGGGACGCAGGAGTCCATCTTCTCAGACTCCTCCATTCCACAAGTCAGGGAATCCCGACCAGTCCATCTCGGCGATCGCGGCGCCCGGAAACGTGAATGCAGTCCACCGGCGAACGAGGACCGTCCGCGACGGGCCTTCGGGTTACGCGACCTGCCCGGCTCCGACCTTGCTTCCGACCAACAACCCACGACCCGGCGATAATCCCCGCCCGAGGAAGCGGGGACGTAGACCTGCGCTTCTCATGAGGTCAAGAAGCTCTTGGTGGGAAAGCAGGAGCTTAGCGTCGGTTTCCTCGAAGTGCCGAATCCTGCGACCGGGCTCGCCGATGAGGAAGTGGTAGCGGATCGTCGAGCGGTCTCCCCTAGCCGAGGACGACGCCAAGCGCACAATGGTGATACCGGGACTTTCGTGAGTCCGGAGATGAATCGTCCGTGGTCGGAACTCAGAGGGATCGAGCCAGGGTTCCACGAGGGTGACCCCACCGGGATTCAAGTGACGAGCGAAGTTGGCGAACGCGGTGCGGATGTCCTCTCTCGTTTCAAGGTGCCCGATCGCGCTGAAGAGACAACTGACGACGTCGAATCTGCGGTTCAGGTGGAAAGTGCGCATGTCCCCGACGAGGAGCTGAACGCCGGGCAGACGGCGTCGCGCCACCCTAAGCATGCTCCGGCTGCCGTCGAGGCCGACGGTGAGATGCCTTCGACGCAGGAACTCGAGGTGCCTACCCGTCCCGCACGCGACGTCCAGCCACGTCGTTCTTCCGGGGCGACCGAAGCGCCGCGCGATCGCTTCGAGGCGCTCGCACTCGCCCCGGTAATCTTTCCAGTCGTTGATCGCGTCGTAGTACTCGGCCAGCTCCTGAAACTGAGGGAGACCGGGCCCGGCCACAACGGCGCCTCCGTCCACGGTCAAGCTCACGGGACTTTGGTATTTCACCAAATCCTCATTCCGTGCCCCCCGCGAGCTTCATGAAAGTCGCGCGTGGCCGATGACATCGACCCCGGCCCGGGCGGGGAGCGAGAGTATGGGGAAGGAGGAGGGGTGTCGAAGACGGCCGAGGTCGACCACAACGGTTCGAGTCCACAGCGTTCCGTCCCGGTCCTACTTTAACCCTAAGCATGGCAAATCCCGACCCGTTCGTTTCCCCTTAGGGGCCGGTTCACTCCCCGCTCCGGAACATGGGGTTCGCGCGCGGTCCGGAATCCAGCAGGAGATCGCACCGGGCGTGGCCCGATCGCGGGGAGGCATCGGGAAGGCGGCGAGTGGAGGGAGGTTCGGCACCGCTCAGGTTCCCCGACCGGGAATCCGGCCGAGACCAACTCCCGTGTCGAGCGGAGGACCGACGGGACGCGAGCTCACCGCGATGCTGGGTTGGCGACGCTCACGGAGTGGATGCCGGGGAACTGGAACGGGACCTGGTGCCAAGTCTTCCCGGCGTTCGGGCTTACGAACAGCTGCCCGGTGGTCGTGCCGACGTAGATCCCGGGGGGGTTCCGGTCGTCGGTAGCGATCCCTTCGCGCTGGACGCCGAAATGACCGGGGAATGCCGTCGGGGAGAGCAGCTTCCTCCACTTTCGCGTCTTGTCGTTCCACTCGTGGACCTGGAAGTGACCCTCGCCGGTCACACGGGCCTGACCGTCCAACCGGACGAAGTACGCGCGTCCGGGAGCGGCGCGAGGCGAGGCCACCGCGAACCCGAAATCGTCGCCGAGCGGTTTACCGATCCGGACCCACTGGTCCATGCGGTCGTGCGAGACATACATCCCGCCGTGGTCCTGCCGATAGAAGGTGTCGGGGTCGGCGGCGTCGGCCGTAACGTGGTGGACACACTGGCCGGTCTCGGGGAACTTGTTCGGAAGGAACGGAGCCTCCACTCCCTTATTGGTCGGCTTCCACGTCGCGCCCCCGTCCTCCGACCGGAACGTCCCTACGGCGGACATCCCCACGTAGAGCCGTCGCGAGTCCCGAGGGTCGACGAGGATCGTATGGAGACAGGCGCCGCCCGCGCCGGGCGCCCAGCCCTTCCTCGCGGGGTGCTCGTTGATGCTGGGAATCGGCTCCCACGACGAACCAAGGTCGGTCGTTCGGAACAGAAGATGTGGGTCCGCTCCCAAGTAGAGCGTCTTGGGCTCGGCCGGAGGGCCGGGCTCGAGGTGCCACAGGTTCGCGACCGGGTAGACGGGCGCGGGGGTGTCGGGGTTCCCGTCGAACTTCGGCGGTCGGGTCTTCGTGGAGGCCATGAGCGGGGTCCCAATCTCGTTCCACTTCTTCCCGTAGTCGCGGGAGCGGTAGAGGACGGGTCCGTAGAGCCACGAGTTGACCAGAGCGTAGACATCCCCGGGGTGTCGGGAATCCGCGACCACGTGGTAGACCTCGTTCCCTTGATGTGCCACGGGGCCCACCTTCCAGCGGGTGCGCCGCGCATCTCCCTCGACGATGTAGGTTCCCTTCCGAGTGCCGACCAGAATCCGAAGCTTGCTGTCGCTTACCATGTTCCGTGCCTCTCTATCCTCCCGCGATGGAATGGAGGATATCAATGGTGCGAGCGCCGCGGAGCGACGTCGCGGCACCGGTCGTGCCACTCACGTCGTCCCCGTCCACGAACACCCGGACGTACCGGCGCAGATGTCCGGTCTCGTCCCGGATCTTGAACCGAAGCCGCGGATACCGCTCTTCGAGAACGTCGAGAAGATGTTCGACGGAATCGGCGTCGACCCTCTCGCTTCCGCGGGGACCGAACTCCCGCAGCCAGCTGTCCAGGTGCACGTTGAGCATGTACGAAGCCGGAGCAGGGCTGGCACTCCACGCTTCCTTTTCACCTTTCGTCATGGAAACGGCCGGTCCCCCGATTCGGCCAGGTATCAAGAGTAAACCATAAAGGGATAGGTGAACGAAAGGATCCCCACGATCTCCCACCACGACTAGCTCGCCGCCCGAACTTCTGGTACGCTTCGAGGGAGGCTGCCCCGTGAAGGCGAGCCGGGACGTTCTCGGGCGAAAATGGGCCCTGCTCGTGCTGCGGAACATCGGGCTCTACCGCACGCAACGGTTCAACGAGATGGCGCGGATCGCTCCGGGGCTGAGGAAGCGTGGCCCGGCATCCGAACCGGAGCGGGCCGCCCCATTCGCCGTCTTAACGAAGATTGGGAGTACGCCGTCTCTTCCTGGCAGGGGCTCCAGTCGGCTCGCGCGCCATCTCTTGGACGACTGCGGGCGGGTCGTGGCCGAGGGCAGTTGTCTTGCCGGTGGGTCGAAACCCTCGCCTTTCGTACAGTCGAACGGCCACTCTCTGAACGGGATTAACATCGAGTCGAACTGCGCGCGTTGGGTTGGTCGATTTAGCCCAAGAAAGGACCCGGTCGAGGAGATCGCGCCCGAGTCCTTGACCCCGGACCTCGGGAGAAACCCACATTCCCCAAAGGTGGTACTCACTCCGGTCGGTGAACAATCCGGCCATTCCCAGGAGTCGGCCGTGGGCCGCTTCGACGACGAAGGTTGCTGACTCGCTGCCGAGTGCCCCGCTCTCGGCCCATTTCCTCCAGCGATCTTCTGGATAGGTCATCTCCCGCTGGAGGGTACTCCCGAACGCCAGCGGATCGGCCCTCAGCGCCTTGAGTCGTAGTGTCCGGAAAGCTTCCCAATCCGTGGTGAGGAGTCGACGTATCTTCACGGGTCGCGCCCAAGAAGCGAATCATTTGAACGACTCATCTGATTTGCGCGCAACCCCCAAACAATCGCCAAGAGCGGTTGAGATCAGCTCGGCGGTTTCACGCCGACGCACATGATGTGCGGTCCCATCCCAATCAACGTACGCTCTTGCTCGGTGCTTCGGAGGAACTCGAGGAGGCGTTTCCGGAAGGTCGAGTCCTGCCACTTCTGGGACAGTCCCGGTACCCACCATACAAACCCCTCCACTGCGAAGGCTCCCTTGACCCGGAATCCAGCCGCTCTAATCTCGGATGTCAGCTCGTCCGGGTGGGCGAAGAACGCCGTTGTCCAATAGGCGGGGACGTTCTGAGGATTCAGGTGTTCCCCCGTGAGGAGATCGCGGCGGACGATGTGCACGAATCTCGGGTCGGAAATGTATCCCTCCCAGCTGCCGTCCATCATCGACGTGAAGCGAGTTACTCCCACCGCAATCAGGACGCCTCCCGGTTTGAGGACACGGTAAGCCTCTGCAAGGGCGGTACGACGGTCCGTAGCTTTTGACAGGTGGTACAACGGTCCCATCAGCAGAACCACGTCCGCGGACGAGGAGGGGAACTTGAGCTGACGGGCGTCCCCGAGGCCCACCTCCGCCGGTGCAGAGCGGGGAGCCCGCGCTGCGGCCTGTCTGGCCTGTCGAATGTGCAGTGGTACGGGATCCACGAGATGGACTTCGTGTCCCATGCGAGCAAGCCACGCAGCGTACGTTCCGGGACCTCCGCCAATATCGTAAATCACGGATGGCAGTCGCGGGAGAAAGCGACGAATGAGTTCCTTCGACCGCTCGAACTCCAACTGGCCTCTCACGGAAGAGAACCGGGACTTCTCTCGAGCGACTCTGGTGTAGTGGGCAACGATTTCGGGACGAACCCCAGGTTTGGGTTGACTCACGACTCCGCGGACGTGAGCTAGTTCGATATACCTTCCGAATCGTCCTCGGACGCGCTAGCAAGCTTCATGAAAGACGCGCGGGCCGATGGCCGACCGCGCGGAGCGCGC